>ERZ778021.1863-NODE-1863-length-21671-cov-4.898038_pt1 | contig 21671 bp, 18 predicted proteins | sample MGYA00375751_ERZ778021 | MGnify/ENA primary metagenome ERZ778021 (study PRJEB29350, sample SAMN05389814) | bioreactor metagenome | isolation source: Thiocyanate stock bioreactor | place: South Africa: University of Cape Town | collected 2013-08-29 ... | reverse complement strand
GGCCCGGCCGAATATTTCTCGCTCATCGTGCTCGGCCTCGTCACCTCGATGGTGCTGACCAGCGGCTCGCTGCTGACGGCGTTCGGCATGGCGCTGCTCGGCGTGCTGCTCGGCATGGTCGGCACCGACATCAATTCAGGCGCGGCCCGCTACACCTTCGGCACGCCCAACCTGCTCGACGGGCTCAACTTCGTCGTCGTCGCCACCGGCGTGTTCGGCCTCGGCGACGTGCTGGTCAACCTCGAGAACGAGCGCAGCCGCATGGCCAGCATCGCGCCGGTCAGCAGCCTGTTCCCGACCCGCGAGGACTGGCGGCGCATGGTGGGGCCGATCCTGCGCGGCACCGGCATCGGCGTCGTCCTCGGCGTGCTGCCGGGCGCCGGCGTGCTGCTCGCCTCCTTCTCCGCCTATGCGATGGAGAAGAAGGTGTCGCGCCACCCGGAGGAGTTCGGCAAGGGCGCGATCGAGGGCGTCGCCGCCCCGGAATCCGCCAACAACGCCGCCGCCCAGACCTGCTTCATCCCGATGCTGAGATCGGAAGAGCACACGTCTGAACTCTTCATCCCGATGCTGACGCTCGGCCTTCCCGGCACCGCGACCATGGCCCTGATGATCGGCGCGCTGGTGGTGCAGGGCGTGCAGCCGGGGCCGGAGATCCTGTCGCAGCAGCCGTCCCTGTTCTGGGGCCTGGTGGTGTCGATGTGGATCGGCAACGTCATGCTGCTCTTCCTCAACCTGCCGCTGGTCGGCATGTGGGCCAAGCTCATCTCCGTGCCCTACCACTTCCTCTTCCCGATGATCTGCGTGTTCATGGCCATCGGCGTCTACAGCATCAACAACAGCGTCTTCGACGTCGAGCTGATGGTGCTGTTCGGCCTGCTGGGCTACTTCTTCCGCAAGGTCGGGGCCGAGCCGGCGCCGCTGATCCTGGCCCTCATCCTCGGCCCGATGGCGGAGGAGTACCTGCGCCGCACGCTGCTGCTCTCGCACGGCGACGCGACGGTGTTCTTCACCAGCCCGGTCAGCCTCGGCACACTGATCGTCGCCGCCCTGCTGCTGCTCTCCATCGTCTCGCCCGCCTTCCGCCGGGTGCGCGAGGAAGGCCTGCAGGAAGCCGAGTAGCGCAGCGGCCGCCCACCTTCTCGAACCAGCATTCCGGGACCGACGATGCAACACGACCGCGACACGCGCCTCCAGGCCTTCCTCGACCGCGAGGAGCTGTTCGACCTCGTGCGCCGCGAGCGCTTCGCCCGCGACCAGCGCCGCTTCGACGTCATGGTCGCCTGCTTCCACCGCGACGCCTACGTGCGCACGAGCTGGTACGACGGCCACGGCGGCGACGCTTATGTCGAGGCCTCGCGCAGATGGATGGGCGCCAGGGGCGGCGGCGGCAAGCACTGGGTCTTCCCCGCCTTCGCGCAGGTCGCCGGCGACCGGGCGACGGTGGAAAGCCCGGCCATGATCTTCAACCGCGCCGTGCTTGCCGGCGTCGAGGTCGACTTCCACGTCTTCTGCCGCTTCTTCTCGCGCGCGGTGCGCGAGGACGGCGTCTGGAAGCTCCTGACCTTCGAGGTCCTGTTCGAGCGCGACGTGATGAAGCCGGTCAACCCGGCCGAGGCGCTGCCGGTCGACTGGTCGGTGCTGGAGACGCTGCGGCCTTCCTACAAGTTCCTCGCCTACATCCAGCGCAGCCGCGGCGTTGAGGTGAACCCGGACCTTCTCGGCGACGACCGGCCCGACGCGCTCGCCGCCTTCCATGCCGGCGAGGAGCGCTGGCTCGCCGGCGGCGCCTGAGCCGTCGCGAGGCGCCGGCCGTTTCAAGAGGCGGAACGCACGGAACCAGCCGTTCTTCGCGAGGGATCGGGGCGGTAGGTTCGGACATCAAGAACGAGCGAACTCGATCCAACGAGTGGGCAGGAGGAGTGATGATGAACAGACGCGAACTCATTGTGCTCGGCGGGTCGGCCGCCGTGCTGGCCTCGGCCGGCATCGGCCGCGCCGATACCTGGCCGAGCAAGCCGGTGACGGTGATCTCGGCCTATCCCCCGGGCGGCACCAGCGACATCATCACCCGCCTCGTGGCGGACCTGCTGACCGCCAAATACGGCCAGCAGTTCGTGGTCGAGAACGTCGCCGGCGCGGCCGGCGCGCTGGCCGGCGGCAAGCTCGCCCGCTCCGCGCCCGACGGCTACACCTTCCTCGTCAGCGGCAGCGCGCCGATCGCCGCCAACAAGGTGGTGCAGAAGAACCTCGCCTACGACCCGCAGGTCGACTTCGCGCCGATCACGGTCGTCGCCGAGAGCCCGGCTTTGCTCAGCGCCAGCGCCAGCGCGCCGGCCAAGACGCTGCCGGAGCTGATCGCCTACGCCAAGGCCAACCCCGGCAAGGTCAACATCGGCAATCCGGGCGCCGGCACCAAGGGGCACATCTGCGCCGCCATGATCGGCCAGATCGAGGGCATCGAGATCACCCACATCCCCTACAAGGGCTCGCCGCCGCTGCTGGCCGACCTGCTCGGCGGCCACATCGACTACGCGCTCGACGCGCCGTCGAACTACCTGCCGCACATCAAGGACAACAAGATCATCGGCATGGCGGTCACCTCGGCCAAGCGGCTGCCCGAATTGCCGGAGGTCAAGACGGTGGCCGAGCAGGGCATCGACGGCTACGAGCAGACGCTGTGGTTCGGCGCCGTCGGGCCGAAGGACATGCCGGCCGACATCGTCGACAAGATCTACACGGCGATCAAGGCGTGGTCCGACACGCCGGAGGCCAGGGAGAAGCTGAAGTCCCTCGGCCTCACCCCGGTGGCCAACTCGCCGGAGGAGATGAAGGGCACCATCGCCCGCGAGATCGACTCGATCCGGCCGCTGGTCGAGGCCGGGCTGGTCAAGCCGACCTGACGGGATGGCCGGCCCTTCACGGGCGGCCGGATATCGGACAAGCTCCGACGACACCTGCCGGCGGCGCGCGAGGCTCGCGCGCCGCCGGCTCCCATTCGGGCCGCGGCCCGGCGCAGGCGAACGACGACGAGACGGCATGAGCGAGCCCATCACGCTGACGGTCAACGGCCGTTCCCACACGGTCGACGCCGACCCGGCCACCCCTCTCCTCGACGTGCTGCGCAACCATCTCGGCCTCAAGGGCAGCCGCTACGGCTGCGGCCTCGAGCGGTGCGGCGCCTGCAAGGTGCTGATCGACGGCGAGCCGTGCTTTTCCTGCAGCCGCGAGGTCGGCACGCTCGCCGGCCGCGCCGTCGTCACCGTCGAGGGCCTCGGCACCGTCGACGCGCCGCATCCGTTGCAACAGGCCTTCATCGACGAGCAGGCCGGCCAGTGCGGCTACTGCCTCTCCGGCATCCTGATCGCCGCGAAGGCCCTGCTCGACCGCAATCCCGACCCGACCCGCGCCGAGGTCGCGGCCGCGCTTGAGCCGCATCTGTGCCGCTGCGGCTCGCACCCGCGCATCCTGCGCGCCGTGCTCGCGGCCGCCGCCCGCCTGCGCGCCGGGAGCGCCTGATGGCCGAGCTGGCGCACAGCCTCAGGGACAATCCCCGCCTCGACCGCTGGCTGCGCTTCGAGGCCGACCGCACCGTGCGCGTCGCCACCGGCAAGGTCGAGCTCGGCCAGGGCATCCTCACCGCGCTGGCGCAGATCGCCGCCGAGGAGCTCGACCTCGATCTCGGCCAGGTCCGCATCATGTCCGGCAACAGCGTCGAGGGCCCCGGCGAAGGCTATACCTCGTCGAGCTGGTCGATCGAGCATTCCGGCGCGGCCATCCGCCTCGTCGCCGCCGAGGTCCGCGCCATGGCGATCGAGCGCGCCGCGCTGCGCCTCAACGCCGCGCCGGACGAGATCGCGGTTGCGGCCGGCGCCTTCCTGCGCAACGGCGAGCCGAGCGGCATCGACTACTGGACGATCGCGCCGGAGCTCGACCTGTCGGTCGAGGCGAGCGGCACGGTGGCGCCCAAGCCGGCTTCCGCCCATCGCATCGTCGGCACCAGCGTGCCGCGCCTCGACCTGCCGGCCAAGCTCGCCGGCGCGGGCTTCATCCACGACATGGAGCTGCCGGGCATGCTGCATGCGCGCACGCTGCGCCAGCCCGGCCGCGACGCCCGCCTCGTTTCGCTCAACGAGGCGGCGATCCGGCGCAAGGCCGGCGCGCCGATCGAGATCGTCCGCGTCGGCCAGTTCGTCGCCTTCGCCGGCGGGGACGAGACGGCCGTGCGCCGGGCGGCCGTCGCCGCCGAGGCCTGCGCCGTCTGGGAGAATGCCCGCACCCTGCGGCCCGAGCAGGCGACGGCCGCCTGGGTGGCGGCCCAGCCCTCGCACGACCGCCTGATCGGCGACGCCTTTACCGACGGCATACCGGCGCGCGTCTCGGCCCGTTTCACTCGGCCATTCCTGTCGCACGGCTCGATCGCGCCCTCCTGCGCGCTGGCGCTGTTCGGGGACGGCCGCCTCACCGTCTGGTCGCATGCGCAGGGCATGCACCCGCTGAGCGCCAACATCGCCAAGACCGTCGACCTGCCGCCCGACCGCGTCGCCTGCCACCACGTGCAGGGCGGCGGCTGCTACGGCCACAACGGTGCCGACGACGCGGCCCTCGACGCCGCCCTCGTGGCGATGGCCCTGCCCGGTCGGCCGATCCGCCTGTTCTGGCGGCGCGAGGAGGAGTTCGCCTGCGAGCCGCTGTCGTCCGCCATGACGGTCGCCGTCCACGCCGTGCTCGACGCCGCCGGCCGCCCCGTCGACTGGACGACCGAGATCTGGAGCGCCGCCCACGGCCAGCGCCCCGGCGTCGGCGGCGCCACCCTTCTCGCCGCCGAGGCGCTGGAGACGCCGCCTCCGCCCCGAAAGCCCTTCGACGTGCCGGAGGAGCGCGGCGGCGGCGCGACCCGCAACGGCATCCCGCTCTACGCGGTCGGTCCCAAACGCATCGACTTCCACCTGGTCCACGACGTGCCGGTGCGCACCTCCTCGCTGCGCGGGCTGGGCGCCACGCTCAACGTCTTCGCCATCGAGGCGCTGGTCGACGACCTTGCCGCCCGCGTCGAGCAGGACCCGCTCGCCTACCGGCTGTCGATCCTCCCCGACCCGCGCGCGCGCCACGTGCTTGAACGCGCGGCCGTGATGGCCGGCTGGCCGCGGCGCGGCGCCGGCGGCGACGGGCGCGGCATGGGGCTGGGGCTCGCCCGCTACAAGAACACCGCCGCCTATGCGGCCGTCGTCGCCGCCGTCGAGGTCGAGGAGGCCGTGCGCGTCACCGACGTCTGGTGCGCCGTCGACGCCGGGCTGGTTATCAACCCTGACGGCCTCGCCAACCAGGTCGAGGGCAACATCGTCCAGGCCGTGAGCTGGACGCTGATCGAGGAGGTCCGCTTCGGCGAGACGGGCGTCGCCAGCACCGACTGGGCGAGCTATCCCGTCATCCGCTTTTCCGACATTCCCGAGATCCGGGTCGAGCTGGTCGATGCGCGCGAGCACCCGCCGCTCGGCGTCGGCGAATGCGCCGGCGGCCCGGCCGCCGCCGCGGTCGGCAACGCGGTCGCCCACGCGCTCGGCCAACGCATCCACGACATGCCCATGACCCGCGAACGGATCGTCTCGGCGCTGATGGGATAGCGGCCCGTCTCTACGCCGCTGCGACGTCCCAAACGTCGAGCGCGCCCTGCCAGATCATCGAGCCCGCGACGTAGAGGATGATCGCGAGGCCGACATAGGAGATCCAGCGGTAGCGGTTGAGCAGCGACGCGATGAAGGAGGCGGCGAGCCCCATCAGCGCGATCGAGAGCACCAGCCCGATCGCCAGGATCACCGGCTGCTCCTGCGCCGCGCCGGCCACGGCGAGCACGTTGTCGAGCGACATCGACACGTCCGCCACGATGATCTGCGTCGCGGCCTCCCACAGCGTCTTGCCGGACTCCTCGGCCACCACCCCGTCGGCATCCGCCGAAGGCGCCAGTGCTTCGGCCTCCGCCGTGCGGCGAATCTCGCCCCACATCTTCCAGCAGACCCACAGCAGCAGCAGGCCGCCGAGCAGCACGAGGCCGCTGATCCTGAGCAGCCGCACCGCGACCACGGCCATGACGATGCGCAGCACGGTCGCCGCCGCGACGCCCGCCGCGATCGCGCGCGGCCGCTGGCGCGCCGGCAGCCCGGCCGCCGCCATGCCGATGACCACGGCGTTGTCGCCGGACAGGACGAGGTTGATGAAGGTCACCTGCGCGAGCGCGACAAGTCCCTGCTGCGTCAGGATATCCACGTTTCCCCCTCGCCTCCTGCAAGCGCCCGACAGGGGCGCGCGGTCAGTCTTCCTGGAAGGCTTCCTCCCGCTTCTGGCGGATCATCGGAGATATGATCAGCGCCAGCAAGCCCAGCGCGAGCAGCAGGAACACGAGGCTCGTCGGCCGCGTCACGAACACGCTCCAGTCGCCGCGCGAAAGGAGCAGCGTGCGGCGCAGATTCTCCTCGAACAGCGGCCCGAGGATGAAGCCGAGGATCAGCGGCGCCGGCTCGCAGCCGATCTTGGCGAAGCCGTAGCCGACCACGCCGAAGAAGGCGACGAGCAGGATGTCGAAGCTGGCATTGTTCACGCCGAACGCGCCGATCGCGCAGAACATCAGGATCGCCGGGAACAGCAGCCTGTAGGGCACGCGCAGCAGCCGCACCCAGATGCCGATCAGCGGCAGGTTGATGACGAGCAGCATCAGGTTGCCGATCCACATCGAGGCGATCAGGCCCCAGAACAGCGCCGGCTGCAGCCGCACCACCTCCGGCCCCGGCTGGATGCCGTGCACCATCAGCGCGCCGGCCATCATCGCGATCAGCGCGTTGCCGGGGATGCCGAGCGTCAGCAGCGGGATGAAGGAGGTCTGCGCGCCGGCATTGTTGGCCGCTTCCGGCCCCGCCACGCCCTCGACCGCGCCGTGGCCGAACTCCTGCGGCCGCCGCGAGATCTTCTTCTCCACCGTGTAGGAGGCGAACGACGACAGGAGCGCCCCGCCGCCCGGCAGCACGCCCAGCAGCGAGCCGATCGCCGTGCCGCGCAGCGCCGGCATCCACGAGCGGCGGAAGTCGTCGCGCGTCGGCCACAGCCGGCCGATCATCTCCGTCGTCATGCGCACCGACGGCTTCTCGAGGTTGGTCATGATCTCGCGCACGCCGAACAGGCCCATCGCCAGCGCGACGAACTCGATGCCGTCGGTCAGCTCGATCATGCCGAAGGTGAAACGGCGCTCGCCGGAATTGATGTCGGTGCCGACGATGCCGAGCAGCAGGCCGAGCAGCACCATCGCCACCGCCTTGATCGGCGAGCCCTGCGCCAGCACCACCGCCGCGATCAGGCCGAACACCATCAGCGAGCAGTATTCGGCCGGCTGGAAGCTCTCCGCGACCAGCGTCAGCGGCGGCGTGAACAGCACGATGACGCAGGTGGCGATCGTGCCGGCCAGGAACGAGCCGAGCGCGGCGACGGCGAGCGCGGCCCCCGCCCTGCCCTGCTTGGCCATCTGGTGGCCGTCGAGGCAGGTCACGACCGAGGAGGATTCGCCCGGCAGGTTGACCAGGATCGCCGTGGTCGAGCCGCCATACTGCGCGCCGTAGTAGATGCCGGCGAGCATGATGAGCGCCGTCGTCGGGTCGAGATAGAAGGTGATCGGCAAAAGCATCGCCACAGTCGCCAGCGGGCCGATGCCGGGCAGCACGCCGATCAGCGTGCCGAGCAGCGCGCCGAGCAGGCAGAAGCCGAGATTGCTGAGGCTCAGCGCGACGCTGAAGCCCAGCGAAAGGTTGCTCAGGATGTCGCTCATTTGGGCCACACCTCGATCGGCAGCTCGACGCCGTAGACGAACACGGCGACGCAGAAGATCACCGCCGCCACGATCAGGAACGGCACTTCCTTCAGCCGCGTCTCGCGGCTGGCGAACACGCCGACGCCGAGCAGCGCCGCGAGCGAGATCACGATGCCGAGGCGTTCCAGCATCAGGCCGAACAGAACGATCGCCAGCGTCGGGAAGAACAGCACGCGTAGGTGCAGCGGCTCGATCTCCTCGCCCGCCGTGTCGCGCCAGGCCTTGACGGCGAGCACGAGGCCGAGCGCCATCAGCGCCACCGCCAGCAGCATCGGGAAGTAGCCCGGCCCCATCTCCGAGGCCGTACCCAGCCGGTAGGACCGGCCGATCACCAGCGTCCCGCCGCCGATCGCCAGGAACACCAGCCCGGCGACGAAGTCCTTCTGTCTCAGCAGGTGCATGTGGCTCCTCCCTGCGTCGTGCCTCCGGTGCGGGCGGCCGGTGCCGCCCGCCTGCCGCATCATGCCGTGCGCGCCCTCTCGAACGGAATGGCCTTCCACCACTCGCCCTGCGGCGCGGCGCCTTGCGACCTCTCCAGCGCCTGCATGTAGGGGTGGTCGCCCAGCTCGCCGAAGCCGAACACCGGCCAGGTGCCGAGGCGGATGTGCTCCATGAACTGCACCTCCTCCAGCCGCACGTTGCCGACGTTGACGTCCGGCCCGAACAGCCGCACCAGCCAGAACTGCTGCGCCCGCCGCTGCACGTAAGGGATCATGCTCGACACCTCGAAGATGATCTTCTCCGGGCCGATCTGCCTGGCGACCTCCAGCACCTGGTCGGTGCCGCCGGGATGGCGCGCCACGATGTCGGCGGCCGTGTCGCCCATGATGCGGCGCAGCACGTGGCCTTCCCAGTAGCACTTGTCGGCACCGCCGCCGAGCAGCGCGCGGAACTCGGCCAGCGTCTCCTCGATGTCCAGCTCGGTGTCGGACTTGCGGGTCTTGTCGCCGACATGGAACTTCTTGCCGACCTCGCCGATCACGGTGAAGCCGAGGGAGCGGGCGAGCCCGACGAACTGGCTCTCGATCTCGGCCTCGCGCTGGGTGGTCGAGCTGGACGACACTTCGAGATGGTCGAAGCCCAGCTCGCGCAGGCCCTCCAGCGTCTTGCGCTCGTTCTTCTGCAGGCGGGCGAGCTCGACCACGATGCCGCCCGGCTGCACGCCGACGCCCTTCTGCTTGTAGAGCTCGACCTTGCGCTTGATGACGTCCTTCGGGCTGGTCAGGTGCAGCTCGGTCAGCTTCACGATGTCGACGAGGTGACCGTAGAGGTCGAGCACGCTCTCCACCATCGCCGGGCTGTAGCCGATGTCGATCACCATGGTGATGCCGGTCTTGCGCGCCTTCTGCGACCGCTTGTGCAGGTCGATGCCCAGGAACTGGTTCAACGGTGTCGCGTTCACGACGTCACTCCCTTCGATGTCAGCGTTTGGATGAGGTGTGGCAGCGCCGGAACGTCCTCCAGCGCGGCGAGCATGGCGAAGGCCGCGCGCGTCCGCTCCGGCCCGAGCGCCCGCGTCGCGCAGGACACGAACTTCTGCTCGAGGTCGGCCGTCGACAGCGGCCTGTCGGGATGGCCGAGCGCTTCCTCGGCCGAGCGCGACAGCCTGCGCCCGTCCTTCAGCGTCACCGTGACGGTGCCAGGATAGACGCCGTTGCGGTAGACGATCGCGGGGTCGACCGAGGTCGTCACGCGGGCCAGCAGGTCCTGCACGTCGCCGGCCGCCACGCGCTTGCCGTCGAACTGGTCGAGGCCGCAGGCGCCGTCGAGTACTGCGACCGCCAGGCAGTATTCCATGCTGAACTTGGCCTGCGCCGGCGTGGTCGGGCGATGGTGGACGAGGATGTCGGGCACCAGCCCGTTCATCGTGCAGTGGATCGCCTCCACCTCGCCGCCGCCGAACCCGTGCTCGGCCCGCAGCGCAAGCAGCGCGTCGAGCGCCGAGTGGGTGCAGCCGCAGCACGGATAGCGCTTGATGCCGATGCCCGAGGCGTCGATCTCCAGCGCCCCGCCGAAGGTGAAGGCCGGCATGTCCGCTTCGCCGCGGAACACGTCGACGAAGCCGTTGTTGCCGTCGAGCCCAGCCGGATCGGCCTTGAGGCCGGCCGCCGCGAGCTGCACGGCGAGCACGCCGTTGCGGGCCGCCAGCCCCGCATGCAGCGGCTTCACCATCGAGCCGAAATTCTTGCGGATGCCGGCGCTGCTGGAGGCGGCGATGCCGAGCGCGTTGGCGATTGCCCCCGCGTCCAGCCCGGCGATCCGGCCGGCCGCCACCGTGGCGCCGAGCGTGCCGAGCGTCGCGGTGGCATGCCACCCCGCCTCGTAATGCGCCGGGTTCATGCGCCGCCCGAGCCCGGCCGCGATCTCCAGACCTGCGACGAAGGCCGCGATCATCTCGCGCCCGCTCGCCTGCCGCTCGCCGGCCGCCGAGATCATCGCCGAGACCAGCGGCACCGACGGGTGGCCGATCATCGGCGGCGAGGAATCGTCGAAGTCGTAGGCGTGCCCGGCCGTGCCGTTGGCGAGCGCCGCATAAGTCGGCGCCAGCGACAGCGCAGTACCCAGAACTGGCGCCCGTCCCGTCCCGTCGGCCCGCCCCGCCGCCTGCACCAGCCGCGCGTCGTGGCTCGACGCGCCGGCCAGCATGCAGCCCACCGCGTCGAGGATCGAGGCCTTGGCCCGCGCCACGCCCGAAGCGGTCAGCGCCTCGAAGCGCAGGCTCGCGCCGAGCTCCGAGAAATGCGCTGTGAGGGTTTCGGCCATGTCGCGGGTTTCATCAGTTGGAATTGGTTCCACAATCTCGCACCCGCTCCCGGATGTGTAAAGCAACTTCTTCCATCCTGTGATTTTTTTTGCTATCAAGTTTCATTAGATGGAACAAACAACAGAGACGACATGACCCGCACGGTCTCCCGCGCCCTCGCGATCTTCGACGCCTTCGACGGCGCGCATCTCAATCTCAGCCTGCAGGAGATCGCCGACCGCATCGCCATGCCCAAGGCGACGACGTTCCGGCTGGTCAACACGCTGGAGCGCGAGGGCTTCCTCGTGCGCAAGCAGAACGGCCGCTACTGCCTGTCGCTGAAGATCGTGCGGCTCGCCGGCCTGGTCGAGGACACCATGACCGTGCGCGAGGCGGCGCGTTCGGTGCTGGCCGAGCTCTGCCGCTCGACCGGCGAGACCATCACGCTGTCCAGCCGCATCGGCGCCGAGCGCATCGTCATCGACGTCGCCGACACCCCCTCGCCGCTGATGGCCGTCGTGCGGCCGGGCGAGCGCATCCCGCTGCTCTACGGCGCGGCCGGCCGCGTGCTGCTCGCCTTCATGGACGAGGCCGGGCGCGAGGAGCTGCTCGCGGCGCAGGACGAGATCCCGGACGGCCTGCGGGCCGACCTCGCGGCGATCCGCGAGCACGGCTACGCCCTGACGAGCGGCCAGCGCGTGCCGGGCCTCACCGCGATCGCGGTGCCGATCTTCGACCATTCCGGCGCCGTCACCCATTGCGTGTCCCTCAGCGGCCCGACAATCCGCGTCGAGCATCGCGAGCCGGCGCTGATCGAGGCCCTGCGCGAGGCTGGCGACCGCATCTCGCGCCGCCTCGGCAAGCCCGTGCCCAAGGCACGCACCGCCTGATCCGCCGTCAGCCGAGCGGCCCGCGGTCTCCGGCCGCCGGCGCATCGCCCGGCACCGAGGTGACGCCGTCCGCCTCCATCCGCGCGATCTCGTCCGCGCCGTAGCCCGCTTCCGCCAGCACCTCGCGGCTGTGCTCGCCGACCAGCGCCGGCGGCGCCGACACCGCGCCCGGCGTGCGCGAGAAGCGCGGCGCCGGCGCCGGCTGCGCCATGCCCTCGATCTCGACGAAGCCGCCGCGCGCGGCCGCCTGGCCCTCGCCGACCGCCTCGTCGAAGCTCAGCACCGGCGTCAGGCAGGCGTCGCTGCCGGCCGCCATCGCGCACCATTCGTCGCGGTCGCGCGTCAGGAATATCTCGGCCAGCCGCGCGCGAAGCTGCGGCCACATCTGCCGGTTGCGCTGGTTGTCGGAAAGCAGCGGTTCGGCGATGCCGCAGCGTTCGAGGAAGGTCGCCCAGAACTCCGGCTCGATCGCGCCCAGCGCCACCCAGCCGCCGTCGCGGCAGCGGTAGCAGCGGTAGAACGGCGCGCCGCCGTCGAACAGGTTGGATTCGCGCTGCCAGTTCCAGAGGCCCTTGCCGTGATAGGCCCAGATCATCGAGGCGAGCAGCGACGCGCCCTCCGCCATCGCCGCGTCCACCACCTGCCCCCTGCCCGACGTCCCGCGCTCCACCAGCGCCGCCAGCAGACCGGCGATCAGCAGCATGCCGCCGCCGCCGAAATCGCCGATCAGGTTGAGCGGCGGCACCGGCCCGCCTTCCGCCGTGCCGATCGTGGCGAGCACGCCGCCGGTCGCGATGTAGTTGATGTCGTGGCCGGCCTCGGCCGCGCGCGGCCCGTCCTGCCCCCAGCCGGTCATGCGCCCGTAGACGAGGCGCGGGTTGCGTGCCGTGCAAGCCTCCGGCCCGAGCCCGAGCCGCTCCATGACGCCCGGCCTGTAACCCTCGATCAGCACGTCGGCGCGGTCGATCAGCCGCAGCGCTGCCTCGATGCCGGCCGGCTGCTTGAGGTCCAGCGCCACCGAGCGCCGCGAGCGGTTGAGCACGTCCCTGCGCGTCTGGTTCCAGCGCTGGCCCGGCCGGTCGATGCGCACCACGTCGGCGCCCATGTCGGCGAGCCACATCGCCGCGAACGGCCCCGGCCCGACGCCCACCATCTCGACCACGCGCAGTTGCGCCAGCGGTCCGCTTCGCTCTCTCATCGCTGCTCCTGTCTTTCTACTTCAAGGTAGCATGAGTTTCATCGAATGGAACGGGCCGGGGCGCGATTGCGGCGCTATCCGGCCGTCAACGCCTGCAATCCCCAGCGGCTGCCCGAATGCACGTTGACAATCGTTCTACCCGTGGGTAGCAAGAAAGGCAAGGAGGATCGTTCCTTGCTCGACTACGAAACCGTGATGAACTGGTCGTTCCCCGACGTGGAGGCGACCTACACGAAGCGCGACGCCATGCTCTATGCGCTCGGCCTCGGCTACGGGCGCGATCCGCTCGATCCGGCCCAGCTCCGCTTCGTCTACGAGAAGGATCTGCAGGTCGCGCCGACCTATCCGGTGGTGCTCGGCAATCCCGGCCCGTGGATGGCCGATCCGCGCACCGGCATCGACTGGGTCAGGAGCCTCCACGGCGAGCAGGGGCTGCGCATCTACCATCCGCTTCCGGCCGAGGGCACGGTGATCGGGAAGAACCGCGTCGTCGGCGTCATCGACAAGGGGCCGGGCAAGGGCGCGCTCCTGATGATGGAGCGCGACGTGGTCGACAAGGCGACCGGCCGCATCTGCGCCACCCGCACCTCCACCTCCTTCCTGCGCGGCGACGGCGGCTGCGGCGCGCCGCCCGCCGAGCAGCAGAAGCCGCATGCCCTGCCCGAGCGCGCGCCCGACATCGTCCACGCGCTGGAGAGCCGCCCTGAGGCCGCGCTGATCTACCGCCTGTCGGGAGACTGGAACCCCGTCCACGCCGACCCGGCCGTCGCCGCCAAGGCCGGCTTCTCGCGGCCCATCCTGCACGGCCTGTGCACCTTCGGCATGATCGGCCGCGCGCTGGTCGCCACCATCTGCGACGGCGATCCGGCAGCGCTCCGCGACGCCGGCGGCCGCTTCAGCGCGCCGGTCTATCCGGGCGAGACGATCACCGTCGAGATCTGGAACGAGGGCGCCAGCCGCTACGGTTTTCGCGCGCGCGTCGCCGAGCGCGACGTCACCGTCTTCAACAACGGTCTGGCGGCCGTGGCATGAGCGACAAGCCCGCCTACAGGGGCGCGCTGCCGCGCCCGACGCCGGAGACGAAAGCCTTCTGGGACGGTGCCAAGGCGCACCGGCTGATGCTGCCCTGGTGCGAGGATTGCGGCCGGCCGCATTTCTACCCGCGCTCGCTCTGCCCGCATTGCCTCTCCTCCCGCCTCGACTGGCGGCAGGCGAGCGGCAGGGGCACCGTCCACACCTTCGTCATCAACCACAAGGCGGCGAAGGGCTTCGACCAGGTGCCCTACGTGATCGCCGTGATCGACCTCGCCGAGGGCCCCCGCATGCTGAGCAACGTCGTGGTCGACGGCGAGCCGACGCCCGACAATGTGCGCATCGACATGCCCGTCACCGTCTTCTTCGACGACGTGACCGACGAGATCAGCCTACCGAAGTTCCGGCCGGCGGGAGGCGCGCAATGACGCTCTCGCGCAAGGCGGCCATCGTCGGCGCGGCCGAGACCGACAGGATCGGCAAGCTTCCCGGCATGTCGCGGCTGGCGCTGCATGCGCAGGCCGCGAAGAACGCGCTGGCCGACGCCGGCCTGACGCTCGCCGACGTCGACGGCGTGTTCTCCACCGTCGCCGGCCCCAACGAGCTGTCGGAATATCTCGACGTCGTGCCGCGCTTCGTCGATGGCACCGGCGTCGGCGGCTGCTCCTACATGCTCTTCGTCCGCCACGCCGCGATGGCGATCGCCGCCGGCTATTGCGAGGTCGCCCTGATCGTCCACGGCGAGAGCGGCCGCTCGTGGATCGACATGGAGGCCGCGACCGGCACGCCGGCCAGCCCCGCCGGCCAGTTCGAGGCCCCGTTCGGCACCGCCGGCGCGCCGACCACCTATTCGCTGCCGGTGCTGCGCCATTTCCACGAGTTCGGCACCACCAAGCTTCAGATGAGCCACGTCCCGGCCGCGACCCGCGAATGGGCGCTGCTCAACCCGCGCGCCATCATGCACGAGGCCGGCGCCTTCACGCCGGCCGACGTCGAGGCCTCGCCGGTCGTCTGCTACCCGTTCAACAAGCTCGACTGCTGCCTCGTCGCCGACGGCGGCGGCGCGCTGGTCATGGTCTCGGCCGAGCGCGCCCGCGACATGAGGAAGAAGCCCGTCTACGTGCTCGGCACCGGCGAGGCGACCGCCCACCGGCAGGTGGCGATGATGCGCGACTTCACGGTCGCCGATTCCAGCGTGCTGTCCGGCCGGCAGGCCTTCGCCGAGGCCGGCGTCACGCCCGCCGACATCGACCACCTGATGCTCTACGACGCCTTCTCCTTCACGCCGATGATGTTCCTGGAGGATCTCGGCTTCGTCGGCCGCGGCGAGTCCGGCCCGTTCCTCGCCGAGACGACGCGCGGACCCGACGGCCGTACCGTCTACCGCACCGGCCCCGGCGGGCCGCTGCCGATGAACACCAATGGCGGCGGCCTCTCCTACTGCCACACCGGCCGTTACGGCATGTTCGCCCTGATCGAATCCGTCATCCAGCTTCGCGGCGAGGCCGGCGCGCGCCAGGTGCCCGGCCTCGAATTGAGCCTCGCCCATGGACCCGGCCGCCAGTTCGCGGCCGCCGGAACGGTGATCCTGTCCAATGCCTGAATCCGCCCTCCACATGCCCGACATGCGCCCCGCCTATCCCGAGCTCGCGCTCTACATCGACGGCCGCTGGACCCGCGGCACCGGCGGCCGCGCGATTGCCGTGGTCGATCCCGGCACCGAGCAGGTGCTGGCCGAGCTGCCGGCGGCGAGCGAGGCCGACGTCGAGGCCGCGATCGGCGCGGCCGAGCGCGCCTTCCCGGCATGGCGCGACATGGCGCCCGCGCGCCGCGGCGCGATCCTGCTCAAGGCCGCGGCGCTGCTGCGCCAGCGCATGGACGAGATCTCCGCGGTCATGGCCATGGAGCTCGGCAAGCCGGTCGCCGACGGGCCGGCCGAGATCGAGCGCGCCGCCGGCCTGCTCGAATGGCATGCGGCGGAAGGCCTGCGCGCCTATGGCCGCGTCATCCCGGCGCAGGCGGGGCTCCGCCAGACCGTGCTGCGTCGGCCGATCGGCCCGGTCGCCGCCTTCACGCCGTGGAACGGCCCCGGCGCCTCGCCCGCCCGCAAGATCAGCGCGGCGCTCGCCGCCGGCTGCACCGTCGTCATCAAGCCCGCCGAGGAGACCCCGGCCACCGCGCTGCTGATCGTGCGCTGCTTCGAGGAGGCCGGCGTGCCGCCCGGCGTCGTCAACATGGTGTTCGGCGAGCCGGCGATGATCTCGCGCGCGCTGATCTCCTCGCCCGCCATCCGCCTCGTCACCTTCACCGGCTCGGTGCCGGTCGGCCGCCTGCTGGCCGAGCTTGCCGGCCGGCATTTGAAGCCGCTCATCTTGGAGCTCGGCGGCCATTCGCCCGTCATCGTCTGCGCCGACGCCGACCCGGCGAGAGCCGCCGCGCTCGCCGCGAAGTCGAAATACCGCAATGGCGGCCAGATCTGCGTCTCGCCCACCCGCTTCTTCGTCCATGACGACGTCTACCGCGCCTTCGCCGACGCCTTCGTCGCCCAGGCCGAGGCGATCCGCGTCGGCAGCGCGCTTTCGCCCGACACCCAGATGGGACCGCTCGCCAACGGCCGCCGCCGCGGCGCCATCGAGGCGCTGGTGGCAAATGCCCGCGAGGCCGGCGCCACGATCGCGACGGGTGCCCGCCGCATCGGCGAGCGCGGCTTCTTCTACGCCCCGACGGTGCTGACCGACGTGCCGGAGGCGGCCGAGGTCCTGCGCAGCGAGCCGTTCGGGCCGCTGGCGATCCTGCGCCGCTTCGCCGACCTCGACGAGGCCTGCCGGCGCGCCAACGACACGGCCTACGGGCTCGCCGCCTACGCCTTCACGGATTCGGCGAAGGCCGCCAACCTGATCGCCGAGCGCGTCGACGCCGGCATCCTCTCCATCAACCATTTCGGCGGCGCCTCGCCGGAAGTCCCGTTCGGCGGCGTCAAGGACAGCGGCTACGGGCGCGAGGGCGGCGCCGAGTGTTTCGACGGTTATCTGGTTTCAAAGCTCGTCTCGCATCTGGCGTGACCGGCTTGTCGCAAGGGAGCATGGAAATGAGGTTCGAAGGCAGGTCGGCGATCGTCACCGGCGGGGCGCGCGGCATCGGCTTCGCCATCGCCGAGGCGCTGGCGAAGGAAGGCGGCAAGGTCGTCATCATGGACCCGGGCGCATCCAAGGATGGCGGCAGCACGGACCATTCGGCCGGCGAGGAAGCGGTGGCGAAGATCCGCGCGGCCGGCGGCACCGCCCTGCTCGCGGCGGAGTCGGTCGCGGACCACGAGGCCTGCGGCCGCACCGTGGCGCTGTGCACGGAAAAATTCGGCTCGGTCGACATCCTCGTCAACAATGCCGGCGTGCTGCGCCCGAAGATGATCTGGAACATGCCGGTCGAGGACTGGGACGTGGTGGTCGACATCCATTTGCGCGGCCAGTATTCGATGATCCACCATGCCGCGCCGCATATGCGCAGGCAGGGCTGGGGCCGCATCGTCAACATGGGTTCCGAAGCATGGCGCGGCACGGTCGGCGGCGCCAATTACGGCGCGGCCAAGGGCGGCGTCTTCTCGCTCACCCGCGCGATGGCCCGCGAGCTCGGTAAATACGGCGTCACCGCCAACACGGTCTGCCCGGCCGCGGCCACGCGCCTCACGCTCGACGAAGCCGTCAAGGAGGGTTTTCGCAAGCGCCTCGAGGCGGGCCTCGTCACGAAGGAACGCTACGACGCCGTGGTCAACATGGGCGGCCCGGAACACATCGCGCCGTTCGTCGCCTATCTCTGCTCCGACGAGGCGGCAAACATCAACGGCCAGGCCTTCCGCGCCGAGGATCGCAAGATCGGCATCTACAACGAGCCGGAACTGAAGGCGAGCGTGGTGAAGGCCGGCGACGAGCCCTTCACGCAGGACGAGATCCGCAAGCTCGTGCCGTCGGCCCTGCTCGGCGGCTACGTCAATCCCGCCCCGGCCGAGGCGCCCGCCGAGGGCGAGCCAGCGCCCGCCCGCGCCGCGTCCTGAGGCTGCCGCCATGATGGAAGGCCGTCCGATCTACAAGGAAGAGCACGAGCTGTTCCGCCAGTCCGTCCGCCGCTTCTTCGCCGACAACGTGATGCCCTACATCGCGGAGTGGGAGGAGGAAGGCATCACGCCGCGCGAGGTCTGGCGCAAGGCCGGCGCGGCCGGGCTGCTGTGCCCCACCGTCTCGCCCGACTATGGCGGCGCCGGCGGCGACTTCCTGCATCTGTGCGTGATCGACGAGGAGTTGGGCTACACCGGCCAGGCGAGCTTCACCATCCAGACCCACACCGACATCGTCGCGGCCTATGTCGAGGCGCTCGGCACGGCAGCGCAGAAGCGCCGCTGGCTGCCCAAGATGGTGTCGGGCGAGATGATCGGCGCCGTCGCCATGACCGAGCCTCATGCCGGCAGCGACCTGAAGGCGATCCGCACCACGGCCCGCCGCGACGGCGACGAATACGTCATCAGCGGCTCCAAGACCTTCATCACCAACGGCATCAATGCCGACCTCATCATCGTCGTCGCCAAGACCGCGCCGGAGCTGGGCTCAAAGGGCGTCAGCCTGATCGTGGTGGAGGGCGACACGCCCGGCTTCCGCCGCGGCAAGCGGCTGAAGAAGATGGGCATGAAGGCCTCCGACACGGCCGAGCTGTTCTTCGACGAGGTGCGCGTGCCGGTCGAAAACCTGCTCGGTCAGGAAAATCTCGGCTTCCGGCAGGTCATGCACGAGATCCCGAAGGAGCGGCTCTCGATCGCCACCGTCGCCATGGGCGCCAGCCAGAAAGCGTTCGACATCACGGTCGCTTACGTCAAGGAGCGCAAGGTCTTCGGCAAGAGCCTGATGGAGTTCCAGAACACCCAGTTCAAGCTCGCCGAGCTGAAGGCGCAGCTCACCGTCGCCTGGGCCCATCTCGACCAGTGCATCGCCAGGCAGGTCGAGCACAGGCTGACCGGCGACGAGGCGGCGATCGCCAAGCTCTTCAACACCGAGCTGCAATGCAGGATGGTCGACGAATGCCTCCAGCTCCACGGCGGCTGGGGCTACATGGCCGAGATGCCGATCTCGCGCATGTATACCGACGCGCGCGTGCGCCGCATCGCCGGCGGCAGCTCCGAGATCATGAAGATGCTGATCGCGCGGACGCTCTGAGCGGATGCGGCGCCGGCGGACGGGAGATGGATAGCCTCGCCACAGCGACCCTGGCCGAGCTTGCCGGCGCGGTCTCGGCCCGCGCGCTGTCGCCGGTCGAGATCGTGCAGGGCTGCCTCGACCGCATCGCGCGGCTCGACGGCCGGCTGCATGCCTTCCTGGAGGTCTTCGCCGACGATGCGCTGGCCGAGGCGCGCGCGGCCGAGCGCGAGATCGTGGCGGGCAATCTGCGCGGGCCGATGCACGGCCTGCCGGTCGGCCTCAAGGACATGATCGACGTCGCCGGCAGGGCGACGACCGCCAACTCCCCGTCCCGCCGCGACCACGTCGCCGCCCGCGACGCAGCCGTGGTGCGCAACTTGCGCGCCGCCGGCGCGGTCGTCCTCGGCAAGCAGGCGCTGGCCGAGTTCATGATGGCCGGCACGCAGCTCGACCTGCCCTGGGCCGCACCCGTCAATCCGTGGAACCCCGCGCTCGACCCCTCCAACTCGTCCAGCGGCTCGGCCGTGGCCGTCGCCGCCGGCCTCTGCCCCGCCGCCATCGGCTCCGACACCGGCGGCTCGATCCGCGGCCCGGCCGCATGGTGCGGCATCGCCGGCCTCAAGCCCACCTACGGCCTCGTCAGCCGCGACGGCACGCTCGACTACGCCCCTTCGCTCGACCATCTCGGCCCGATGGCCTGGACCGTCGAGGACTGCGCCATCCTGCTCGACGCCATGGTCGCAGCCGGCACCTTCCGGCAGGCTCAGGCCGGCTCCATAGCCGGCCTGCGCGTCGGCGTCCCGCGCGCCTTCTTCGAGGGCGGACAGGGCGTCGAGCCCGACATGCTCGTCGCCTTCGGGCATGCGCTCTCCGCGCTCGCCGACCTCGGCCTCGACATCCGCGAGGTCGCGCTGTCGCCGCACGCGGCCTACGCGTCCGCAGCCGCGGTGATCTCGATGGCCGAGGGCTACGCCCTGCACGGCGAGGCGATCGAGCGCGCGCCCGATCTGGTCGGCGCAACCGCGCTGGCACGCATGCGAGCCTGCGGCGGCATCCCGGCGGAGCAGGTCGAGCGGGCGCGTCTGAGGCAGGCCGAGCTGACCGCCGAGCTCGACGGGGTCCTCGCGAGCGTCGACCTGCTGGCGCTGCCGGCCGCGCGCCGGCCGGCCCAGCCGCTCGGCTACGACGCGTTGAAGGGCGACGCCTTCCTCAACCGCGCCTTCAACCTGACCGGCCATCCGGCGCTGGCGATGTGCGACGGCTTCGACGCCGCCGGCCTGCCGCTGTCGCTGCAGCTCGTCGGCCGGCGCGGCGAGGACGCCGCGGTGCTGCGCGTCGGCGCGGCGCTGGAGCGCGTGGTCGGCCTTCGCGGGCGGCGGCCGGCCATCGCCGGCGGATAGTTTCACGAGCCGGCGCGGCGAAAGACCCGCCGCCGGCCATGCAGGGAAGACGGGAATGACCGCAGACCAGACCGCTCCGCTCGCCGGCATCCGCGTGCTCGATCTCTCGACCGTGGTCGCCGGCCCGTTCGGCTCCGAGATCCTCGCCTCGCTCGGCGCCGAGGTGATCCGCATCGACGCGCCCGGCCCGGAGAAGCGCAGGCCGGCCGCGCCCGAAGCGCCGGTCAGCGACGAGGACGGTTTCTACTATGCGCTCCAGCGCAACAAGGCGAGCGTGGCGCTCGACCTGAAGAGCGCCGAGGGCAAGGCCGCCTTCCTGCGCCTCGTCGCGGGCGCCGACGTGGTCTACGACAATTTCCGCCCCGGCGTGCTCGCCCGCCTCGGCATCGACTATGCCGCGCTGAGCCGGCTCAACCCGGCCGTCGTCTGCTGCTCGATCAGCGGCTTCGGCTCGACCGGCCCGTGGGCCGAGGTCGGCGCCTACGATGTCGCCGTGCAGGCGCTCGGCGGATCGATGAGCATCACCGGCACCGGCAAGCCCGGCTCCATGCCCTGCCGCTGGGGCGTACCGATCGGCGACGTCACCGGCGCCTTCTACGCCGTGATCGGCGTGCTGGCGGCGCTGCGCGAGCGCGCCCGCACCGGCCGCGGCCAGCAGGTCGAGGTCGCGCTGCTCGACGGCCAGCTCGCGCTCAACACCTACCGCGTGCCGCAGGCCTTCGGCGCGGCAATCGAGTTCGACATGCCCTCGCCCCGGCGCGGCGGCGCCGGCACCGTGCCCTACGGCCCGTTCCGCTGCGGCGACGGCGCCTGGATCGTCATCGGCGTCGCCTCCAATTTCTGGAAGGCGTTTTGCGGCGGCGTCGCCGACCCGCGCCTCGCCGGCGATCCCGGCTTCGCCACGCTGAAGGACCGGCAGGCCAACCACGCCGCGCTCGACGCGCTGCTTGAGGAAATCTTCCTCACCCGCACGGCGGGCGAGTGGCAGGACGCGCTGGCCGCAGCCGGCGTGCCGGTCGGCAAGGTCAACACCATCCGCGAGGCCTTCGCGCAGCCACAGGCCGTGGCGCGCGGCATGACCTCCTATGTCGAGGCCGCCGACGGCCGCCGCGTCGCCGTCGCCTCGAGCCCGATCCGCTTCGTCGGCGAGCAGCCCGCCCCGCAGCGTGCGCCCGTCGGGCGCGGCGCCGACAACGACCGCCTGCTGGCGGAAACGCCGCCAGCCAGATCCGTACCCGCGCCGGCCGGTGACGACAGCCGCGCCGCCGCCCTCGCGAAGCAGGACGGCCCGCTCGGCGGCATTCTCGTGCTGGAGCTGTGCGGCGACGAGCCGAGCGGCACATCCACCGCACGGAGCGGCCATTTCGCGCCGCCGA
>ERZ778021.1861-NODE-1861-length-21695-cov-5.476294_pt1 | contig 21695 bp, 15 predicted proteins | sample MGYA00375751_ERZ778021 | MGnify/ENA primary metagenome ERZ778021 (study PRJEB29350, sample SAMN05389814) | bioreactor metagenome | isolation source: Thiocyanate stock bioreactor | place: South Africa: University of Cape Town | collected 2013-08-29 ... | reverse complement strand
CCAAGGCGATCGTTCCGGGCGTCGCGGCGCCTGGTCGGGGTATCGAGATCGACATGATCGCGGTCGCCCCCTGACCGCGGGTCGACGGTCCGTTTCTCTTCATTCATTCGTGGACATCATCAATGAGCACCAAGGCTTATGCCGCCCGTTCCGCCGAATCCCCGCTCTCGTCGTTCTCGCTGACCCGTCGCGACCCTTCGCCGACCGACGTCGTCATCGACATCCTCTACTGCGGCGTCTGCCACTCCGACCTGCACCAGGCCCGCAACGAGTGGGGGAACACGATCTACCCCTGCGTTCCGGGCCACGAGATCCTGGGCCGGGTGGCCAAGACCGGCTCGGCCGTGAAGAAGTTCAAGGAGGGCGACCTGGCGGCCGTCGGCTGCATGGTCGACTCATGCCGCACGTGCCCCGCGTGCGAGGCCGGGCTTGAGCAGTTCTGCGAGACCGGCGGCACGGTCTTCACCTACAACAGCCCGGACAGGCATTCGGGCGGCGCCACCTTCGGCGGGTACTCCGCGAGCATCGTCGTCGACGAGTCGTTCACGCTGAAGGTCTCCGAGGGGGTCGACCTCGCCGCCACGGCCCCCCTGCTCTGCGCGGGGATCACGACGTACTCGCCGCTGAAGCACTGGAAGGTGGGCCCGGGGAAGACGGTGGGGATCGTCGGCCTGGGCGGGCTCGGCCACATGGGCGTGAAGTTCGCGCACGCCTTCGGGGCCCACACCGTCCTGTTCACGACCTCGCCCGGCAAGGCCGAGGACGCGAAGCGGCTGGGCGCCGACGAGGTCGTCGTCTCGAAGGATCCCGACGCCATGGCCGCCCGCGCGCGGAGCTTCGACTTCATCCTCGACTGCGTCTCCGCGCAGCACGATATCAACGCCTACCTGAACCTGCTGAAGCTCGACGGCACCCTGACGCTCGTCGGCGCGCCGGAGCGGCCGCTCCCGGTCGCGGCGTTCAACCTGATCCTCCCCCGCCGCAACTTCGCCGGCTCGGCCATCGGCGGCATCCCCGAGACGCAGGAGATGCTCGACTTCTGCGCCGGGCGCGGCATCGCCTGCGACGTCGAGACGATCGGCATCCGGGACGTCGAGACGGCCTACGCCCGCCTCCTCAAGTCGGACGTCCGCTACCGCTTCGTGATCGACATGGCGACGCTCAAGAATCCGGCCTGACCGGCGGGCCCGCGCCGCGCCGGACGAACTCGACGTCCTCCCAGTCGTACGAGCCGGCCTCGATCAGGACCCGGCCGCACTGCTCGCAGACGAGCAGGAAGCCGGGCCCGTCGAAGCCCTGATCCTCGGCGTCCTCGCCGACCACGAGCGCCTCGACGAACGCCGGGGCCCCGGCGTGCCGGACGTGGTCGTCGGCCTGGATCTCCTCGCCGTCACGATAACGAAGCATGCCGATCTCCGCATGGAAGCGTCGCCCGGTTCATCGCGCTTCCAGCACGACGTACAGGGCGTCCTTGGGGAGCATCACCTTCAGCGCCGGTCCCGAGCGGTCGACCTTCACGTCGCCCGTCGGGACGCCGTTGGGGTCGAGCGCCGCGGCCGTCGCGAGGTTGGGGTTGGCCAGGGTCACGATCACCTGGGACGGGATGATCATCCACGGCATCTTGCCCGTGTCGATGACCTGCTTGCCTTTGTACTTCGTCTTGCCGTCGCCCCCCGTGAACTCGGCCTCGCGCTCCGTCCAGCCCGAGGGGCGGGCGACGGTCCCGACCTGCACCAACACCTTGCGGCTGGTCGCCAGCGGCAGGTCGTCCAGGGCCACGATCGTCACGGCGGCGTAGTCGTTCTGGACGTCGAGGGTGGCGTCCTTGAGCTTGATCGGCGACGCCTGCTTGAGGAAGCCGCAGGCCCCCTGCACGCTCGGGGCGTCGACCGTGCAGACGCCGCGGCCGAAGTCCCAGGCCAGCTCGCCGGTGACGCTTTGGACGACCTGCTTCCTGGGGTCGATCAGGCGCGACAGGTCGGCGACCTCGTCGCGGGCGTCGGAGCCGAACGCGACCTTCACCGGGCCGGCGAGGAACGCCAGCGGGTCGACCTTGCCGCGGACGTCCGACCGCCGGGGCGCGTCGCCGGAGTCGCGGTTGGGGTCGAAGGCGGGGTCCTCGGAGATCAGCGGGATCGCCCGCTCCCACAGGTCCTTCAGCGGCCGATGCTCCACGACCACCGGCTTCCCCTCGCGGATGTACCCCTTGCGATACGCCAGCGCGACGGCCGGGAACTGGCCCAGCTCCATCGGCGTGTCGACGGCCCACTTCTTCCGCGACGCCGCGTCCCAGTCGGCGCGGTCGGCGTTGGACCATTCGGGCTCGCCGACGCCGAACCAGTAGAAGGCGTCGATCCCCGTCAGCGACTGGTACGCCGACACCAGGAACGGCGCCTCCGCCAGATACCCCAGCGGCGGGACCCAGTGGCTCTCCGTGACCATCATCGGCCGCCCCGCCGGCTGCTTCAGGTTCAGCGGGAACGCCGATGGGTTCAGGAGCGCGGAGACGTCCTGGAAGTGGTCGCCCTTGTTGATCCGCCAGCCGACGTCCGGCCCGACGTGAACGGTGTCGTAGTAGCGATTGGTCGCGATCACGTCGTTCGCCGTGTAGCTCCAGCGCTCGACGTCGTCCAGGCGGGTCGCGTCGGCCGTCCGCCAGTTGCCGGCGTTGACGAGCTGCTGGCAGCCGAGTTCCTCGCGGAGGTAGCGGGCGGTCTCGGCGTTGAAGCGGTGCATCGTCTCGCCGTAGAACTGGAGCTGGTCGTCCAGCCGCTTCTTGCGGCCCCCGGCGCGGGGCTGGGTCCACTCCCAGACGATGTGCAGGCCGACCTTGCCGCGGGCGAGGTCGTCGCCGTCCATCGCGTCGCCGTCCCATGCGGCCTTCGCGCGGTCGAGCGAGCCGTACTTCTTCGCGAGCCATTCGCCGAACCGCTCGCCCAGGTATTCGAGCTGCCGCCCCTTCACGGCCTGCATCGTCCAGAACAGCATGCTGTCCTCGTTCTGGAGCTGGATGATCGCGACGGCCGGGTCCTTCGCCAGCGGGATGCCGGTGTACGGGTTGGGCGGGGCCAGCAGCGCCTTGAGCCAGGCGCGATAGCCTTCCTGGAGCTTCGGGTTGAAGAACAGCAGCGCCTGGGCGTCCTGGCCCTCGGGCCACCCTTCGATCTCCCACGACGCCGGGACGCGCTTCAGCGCGGCGGCCCAGTAGGGGCTGATGGTGGTGTAGATCCCCTCCTTCTTCATCGCGGCGACGAGCCGCCACGCCTGGTCGACGGCCTTGGGGTCGACGTCGGTGAGCTTCGCGTCCTTCCCCTTCGGCTCCATCGCGCCGTGGAGGCGCACCATGTTCACGCCTCGCTTGGCGAGGAACCGCGCGTGATGCGCCAGGTCCTCGTCCGACCCGCGCTGGGCGTAGGTGGTGGCGGCCCAGAACCGCGCGGGCGTGCCGTCGCCCAGGACGAACGACTCGCCGTCCGGGCCCAGGCGCACGAAGCCCGACTGCCCGGCGACCTTCTCGTTGAGACCGCGGAGGTCGAACCGGGCCTTCGCGTCGAAGGCGTCGCGGGCGGGGAGGAAGGGCCAGCCGGTCGCGCCCCCTTGCGAGCCCTTCTTCGCGCCGGGTCGGGCCTTGCCGTCGGGGAGGAAGGGCTCGGCCGTGAAGACGAAGGCGTCGATCGCGCCGTGGCGGTTGTTCTCGCTGCTCATCCGGAACGCGATCGCGTGCCGGCCCTTGGCCAGCTTCACGTCGCCGACGCGCTTCCAGGCGATGAACCGAAGGTCGGGCTTGTCGTCGGCCGCGACGTTGACGGTGTCGATGACGTCGCGGGACATGTCGATCGGGGTCCACGCCCCCCTGTCCAGCCGGCAGGCCAGCTTCGTCGCGACGGGGTTGGCGCGGAGCCAGAAGGTGTACGAGCCCTCGGCCGGGGCCTGGAACGCGTACTCGACCTCGCCGTCCTTGTCGGCCGACCAGTTGGAGATCCAGTCGCCGCCCGAGAGGAGGTCCTTCTTGACCTGGTCGTACCACCCGGGGTGCCGGCTCACCGCGGCGCGGGCGGGCTTCTCGGCCTCGATCCACACCGTCTGGCTCTGCTCGCGCAGGTATTGCGGCAGGAACCATGCGCCGAGGCCGCCCGCGGCCGGGGCGATCGTCGCCGTCGCCGCCGCCAGAACGACCGCCCGCCGCGCGCCGACGCCGCAACCCGCCATCGCCGAGCCCTCCCGGGAACAGAACCCCGCCGGACCGGCCTCGCCCCGGTCACCGTCGCGGCAGGCCCCAGCATCCCCGGCCCGGCGGCCGACTCCAGGTTCAGGACTTGAACCGCCGCGATTGGCGGAAGAAGGCGAGCGGGTTGTCGTACACGACCTTGCGGATCAGGGCCTCGTCGTGGCCTCGGCGCTTCATCTCGAAGATGAACTCGGGGACGGCCAGGGGGTCGCTGTGGCCCCAGTCGCCGGCCGAGTTGACCATCACGCGATCGGAGCCGTACGCCTCCACCATGTCGGCGGCGCGCGCGGGGGTGCACTTGGAGATGGGATACAGCGTCATCCCGACCCAGTGCCCCGCGTCGAGCGCCGGGCGGATCGTGTGCTCCTCGACGTGGTCGATGCAGACCCGCTCCGGCTTGATGCGGACGTCCCCCTTGACCATGTCCAGGATCATCCGGGTCCCCTGGTACTTGTCGGCCAGGTGGGGCGTGTGGACCAGGACCAGCTCGTCCATGCGGGCCGCGAGGTCCAGGTGGTCGAGGAAGACGGTGGCCTCGTTCTTCGTGTTCTTGTTCAGGCCGATCTCGCCGATCCCGATCACGCTGGGGTGGTCGAGGAACTCCGGGATCATGGCGATGACCTCGCGCGACAGCGCGACGTTCTCGGCCTCCTTGGCGTTGATGCAGAGCCAGCAGTGATGCGCGATCCCGTAGGCCGCCGCCCGTCGCGCCTCGAAGTCCACGAGCTGCCGGAAGTAGTCCCGGAACCCCTCCACCCCCGAGCGGTCGAACCCGGCCCAGAAGGCCGGCTCGGAGACCATCACGCACCCCGCCAGCGCCATCCGCTTGTAGTCGTCGGTGGTGCGAGAAACCATGTGGATGTGGGGGTCGATGTACTGAGCCATGATGGCAACCTCGTCGCTTCCGGGTATTCGGCGTCAGACCTGCATGGGGCCGCGATCGATCTCCTGTCGCAACCTCATGATCTCGCATTCCGCCAGGTGTAAGGCGTGGCCCAGGGAGACCAGCCGGGCCTCGGGCGAGGCGAATTCATGCTTGGCGACGGGTTCCAGACGTACCCGTTCGTAGAGCTGATGCGACAGCCGCCGCCATTCGCTCATGAGGGCGGAATAGATCTGGACCTCCACGACGGAACCCGACCTGAATCGGACCAGTCCGTGATAGGCGAAATATCCCGAGGCCATCTTCATCTCGGGCTCGAAGGCGATCGACTCCACCCGGCCCTCGTATTGCTCCTTCAGCTCTTGGTTGTACAGGAGGCCGGGGAGGTCGTTCATCCGATGGGCGAGGAACCGCGCCCCGTCGAGGGTCTCCGTCCGAACATCGGTCCGGATCAAGTCCGTGATGGAACGACGGAGATCGGAGAGCGTAACCCCCGGCTCGTCGCCCGCCTTCCGCCACATCTTGTTCACGATGGACGGCGCGGACTTGAAGAGGTCGCTGTAGCGAGGCGACGGATTCCCGCTGGGCCCGACGCTCGGGAGCGCCTCCGACAGCGGCGTCTGGTAGCTCGCCTCCTGCCCCCTGGCCCTGCGATATTCGTTTCTCGCGTAAGTAAACATGTAAGTCAGGACCTGATAGAGCAGGTCGAGGTCCGGGCGAGCCTCCGCCATCAAGCCTCGTCGAAAGTCGTCGAGGCGGTTGAGCAGGCCGCGATCCGCTTCGACGGCCTCCTCATGCCATTGGACATACCCTTCCTGGCTATATGGAGTCGGCTTCATCGTCGGCCCCTCGGCGGCGGTACGGTCAGACTCGACTCGCGTCGAGGAGGTCGTAAGACCGGGCCACTTCTTCGGCGATGCTCTTCACCTCGACGCTGCAATAACTCGACTGGAAGGCGTCGTAGAGCAGCCGGGCTCGCGGCAGGCCGCCGTTGAATCCCGACTCCGTTTCATAGAGGCCGACGAGACCGGAGACGACCATCACCTCCTGGCCTACCCAGCGCCCCCCACAGTTCTTCTCGAACCACGATTGCTCGGAGGTGAGGAGGCTGGCGAGCGAGGACAACGATCCAGACTCCGGGCGCGACCAGATTTCGCGCCAATGCGAGGCGGCCTTTCGATAATGGACGACGATCGACTCCTCGCCCCGGACCAACAGTTCCAAGCTGTAGCGCATCGTCGGCCCCTCCTTCGCCCCCCGGCCGCGCCCCCCATGTCTCGGTGTCGGCTGCGTGGAACGTCGTTCAAGTCCAGTCGGATCATCCGGGGGAGGACGGCTTCTTTCCTGTAAGGATATCAGAACCGCGCAGGACGAGGAATCGTCAGCCCGGCGGGAGACGTTCGGGCCGTCATCAGGATTCCACTCCGACCTGATACTCCAGGATGTCGGAGGATGACGTCCCGACGTTCGAGTCCGTGCGCGTCGGATCGAGTTTCGTCGGTTTTCCGTCGCTGTGCCGCATTTGTGTAGCAACAGCCTTCTGAAGGGCTGCGCCGCGGCGGCGTCGGCGGGATGGGGCGAGCGGGGACGAGATGATGGGCGGGAGGGGTCCGACGAGTTCCGAGGAAGGATCGCACGTCCACTTCACGCGCCTGCGCGTAGGAATCTCGATGCGCCCCGCATCCAGGCGGCCGTTTGACCATCGCTCTCGCCGCGCCCCGGAAGGCCGCGCCCGTCGCCAGGCGGCCGGCCGTTCTCTACGCCTGGGCCAGTCGACCCACCTCGCCCGCAGCTTACGCCGACTCATCGATTTCGCGCAATCGAAGCCAAAATCCGCCGCCCGAACATCAAACTCAATCCCCAATGATAAAACGACTTGCGGCAATCCTGAAAAACCTCGCCGCATGACGATCGAACCCGAAGGGACCCAGGGGAAGCCATCGGGCCTGGCGGGGAAAATCGGATTATGCGGGAATTGCGCGAAAGTCGGGCCAGGCACGCTGCCGATGGATGAGCGAGGGAGCGTCGGCGTCGAGGGACGGCGCGGGGGTCGGAGCATGCTCGGCGAGGCGTCCATGCAAGAATCAGGGCCGATCGACGTCCGGATCGCGCGCCGGACCTTCCTGGCGACGACGGCCTCGCTAGCCCTCGCGGGGACGGCCCGCGCCGGCTCAGTCGACGTCGGGAAGACGCTCGCCCGCGCCGACGGGTCGCGGCGTCGGGCCCACCTGGCGGAACACGCCGGGGCGAAGGAATGCATCGACCTCTATTATGAAGGGGCGGTCTTCGCCTACGCCGCCCTCGCCGCCGATCCGTGCGGCCCGCGCTCGAACCGGGCGCTGGGCGTCTACAATGCGAGCCTGGCCGGCTGCCTCCGCGCGGCGAGCCGACACCGCGCGATCGATCCGCGCTCGCACCTGATCGTCCGCGGCCCCGGTGGCGTGACGAGCGTCCCGGTCGTCCATCGGGGCTTCGTCTGGTCGCCGGCCGACTTCCACGGCCTGCTCGACCCGTCCGCCTCGCCCCGCAACCCGTCGAACTTCCGCGACCACTCGCGCGTCGGCGTGGGCGCCCCCCAGGTCGTCGTCCGGAAGAACGTGCGGGCGACGCCGGAAGACGCCTTCCTGCACGACCCGATGTTCTTCCCCGCGACGGCCGTCCTGAGGCCCGACCTTAACGCCTGGCTGGGCGGGGCCGGCGGGCCCGGCGACGTCCTGGAGTTCCACGACCCCTTGCGCGTGGGCCGGATCGACATGCCCGGCTCGAACGGCCCGCTCGCGGCCGACTTCGACGCCCCCATCGCCTACCTGGAACGGTCGACGAAGGGGCTCGAATCGGGGTGGTCGGGCCTCCTCAACCCCAGCCAGGACGTGAACCGGGCGTTCCTGGGCCTGCTCGAACCGTTCCAGCCGGGGAAGATCCCGGTGATCTTCGTCCACGGGCTGTACGACACCCCGTACACGTTCACCGACCTGATGAACGGCCTGCGGCTGAGGCCCGGGTTCCTCGACCGCTACCAGATCGCCGGCTATCGCTACGCGACCGGGCTGACGTTCCTGCACTCGGCCGCCCTCTTCCGGCGCGACCTGCACAACTTCCAGGCGACCTTCGACCCCTCGCAGGCCGACCCCGGATTCCAGGACTCCGTCCTCATCGGCCACAGCATGGGGGGCCTCCAGGTCAAGCTCCAAGTCGTCTCCAGCGGCGACGCCTTCTGGGACCTGGTGTCGTGCCGCCCCCTGGGGGCGCTGGCCGCGACCGACCGGGTGCGGTCGACGCTCGGGTCCCTGTTCTACTTCGACCCCGTCCCGTTCGTCCGCCGGGCGATCTTCCTGGCGACCCCGCACGACGGCCTCAGCGCCGCGGCCTCCCCCGGGGGCGTCCTCAGCGAGCGCCTGACCCGACCGCCCCAGGACCTGAAGAACCTGGCGGCGCAGGTCGACGCGGACAATCCCGGCGCGATCCGGCCGTACATGCACGACCTGCCGAACAGCATCGGCATGCTCCGCCGCCGCGAGCCCCTCCACCGGACGCTCCGCGACCTGCCGATCGCCCCCCACGTCCGGTACAACACCGTGGCGGGGACCGGTCGCTTCATCCCCCCCGCGATCGCGCGCGGCGACGGCATCGTCCCCGTCAAGAGCGCGAGCCTGGACGGGGCCGAGACCCAGGTGCTCGTCCCCGAGTCCCACACCACGATCAACACCAGCCAGTACACCCTGGTGGAAGTGGACCGGATCCTCCGGGGCCACGCCGCCGGCTGACGCGAGGGGCCTCCTTCCTTAATATGTGGGTTCGGGGCGACGGTCGGCCTTCCAGGGCGGATCGCCGGCCCCCTCCCAGACGGCCGCGTCGGGCCCGCCGCGGAGATAGCGGAGAAACTCCTTGGCGTGCTGGGGCTCGGCGTATGGCCGGCGCACGAGCATCCGATCGTCCAGGCTTCCGTCGCCCAGCAGGATGCGGATCCTCAGGGCGTAGCGGAGGTCGGTGCAGCCCCGCCGTTCCATGGCCCGGCGGACTTCCTCCCAGGTCGGGATTGCCGGGAGGGAGGCCAACTCCCCCGACAGGCCGGCGAATCCTTCCGACGCCAAGCCTTCGACCTCCAGGATCCGGGCGGTCAGCCGGGGCTCGGAATCGTCCGTCGCGGCCGTCCCCGGCGAGCCGGACGACCACGACCGGACCACCAGCGACGGCACCAGGAACAGCCCCGCGGCCATGACGGTGTAGGCGACCCCCCCCATCCCCCGACGGCGCATACCATCCTCCCGCGCGGCGACCCGCGCCCGTGGCGAATCCGCTCGACCGAGAACCGAGGATGCCGCCGCGTCGACGACGACGCGGGGAACGGGGCCCGGGATCGACCCGGGCCCCGGCGAAGGTCAGGGCGCGCCGGCCGCGGGGGGCTTGACGCCGTCCTTCAGCGGGTAGACGAGGTCGCCCACCTGCATGTTGCCGAGGTTGCGAGCGGCCCGTTCGTCCTTGAGGTCGGGGCCGACGCTGTAGAGCAGCCAGCAGCCGTCGCTCGGCTTCAGGATCCGGCGGTCGATCACCGACGTATACCCCTGGGAGGGCATGTCGGCCAGCGGGATCAGCGGCTGGCCCGACGAGGGGATGTAGCCGAAACGGTCCCCGGCGAAAGGGTCGTGCCTCTCGGGGTCGTCGTCCGAATTCCGCGAGCCCAACGGGGGCGGGAGTTCGTCGAGCGAATGCGGCAGGGCGCCGTCGTGACGGGCCTGGTAGAGCCGCAGCCGCAGGACCATCGCCAGCGCACGACGCTCGGCCTCGATGCGGGGATACCGCACGCCGTCCTTCCCCGGCAGGTCCAGCCGGACGATCGGCGTGGACGCTTCGAAGCCGCTCAACTCCGCGGGGCCGAGCAAGCCCACCGTCTCGCGCGCCGACCGGAGCGTGAGGGTCCGGTGCGAGTCGAGCGGCAAGGCCCGCCAGCCCATGCCGTGGGGCCCGGGCTCCAGCGGCAGGGCGGCGTAGGGACGGTCGCCGAGCATCTGAATCCACGAGCCCGCCAGCAGGTCGTAGACCTTCCGGGCGCGGGCCATCTCCCACGGCGTCGTCAGGATTCGGGCCCCGATGGCCTCGGTCGTGTCCACCTTCTTGCGCCTCGGGACATACCCGCGGAGGTACAGGTCGATGAGGTCGTCCTGGGGGAGGTTCGCCGTGTTCCGGAAGGCGTTGCGATCGAGCCTCGCCCGATCGGCCGGGGTGAATCCCCCCGGCAGCGAGCGATACGAGGCCAGGGCCCGCTCCAGCGAGGCCGCCGTCTGGCCCGGGTCGGCGGCCCACTCCATCGCCAGGCCGACGGCCTGGGGCTCGATGCTGAAGTACGCCCAGCCCCGCACCTTCGAATACTGCCGCGCCATCCGGAGCAGCGTCTCGACCTCGTCCCACGACCCGTCCAGGTCGCCGCGCCCGAGCCGGGCCCGGGCGGAGTCGGACAGGAGGTTGACCAGATGGGCGTAGGAAGGCTCCTGGGGCAGGGTGAAGATCGTGGCCTTGCGGGGATCCTCGTAGTCGCAGTTCGGGAGGAGCGCAGCCTTCCGCACGATCGCCAGGGCGGAGTCGACCTTCTCCGACCGATCGGCCGGGGCCGACCCGGCCACCGCGAGGACCAGGCGCTCGGCCTCGCGATACAGCGGGGCGGCGTCCTCGTCCGGGGGCGAGGGTTGGCCGAAGCTCTCGGGCTGGAACAGCGACTGCGCCTGGTCCGCGGGGAGCGTCGGCACGTCCCACGCCCGGCCGCCGATGTAGCCGGAGACCAGGACCGCGGCCGCCGCGCCGCACCAGAGCGCCAGCCGCGCCCACTTCCCGAAGCCCGGGGCGAACCGGAGCCAGTCGCCGCTCCAGGCCCAGCTCACGGCGAGCAGGGCGAGGGCGGGGTACAGGAAGACGAACGGGCCCGCGATCCCCAGGGCCAGCGAGGCCCCGAGGAAGTACCCCAGCACGATCAGCCCCACGACGGCGATCGAACCGGCCATGATCCCCCGGCGGAACACCATCCCGCAGAGGGTCCCCAGGGCGAACGGGAACGTCAGGCCCCCCAACACGCCGGCGACGATCGTCCCCGCGCCGTAAATCCCGGGGGCCCGCCAGACGTCCGGGAGCCACCGGAGATTCCGGACATGGACGAGGCCGCAGAGTGCGATCATCGTCGACCACCAGATCACGAGCTTGACCGCCCAGGCCACGCCCGGCCGGACCCCGTGCTGATCCAGGAAACGGTGCGTCCGCCCCCGGTTCTCCCCGTTGAACGTCGAGATCCCCGTCATCATGGCGACGAAGGCCGTGGCGATGACGAGGATCTCGCTGAAGCTCTGGCGATTCCACTCGGTCAGGCGGTTGAACGCCAGGCCGCCCAGGGCCACCGCCAGCAGGACCTTCAACTCCATCCGCACCTGACGCCACGTCTCCCACGCGAGCCGCCCCACCGAGTACGTCCAGGCCCGCGCCGGACGACGAGCGACGGCCGCCGTCGCGGACGCTTCGGCGCGCTCGACGGCCTCGGGCACCGGGCGGGCGCGATGGGGCTCCCACCGCGGCGGCCCCGTGCGGACGAACGCGAAGGCCGAGGCCGCCGCCGTGGCCAGGCCGATGGCGATCAGCAGCGGCGCGGCCGCAGTCGTCGGCCCCTCCTGGAGGTTCACCAACGCCGCGAGCGTCGCGCCCAGCGAGGCCATCGCCAGGACCGCCGCGTGCATCGCATTGCCCAGGACGGCCGACCAGAGCAGCCCCCAGCCCAGCGCCACTCCCCCCCAGATTAGCGCAGCGCCCGTGATCCGGAACAGGTTCGGCACGAACCCCATGTAGGCCACGGCCGACAGCCAAAGCAGGAGCCCCAGCGCCAGCGTCGTCCCCAGGGCGAACGACGCCTTCGCCCCCCAGAGCCGCAAGCGGTCGATGGGCAGGGCGTCGAGCATCCCCAGCGTCCCCGCCTCGCGCTCGCCCGCGAAGACCGCCGCGGCGATCAGGAACAGGTAGATGACCGCGACGAGGCCCGCGATCACGACGTACCCTTCCTCCTGACCTTCCCCCGCCAGGAGCCGGACGAGCCCCTGCAAGGCGAGCCCGACGCAGGCCAGGAAGCCCCACGCCGGCCAGGTCTGGCGCGCCTCTTTCCACCACAATCGCGCGAACATGCGATCCTCCTTTCCGGATCGATGGATGAAGGGGCGGTCAGGCGACGTGGGCCGCGCCGGGCGTCGGCGCGGGGGCGGGGCGACGGGCCCTCATGTGGCCGACGTAGACGTCCTCCAGCGAGGGCGTCTCGATCCGGACCGACTCCACGCCCGGCAGGTTGCGCACCGCCTCGCACGCCGCGCGGTCGCGGGCGCGCACCAGCCAGTGGGCCTGTCGCGGGGCGTCGGCCGCGTCGATCAACTCGATGGGGAGCGAGGCCGGCGGGGCCTGGTCGTGGTCGCGGCTCTGGAAGTTCACCGCCAGCAGGAACGTCCGCGCCCGCAGCTCGTCCAGCGGCTCGGCGAGGATCAGCTTCCCCTTGTGCAAGAGCGCGACGTGGCTGGCCACCCGCTCCACCTCGCCGAGCTGGTGGCTGGAGAGGAAGACCGTCCGGCCCGACGCCGCCAGGTCCACCATGCTCTCCATGAACTCGCGCCGGACCATCGCGTCCAGGCCCGAGGTCGGCTCGTCGAGGATCAGCAGCGACGGGTCCGACGCCATGGCCAGCGCCAGCGACACCTTCGCCCGCATCCCCTTGGAGAGCGCCTTGATCTTGCGGTCCGCCGGCAGGCCGAAGCCCCGGATCGACTCGCCGTAGCGCGACAGGAACCCGGCCGTCCCGACGACCGCCTCGGGGTGGAAGCCGGCGGCGAACCAGCCGATCTCGGCGACCGTCATCCAGTCGTAGAGCGCCGGGATCTCCGGGACGTATCCCACCCGACGGCGGACGTCCAGCCCCTCCCGCGCCGGGTCGAGCCCCAGCACCTTCGCCCGGCCGGCGTCGGGCCGGATCATCCCCAAAAGGACCTGGATCGTCGTCGTCTTCCCGGCCCCGTTCTCGCCCAGCAGCCCGAAGACGGAGCCCTCGGGCACGTCGAGCGACAGGCCGTCCAGCGCGACCTGGTCGCGATAATACTTGCTCACATTCTCGATCGAGATGGCCGCTTGGTCGCCCATGGCTCAGGCCCCCTTCCCGTTGGCTCGGTCCCCGCCCCCCCGCCCCCACTCCTCGTGGAGGATCGCCTCGATCTCGGCCCCCGGCAGGCCCGTCTCACGGGCCTCCTCGATCGCCGATCGGAGCCGCCCCCGGACGAACTCGACGCGGGCCGACCGGCATCGCTCCGTCGCCCCCGAGGCGACCTGCAACCCCGTCCCCCGCACCGGCTCCAGCAGCCCCTCCGCCTGGAGGTCCCGATACGCCCTCGCGACCGTGTTCGGGTTCACCACCAGTTGCTTCGACAGCTCGCGCACCGACGGAGCCAGCTCCCCCGGCCGCAAGACCTCCCCCGCGATCGCGAACTTGATCCGGTCGGCGATCCGCCCATAGATGGGCCGGCCGTCCGACTCGCTCAGGTCGATCAGCATCGCCCCAGCCTCCTAGTGTATGATCTAACTACCACAGTATTGACGTGTTTCAGACATCTGTCAATGACCCGGCCGCGAAATCCGCCGGGTCATGGCAACGCGCGGCTCAGAGACCTTCGGATTCCACGAGCCGACGCAGGATCCGCATGGCGCGGGCGACGGCTTGGACGTTGGCGGGCTCGTTGAGCCAGCGGCTGACGCCGGAGGGGTGCGGGAGCGGGATGTACAGGACGCCGTCGCGCTCGGTCGCCTCGCCGACGACCGCGGCGAGCGACTTGACGGGCCCGAGGAAGGTGCGCACGGCGAGCAGGCCGACGAGGAGCACCACGCGGGGGCGGACCGCGGCGACGACCGCGTCGAGCCAGGGCCGGCAGCGGGCCTGCTCGGCGGGCGACGGCACGCGATCCCCCTTCGCCTCGGGCAGCCGGCCCGGGTAGCAGCGGGTGACGGCCGTGAAGTGGATCTTGCGCCAGAAGTCCTCGCGCGGGACGCCCCCCGCCTCGAACCAGTCGCGGAGCCTGTCCCCGGCCGCCCCGGCGAACGGCCGGTCGGTGATCGTGGCGCGCAGCCCGGGGGCCTGGCCGACCAGCAGGATCCGCGGCATCGGCGCGTCGGGCTCGGGGTCGCGGGCGATGGGGACCGACTCGACCTCGTCGAGACGACCCGCCGCGTGGCAGGCCCGGCAATCGCGGACCTCCGCATTCAGCGCGACGAGACGCCGCCGCGCCCGTTCCGACGCGGCCTCCGTCGTCGACCTCATCCGGCCGCCCCCCGGAGCCCTTCGACGAACGCCGCGTGCTCGGGCGAGGCCAGGCCGCGGTTCAGCGTCGCGAGCACCTTCGCGAGATCGTCGGCGAGGAGCGCCGGGGCGTCGAGCCACAGTCCGGGAAATGCCCGACTGTGCAGCAGGCCGTCTTCGCCCGGCCCCATCGCGTCGTATCGATCGTCTCGAAGGACGAACCAGTCGATCGCGCGGTCCAGGACCCGCCACACCAGGTACTCCCGCACGCCGTTGCGGCGGTAGGCGCGGAGCTTGTCGCCCAGGTCGAGGCTCGCGCTGCTGGACGAGACCTCCGCGACCAGCTCGGGCGCCCCTTCGACGTACCCGTCGTCGGAGATTCGAACGCCGCCGCCATGCCCCGGCGCGACGAACAGGTAGGCGTCGGGTTGGGGCTCGTTGCCCAGGTCGAGGCGCACGCTGCCGTTGTCCCCCGCGTCGACGCCCGGCGTGAGCGCGACATAAGAGGCGATCCAGGCGCAAAGGCGGAGGTGCGGCCGGGCGTGTTGGGTATGCCGGACGGGCGAGGCCATGACGTAAACGGTCCCTTCGATCAGTTCCGCCCGGACGTCAGGCATGGCCCGATACCGGCGCTCGAACTCGGCGCGAGTCAGCCGGTCGCCGTTCTCCAGCGGGGGGACCAGGTCGGCGGGCGTCGTGGGCGGTCCGAAGACGGTCGACATGGGTACATCCCTCGCTTCCTCAGGGAATCTTCGGTGTCAGGCGTTCGACGAACGCCGCATGCTCCGGCGAGGCCAGGCCGCGGTTCAGCGCCGTCACGGCCTTCGGCAGGTCCCCGGACAGCAACGCCTCGGGATCCAGCCACAGGCCGGGGAAGGCATGGCTCCGCAGCAGGCCGTCTTCGCCCGGCCCCATCGCGTCGTATCGATCGTCTCGAAGGACGAACCAGTCGATCGCGCGGTCCAGGACCCGCCACACCAGGTACTCCCGCACGCCGTTGCGGCGGTAGGCGCGGAGCTTGTCGCCCAGGTCGAGGCTCGCGCTGCTGGGCACCACCTCCGCGACCAGCTCGGGCGCCCCTTCGATGTAGTCGTCGGCGGAGATCCGCGCCTGGCCGCCGCGGTCCGGATCGACCAGCAGGAGGAGGTCGGGCTGGGGCTCGTTCTCCAGGTCCAACCGGACCGTCGCGTTGTCGGCCAGGCGGACGCCGGGGGTGGCGATCCTATAGTTGAACAGCAGGCCGTTGAGCGCGGCGTGGGGTTCGCCGTGGCGTGCGACGCGGACGGGGGAGGCCATGACGTACGCGACTCCTTCGATCAACTCGGCCCGGACTCCGGGCATCTGTCGATAGCGGCGTTCGAACTCGGCGCGGGTCAGCCGGTCGCCGTTCTCCAGCGGGGGGATCGCGATCGCATCGGGCCGGGCGACGGTCGACATGGCGGGGCCTCGCGAAGGGTTGGGGTCTTTTGACCTCTCCAACGATTGTACCGGGGCCGGCGAGAGCCCGGCTGCGCGGGTGGGTCGATCGAGGGACGGCCCGGATCGCTCCCCAAGCGATGACCCGACCCGCTGGCTCGAAGGCCGCCCGCCAGGACCGCACGCGCATCCCCGGGCGCGTGATCTCCGGGCCGGGCCGAGGACGCCCCCGCCGTGGCTTCCTTCGCTCGGGGAGAACCCAGACGTCACAACGCAAGTGATTTCACAATAACACTATACACTTTTTGCAATGGTTTCGTTCGTCGAAGTCGACGTCAAAAACCCGACATCCCGGGAGCGGGGCGTCCCTGAGGCGATCGCCCCCGGCTCGCGATGCCGGCTCGCGATGAAGGATGATGCGCGTTCTTACAACCCCATCGCCGGCCGAGCGGGCGTCGCCCGCCGGATTCTCAGGCCGCCGTCGGCGCGACCGCTTGCGACCTCTGCCACCGAATTGCCAAGGAACGACCATCCGCCTTGTATGATCGCGGCTCGATGGGGTGGCATTCCAGCTTTCTCCACGATCTCATGATTTCGGCGTCTTCCTGCGCTCTCCCGGCGGGCGGGGGCTTCGATCATCCTCCCGATCCCGGCCGAACTCCGATTCCAAGCGACAAGGCCCTCGCGCGAACCCCGGAGGGTCGCGCGAGGGCCTTGGCGTTTCATCGTGTTTAGGCCGGGTCCGGAGGAGGAATCACTCCTTGCCGGCGGGGGCGGCGGCGGCCGGGGCGGGCTCGTCGCGGTAGCGGGCGAAGGGGGAGCCCTTCTCGGCCAGGGCTTCGAGGGCGTCGGGGTGGATGCGGACCTCGGCGTCCAGGTGGGCCTTGAAGCCCGTGCCGGCCGGGACGAGGTGGCCGAGGATGACGTTCTCCTTCAGGCCGACGAGGTAGTCGCTCTTGCCGGCCAGGGCGGCCTCGGTGAGGACCTTGGTCGTCTCTTGGAAGCTCGCGGCGGAGATGAAGCTCTCGGACTGGACGGCCGCCTTGGTGATGCCCAGGAGCTGGGTGCTCGCGGCGGCGGGCTTGGTCCGGAGCCACTCGGCCTTCTTGCCGCCGGCGGCCTCGACGCGCAGGTTCTCCTGCTCGAAGTGGTCGCGGGGGACGATGTCGCCGACGCGGAAGTCGGTCTCGCCGGGGTCCTTGATCTTCACGCAGCCCATCAGCTCGTTGTTGACCCGGCGGAACTCGAACTTGTCGATGACCGAGCCGGGGAGCAGGCCGGTGTCGCCGAGGCTGTCGACGCGGACCTTGCGGAGCATCTGGGCGATGATGATCTCCAGGTGCTTGTCGTCGATCTCGACGCGCTGGGAGCGGTAGACGTTCTGGATCTCGCGGAGGAGGTAGCGCTGGACGACCTCCTCGCCGGAGATGCGGAGGATGTCGTGCGGGACGAGCGGGCCCTCGACGAGCGGGTCGCCGGCGCGGACGCGGTCGGAGCCGTGGACGCGGAGGAACTTGCCGTGGGGGACCTGGTGCTCGCGCTCGATGCCGCTCTCGTTGCGGACGACGATGGTCCGCTTGCCGCGGCGCTTCTCCTCCAGCAGCTCGACGCGGCCGTCGATCTCGGCGATGACCGCGGGCTCCTTGGGCCGCCGGGCCTCGAACAGCTCGGTGACGCGGGGGAGGCCGCCGGTGATATCCTGGGTGCCGCCCACCTCGCGGGGGGTCTTGGCGAGCAGGGTGCCGGCGCTGATCTGCTGGCCGTCCTCGACCTCGATGGTGGCGCGCTCGGGGATGTACTTGTAATCGAGCGTCTTCCCCTCGGCGTCGACGATGACCACCTGCGGGTGCAGGTCGCCCTTGTGCTCGATGATCGTGCGGCGGACGTGGCCGGACGGGTCGGCCTCGACCTTCATGGTCTCGCCCTCGACGATGTCGTCGAAGCGGATCACGCCGCCGACCTCGGAGAGGATCGGGATGTTGTGCGGGTCCCATTCGCACAGCATCTGGCCGCGGGTGATCTGCTGGCCGTCCTCGACGGTCATGATGGCGCCGTCGGGCACGTCGTACTTCTCCAGCTCCCGGCCCTTCGGGTCGAGGATCTGGATCTCGCCGTTGCGGGACAGGGCGATCGGCTTCCCTTCGTCGTTGACGACGATGTTCAGGCCGACGAACTTGACCTTGCCCTCGCGCTTCGACTTGACGTCCTTCTCCTCGACGGCGCGGGTGGCCACGCCGCCGATGTGGAACGTCCGCATCGTGAGCTGGGTGCCCGGCTCGCCGATCGACTGGGCGGCGATGATGCCGACGGCCATGCCGCCTTCGACCATCTGGCCGGTGGCCAGGTCCATGCCGTAGCAGCGGCGGCAGACGCCGAGCGACGCCTCGCACGTCATCGGGCTGCGGACCTGGATCTTCTCGATCTGCATGTCTTCGAGCTTGAGGGCCGCCTTCAGCGTGATCATCTCGTTCTCGCGGACGATCACCTCGTCGGTGATCGGGTCCACGATGTTGACCCGGCTGACCCGGCCGCGGATCGACTGGGCGAGGCTGACCTCGACCTTCTCGCCCTTGTAGATGACGCCCTTGGTGATCCCCTGCGAGGTCCCGCAGTCCTCGATGGTGATGACGACGTTCTGGGCGACGTCGGCGAGCTTGCGCGTGAGGTAGCCCGAGTCGGCCGTCTTGAGGGCCGTGTCGGCCAGGCCCTTGCGGGCGCCGTGCGTGGAGGAGAAGTACTCCAGCACGCTCAGGCCCTCGCGGAAGTTGGCCTTGATCGGCGTCTCGATGATCTTGCCCGACGGCTTGGCCATCAGGCCGCGCATGCCGGCCAGCTGGCGGATCTGCTCGACGCCGCCGCGGGCGCCGGACTCGGCCATCAGGAAGATCGGGTTGTGGTAGTTCTTCTGGCCCTCCCCCTCGCGGGTGTCGTTCTTGAGGGCCTCCATCATCTCGGAGGTGATCCGCTCGCGGGCGTGGGTCCAGGCGTCCAGGACCTTGTTGTACCGCTCCTGGTCCGTGATGATGCCGCGATGGTACAGCTTGTTGTTGCGCTGGACCTCCTTCTCGGCCTCGGCGATGATCCCGTCCTTGGTCGCCGGCGTGCGGAGGTCGTCGGTGGCGAACGAGAGGCCCGAGCGTGTGGACTCGCGGAAGCCGACGTCCTTCATCCGGTCGAGCAGCGCGATGGTCTCGCGCCGGCCGAGGATCTGGTAGCAGTCGGCGATGATCCCCTGGAGCTGCTTCTGCCCCAGCGCGAAGTTGTAGTACGGCATCTTCGGGTGGAGGATGTCGTTGAACACGACGCGGCCGGCGGTCGTGACGACGACCATGCCCGGCTTGTACTCCTTCTCGCCCTCCCCCTTGAGCCGGCGGTTGGCCGGCAGCCGGAGCTTGATCGGCGCGTGCAGGCCGATCTTCCCCTGGCTGTGGGCCAGGAAGACCTCGTTGGGGGACGAGAACGTCATGCCGTCGCCCGGCTCGCCGGCCCGCTGGGCCGTGAGGTAGTACGACCCCATGACGATGTCCTGGGTCGGGCTGATGATCGGGTTGCCGTTGGCCGGGCTGAAGATGTTGTTGGTCGCCATCATCAGCGTCATGGCCTCGACCTGCGCCTCGATCGAGAGCGGCAGGTGGACGGCCATCTGGTCGCCGTCGAAGTCGGCGTTGAAGCCCTTGCAGACCAGCGGGTGGATCCGGATGGCGTTCCCTTCCACCAGGACCGGCTCGAACGCCTGGATGCCCATGCGGTGGAGGGTCGGGGCGCGGTTGAGGAGGACCGGGTGGTTGCGGATCACCTCTTCCAGGATGTCCCACACCTCCTCACTGCGCCGCTCCAGCATCTTCTTGGCCGACTTGATCGTGTCGGCGTGGCCCAGCTCCTTGAGCCGGCGGATGATGAACGGCTGGAACAGCTCCAGGGCGATCTTCTTGGGGAGGCCGCACTGGTGGAGCTTGAGGTCCGGTCCGACGACGATGACCGACCGGGCCGAGTAGTCGACGCGCTTGCCCAGCAGGTTCTCGCGGAAGCGGCCCTGCTTGCCCTTGATCATGTCGGTGAGCGACTTGAGCGGGCGGTTGGAGCTGCCCAGCACGGGCCGCTTGCAGCGGTTGTTGTCGAACAGGGCGTCGACGGCCTGCTGGAGCATCCGCTTCTCGTTGCGGATGATGACCTCGGGCGCGTTCAGGTCCACCAGCTTCTTCAGCCGGTTGTTGCGGTTGATGACGCGGCGGTAGAGGTCGTTCAGGTCGGACGTGGCGAAGTTGCCGCTGTCCAGGAGGACGAGCGGGCGGAGGTCGGGCGGGATGACCGGGATCGCCTCCAGGACCATCCACTCCGGCCGGTTGTCGCTGTCGCGCAGGGCCTCGACGACCTTCAGCCGCTTGGTGAGGTCCTTGATCTTCTGCTTGCTGGTCGTCTCCTGGAGGTTCTCGCGCAGGGTCTTGGAGAGGCTGACCAGGTCGAGCCGCATGAGGAGCTTGCGGACGGCCTCGGCGCCCATGTCGGCCTGGAAGCCGTCGCCGTAGGCCTCGCGGGCCTTGCGGAAGTCCTCCTCGGTGAGGAGCTGGGTCTCCTTCAGGGGCGTGTCGCCGGCCTCGACGACGACGTAGTCCTGGAAGTAGATGATCCGCTCCAGGCTGGACGTCTTCATGTCCAGGAGCGTGCCCAGGCGGCTGGGCATGGCCTTGAAGAACCAGATGTGGACGACCGGCGCGGCCAGCTCGATGTGGCCCATGCGCTTGCGGCGGACGCGGCTGTGCGTCACCTTGACGCCGCAGCGGTCGCAGATCATCCCCTTGTACTTCATCCCGCGGTACTTGCCGCAGGCGCACTCCCAGTCCTTCTCGGGGCCGAAGATCCGCTCGCAGAAGAGCCCGTCCTTCTCGGGGCGGTAGGTCCGATAGTTGATCGTCTCGGGCTTCTTGACCTCGCCGAACGACCAGCTGCGGATGTCGTACGGGCTCGCGAGGCCGATCTTCACGGCCCCGTAGTCGTTGATGCGATCGTAGGCACTTTCGCCCATGCTCACGAGACACTCTCCTCGGCGGTTCCGCGGATCCGAGTCCGGCCGGCCAGGCGTCCGGGCGCGACGGTCGCCGTCGTCGCGCCCTCGCCGGGGTCGGCCCCTCGGACGAGTTCAAACCAAGCCCATGCTCACGACAGGGAGTGCGACCGGGGGGCCGGGGCGGTCCCCCCGCATCTCGTCGCCCCGCAACCATGCAAAAAAGAAAAACCCGCGGTCCGGGCCGCCGATGGCGTCGGCGAGCCCGCGCGGTTCTTAAGTAGGTCGTCCTGGGACCCGGATCGCCAAGTTCGGCTCCTCCCTGAACGGGATCCGTCGGATCCCGCGGTCCGCGCGCTGAAGATCCCGGCGCATCCCCCGAACGCCGGCGTCTTCGAGGCGTGGAATGTCATGCCGCGACCATGTCGCATCGGGTGATCCTAGGCAATCTCGGGGCCGATTCCAAGGGAATTCCGGGAATTCCTCAAGATCCGGGCGATCTTTCATCGGAACCCCGCGACGCCGGGCGGGCGCCGCGGGGCCGACGGGGGGGGGGGTCAGACCCGCTTCTTCTCGAGCTGCATGTTGAGCCCGAGGCCGCGGATCTCGTTGGTGAGGACGTCGAAGCTCGCGGGAGTGCCGGCTTCGAGGGTGTTCTCCCCCTTCACCATGCTCTCGTAGATCTTTGTCCGGCCCTCGACGTCGTCGGACTTGACGGTCAGCAGCTCCTGGAGGATGTAGGCCGCGCCGTAGGCTTCCAGGGCCCACACTTCCATCTCGCCGAACCGCTGGCCGCCGAACCGCGCCTTGCCGCCCAGCGGCTGCTGGGTGATCATCGAGTACGGCCCGGTCGCGCGGGCGTGGATCTTGT
>ERZ778021.1858-NODE-1858-length-21722-cov-3.780403_pt1 | contig 21722 bp, 19 predicted proteins | sample MGYA00375751_ERZ778021 | MGnify/ENA primary metagenome ERZ778021 (study PRJEB29350, sample SAMN05389814) | bioreactor metagenome | isolation source: Thiocyanate stock bioreactor | place: South Africa: University of Cape Town | collected 2013-08-29 ... | reverse complement strand
GACCTCCATCGCGATCATCGTGCCGCCAGACCCCATCTGACGCATCGCCAGATCGTGCTGCGGATGGTCGGGCAGGCCCGGATAGATCACCCGCGCCAGACCCGCATGCCCATGCAGCGCCGCCGCGATCGACGCCGCCGCATCGGCCTGGGCGCGCACGCGCAGGTCCATCGTGGTCAGCCCGTTCAGCATGATCCAGGCATGGAACGGGCTGATCGCACCGCCGGTATGCTTCAGATAGGGCTCGGCCACCTCGCGCACGAAATGCCGCGTCCCGCAGATCACGCCGGCCAGCGCCCGCCCGCCCCCGTCGATATGCTTGGTCGCCGAATAGATGACCACATCGGCCCCCTGCTCGACCGCCCGGGAAAAGACCGGCGTCGCAAAGACGTTGTCCACGACCACCGTGGCCCCCGCCGCATGGGCCAGATCCGCCACCGCGCGGATGTCGATCACCTCCAGCGTGGGGTTCGACACGCTCTCGAAGAAGACCGCCCGCGTGCCGGGCCGGATCGCGGCCGCCCACTGGTCCAGATCGGTGCCATCGACATAGCTGACCTCGACCCCGAACCGCACCAGCAGGTCCAGGACATACAGGCACGACCCGAACAGCGCCCGCGCCGCCACGACGTGATCGCCGGGCTTGCACATGGCGAACATCGCGCCGTTCACGGCGGCCATGCCGCTGGCGGTGGCGAATGCGTCCTCGGTCCCCTCCAGCGCCGCGATGCGGTCCTCGAACATGCGGCTGGTGGGGTTGCCATAGCGGGCATAGATGAACTCGTCCGGGCCGGTGCCCTGGAACCGCGCCTCGGCCGAGGCCGCGTCGGGATAGACAAAGCCCTGAGTCAGAAAGATCGCCTCGGCCATCTCGCCATATTGGCTGCGGCGGGTGCCGTGATGGACGGCTTGCGTGCGGGGGTGGACGGTCTTGTCGGGCGAAACGCTCATCTGGGCTGCCTTTCCGTGATCGTCTGCGGGGTAATCCCCGCGGCCCGATTGCGCAAGTCCCCCGAAACCGGGCGCGCAATTCTGTCGCGTGGCCGACATCTTGCACGGAGTGCAGATAAACTGTTGTTATTCAGAAACATAGTGGGCTCGCTTGACCAAATCGACAGTTGGAATGACGCCCGCCAGCGGCTATGGTCCCGGCATGGTTCGGACGGAAACGCCCGGACCGGGCCGGAGCCGCGCCTCCGGCATGTTCATGGTCCCTGCACCAGCAGGGTGTTTCACCAGTGCGCCAGAACGTTCCTGCGGTCCTGTTACCCGTGATTGTTTTGTCAGTGCCGACCGTGGGAATCAGTCAGATCCGGGGCGGAGGCATCGCGCCGCCCCGGATGGCGCGGCAAACCTACAGATAGTCGCCGCGCTGCAGACCGTATTTCGCCATCTTCTCGTTCAGCGTCCGGCGCGGCAGGCACAATTCGTCCATCACGCTGGCGATGCTGCCCTTGTGGCGGCGCATGGTGTTGTCGATCAGCATCCGCTCGAAACTTTCGACATATTCCTTCAGCGGCTTGCCCTCGGTCGTGGTGGCCTGCTGGTTGTCCTCGCCATCGGCCATCAGCAGCGACGCGATGGCCCCCGACCCGCGCCGGTTCTGCAGCACCGCGCGCTCGGACACGTTGATCAGCTGGCGGATATTGCCGGGCCAGGGCGCCTGCAGAAGCTGGGCGGCCTCCTGCGCGCTGACCTGGGGCGGCTCGCAGCCATATTCCTCGCTGAACTGCTCGGTCATGCGGGTGAACAGCGCCAGGATGTCCTCGCCCCGCGCGCGCAGCGGCGGCAGGGTGATCTTCAGCGCCGACAGGCGATAGAACAGGTCGGGGCGCAGCGAATCCTCGGCGCGGCGACCCTCGCCGCGGGCATTGCTGATCGCGATGATGCGGGTGTCGGCGGGCGCGCCCTGTTCGCTGATGAAGGCCAGCAGACGCGCCTGCAACCCCTCTGACAGCGCCTCGATATCCTCCAGGCACAGCGTGCCGGCGCGGGCCTCCTCGACGGCGGGCAGCCCGTCCTCGATGGGGCCGAACAGCCGCGCAGCCAGCGCCTCGTCGTTATAGGCCGCGCAGCTGACCGGCACGAATTTCTTGGACGCGCGCGGGCCCACCGCATGCAGCGCATGGGCCACCAGGGTCTTGCCGGTGCCGGTCTCTCCGTCGATCAGGACGTGGCCATCGGCCTGGCCCAGATCCAGGATATCCTCGCGCAGCCGCTCCATCACCGGGCTGGCGCCGATCAGCTTGGACATGACCTGCTGGCCCTCGGACAGGTCGCGGCGCAGGGCGCGGTTGTCCAGCGTCATCCGCCGGGCCTGCGTGGCCTTCTTGGCCAGCTGCGTCATGCGGTCGGGGTTGAAGGGCTTTTCCATGAAATCCATGGCCCCCAGACGCATCGCCTCGACCGCCATGGGCACGTCGCCATGGCCGGTGATCATGATCACGGGCAGGTTCGAATCCAGCCCCATCAGGCGTTTCAGCAGGGCCATCCCGTCCATGCCGGGCATGCGGATATCGGTCACCACGACGCCGGGCCAGTCGGGGCCGATCACCTTCAGCGCATCCTCGGCGCTGGCGAATGTCTCGGTCTCGAAACCCGACAGGACCAGCCATTGACTGATCGATTCGCGCATGTCGGGTTCGTCATCCACGATGGCGATCTTCAGCTTGCGGGACATTCTGTCATCCTCTCTTGCGTCATTCGGCGGCCAGCGCCTGACGGGGGTATCCGGGACGGTGCAGCGGCAGCTCGACCCGGAACACCGCGCCGCCCTCGCTCTCGTTATGCGCCGTCAGACGACCGCCGAAATCCGCCACGATGGTGGACGAGATCGCCAGGCCCAGCCCGGTGCCCTCCCCCGGCTTCTTGGTCGTCCAGAAGGGTTCAAACAGCTTTTCCAGGTCCGAAACACCCGGCCCGTTATCGCGAACGGACACGAAGGCGTGAGCCGCGGCCTCGACCGTGATCTCGATCGCGGCGTCGGGCCGGCCGCGCACGGCATCGACCGCGTTGCGCAGCAGATTGATCAGCACCTGCTCCAGCCGGATGCGGTCGGCCATGACCATCACCCGCTCGCGCGGGACGATGCGGATGATGCGGATCGGGCTGTGGCGCAGCTGCGGCTCCATCATGGTCAGGGCGCTGCTGACGGCGGCGCGCAGATCCACGGGCTCGACCGCCTCGCCGCCCTTTCGGGCATAGGATTTCAGCTGCCGGGTGATCGCACCCATCCGGTCGATCAGGTCGTCGATGCGCTGGAAACTGGACAGCGCCTCCTCGGGGCGCCCGCGCTGTAGGAGCAGCCGCGCGCCCGCCAGATAGGTCTTCATCGCGGCCAAAGGCTGGTTCAACTCGTGGCTGACGCCCGCCGACATCTCGCCCAGGGCGGCCAGTTTCGACGATTGCTGCATGGTCTGCTCGGCCACGCGCAGCTCCTTCTGGACCCGCTCGCGTTCCGCGATCTCGCGGGTCAGGCGGGCGTTCAGGGCGCGCAGATCGGCCGATTCGCGCATATAGGCCTGGCTCTGGATGCGCGCGCGCCGCGACAGCATCCAGAACGCCCCCGCCAGCAGGATCGCGAACCCCATGATCTGCAGCGCCAGGATCGCGTTCACCCGCTCGCGGACCGAGGAATAGGCGGTAAAGCTGATCATCCGCCAGCCCCGGAACGGCACCCGCGCCTCGGACCGCATCACCGCACGGCCCTGCACATAGGCGTCGGCCGGACTGGAGGTCCAGTCCGCCGTCACCTGGAACGCGCGCCGGATCGCGGAGGGCGCGTCGCGCACCGCCAGCGCCTCGGGAACGGTCAGCCCGCGCCAGCGCGGCTCGGTCGACAGGATGATCACGCCCTCGCTGTCGGTCACCGCGACGGCGTCCGAAATGCCCGCCCAGGACCGCTCCAGCCGGGTCAGATCGGCGCCCACGACGATCACCCCCAGGGTGCGCCCCTCGGAGACCACCGCGCGGGAATAGGCGAATTCATGCGCCCCCGCGGCCATTTCCGACACCGTGAACACCGTGTCGCGCGACCGCAGCGCCTCGACATAATAAGGGGTGGCGACGCTGTTGGTGCCGATCTGATAGCGGTCGGTCGCGCCCACCACGCGCCCCGACGCATCCAGCAGCCGGATCGAGGCGGCGCCGATCTCCTTCTGGGCGGCCATCAGCCGGGCCGAGGTGGACGAGAAATCATTGCCGTTCAGCGCCCCGATCAGCGCCGGGTCGCGCGCCAGCAGCAGCGGCACCACGGAATTGCGCTGCAACTCGGACATCAGGTTGCCGGAATACAGCGCCAGCCGCAGCTCCGAACGCACGCGCGTGTTCTCCGAGAACCGGTCCGTCAACCAGGCATTGGTCGTCCAGATCGTGCCCAGGGCGGCCAGACAGATCAGTGCGATGGTGGCGCGCAGCCACCAGGGATTGACCAGGCGCGGCCCCCTGCCCCGCCGACGTTCGGCGCGGTCCTCGATATGATCATCAGCGTCCAAACGCGCGTCCGCCCCACAGGATCGACTGACGCAATCTAGGGCGATCCGCGCCGCGGCTCAAGTCAGGCCTGCGTCAACGCGCCCACCAGCCCCCGGAACAGGGCCGCACCATCGGTGCCCCCGGTCACCGGATCGGCGGCGCGTTCCGGATGGGGCATCATGCCCAGCACGCGGCGGTTTTCCGACAGCACGCCCGCGATGTCCCCCACCGACCCGTTGATCGAGGGCGCATAGGTAAAGGCCACGCGGTCCTGATCGCGCAACTGCGCCAGGCCGTCGGGTTCGATCTGATAGTTGCCGTCGTGATGGGCGACGGGAATGCTGATCTGCTGGCCCGCCTGATACCCCTCGGTGAAGGCGCTGTCGCGGGTGGCGACGGTCAGGGTCGCGGGCTTGCACAGAAAGGTCAGGCCGGTGTTGCGCATCAGCGCGCCGGGCAGCAGGTCCAGCTCGGTCAGGACCTGAAAGCCGTTGCAGATCCCCAGCACATAGCCGCCCCGCGCCGCATGGGCCCGCAGCGGTGCGGCGATGGGCGATTGCGCGGCGATGGCCCCGCAGCGCAGATAGTCGCCATAGGAAAAGCCGCCGGGCACGCCGACCAGGTCGATGCCCTCGGGGAGGGCGGCGTCCTTGTGCCAGACGCGGACCACCTGGGCCCCCGCATGCTCCAGCGCGACGGCAAGGTCGCGGTCGCAATTCGATCCGGGGAAGGTGACGACGGCGGCTTTCATCGCGGTGCTCCTGATATCGGGTTGCCCTGCCCTTAGCGCAGGCGGGACGCCAAAGAAAGGGGGGCCAGCCCCCCATCGCCTTGCGGCGATTCCCCCCGGGATATTTGGATGAAGAAGAAGGGGCCCCGGCGGCACCATGAGAAAGGCCGGGCGCTTGGCCCGGCCTTTGCGTGGATCAGTTCAGCGCCTTGTTCAGGTACTGGTCCACCTTTTCCAGGTAGCCCATCGTGGTCAGCCATTTCTGGTCCGGGCCAACCAGCAGCGCCAGGTCCTTGGTCATGTGGCCATCCTCGACCGCCTGCACGGTGACCTTTTCCAGCGTTTCCGCGAACTTCAGCAGCTGGGCGTTGTCGTCCAGCTTGGCGCGGTGCTTGAGGCCGCCGGTCCAGGCAAAGATCGACGCGATCGAGTTGGTCGAGGTCGCGTTGCCCTTCTGGTGCTCACGATAGTGGCGGGTCACGGTGCCGTGGGCGGCCTCGGATTCCACAATCTTTCCGTCCGGCGTCATCAGCACCGAGGTCATCAGGCCCAGGCTGCCGAAGCCCTGCGCGACGGTGTCCGACTGCACGTCGCCATCATAGTTCTTGCAGGCCCAGACATAGCCGCCCGACCATTTCATCGCGGATGCGACCATGTCGTCGATCAGGCGGTGTTCATAGGTGATGCCGGCCTTCTTGAACTGATCCTCGAACTCGGCCTCGTAGACCTCCTGGAACAGGTCCTTGAAGCGGCCGTCATAGGCCTTGAGGATGGTGTTCTTGGTCGACAGATAGACCGGATAGCCGCGCGCCAGGCCATAGTTCAGCGATGCCCGCGCGAAATCGCGGATCGAATCGTCCAGGTTGTACATGGCCATGGTCACGCCGGAAGACGGCGCGTCAAAGACCTCGTGCTCGATCGTCTCTCCGTCCTCGCCGACGAACTTGATCGTCAGCTTGCCCTTGCCCGGAAAGCGGAAGTCGGTCGCGCGGTACTGGTCGCCAAAGGCGTGGCGGCCGACGATGATCGGCTGCGTCCAGCCGGGCACCAGGCGGGGCACGTTCCGGCAGATGATCGGCTCGCGGAAGATCACGCCGCCCAGGATGTTGCGGATCGTGCCGTTGGGCGACTTCCACATCTTCTTGAGGCCGAATTCCTCGACCCGCTGCTCGTCGGGCGTGATGGTGGCGCATTTGACGCCCACGCCGTGCAGCTTGATCGCCTCGGCCGCGTCGATGGTGATCTGGTCGTCGGTGCGATCACGCTCCTCGATGCCCAGGTCGTAATACTTCAGATCGATGTCCAGATAGGGCAGGATCAGCTTCTGCTTGATGAAGTCCCAGATGATCCGCGTCATCTCGTCTCCGTCCAGCTCGACGACAGGATTTGCGACCTTGATCTTCGACATGGGGGCCCCCTTTGGCGTTGGATTCGTTGCCCCGGTCATAGCCGGAACCGGCCCGAAAGAAAAGACGGTATGCGATTGTATGCCAAATTGGCCGCAACCCTCAGGCGGCGGCGAAATGCACCCGCAGCCCGCGATGCAGCCAGTCCCACAGCGTCGGGCACCCAGCCCGGACCCAAGGGCCGACGCGCCCCTCGACATGGGCCAGCGTCACATCATACTCGACCCAGCCCGCGCCGCCCGACCGCAGGTTCTGGACCGCGGGCTGACAGCGGTCCAGTGCCTTGGCAAAGACCGCATCCGGGCTGCGCGCGGCCTCGAACTCGGCCCACAGCGCGTGCATCCGGGCGCCCTGATCCGCGGGCAGCATCCCGAACAGGCGGCGCGCGGCGGCGGCCTCGGCCTCCTGCACGGCCGCCGACCCATGCGCCTGCCCGCCCGCCGAATGCAGCGGCACGTCGCCGACATCGATCTCGACCAGATCATGGATCAGCAGCATCCGGATCACGCGGCCCACATCGACCCCCGGCCCCGCCAGCCCCCCCAGAACCAGCGCATACAGCGCCAGATGCCAGCTGTGCTCGGCGCTGTTCTCGCGGCGCGACCCGTCCAGCAGGCGGTTGGCGCGCCGCACCGACTTCAGCCGGTCCGCCTCGGCCAGAAACGCCAGCCGCCGCGCCAGATCACCCCCGGGCAGCCCCCGCCCCGCCAACAGCGCCTGCGCCGCGTCCCAGCCCTCGGGCCACTCGCGCGCGAACCGCGCCGCCCGACCGACGGCCAGATTGTCGCGCACGATGGCCACATGATCGGCCAGCGGCGCATCCGCCATCAGCACCTGAAAGATCGGCTGCACGTGATCCATCCGCTTGGCCAGAACGGCATCCGCATCGGCCCGCGCCTCGAAATCGCGCCACATCGCGGCCAGCGCCGCCCCGCCCGGCGCCAGGCCAAAGATGCGCGCCGCCGCTGCGGCCTCGGCCCGTGCCAGCCCGGCCCCGTCATGGGCCAGGTGGATCGGCTGATCGCCCGTGTCGATCTCGACCAGATCATGCAGCAGGATCATCGCGATGGCGCGGTCCGACGCGCCCATCACCATCGCCCACAGCGCGACATGCCAGGAATGCTCGGCGCTGTTCTCGGCCCGCGACAGATCCATCAGCACATTGGCGCGGGTGACCGACTTCAGCCGGTCCGCCTCGCACAGGAACGCGAATGCGTCGTCCAGCATGCCCGCCTCTTCTTCTTCACTCAAATATCCCGGGGTCCGGGGCAGCGCCCCGGCGGCCCCCGCCTCAGCGCGACGTCTCGGTCAGGCGCTTTCGGACATAGCCCTGCACCAGGTCGATCATCGGCTTCATGTGGGTCTCGTCGTCGCGGAAGAAATGATCCGCGCCCTCGATCTCCTCATGGGTCACGGTGATGCCCTTCTGCTCGCGCAGCTTGGCGACCAGGGTGTGGGTGTCCTTGGGCGGCGCCACGCGGTCGGCGGTGCCGTTCACGATCAGCCCCGAACTGGGGCAGGGCGCCAGAAAGCTGAAATCATACATGTTGGCGGGCGGCGCTACGGTGATGAACCCGGTGATCTCGGGGCGGCGCATCAGCAGCTGCATCCCGATCCAGGCGCCAAAGGAAAATCCCGCGACCCAGCAATGCTTGCTGTTGGGGTTCATCGCCTGCAGATAGTCCAGCGCGGATGCCGCGTCTGACAGCTCTCCGATCCCCTGGTCGAATTCGCCCTGGCTCCGGCCCACGCCGCGGAAATTGAACCGCATGACGGTGAACCCCATGCGGTGGAACGCGTAATGCAGGTTATAGACGACGCGGTTGTTCATCGTCCCGCCATATTGCGGATGCGGATGCAGCACGATGGCGATGGGGGCGTCGGGCTTGCCGGGCTGAGGGTGGTAACGGCCTTCAAGACGGCCTTCGGGGCCGGGAAAAATCAGCTCGGGCATGGTTGTCCTTCACGGGGCTTGCACTGGGGCATGTCGGCTTTCTTGACGCCTGCGCACAGGGCTTCTAGACGGTATATCTGGGCAGCCGGCGCGGGTTTGACAAGAAACATGCAGGCCCGGCATAGCGCGCGACCACCGCGCGCGTCAATGCGGGCCGCGCCCGGACGGCACCATCAGGGGGAAGACGCGCCATGAAACTGTCCACCAAGGGACGCTACGCGATCATCGCGCTGACCGACCTGGCCATCGCCAAGGGCGGCGATCTGACCTCGCTGGCCGAGATCTCGAAACGCCAGGACATCTCGCTGCCCTATCTGGAGCAGCTCTTCGTCCGCCTGCGCCGCGCGGGGCTGGTCTCCTCGGTACGCGGACCGGGGGGCGGCTACCGCCTGGCCCGCACCCCCGAGACGATCCGCGTGGCCGAGATCCTCGAGGCCGTGGACGAGACGGTCAGCGCCATGCATATCGGCGCGGGCGCCTCGGGCGGCATCTCGGGGTCGCGGGCGCAGACCCTGTCGAACCGCCTGTGGGAAAGCCTGTCGGCCCATGTCTACGTCTTCCTGCACAACCACACCCTGGCCGATGTGGCGAAAAACCAGCTGCTGCCCTGCCCGGCCCTGCCCAAGATCCTCAACGTCGTGGACGAGTGATCCTTAACCCAGCGTGCGTTGTCGGTGTACGCCCTGTGCACGCGCTGTGCCTGCCCCGTGCCCGCCCGGTGCGCGGTTTTTCTCAGCAATCGCTGGCCCGATCAGCCGCCGGGCCGTCCCCCGGTCACCGCGCAACGCCCGCCCCGTTGCGCGCGATCAGATCCAGGACCGCCTCCTTGGGCCGGCACAGCACCGCGCCCTGCGGCGCCATGACCACCGGCCGCTCGATCAGGATCGGATGCGCGGCCATCGCCGCGATCAGCGCGTCGTCGGACAGGCCCGGATCGCCCAGGCCCAGTTCCGCAAAGGGCGTCCCCTTGCGCCGCAGCAACCCCCGCGCCCCCATCCCCAACCGCGCCAGAACCGCCCGCAGCTCCGCCTCCGACGGCGGCGCGGCGATGTAATCGCGGATCTCGGGCCGGGTGCCCGCCTCGCGCAGCGCCGCCAGCACCCAGCGGGACGTGGAACAGGTCGGCTTGTGCCAGATCACCCAGCCCATCTCAGCGATCCCCGCCCGGAATGGGCAGGGCACTGGTCGCCTTGATCTCCTCCATCGACAGCAGGGCCGTGACATTGTGGATCTTCACCTCGCCGATCAGCGACTGATAGAACCGGTCATAGGCCCGCGCGTTCTTCACCTGCACCTTGAGGATATAGTCGATATCGCCCGCCAGCCGATGCGCCTCGACCACCTCGGGCCGCTCGCGCAGGGCGTGCAGGAACCGGGCGGCCCAGTCGCGGTCATGCTCGCTGGTGCGCACCAGCACAAAGAAGCACGCCTCCAGCCCCAGCGCCTCGGGGTCCAGAATCGCCACCTGCCGGCGGATCACTCCGGCCTCGCGCAGCTTGCGGATCCGGTTCCAGACCGGGGTCTTGGACGCCCCCACCCGGTCCGCGATCTGGTCCAGCGACAGGCTGGCATCCTGCTGCAGCAGGGACAGGATCTTGCGGTCCACCTCGTCCAGGCGGACAGGCGTTTGGCCTGGCCCCGTATCGGGGGAAATCGGTTCCGGCATGGCACGCTCCTTGGTCGATCGTCCTTATTTGCCGTGACCACTGTGCAGAATCCAGAACGAAATTCTATATAGAGGGCAGCAATCAAGGGGTCCGACCATGAGCAAAGCCTTCACTCCGACGGCCGACCGTCCCGGCGTCATCACCGGCAACGATCTGCGTGAAGGCCACAATCTGTGGATGTGCGACGGCGGCTGGACCCCCGACCCGCGCCGCGCCACCCTGTTTGAGGACGAGGCCATCGCCGAACTGGCCCTGCTGGAGGCCATCGGCCAGCCCGGCGTCATCGTCGGCCCCTATCTGGTCGAGGCGAAACGCGGCCCCGACGGCCCCGAGCCGGTGCATTTCCGCGAGGCTTTCCGCCAGCGCGGGCCGTCCAACTATTTCCACGGTATCCAGGCCGATCGGCGTACCGCCGAGGCCCAGAAAACGGAATCCGCCCATGTTTGATATCCGCCCCGTCGAGACCGACTATGTCCGCCAGCGCGCCGCCGAATTCCGCGCCCAGGTCGCCCGCCGCCTGGACGGCAGCCTGACCGAGGACGAGTTCAAGCCGCTGCGCCTGATGAACGGCGTCTATCTTCAGCTGCATGCCTATATGCTGCGCGTGGCCATTCCCTATGGCACGATCAGCCCCGACCAGATGCGCACCCTGGCCCTGCTGGCCGAGAAATGGGATAAGGGCTACGGCCACTGGACCACCCGCCAGAACATCCAGTTCAACTGGCCCAAGCTGGTGGACATCCCCGACATGCTGGACGCGCTGGCCGATGTCGGCATGCATGCCATCCAGACCAGCGGCAACACGATCCGCAACGTGACCACCGACGCCTTCGCGGGCGCCGCGTTCGACGAGGCCGCCGATCCGCGCCCCTATGCGGAGCTGCTGCGCAGCTGGTCCACCGATCACGCCGAATTCCAGTTCCTGCCGCGCAAGTTCAAGATCGCCATTTCCGGCGGCAAGAAGGACCGCGCCGTCATCGCCGCCCATGACATCGGCCTGCGTCTGACCGAACAGAACGGCAAGACCGGGTTCGAGGTCTGGATCGGCGGCGGTCTGGGCCGCACGCCCCTGCTGGGTCAGGTCGTCCGCGACTTCCTGCCCGAAGAGGACCTGCTGCCTTACGTCGAGGCGATCATCGCGACCTACAACCTGGCTGGCCGCCGCGACAACAAGTACAAGGCCCGCATCAAGATCACCGTGCTGGAGCGCGGCCTGGACGTCATGCGCGCCGAGATCGAAGAGGAGTTCCTGGCCCGCCGCCGCGATTTCCACGGCGCCGACCGCGATGCGCTGGCGGTGTTCAAGGACCGCTTCCGCGCGCCGTCCTTCCGCAATGCTCCCATCGACGGCTATGAGGCCGAGCGTCAGGCGAACCCCGCCTTCCGCAGCTGGACGGACACGAACCTGCATCAGCACCGCGTGGACGGTTATGCCAGCGTTGCCGTGACCTTCAAGGCGCCGGGCCAGACGCCGGGCGACGCCTCGGCGTCCCAGATGCGCCTGCTGGCCGATCTGGCCGAACGCTATGGTCACAACGACCTGCGCGTGATGCATGACCAGAACGTGGCCCTGCCGCATGTCCACAAATCGGACCTGCCCGCGCTCTATGCGGCGCTGCGCGAGGCCGGTCTGGCCACCGCCAATGCCGGGCTGACCAGCGACATCATCGCCTGCCCGGGCATGGATTACTGCGCGCTGGCCACCGCCCGGTCGATCCCGATCGCCGAGGAGATCGCCGACCATTTCCGCACCCTTGGGCTGGAGGAGGAAATCGGCAACCTGAACATTCGCATCTCGGGCTGCATCAACGCCTGCGGGCATCACCACTTGGGCCATATCGGCATTCTGGGGCTGGACCGTGCAGGGGTCGAGAACTATCAGATCACGCTTGGCGGCGATGCCTATGACATCCCGGCCATTGGCGAACGCGCGGGCGCGGGTTTCCCGGCGGAACAGGTGGTCCCGGCCATCGACCGCCTGCTGCGCGCTTATCTGGAGGTCCGCCAGGACCCGTCCGAACGCTTCATCGACGCCTATCGCCGTCTGGGTCAGGCGCCGTTCAAGGCCGCCCTCTATCCGGCGCAGGCCGATGCTTGACGGCAACCTGGACACGCGGGCGGGGCGGCTGAACGACCGCTATCGCCACCATGCCGCCATCGAGGTGCTGCGCCGCGCGGTCACCGACCCCGATCTGGGGCAGGTGGCGCTGGTGTCGTCCTTTGGCGCGGAATCGGTCGTGCTGCTGCATATGGTCAGCCGCGTGGCCCCCGGCCTGCCGGTGCTGTTCATCGACACGCAGATGCTGTTTGCCGAGACGCTGGCCTATCAGCAGGAGGTTTCCGCGAAACTGGGCCTGACCAACGTCCAGGTCATCACCGCCAGCGACGCAGAGATCGCCGCCCATGACCCGGACGGCACGCTGCACAAGGTGAACCCCGACGCCTGCTGCGATTTCCGCAAGACGGTGCCGCTGGAGCGGGTGCTGTCGGGCTATGACGCCTGGATCACGGGCCGCAAGCGGTTCCAGAACGGCCAGCGCGCCGCGCTGGAATTTTTCGAACCCGAACCCCCGACCCGCCTGCGCGTGAACCCGCTGGCGCATTGGCGCCCCGAGGATGTGCAGGATTACATGGTCGAGAACCGCCTGCCCCGGCATCCGCTGGTGGCGCAGGGCTATCCCTCGATCGGCTGCGCGCCCTGCACCTCGCCCGTGGCCCCGGGCGAAGACCCCCGGTCCGGCCGCTGGCGCGGACAGGAGAAATCCGAATGCGGCATCCATTTCATCGGCGGACGCATGGTCCGCAGAAAGGTCTCGGCATGAGCGAGCAGTTGAACAGCGAACCCGGCCTGGCCCGCGATGACGGGTTTCATCCGGTGACCGACCAGCCCGCCGTGGTGCTGGCCCCCGACACCGCACCCGCGACCCTGGCCGACCATCTGGACGCGGCCCTGATCGGGATCGCCTTTCCGTCCTTCAGCGACGGGCGCGGCTTTACCCTGGCCCGCCGCCTGCGCGAGCTGGGGTACACCGGGCGCCTGCGCGCCACGGGTCGGCTGATCGCCGATCAATACGCCATGGCGCGCCGCGTGGGCTTTGACGAGGTCGAGGTCGCCGCCGACATCGCCGCCCGCCAGCCCGAGGATCAATGGCGGGCCCGCGCCGACTGGAAGGCCTGGGACCATCGGGCGCAGCTGGCCGGGTGACCCTTTCACCCGCGCGCCCCATCGACTAGATGACAAGGATTGCAACAATGACGCTGGATCTGCCCGTGACCGAGGCCGCCAAGATTACCGTTCCCGACGCCCAGACCGTGACCTCCGTCACGAAATGGACCGACAGCTTGTTCTCGTTCCGGGTGACGCGGCCTGCCTCGCTGCGCTTTCGGTCGGGCGAATTCGTGATGATCGGCCTGCCCGGAGACAACGGCAAGCCGCTGCTGCGCGCCTATTCCATCGCCTCGCCCAACTGGGACGATGAGTTGGAATTCTATTCCATCATCGTGCCGGACGGGCCGCTGACCTCCAAGCTGCAGCACATCAAGCCGGGCGACCAGATCATCCTGCGCCCGAAACCCGTGGGCACGCTGGTCCTCGACGCGCTGCTGCCGGGCAAGCGGCTGTGGTTCCTGGCCACCGGCACCGGCATCGCGCCCTTTGCCAGCCTGATCCGCGACCCCGAAACCTATGAGCGGTTCGAGCAGGTGATCATGATGCACACCTGCCGCACCGGAGAGGAGCTGGTCTATGGCGCCGAGCTGGTGAACAACCTGCGCCACGACCCGCTGCTGACCGAGATCTATGGCGACGACTTCGCACAGCGGCTGAAATACTATCCGACCACCACGCGAGAGCCCTCGCCCTTCATGGGCCGCATCACTGACAACCTGACCTCGGGCAAGGTGCTGTCCGATCTGGGCCTGCCCCCCATCGACCCGGCCGAGGATCGCGCGATGATCTGCGGCAGCTTGGCCTTCAACGTCGACGTCAAGGCCGTGCTGGAAGGGTTCGGCCTGCATGAGGGCGCCAATTCCGAGCCGCGCGAATTCGTGGTCGAAAAGGCGTTCGTGGGCGAAGGCGTCTGATTTCGCCCCCCGCTGACACGATCGGCCGCGCCTGTCCGGGCGCGGCCTTTGTCATGGCCGCGCACGATCACGCGACGGTCACGGACAATTTGGGAACCCTTCGGCCAAGTGCCTGTTAAACCGTCAATGATAGACGTTCGGTTTTCCCGGAGGAGCATCCCATGCGCCGAATTATCCACAACTCGACCGCCCTTGCGGCATGCCTGTCGCTGATGGCGCAGTCGCGCCTGCCCGCCCATGCCGCGGGCACGCCCGCGGTGCAGAACCTGGTCCTGGCCCAGGCCGAAGCGCCCGCCGAGGCCACTGAAGATGGTGAGATCCTGCCGCCCGCCGAGACCTCGGACGACGAGGCCGCCGATGAGGCGGCTGAGACAGAGGACGGCCCGCAGGACGGTGCCGACCTGAACCGCGATGCCGTCGCACCCGAGGCAGAGGCCGACGCACCCGCTGAGGAGCCGCAGGCGGAACCCGTCCCCGAGCAGCAGCCCGAGCCCGAGCCGCAGCCCGTGACCGAGCCCGAAGCCGAACCCGAGCCCGCACCGGCCGCCGAGGCAGAAGCCCCGACCGAGGCGGAGGCGGCGACCGAGGCTCCGGCCTTGGGCGCACAGGACAACCAGGCGCCGGCCCCCAAGCCGCAGGATCGTTCGGCCGAGCAGGCGCCCGACGCCTCCGGCCAAGCTCCGCTGGCCAACCCGCAGCGCCAAGCCCCGGCCGCCGATGCGGAGCCCGCAGCCGAGGCCCCGACCGAGGATGACGCCACCGGCCTGGCCGAGGCACTGCGCGCCGTGACCGAGGGTGAGACCGAAGAGACCCCCGAGGCCGAGACCGCCGAGGCCCAGCCCGAAGCCGAAGCCGCACAGGACAGCCTGCGCCTGGCGACCGGCAGCGTTCAGACCGACCGTGCGGGCGCCCTGCCTGGCCTGGCGAACGTTCTGTCGGGCGAGGTGTCGAACGGCCTGACTGCGGAATCGCTGACCTGCCTGTCGGGCGGCGCCTTCCCCTGCGCCGATGGTGGCCGCGCGATGACCCCCGGCGGTGTCGTCGTCGAGACCAACGAAGCGGGCGAGCTGCGCCTGGCCCCGGTCGAGGCGCAGATGTACCGCGTCGGCCAGAACGGCGAGCTGATCCAGCGCGCCGCCGAGGAGGACACCCCCGAGACCGAAGCCTCGCGCGAGGCGGCCGAGACGACCGAAGCCTCGACCGCAGCGGCCCTGGATGCAGCCGACGGCTCGGGCGAGACGACCGAGCAGCAGGTGACCGAAGAGAACGCGCGGTCCTCCTCTGAGGACTTCACCACCAGCCTGCGCGACGCGCTGGCCGGCGCCACTGGTCAGCAGCAGCAGGCCAGCGACGACAATGACGACAACCGCCTGCGCAACGCCCTGCTGCTGGGTCTGGGCGCGGTCGCCGTCGGCACCTATCTGAACAACAACCGCCAGGTCGCCCTGTCGGCGCCCGACCGGATCGTCGTGACCCGCGCCGATGGCAGCCAGGAGGTGATCAAGGACGAGGTCGCCCTGCTGCGTCAGCCCGGCTCGACCGTGACGACCGAGAACTTTGACGACGGCTCGTCGCGCACCATCGTGACGCGCGCCGATGGCAGCCGCGTGGTGACCATCCGCGACGCGAACCTGCAGGTGCTGCGCCGTACGCTGGTCAGCGCCGACGGCACCACCACGCGCCTGATCGACGATACCGCCGACGTGCAGCCGGTCGATGTCGGCCAGCTGCCCAGCCCGGCCTCCGTCCAGACCGGCACCGCGCCCCTGAACGAGGACCAGCTGCGCGAGGCCCTGCAGCGCGAGGCCAATGTCGACCGCCGCTTTACCCTGTCCCAGATCCGCAACATCCCCGAGGTGCGGGCGCTGGTGGCGCCGGTGAACATCGACGCGATCACCTTCGACACCGGCTCGGCGGCGATCCGTCCCGACCAGGCGCAGCAGCTGCAAAGCCTGGGCCGCGTGATCCAGGAATCGATCGCGACCAACCCGCGCGAGATCTTCATGATCGAGGGTCACACCGACACCGTCGGATCGGATGCCGCCAACCTGGCGCTGTCGGACCGTCGGGCCGAGACGGTGGCGCTGGCGCTGGCGGAGTATTTCGACGTCCCGCCGGAGAACATGGTCACCCAAGGCTATGGCGAACGCTTCCTGCGGGTGCGCGCCGAAGGCGATATCCGCGAGAACCGTCGCGCCTCGGTGCGTCGCATCACCGACCTGCTGGCCCAGTAAGGCCCGCCCCACGGAAAAGGCCCCGGCATCGCGCCGGGGCCTTTTTCATGCGCGCTAGTCTGCGTCTGCGGCCAGGAACCCGCCCGACTGCCGGTGCCACAGCCGCGCATAAAGCCCGTCCTGCGCCAGCAGTTCGGCATGGCTGCCCTGTTCGATGATGCGGCCCTGATCCATCACGATCAGCCGGTCCATCGCGGCGATGGTCGACAGGCGATGCGCGATGGCGATGACCGTCTTGCCCTGCATCAGCAGCTCCAGCCGGGACTGGATCGCGGCCTCGACCTCGCTGTCCAAGGCGCTGGTCGCCTCGTCCAGGATCAGGATCGGCGCATCCTTGAGCGCGACGCGGGCGATGGCGATGCGCTGGCGCTGGCCGCCCGACAGCTTGACGCCGCGTTCGCCCACATGCGCGTCCAGACCCCGACGCCCGTGACTGTCCGACAGCAGCGGCACGAAACCGTCCGCCTCGGCCATGCGCAGGGCGTCCATGATCTGCGCCTCGGTCGCGTCAGGGCGGCCATAGGCGATGTTCTCGCGCACCGAGCGGTGCAGCAGAGAGCTGTCCTGCGTGACCACGCCGATGGCCGCCCGCAGGCTGTCCTGAGTCACATGGGCGATGTTCTGGCCGTCGATGGTGATGCTGCCCCGGTCGATGTCGTGGAACCGCAACATCAGGTTGATCAGCGTCGATTTGCCCGCCCCAGACCGGCCGACCAGCCCCACCCGTTCGCCCGCGCGCAGATGCAGCGTCAGGTCGTCCAGCACCGCCATCGGCTGCGCCCCGGCCACCGCGCCATAGCGGAAGGTGACGCCATCGAAGCGCACCTCGGCCGGGCCGGGCCGCAAGGCGGGCGCGCCAGGGGCATCGCGCACCTCTCGCGGCAGGGACAGGCTGGTGATGCCGTCGCGGACCGTGCCGATGTTTTCGAAGAGGGCCGCGAATTCCCACATGATCCAATGCGACATGTTGTTCAGCCGCAGCGCCAGCGGCACGGCGATGGCCACAGCCCCCACCGCGATCTGATCGCTGGTCCACAGCCACAGGCCCAAGCCCGCCACCGCCGCGACCAGCCAGACGTTCAGCAGGTTCAGCGTGATGTCCTGCAGGCTGGACAGGCGCATCTGGCGATGGACGGTGCCCAGAAAGCGGTCCATCCCCTCGCGCATCCAGGCCTCCTCTCGGTCGGAATGAGAGAACAGCTTGACCGTCGCGATGTTGGTATAGCTGTCGACGATGCGCCCGGTCATGCCGCTGCGCGCATCGGCCTGTTCCTGCGCCACCCGGCCAAGGCGCGGCACCACATACCACAGCAGCAGCCCATAGGCCGCCGCCCACAGGCCGAACGGCACCGCCAGCCGCCAGTCCTGGCTGGCCGCCAGCACCAGCGCGCCCAGGAAATAGATCAGCACATAGCTGCCCACATCCATGATCTTCATCGACACTTCGCGCACGGCCAAGGCGGTCTGCATCAGACGCTGCGCGATGCGGCCCGCGAATTCGTCCTGGAAATAGCCGACCGACTGGCGCAGCAGCCAGCGATGCGCCTGCCAGCGGATGCGCTGCGGGAAATTGCCCATCAGCGACTGGTGCAGGACCAGCGATGTCACGATGTTCAGCACCGGCATCACCACCAGCAGCACCACCGCCATCCAGGCGATCCCGGTCCCGTAGAGGTCCCAGAACTGGTCGCGGGGGGTTTCCGACAGGCGGTCGACCAGCTGGCCCAGCCAGCCGAACAGCATCACCTCGATCACCGCGATCAGGCCCGACCCGACGGCCAGCAGGATCAGCCAGGGCAAGGTGCCGCGGCTGTAATGCAGCACAAAGCGCCACAGGCCGGGGGGCGGCATGCCGGGCGGCTGGTCAGGATAGGGATCGATGCGGCGTTCGAACCAGGCGAACATTCGGGCACCCCTTGCTGGCGGATCGGGCCGCAGTGCTGGCCCGCCCCGCCTGCGGAGTCAAGCCGGGGGTTGATCTTTGTGGGTCTGGCGGAACGCGCGCGCGGCGGAGCCGTTATGGGGGTGACGTTCAGCACGAAAGGCTATCCGATGACCATCGACACCCTCAAGGATCTGTATCTGGACCAGCTGAAGGATCTGTATTCGGCCTGCAAGCAGTCCATGCCCGTCGTCACCGAAATGGGTCGCGCCGCCAGCTCGCGTGAGCTGGCCGAGGCGCTGATCGCCGGGAACGAGGGCATCGCGCGCGGCATGGAGGCCATCGCCAGCCTGTGCAGCGAGCATGGCCAGGACCCGACCGGAGAGCATTGCAAGGGCATGGAGGGCCTGGTGACCGAGGCCCGCAAGCACGCCATCGAGGCCGATTTCGGCAATGGCGACGTGCGCGACGCGGCGATCATCACCCAGTATCAGCGCCTGACGCATTACGCGATCGCGGGCTATGGCTGCGTGCGCAGCTTTGCCAACCGGCTGGAGCTGGATGGCGACGGCGCGGTGCTGCAGGACTGCCTGATGCGCACCCGCGACGGGGACGAGCACATGACCCGCATCGCCGAAGGCGGCGTGAACGCGGCCGCAGCCCAGGGCTGATCCCGACCGATCCGAATGATGCCCGGCACCCCGGATGGGGGCCGGGCATCATGCTGTCACAAGGTGCCCGACGCCATCTCGCGGGCAATGTGGTCGGCCTGACGGATCGCCAGCGCGACGATGGTCAGGGTCGGGTTCTCGGCCGCGCCGGTGGTGAACTGGCTGCCATCCGACACGAACAGATTCGGGATGTCATGCGTCTGGCCCCACTTGTTCACCACGCCATCTTCAGGGCGCTCCGACATGCGGTTGGTGCCCAGGTTGTGCGTCGAGGGATAGGGCGGCGTCGGCAGCGTCCGCGTGGCCCCCATCGCCCGATACATGGCCTGCCCCCGCTCATAGGCGTGGTTGCGCATGGCGACGTCGTTTGGGTGGTCGCTGAAGTTGACATTGGCCACCCGCAGCCCAAAGCGGTCGACCGTGTCCGACAGGGTGACGCGGTTCGTCTCCTGCGGCATGTCCTCTCCGACGATCCACATCCCGGCCATGTATTCGTACTGGTCCAGCGCGCTGGTGAATTCGCGCCCCCAGCTGCCCGGGTCCAGAAAGGCCGCCATGAAGGGCAGGCCCAGGGCCAGCGTCTCCAGCTCATAGCCGCCGACAAAGCCACGGGCCGGATCGTGACGGGACTCGTCCTGCATGATGCCGGCCATGGTGGTGCCGCGCCACATCCGCACCGGTTTCTCAAAGATGCCATAGACCGAGCCGGTCGTGTGCCGCATGTAGTTGCGCCCCACCTGGCCGCTGCTGTTGGCCAGCCCGTCCGGGAACATGTCGCTGGCGCTGTTCAACAGCAGGCGCGGGCTCTCAAAACTGTTGCCCGCCACGGCGACGATGCGCGCCGCCTGGAACTGCAGGTTGCCGTCGCGGTCGAAATACTCGACCCCGGTCACCCGGCCCGCGTCATTGTGCAGGATGCGCGCGACATGGGCGTGGTCGCGCACCTCAAGGTTGCCGGTCGCCTCGCCGCGCGGGATGTCGGTATAGGCCGACGACCATTTCGCGCCCCACTTGCAGCCCTGGAAACAGAACCCCGTCTGCTGGCAGGCGGGGCGGTCGTCATATTCGGCGCTGTTGATCGCCATGCGCCCGGTATGCACTTCGGTATAGCCAAGCGCCTTGGCCCCGGCCTCGAACACCTTGTAGTTGTTGTTGCCCGGCAGGCCCTCGCGCCCCTCGGTCAGGGTGACGCCCAGCTTGGCCTCGGCCAGATCGTACCAGGGCGCCATCTCGGCCGCGTCGATGGGCCAGTCCAGCAGTTTCGCCCCCTCGACCGCGCCATAGGTGGTCAGGGCCTTCCATTCATGGTCCTGAAACCGGATCGACGCACCCGCCCAATGGGTCGTGGTGCCGCCCACGGCCTTGACGATCCAGGCGGGCAAGCCGCTGAAATCCTTGGCCACGCGCCAGTCGCCGCTGGTCGTGCGCGGGTCGGTCCAGGCCAGCTGGCCAAAGCTGTCCCATTCGTCGTTGATGTAATCCTCGGGCAGATAGCGCCCGCCCGCCTCAAGGGCCACGACCTTGACGCCCTTCTGCGCCAGTTCGTTGGCCAGCACGCCGCCGCCCGCGCCCGTGCCGATGATGACGACCACGCTGTCGTCGGTCAGTTCGAATTTCGCCGCATTTACCATGATCCGCCCCCCTTACAGCCAGTCGATGTCGTCAAAGCCGCGGTCGATATAGCCGCCCTGGGAAAAGCTCTCTCCCTCATAGCCAAAGATCGGCCAGACCTCCTTCTGGTTATACAGCCCGGTCACCAGCCCCCCGCGCACCGTCTGGAAGAACGCGCCGTCCTGCATGTCGCGCAGGATGGCGACCCGGTCGGCCTCCCACCCCATCGAGACGTAATCGGCGTGCCCCGCGGCCTGCGCGGCGGCGTCCAGCGCGGCGATGCCCTCGGCGACCATGGCCGCGCTTTCCGGGGTGTCATAGCCCTTGACGGCGATGGCGTAATAGCGGTCGCCGATCCGGTCATGCGGATAGATGTCGCGCGCCATCTGCAGCAGCGTCGCCATCTGATGTTCGCTGATCGCCGCCACCTGGACGGCCCAGGCCGCGTCGGGGGCGGCGACAAAGCCTACCCCGGTCACCGCCAGCGCCCCCGCCGCCACCGCACGCGACAACAGCGCGCGTCGCGTCAGCCCCTTGGTCCTTGCCTCAGACATGGGTTCCTCCTCCCTCTGTGTCGGTGCCGCACCCCCTCCCAAGGGCGCGAACTGCCTATTGGTATCGGCCGCCGCGCTGCAGCACCTCGATCTCGTAGCCGTCGGGGTCCTTGATGAAGAAGAACCGCGCGATCACCGTGCCACCGGGCGCGAAATCGACCAGCTTGCGCGGGGCAAAGCCCATCTCCTCCAGCCGGGCATGGGTCGCGTCCACATCGTCGACCGAAAAGGCGACATGGCCATAGCCGTCGCCCAGGTCATAAGGCTCGGTCCGGTCCTTGTTCACCGTCAGCTCCAGCTCGGTGCCGGATTCGCCGTTGGACAGATAGATCAGCGTGAATTTCTCGAAATCCAGCCGCTCGGCCACCTTCAGCCCAAAGCAGCGGTCATAGAAATCGACCGTCGCCGCCTCGTTCAGTACGCGGATCATCGAGTGGATGTATTTGGCCATCTGGCC
>ERZ778021.1857-NODE-1857-length-21732-cov-8.702911_pt1 | contig 21732 bp, 12 predicted proteins | sample MGYA00375751_ERZ778021 | MGnify/ENA primary metagenome ERZ778021 (study PRJEB29350, sample SAMN05389814) | bioreactor metagenome | isolation source: Thiocyanate stock bioreactor | place: South Africa: University of Cape Town | collected 2013-08-29 ... | reverse complement strand
GTGATTTTTGGTGCGAAACTTAAAAAGGTGTCGCATTGACAAAGTCAGGAGATAATTTGAAGTTTGATTAGCGTGCACCAATACACTTATACTCATTAAAACAAGTAATATAATTTTTTTCATGATAACAAATATTTTTATTGGAATTTGAGAATAAAAGAGTAAAGGCTATTCTTCGAAAATATCGGAACAGCCTTTACATTATTAAGGCTTATTAATTAATAATTTATTAATAATTCTTTTAAATTAATTTAAATACAAATTTATAGTATTAGAAAAGCAACTATTCGTATGAAATTAAGGTTTTACTTTTTAATCTTAGTTACTTGATCTCCCACTTTAACTAAATAAACACCGCGATTGAAATTAGAAATTTCAATATCGTTATTTGCAGTTCTTACTATCATACGACCGAATATATCATACACCTCCACCGTAGCATCAGGATTTTTATTAGAAATCATAATATTATTTTTAGTTGCATACACAAAAGGAGTTGCACTATCAACTTTTCCAACTGAAGTAGCCCCTACTATAATTTGCGCATCAGGAGATGCATCTAAAACTGCATCTGTAATGTCCTGAATGTCTGCTGCACTTAATCCGGTATTAGAAATATCCAACACTTCTAAAGCAGCACAATTTTCAACTATTAAAGATGTTAAATTTGGATTATTAGATAGATTCACTTCTTTTAAAATCATATCTTGATATATACCTCCATCAATCTCAATTGTATGAAAATCATTTCCTGATAAATCAATATATTCCAACCATCTGAGATCACGTCTATCACAATAATTTGCATAATCATCACCAGTTAGAGGTTCTACGCCACCAGGATAATCAAATTCATAAACACTGGGCTGGATAAAAGAAATCACTGTTTCATCTTTTTGTTTGTATCCTTTGTCTGAGAAGTCTATTGCAACAAAAGCACGCCAATGGTTATCCGGATTTTCCCAATCTAAATATTCCGGCTGAACATCTTCTTCTGTAAGAGTAATACCATCTATCAGCTCCCAAACCTCAAGATCAGTATTCACCAGCCTATTCTCTTCATTCAGAGGGTCTACCTTATAAGGCACCTCCGGTGGAACATCACCTGTACCCTGTTCGATACTTTCCAATAAGTTAACAACATGATTAACACCTACAACCCAGGTGCCTGCATGAACTACCACACTGCTTATTAAAGCAACAAATAATGAGATAAAAATTCTTTTCATAACAATAAAATTAAATATTAATACTAAATTATTTATAGTGGAGCTTCAATTACCCCTACATTTATTAAGACGAATAAGTAAGAAAAAACTATTAAAGAAAAAATAAATTTAATTGATTTTTTTAATTTTGATTCTTCTACTCACAGGTTTATTGGTTTCATATATCTTAGAAATCAACAGCTCCATTTCTTTCTCTCTCGCCTCTCTTACGGCTTGATGCATGTATTTAGAATAAGTCTCACGATGCACTCTTAACCATAAATTCTTATCTAAGTTTTGATCCATGACCTCAACAGATTTTGCATTATTAGCGAATAACAAACCTTTTTCTTGGAAGAAACCAAATTGCACCCATGCATAATCTCGAAAGTTTCTTTCTATCTCCCAACGAAATTCATTCAAATGCATAATTGCCAAAGATTGTTGATATTGAGGAGTTTTAGTTTCTTTTGCCAAATTAATTCCATTCTTAAATTCTTCAGAAGACCATACACCTACGTTTTCATTATCGATAGTTAAAGAATAAGATCCTTTCTTCATACCGATAATCTTCAGTAGCTCTTGATTCATTTCTTCCATAAAAGAAATATATTTCAATGCTTTAGATTGTGATTTTTTAGCTCCCCAACCTCTTGCAACAGTATCTATAGGATACGGTAAAGCATTGGCTAAATAAGTAAAAGATAATTCTTTGCTATTTTGAGTTACATCAGAGATTTCACAATTATCCGATTTGATAATAGAACCTTTTTTATTTGCATCAATCTCAATATCTGCCACTTTATTCCCTACAAAACCTTGTGCTTTTAAGATTAAATATGCCATAACCATATGTCCATCATTATCAGGATGGATGCGGTCATTGCCACAAAGAGTAAATGTAGAATCTTGTTTTTGGAAAGTTGCATTAATATCAGACATGGTTTCATTTAAATCAAGAAACTGCCATCCATGTTTTTCAGCTGCTTTACGTTGAAACTCAACTATTCTTATCATCACATCATTCTTACCATTCAAAGCTGTATTACCTTGAATCTTTGCATGCTCATCATAAGGCGAACCTCCAAGCATTACTATTTTGGTGTTAGGTAAGCCTAATAAGCGTTTCTCTATTTTCTGGAAATTCTTATAACACTCTTGGTATTTCTGATTACCAAACTCTTGTGGATTGTCTCCATTGTACTCCATATACCCAGAGTCATTCATGCCAAAAGTTACAAAGAGCGTAGTAGGATTTTTACTAAACACATCACCATCCAATCTTTTATACATATCGTAAGCAGTATCGCCACCTATACCTGCATTCATCACCTGTATATTCATATAAGGAAAACGAGTCATATAATACAGCCAAATATATGAATGATAATGTCCACCATCTGTTATACTATTTCCTAAAAAAACTGCACGTTCACCATCTTTAAAAGGGATTAAAGTTTGTGAAAATGATGCGGTAACTAAACTTGCAAAAATTACTAATGCTATATAAATTCGTTTCATTATTTTACCAAAATATCTAATTATAATTTAGTCAATTTAAAATACGAAAAAGCAGCATGCTCTTTTGTTTCTCCAATATGTATCAATCCCGGACGAGCAATTCTATCCCAACGAACCAACTTCTCCATATCTATAGAAGAATCTAAAGCCTTATTCCACTCTTCTTCTTTATCAGCATAATAGAAGTCTAATTTTCGACCTTCTTTAACCAATATTTTCACATAGGAATATTGACTTTCAATAGGCTTAGAAAACAGAACAACTTCTTTATTATTATCATATTGCTTTAATACAAACTGATTATCTTCAACTCCCCAAGCTACAAAATTTTCATAATCGCCATATAGGGTTAACCCTTTTAAACTCTTGTTGCGATTTACTACTTGTGTTTGATATTCATAATCAGGAAATTGCGGTCTAACACATAAAGCATTTCCATTGACGGCTTTCTTACCAACAGGCTTTCCCGTAAGATATAAGTTACCATTTCTGATTGTAGTTTGAATATCAGAATAAGGATAATTCCATGTCCAATTTACATTTAATGTTGTTGATGTAAAATCATCTTCAAAGGCTTGAGATGATTGCTGATAACTACCTTCAAAGGGCAAAGTTTGAGTTTTACGTGCTATTTGCCCTCCTTTAAATGCCATCCAATCATTATCATCTACATACATTTCATAAATAACAGGCTGACGACCTGCATACTTTCCTTCGCCATTCAAATAAGCATGACACATATAGAACATGCGATTATCATCCGTTTCAACTATAGTTCCATGACCTATAGAAATAAAATCATGTTTTAAACCTGCAAGTATAGGATTATGCTCATACTTTTCGTAAGGACCTTTGAAACTTTTTGAGCGTGCAACTCGTACTTCATAATCGCTATTAAAACCACAACATCCACGTGCAGCATAAACTATATAATAATAATCTCCGTGTTTAAAATGACTTTGCCCTTCCATTCCAATCTCTTCATCATCTTTTAAAAGAGAGAAAGGTTCACCTTCCAGTCGTAGTCCATCATATGAAAGTTTAGACGCCACCAACTCAATCGGTCTGGATTCTAAACCATAAGCTTTCCATGAAATGTAAAGTTGTCCGTCGTCATTAAACACATAAGCATCTATAGCCTCTTTTCCATGTTCTATCAGTAAACCATGGTCGGTAAACTCTTTAGTGGGGTCATCGGTGCTTGCTACACCTATTCCTGAAATGCCATTCTTTTTGTTTCTAGCAGTATAATAACAAAACACCTTATTGTTGTGATAATACAGTTCAGGTGCCCAAAAAGAATTGGATGTCCAAGATGGTTTTTTATTGAATACATGTCCTTCTTGTTTCCAGTTTATCAAATCCGTAGATGAGTACATAGGATAATAAGGAGCCCATTCTGAAGAAGTTCCACAAGCATAATATACACCATCCACTTTAATAACAGTAGGATCAGCAACATCACCCAAAATTACAGGATTAGTGAAAGTAGTTTGATGTTGCTGTCTGATATCCAATCCACCGCTCATACTTCCTACTGAACCAAAGACATCAGGATTATCCACTTTTGCCGAAAAAACGGTCAAATTAGCAGATAGTATAAGCATCAGAAAAAATAACTTGTTATGTTTCATTTTAAATAAATAATTTGATTATAGAATTGAGTTCTACATTATCAGAAAGTCACCTGAACACCTAAGTTAAACACACGTTGATTCATATAAGCATCACCGGCTGTGTTGGTACTGATTTCAGGATCTTGCTGATATTTAGTATAGTTAGTCAAAGTAAACAGATTATACGCATTCGTATATATTCTGGCACTATTGATATAACTTGGTAGAACTCTCTTAGGTAGTTGATACGCAAAATCAACAGTCTTTAAGCGTAGGTACCATGCATCAACCAACCAGAAATCAGACATATAACCTTCAGCACTGTTTACAGTAGATGGAATGGTCGTTAAACGTGGAAAATCAATTTCTTCACCATTTTGGTACCTCTTAAGAGTCCAGCGTTTTTGATGCACAGGTTGGAACTGACTTTTGAACGATTCAATACCTGTTCCGATCACACTAAAGCTATAATCGAAAGAACCTTGGAATAGCAGACTTAAAGAAAAGCCTTTCCAATTAGCTGCAAGCGTCCACCCCACAGTTGTTGAAGGTAAATTAGGTTTACCAATAGCCATTTTATCAAAGTCATCAATAATTCCATCGTTGTTCATATCTAAATACTTTAAATCGCCCGCTTGAACGGGAGTATCTGTATTTGGAACAGCAGGAGCATCAGGATCTTCATTCGCAATCAAGCTTATATCTTCCGGAGTATAAAATCCTATAAACTTATATCCAAAAGGTTGATTAATTGCTTTTCCTGTTTCAGCTAACCAAGGGTAACGTTGCTGAGCTTCAGCTTTATAAATCACTTTATTTTTAGCAAATGAGAATACTAAATTGCTATTAAAATTAACCTGTCCTATACGAGTTTGATAACCCAAAGATCCATCGAAACCTCTATTAATCGTTCTAGCCACATTAAGAGGAGAAACTCCAATTCCTAAAATCAAAGGAATATCATAGCGTGTTACTAATTGATCGAAACGAGTGTCATGGAAAAAATCAATAGTAAAAGAAAGTTTATTAAAAGCTACTAAATCAATACCTATATCAAGTTTTTTGGCTTTCTCCCAAGTTACGAATTCATTTCCCATAGCACCCTCTCGGTATGAATCATATTTCTGTGGATTTTCACCGAAATAATATCCACCTCCTTTTTCATAAACTTGGCGAAACAGATATCTATCGCCAGGTGCAGCATCAGAACCTACTAAACCGTAAGATCCCCTGATTTTCAACATCTGAACATTATTCACGTAGTACTTAAAGAAACCCTCCTCAGATATCGCATAACCCAATCCTACAGCAGGAAAAAAGCCGAAACGACTATTTTTACCAAAACGGTCTGTACCATTATAAGCTAAATTGACATCAATCAAATACTTATTTTTATATTTATAACCTGAAGTTAAGGTATAACCTTCAAAATTATTGGGTACAGACGCGTTATGCTCATTTGTACGACTCTGACGATTATACAATAACATTCCGCTCACATCATGGTCTTCATTAAACACTCTCTCGTAATTGACAGATGCTTGGATATTAAGATCGCTCAATGCTTGATCAACACCCGAATTTACTCCATAAGTTGAATATGCATACTTTTGATTTGGATTGATAACATAAATATCATTTTCCGGATGATATCTATAAGTAGGATAGCCATCACTCCCACGCGAAACTCTTCTATAATTTTCATCAATACTTGAGTACGCTAATCTAAAATTAGCAGAAAGTCCTTTCGTTATATAATCCATTTTATAAATGGCACCGTAAAGAATGTTTATATCATTCCTTTTCGTTCTTTTATACCCTTCATTGGCTAATCGTGCATTTAAAGTCGGTAGAAATCCTTTAGTATCTAAATATGTAAATGAACCATCAGGATTTAAGACTGGAGAAGCATAAGGAGTCATTTTTTCAAAGTTATAAATTTCTCCTGTGGCGTTCATACTTGAGGGTTCATTGATATTCATAAAACGAGTTGAAAAGTCCAATCTCATATTTAAATTACTTGTAACATCAAAGTCCAAATTTGTACGATAATTAAATCTTCTAAAGAAATAATTGGTATTTACGTCATCAGAACCAATATTAAAGTTTTTAATCAAACCATCTTGAGTAAAGTAACCTCCGGACACAAAATATCTTAATTTCTTAGAACCACCGGAAATATCCAGATTCACATTTTGTTGAGAAGCCAATGGTCTGAAAATTTCTCTATACCAATTTACATCCGGATGTGTATATGGACTGGAACCATTCTTAAACATGTCTAAGTCATCATCAGTAAATGGAACTTGAGAAATCAATCCATCATTTACATAAGCTTCATTCACAAGCTTAGCTGTTTCATAAGAATTTAGAAACTTAGGTACTCGGATAGGAGATTGTAAACCTGATTCGACACGTAGATTTATCTGAGGTGCACCTTCTTCTCCACGGCGAGTTTTCACAACCAACACTCCATTAGCACCTTTTATACCGTATATAGCTGTAGTTGAAGCATCTTTCAAGATAGAAATACTTTCTATTTCATTAACATTTATCTGCTGTAGTTGATCGTATGAATACTGCACATCATCTACAATAATTAAAGGTTGATTTCCTGCATCATTAAGCGAACTAACTCCACGAATAAAGAAGTCTGAAGCATCTTTACCTGGTTGGCCTGAACGCTGTTGTGAGAAAAATCCAGGAAGCTTACCGGATAAAGCATTTTGGACACTACTGGTAGGTACAATACGAATTTCACGAGCCGTAATAGCACTTACAGATCCCGTCATAGTTAAACGTTTTGCTTTTCCATATCCGACTACTACCACTTCTTCCAAGTTAGTATTCTGGTCAGGAACTAATTGTACGTCTAATATAGCTTGTCCTCTTTTAACTACAACTTCTTGGGGAACAAAGCCCACATAAGAAAAAACCAGTTTATCACCAGGATTTACACTAATGGAATATTCTCCATCAATATTGGTGACCGTACCAGTTGTTGTTGCTTGCAATACAATACTCACTCCTATCAGCGTTTCACCATCAACAGAAGTAACTACTCCTTTTTGTGTGAATGACTGGCTGTACGCTATTGATACTGTAAGGAGAAATAATATTATAAATTTAATCTTTTTCATATACTATTACCATTTAGGGTTTTGAACCATGTTACTATTTTTTATTACTTCAGAATAAGGGATAGGGTATAAATAACGCTTCTCCTCAAAATTAACATTCAAAACATCAATTTCAGTATAAGAAACATCTGACAAATTTTTAACTATACTCATTCCTTTTAAAGGCGTACTAAACACCTCTTCTGCAATACGCCACCTTCTGATGTCCCAAAATCTTTGTTCTTCAAAAGCCATTTCAATACGGCGTTCATTTCTTATAACCTCTCTCATCTCTTTTTGAGACATATTAGCTTTGAGACCATACAATCTATCTGTACCTGCTTCAATTCCTGCTCTCTTACGTATAGCAATCAACATATCATAAATTTCTTGTGAGGGTGATGATAGATACTCATTCTCAGCTTCAGCAAAATTTAACAACACTTCCGCATATCTGAATAATACCCATAAATGATATGTATTTCCATATTCAACAGAAGCAGTAAAATTACCCATAAATTTTCGTGAATAATAGCTGGTTCTAGTATATTCTGCTGAACTGGTAGGGTTATTTGTACCACCTTGATTTGTCTCCAACACTCTACCAAGCCAATTTGATCCATGCCTTAACACCGTAAGATCTAAACGTGGATCTCTGTTTAGATAAGGTCTTTGCATATCATAAACATATTTTCCGGCTTCATCTTTAGTTTTACCATCTTTCATTAAAAAAGCATCTACTAAATTCTGAGTTGGATTTGTGCGTCCATTTCCTAATGCATTACCGCTGAAGCCTAAAGGACCATTTGCAGTTTCAATAGATTTATTTTGTCCTCCTTGTCGAAAAAAGATCATTTCAGGATTAGCAGGTCCATAAAAGGTTATAAATACATTATTGTAATTTATGGCTAAATTAACAGATTTGTTGCCTAAATGTCCTGCTACCTCAATAAACTCTCTGGCTGCTACAGAAGCTTTATTCCATCTTTCTACATCGTAAGTTAAATATCCAATCAATTCATTTTGTTCTTCTGAATTTGTAGTTATTGTTTGACCATTAAACAAGGGACTGGCTGCGTACAATAATATCCTGGATTTAAGAGCCATTGCCGCTTCTTTTGTAGCTGCATGTGCGTTCTGATCTTTATCGGGCATAGTTACACTTCTCAAGTCATCCTGAATATCATCTAACTCATCAATCATATAATTGATACATTCTTCAAAAGTATTACGTGGTATTTCCATATTATCACCAAGCTCATAAATCACATCACCCAATAATGGAACACCTCCGTATCTCTTCACCAATTCAAAATAGAAAAAGGTTCTTAAAAATCTTGCCTCTGCTTTTATAGTTGCATTCAAAGGCTTTTCTTCTTTGTCAAAATTAACAAAAGTCGATTTGAATGGTACAACATCAATATTATTAACAATTATGGTTGCTTTTCGTATTCCTTCATAATACCTTCCCCAGCCCATATGAGAACTTATTCTATTACTCGCACTATACTGCCCCAACGCTAATTTTAAAACATCAGGATCTTTTTGTTTTATAGATATTGCATCATCTGATGCAGCATCTAAATAATCACCTCCTATTCCATTATGACCATTAGGAAGCAAATCATAAGTCGAATGTAAAAAGTTTCTTGCTTGCACTCCCATTGAATCAGTAGTTGAAAAAACATAATCAATAGTAAACTGATCAACAGGGAAGTTCTCATAACTGTCTGTACAGGACGAACCTGCTAAAACAGTTACAAAGACAAGCATAAATAACATATATCTACTCTGTTTCATATTCTTTATTTTAATTAGAATTTAACATTAACACCAAAATTGATATTCTTTTGAATAGGATACTCTGTAAACTGCACCTCAGGGTCGAGTAAGCTATAAGCAGACAGAGTAAACAAATTCTGACCGGTTGCAAACACTTTAACCCTCATATTTCCTAAATAATTTTTAGAAAAAGATTGAGGAAGTGTATAAGCAACATTAATAGATTTCAAACGTATGAAATTCCCTGATTTTACCCAAAAAGAAGACCCCCAACCATTTCCCTGATTATAATTATTACCACCCGCAGAAAGACGTGGAAATGTAGCATTTTCAGCGTTTTCAGGTGTCCATCTATTTAGAAGATGCTCGTATGCTTGTCCAAAATGCTGATTATTAGACATGAAACCTTCTGTAAAATCACGATTACCTAAATATATATCTCTATTGTACACTCCTTGTAGCAACATAGATAATTCAAATCCTTTATACTCAACACCTAAATCAACTCCAAAGAAAGAAAGTGGTTTGTCTCCTCCGATAATGGATGCATCAAACTCATCAATAACACCATCTTCATTTTTATCAATATATTTTATGTCTCCTGGTTGAATATCTGTGAATCCTTGCATCACAGGATATCCGGCAGTTATGTCTTCAGCAGTTAAGAAACCATCTGACATCAATCCAAACATCACTCCTTGCGGGCGACCTGTTCGGTATAGATAATCATGTGGCATCTCTTGTTCATCTATAAATAATACTTTACTATTTTCTATATTCCAATTAGCTGACACATAATAATTAAAACTTCCAATACGATTTTGATAAATAGCAGTTAACTCTACACCGGTACGAAGAATCTTACCTATATTTTCCGGAGGATATTGTGCTCCCATCAATTCGATATTTTTACCACGGTTTTGCAGTAAATCATGATAATTATCGTTATAATAATCAACAGTAAACTGTAATCTGTCTTTTAACATTGAAATATCAACACCCAAATTTACCTTATGTGCTTTCTCCCAAGTTATATTAGGATTGGCAAGTGGAAAGTTTTCCGTAGTAAAATGTCCGCTTGACTGACTGCTACCCAAAGAATACCATGCTGCACCATGATAAGAATAAGTTTGGCTCCATAAATAATATCCTGAATTAGAAACTCCATTACCTGTATTACCATAGACTGCACGCAGTTTAAACTTATCTACAAAATCAATCTCATCCATAAAGTTTTCATTACTAACATACCATCCTACCCCTACGGCTTGGAAATTACCCCAGCGTTTACCCGGTGCATATCGATTATAATAACTTTCGGCTATGGATGCCTGAATAAAATACTTTTTAGCATAGTCATAAGACAAATCTGCAATAATATTGGATGGTATTTCCGGTAAGTCGTAGTTATTCAACACTGTACGTGTATCAGCTTTCACACCTGCTTGCACTGAATGATTATCGAAGAGACGTTTATAATTCACAGCAAACTGTCCGTACATACTTTGATAATTTCCTACTGAATAAAATTTACTGACTTGCGGAGTAGGTGTACTATACATAGTATAAACAGGTTGACCAAAATCATCTTCTTTGAAGGCATACACAGCAGATCGTTTTGTTCTATCTGTATAAGAGCGTGTTTGTGTAGTTATACTGCCTTTTGCTGATGCAGAAAGACCTTTGACAATTTTACTAAAATCATAATTTAAGTTGATAGTACCCAAAACATCCCGACTATTATCTAAAAGATAACCTGAATTTAAAGTTTGTGACATCAAATTATTTGTGAACGAGATATTTCCACCCCACGAATTATTCTTATTTTTAACAGGATAAGCAGAGTTAGGCGTAGAATAGATTGCATTTAACAAATCATTATAACCGGTACCCGTACCACCAGGTTGATTACCTGACTCTATTCTTCCTATCAATAATATATTCGCAGTAAAATCCGAAGTTACATTTACATTTACTTTGGAAGTTATCATATAACGCTGATAGTTTAAGTTGGTATTATAAGGATTGTCATTTGAAGTTTTAAACAAACCTTCTTCACTTGTATAACCTAAACCAACAAAATACTGTGCTACATTATTTCCACCCGACACATTCAAATTATAATACTGGGATACTGAATTTTCATTAAACAACTCATCATACCAGTTTACATTAGGGTGTGTGTAAGGATTATCTTCAAGTCTAAACTTAGCAAAATCTTCATTAGAATAGAATGGTAGTTTACCATCATTTTCCAATGCCTCATTCAAGAGATATGCATACTGATATGAATTTAAAGGTTTGGGCATTATGACAGGTGAATTAACGCCCATCTTACCAGTAAATGAAACCTGCAAAGGACCTTTTGTAGGCTCTTTAGTTGTAACTATAAGTGCGCCTCTCGAACTTTGCATACCCAAAAACATAGATGAAAGAGCATCCTTCTGCAAAGACACCGACTCTATCACATCCGGATCAATTGCGTAAAATTCTCTTTGAACTCCATCAATCACCACTACAGGTGCTAAGCCTCGAGAACTAATAGCAAACTCAGAATTATCACTATACAAACCTCTTCCAAATACAGGCACATCTCCTCCTAAGCTACCCGAATAGTTAGCTGAAGTATGGCGTTCTCTGGCACCGCGAACTTGAAAAATATTCAAACCCGCAATACGCGCCTGCAAAGCAGGTATAATGGTTGTTCCCATCATGGAAGTTAATTTATCTGAATAAACAGTAGATGCAGATCCTATATAACTCTCTGAATCTCTCTCTTCCGAATAAGGATGAGGAATTAATGTTGAGCTTTTCACAAGTTTATCCTGCATTCTGATCAGGACACCCTTCTTTTGGTCTCTTTCAGACATGGTAGATTCATTGATTAAAAAATCTTTGTGCGTAAATATCAGAACATCTCCAGATTTAAAATCCAATACGAATATGCCATTATCTGATGTTTGAACTGACTTACTGGTTCCTTTGATCAACACGTTTACATTTGAGATAGGATTTCCATGTAAATCCTGAACCACATTCTGTGAAGACTTTTGATTATTATCTTGAGCATGCAAGACTGTTGGATTTACAATCATAAGTAGAAAAAAACTTATGAATAAAAAATAAAATCCTAATTTATTATTAATTTGATTTTTATACATATATATAAATTTTAGATATAAGCGATTTACTATCATTCACAAAGGAATTCAAACACAAATGGAACTTTAGCTCCGGGATTATCAATCGGGATATTATTAGTTACTAAATCATCATCAGACTTAGTAATAGTAATAGTTCCATCCTGATTAGTGAACACATACTCTATATAATTTACAGTAGCACCTTCGGGCACATTAAAAAACTGAGCCGGCCATATCGTCAGACTACGAATTCGATTATATCTTGATTCTCTTTTCATGAGTGTTTTCTCAGTTTTCTCATCAATTTGTGCTATTACAACACCACTTTCATCATAAGCGATAGCTTTGAAATACACTTCATCCTCATCATTTAAGTCATTCGCATAAACACCACCATTAAAGCTAATTGTCACATAATCATCTTGTAAAGAAGCTAATGGTTGCACTTTATTAAAATGCTCCTGAGCGTAATCAATTAATAGTCCCTTTCCTTCCACTACCTCAAAAATCTCATCGCTAAATTTAACTTTTTTATGATCACTACTTGTGCTAATACCATCGTCAGTATGATTCACAAAAAAACCTAAATAAGTTCTCAAGTTTAACTCTCCTACGTTTGTTGTAATATAAATCGTATAAGTAGGTTTATCTCCATTATAAATCTCCCATTTATCATCAGTTATAAACGACACCCACTCCATATCAGAAAGCACATTCGGACCTACGCCATATTCTTGAATAAGCGTTTCACCCCATGTTCTGCCACCTGCATTTTTCGGTAAAGATGAATCGGGTATAATACTCATTTTAAGTCTTTCATCCGGATCTGTATGCAAAGTCGTAACATAAGTTACCTTAGCATGTTCTCTTACGTTCCATGATTTAGGAGCTAAAAAAGACACAACAAACTGTACATCGCCATGATCTTCTTGGCAATTAATATTACCTTTTACAGTAAAAGTAGCATCTGTGCCTGCTTTCGCTATGGGAGCTTCTGTACCATCCTCTTGAATCTGCATAATAGAGATGCTATCTAAATATACACATCCTATCAGTACAACTACTATAGCTAAAGACAAAATGACACCTGCTATAAAAGAACTCCTTCTTTTCATAAAATTATCTTTCATTTGTATTATCATTTTAGTTGTTTTCAATTCTTTCTAATACATACTGATAAGTATTTCTAAGACATCCGGGACTTACAGAAACAGCAATTCTGCGTCTACCTTCCACTATAGGATATTTTAGTTTTATATTAACCTCTGAAGTAGCTCCACTTTCCTTTAAAATTAAATTAAAGGGATATTGAGGATCATCAACTTTCCATGTACCGTCATTTTTTACAGCAAACGGTAAGTAGTTGTCTATACTATAACTCCCATCTTGATTCAAATTCAATCTAAATTGAGTAAAATCCATGGTTTGAGTAATATCAACTCCATTACGGCTTACGGTTGTCAATTGCCAAACACCATCTAAGTTTTTGATAGTTTCAGCATATTCATGAATCTCGCCGTCCTTAAATGCATCACATCCTGTAAAAACCACTGTAAGCGATACAAACAATAACAATTTCAAAATTTTATCAGATTTCATACTATAACAATTTTAATTATTTATACCAACGCAACCATTATTCATTTGCAGAATAATTTGGATTCTGCAATAAATCAGAAGATTTGATTACCTCCTCATAAGGAAGTGGCCAGAAATACATAGCCGGACGGAAAACGTGCTTAGCCACTTCAAACTCTCTACTCTCTTTAACCTTTATTGGCTTACCATCATCATCCACATCATCTTTAACAGTGATTTCAAGTCCATGCATCATCTTATTATCTGTATCTTCTGCTATCTTCCATCTTCTCACATCGAAAAATCTATGACCTTCAAATGCCAATTCTATTCTACGCTCCAAGCGAATCGCTTCTTGCATTTCGGCGTAAGTCATATTTGGCTTCAAACCATACATACCATCATCTCCAGGTACAATACCCGCTCTCTTACGTATAGATTTTAAAGCATCATAAATATTAGTATATGCATCCTGATGATCAGGACCATAATATTCATTTGCAGCTTCTGCATAATTTAAGAGAACTTCAGCATAACGAATTAAAGGGCGACTTTGCGGTACACCAATAAATGAATTTCCACAAGTTGATCGGCTCACTGTTTTTTTAACATAGTAACCGGTTGGAGTTCCTTTATGCACTGCATCTAAGGTTTCATCTTTTCCACCTTGAGATATTCTAATTGGTTTATACTCATTCAGACCTGTACAGAAATAGCCACCATCATACAACACTGAATTTGCAAAACGCGGATCTCTATTAACATGCGGATTAAAGATATCATAAGCTGCACTTTCTTCTATAGATTTTCCATCTAACATTGGAAATGCATCTGCTAACTCTTTATATACATATCCTGACTCTCCGGATCCACCACTGGTTGGGGGACCATAAACACGTTCACGAGCGTTACCTTTATCAGCAGTTTTGTCTAAAATAATTTCAGTAAAAGCACCTCCCTTTAGATAATCTCCGTATTCATTTACAGTAAAATTCATAAAGTCGGATGCCATAGAGGTTACAGCATAGAACCCCCAGCCTTTTTCCGGTTCGGATTTATCATCATTGGCACTTCCTGTTCTGTCCCAAACAAATAGTGTATATTCATTCATTGCAATCACATCTCTGGAAGCTTCATAAGCTAATCTCCATCTTTCCTTATCATAATCAGGATAGCCTAAAAGTTCTTTATATTCTTGAGTAGGAGCTAATCTGTCTTCAATACCATTATGCAATGGACTGGCAGCATATAGCAATACGCGAGCCTTTAAAGCCCTGCAAGCTGCCTCGCTTATACGACCATAATCTCTTCCTGTTCTACGTTTTGGCAAAACATTTAAGCTGATGATATCATTACATTCTGAAACAATATAATCCACACAATCCTTATAGGTATCACGCTTCATATTGATATCATCTTCTAATTCATAAATAGCATCACCGATTAGCGGTATACCGCCATAATGTCTTAGAAGGATTCCATAATACCAAGCTCTAAGAAATCTCGCTTCTGCTTTGTATTGATTTTTAACTCTTTCAACAATAGGAGACGATTCAACATATTTCAAGAAGATATTGACTCTCCTAATATTTACATAAGCTTTCTCCCATGCATCTTTAGTTACCAACACAGGATTAACAGTGCCTGTGGCAAACATCACATCAGTAGTGATGGTTGAACTCCTTCTGAAACGTGCTTCATCGCTGGCAGTCTGCAAACCACCGAAATTAGTTGTCCAACCAAAAGCAGTTATCGAAAATCTGTCCGGATCGGTATCAAAACCAATATCACGGTAAATCTCGGTAAGAAACCCAGTCGCATAAGTACTATCAGCAAAAACAGCCTCACGATTGAGATCTGTGGTAACAGTCTCATCTAAGAAGTCTTTATCAGTACAAGCGATTCCCCACAACATCAATAGTATTAGGGGCACAAAATACATTTTTTTTAACATCATATTTTTATTTTTAGAATTAAGATTTTAAAATTGAACCTTATAACCTCAGCAAAAACTATATAAAACTTTATCTATACAATGACCACATATGTCTTTTATCAAATATTATTTTTGAGGATCATATATAGTAACCGACACCTTAGAATCAGCACATCCGTAATATAAAAACCATTTTTGTTTGTAATATACCAATCCTTCAATAAAGACAGTCCCTGCAGGATATTGACCGCTCTTCTCAAAGTCTTCTTCAGGAATTAAAAACGGCTCGTCTAATCTCTCAATCAACTTAGTGGGATCTTTTTTATCAAACAAAGCTTGTCCAGCACAATAAGCATTTGTAACATAATTAGAATCACCTTCACCACTCTTATTTTTACCGTTATATAGTAAAATTATTCCATCTTCTGACATAATTGCAGGAGGTCCACATTCTGTTAAATCACTGTCAAAATAACCTTTACGTGGCGCCATCAACACTTTTAACTCAGAATCTTCATCTAAGATTGGAGTCCAATCTGTTAAGTCATCAGAAGTTGCTCCATAAATGACATATTCGCCCCAATACATAAAGTACTTACCGTTTATTTTGGATATAACTAATTTGTCATCTTTTATAGTGGTCAGGATACTTGAAGCCTTCGACCATGTGTTTAAATACTTACCTTCATAAGCATTTCTGAATACAGGTCCGTGCTTTTCCCAATTAATTAAATCCTTAGATGTGGCAACGCAAAGACGAGCAACTTTCCTGTCCCATGAAGTATAGAAAATCACAAAGGTTCCATCTTCTGTAACTGCAACTCGTGGATCTTCACATCCTCCTGGCCATTCGTATAACTTATTGTTATCATCAGCAGGAAAGACAACAGGAGCATCAAACTTTTTCATATTGATACCATCTGTAGATTCTGCTATTGCTACACGAGAAACACGTGTTCCTATACCAATTGCTGAATTATCTTCGGCACGATACAAGACATAAATTTTATCGTCCTTCACAACAGCACCCGGATTAAAAGCATCGCTTTCTTCCCAGCGAACGTCCATCTGATTCATGGGGCAAAAGAATACAGAACTTGTATCAGGGCTAATTACTGGATTCACACCTGCCGGTCTGATAAACTCACCTAAAGGGAATGTAGGCTCATATGCTTTTCCTGTTTTTTGTCCGCATGAAAGTAAAATCAAAGCGGTCAAAAACACAGCTGGTAATTTGAAAATTATTTGTTTCATGTCGATATTGATTATTTTAATATTATATTAAATTATGTATTTAAATTATGGAAATGAAGGTGGTAAATTCTCACTTCCCCATTTATAATTAGGCTTTACTGCTGTCTTATACTCTATAGTGGCACCATTCTCAACTTGTTTCCAATCAAGCCAAGTCGACTCATAGGATTTACCATCAATTTTCATCGATTGAGTATAAATATTCTTCTCTGAGCCTCCTTTAATTATCAAGTCACCCTTTTTGAGTTTTACAACTATATTCTCAAAAATAGGAGTATTCACAGTAAACCCACCAATACCAGGTATTTGAGGATACAAGCCTACACAAGCAAACACATACCAGGCACCCATCGTGCCTAAATCGTCATTTCCGGGCAATCCATCAATAGCACTTGAATACTGCTCATTTATCGTTCGGTTTATAACTTCAGACGCTTTATAAGGTTTTCCTATCCAATTATAAACCCATGGAATGTGAAAACTTGGCTCATTACCAGATGCAAACCAAGGATCATTATAACCTGCATCCAAACGAACAAAAAACTCATCCAATCTTCTTTCTGCTTCTTTTGGTCCCCCGATAATTTCAACTAACCCGTTGATATCATAAGGTACCATCCAGAAATAGTTCTTGTAAGTTGATTCACGGAAATCTTCGCTTAAAGGTTTCCATGATCCATCAGAATTTCTCGATTGTAGCCAGCCTGTCTGAGGATTGAATAAATTCTTCCACGACCGAGCAAAATGGAAATATCTCCAACTGAGAAACTCATCACCTACAGCACGTAACGCAAATTGTCCGATAGCAAAATCTGCTGAAGTATATTCCAATTGAATTGATGCATTACAATATCCTTTCTCAAGATATTGTTTCAATCCCGGTCTAACTTCAATATTCTGAGATTCAGCACCCGGAATTTCAGCATTACGTCTCATTAAGTTTAGAATTGGTTTTGGATCATAATTTCTTGCACCAAAAGCATATGCATTCGAAATTAAAATAGGAGTTGGATCACCTTGCATTATACCGGTTTCAATATTTGCCATAACCCACCTTGGGAAAGCATTTCCTGATTGTTCAGCAAACAATTGATGAGAAACAACAATATCAGATGCAACTTCAGGATCTAAAATTGACAACAATTGTATTTGTGTTCTGTATGTATCCCAATTACTGAAAGATGTGTAATGTTTAGAACGTGTATTGTGAACTTTAAAATCAGCTCCCATATACTCACCGTTAACATCACTACAAACGTTTGGATGAATAAAAGAACGATACAAATGAGTGTAAAACTGGGTAATTCTATCTGCATTTGTACCTTCAACCTTAATTAAATTGAGATATTCATTCCATTTGTTTTCTGTCTGTTGTTGTGTATTAGCAAAATTCCAATTCGGATTCTCAGTTTTTAGATTTTCTTTAGCATTTTCAACTGAAACATATGAAACTCCTATCTTGTATTGAATCTGTTTCTTGCCTTTGGACGTATTAAATGTAAAATAAACACCTGAATTCTTTCCCTCAGCAAAAGTACCGCCAACTGACAGTTTATTGTTTTTCCAAACACCGGTTTCGACTGCATCACCATCAAATTCGGCAGCAAAGTACACTTTATATGGCGTTGGAGTACCGCAAAATTGTCCGCCTTCAGCATAACCTTCACAAGAATTTGACGAAGTTATCACTACCGATGCTACTTCAATCGGTGTAGCTGCAACTCCTGCTCCTATGATTACCGAACCATATTCTTCATCATTCGGATATTCGAACAAAGCCATGCCTGTACGCTCGGTTACGGTAAGTTTTGTCTGAACTTTATCTTGTACAATAGCCTCATAATAACCGGCATGACCTTTTTCTTGAGAAACATCAACGCGATAATTCAAAATATTATCAGGAGACATTTTAAGCTTACCTGCAATAGGAAAGGTCGGAAAGTTACCCATATGTTCACATCCACCACCACTTAATTGATTAATGACAAAGCCTGATCGCTTTGAGAAATATGAAGGAGTAAATTGTACCATACCATAAGGATAAGTCGCTCCGGGATAGCAATATCCCGAAGTCAAACCCAATCCTTTAGTTCCAATTAGAGTGTTAACCTCTTTAGCATAATTAACATCAGCCTTAAGGAAATCAACACTTAAAGATAGAGCACTTATCAATAAACAAAAATATATCAATCTATTGCTTCTCATTACTATAATATATTTATTTAGCTGTTGAAACTGAAAATGGAACGGCATCCTTAGTTATATTTCTTGATTTGTTTGGTTGATTTCCCATTTCGTAAGCAACAGTACCACCATTAACAATATCTCTATAAGTTATATAGTTTTTATCCAATGGCTTTCCATTTAATGATGCAGATTGTATGTATACATTTTCTTTTGAGTTATTATTAGCCTGAATAATAAACTTTTTCCCATCTTCCATTGTAATTGTAACTTTGGAGAATATTGGACTACCTATGACATACTGATCGGTTCCGGGACAAACACTATACATTCCTAAAGCATTGAGCACATACCAAGACGACATACCACCTTGATCTTCATCACCAGGGAAACCTCTTTCTGTAGAATTAAATAGTTTTTCCATTATATGACGTGACCAATATTGAGTCTTCCAAGGTTGACCTGCATAACTATACATATAAATTAAATGATGAATTGGCTGATTACCCTGAGCGTACTGTCCCATGTTGGCTAACTCCATTTCTTTCATCTCATGAATTACATAGCCATACGTACCTGGTTTGATAACATTTGGAACTGTGAAAACCGAGTCAATTTTAGTGGTAAATTTCTTATCACTTCCGAAAAGATCTATTAGCCCTTGTACATCATGAAACACAGACCATGTATAATGCCAAGCATTTCCTTCGCAATAGGCTCCACCCCAATCAAACGGATCGAATGGAGCTAACCACGAACCATCTTTCAAGCGTCCTCTCATAAAGCCGGTTTCCTTGTCAAATACATTTTTGTAATTGTACATCTGACGAGCAAAAATCTCTTCGTAGAATTTATTTCCTGTCATTTTTGCCAACTGATATCCACAAAAATCATCATATGCATATTCTTGAGTTTGTGATGTAGAACCTAAAGATTCAGGATAAGATACATAGCCTAACTGCCAATATTCTTTCCATCCTGCTCTACCATTAGCTCCTCCCCACGGACCTTTATTCATCGCCTCATTAGCATATGCTTTTAATGCTCGTTCCGAATCAAATGTCTGTATTCCTTTTGCCCAAGCATCTGCGAGTAACGAAATGGCATGATTTCCTATCATACCACCGGTTTCACCCGGAGCCGACCATGAAGGCAACCATCCACATTGATCCTGTGCATCAAGTAATGCATTCATATAACGTCCCTGCATAGTGGGATGCAATATGTTGCTTAAAGGGAATTGTGAACGGAAAGTATCCCAAAATCCGTTGTCTGTGTACATATAACCTGAATGCACTTTACCATCATATGGACTATAATAATATGGGTTGTTATTTTCATCCCTTTCGTAAAACTTTCTGGAGAATAAATTAGCACGGAACAAACAGGAGTAAAAAGTTCTTTTTTGTTCTTCAGTACCACCTTCAACAAGCACTCTATTTAGCAATTCATTCCAAGTTTTTTCTCCACGTAGTTTGGTGTCTTCAAGTTTCTTATCTTTACCTAATTCTCTGTTTAATGTAATCCATGCCTGATCGTAGCTAATGTATGAAGAAGCTGCCTTAGCTTGTACTTTCGCTCCTTTTTTGAACTTAATATATGCTCCGTATCCTTTACCTTCACCAGATACTTTTTTAGGAAAAATCTCATCTTTTTGATTTTCCCAAGTTCCATAATCTTCAAATGGAGTGTCAAACTGAATTACAAAATAGTTGAAAAACGTCTGTGGTTGGTTCACAAAACGTTGATTATTAACCCAACCTATTATTTGTCTCTTTATCGGGTCTATTTTTATCTCACTCATATTCGTATAGCCATCAAGTACAAGATAAGCATCTTCCTTTTTGGGGAAAGTAAAACGCAAATGCACGCCACGTGTTGTAGGTGCCATTTCTGTTACAATGTCATTATCAAGTTTCACTTTATAATAATGTGGTTTTGCAATCTCATTATCATGACTAAACTTGGTAGCCCTTGCCTCTTGATTCACAACCAACTTACCTACCATCGGCATAAATGAATATACTGCATAATCACTCATCCACGGACTACACTGATGCGCTTGCTGAAAACCCCTTATTTTATCAATAAAATACTGATATTTCCAACCTTCACCATTAGGGCCGGTTTGTGCTGACCATGTATGCATTCCATAAGGCATACCTGTAGTTGGATAAGTATTACCATAACTTAATCCAAAATGAGAATCTGTTCCTTGTAATGTATTTACATATTGAACCAGATTTTGTTGAGCAGATATATTTATTGCCAACAAACAACTTACAATTAAAACAATGCTTCTTCTTATCATCTTATTCTATTTTACTATTTTAATCTATTTTCTTTAACTCCTTTAAATGTGATAGTAACAGGATTAATATACCCATCCTT
>ERZ778021.1856-NODE-1856-length-21738-cov-5.654568_pt1 | contig 21738 bp, 18 predicted proteins | sample MGYA00375751_ERZ778021 | MGnify/ENA primary metagenome ERZ778021 (study PRJEB29350, sample SAMN05389814) | bioreactor metagenome | isolation source: Thiocyanate stock bioreactor | place: South Africa: University of Cape Town | collected 2013-08-29 ... | reverse complement strand
GGGGGTCCAGCGCCAGGGCGAACTCGATGGTGGAGTCCCTCGCCAGCTTGCGGTTGGAGTGGCCGTGGCCGCGGTTGATGGCCAGCAGGGCGCGGTCCTGGTCGTGCCAGCTCAGGCCGGTGTCGCCGACGCCACCATTGACCTCGGCCTGGACGTAGACGCCGAAGATCGCCTGCCGCGGCTCGGCCCCCTCGTTCTTGAGGCGGAACCGCTTGATGTACTGCCCCGACGCCCGGGCGCCGGCGGCGTTCGACGGGACGACGTCCCCCGCGGCCACCAGGTCGGTGATGATGACGCGGATAGGGCCGTTGCGCCAGGTCAGCTCGGTCGTGAGCAGGTTCGTGGCGCCGGAGTAGTTCTGGAACGAGTCCCAGGCGGATCGCTCCGTGAACCAGTCGAGCCGGCGGCCGACCGCCAGCCCGCCGACGATCGCGCGGAAGTGGGACCGGCTCTGCGGCAGGTCCCCCTCCTTCGGCCGGACGTTCGAACGCAGGCCGACGGTCGGGAAGTAGACGTCGTAGGTCGACCCCCGGGAATCGACCCGCACCGTCATGCGGCGATTCCCCACCAGGCCCTCGATCGTCGGCGAGAGCAGGTCCGCCGCCTCCGTGCGGTCGGGGAGGTTGGGGCGGACGATCGAATCCTGATAGGCGCTGTAGGCCGTCTCCGACCCTTCCTTCTCGGCGACGGATCGGTAGTGGAGCCGCACCCCCACGGCCTGGGGCGGGATGGGGGCGTGCCAGTAGCTGTTCCCCCCTTTGTTCTCGATCCAGTACGTCGGGAGCCGGCCCAGCTCCAGGTCGTCGGCGTGCAGCTCCAGCCAGACCCGCTGGTCGGCCTCGATCGGGTGCGTGCCGACCACGGCCGCGGACCACATCCCCGCCCGGATCGGCCCCGCGTTGCGCCCCTTAGCCGCCGACTCGATCCAGGTCGCCACCATGCCGGGATTGCCTCAGCTCGCCGATTGCAGCCCGTCGCGGCGGCGATAGGATAGGGCGCGGGGGACGAGGGGCCCCGCGATCACGATCCGCGCGGCCGCCCGCCGGGGATCTGCTTCGAATTCTCCGGTTTTCCCCCCTTCGCGCCAAGGGGCTCCCGGGCCCTGGCTGTCGATTCGGATCGTCCGAACAGGAATATCGAGAAGCCGAAAGGGGGGGAGATGTATGCGTGCTGGAGCGCCCGGGCCGTCGGGCTGACGATGACCGCCGCCGACGCCGTCGAACTCGCCGCCGAGGCCGGCTTCGAAGGCGTCGACCTCCTCGTCCGCGACGTGGCGGAGTCCGGGGCCGACGTGAAGGCCCTCCGGCGACGCATGGACGACCTGGGGCTCCGCGGCGGCGGCTGGACGCTCCCCATGAACTGGAAGAACGACGAGGCCGCCTTCGAAGCCGACCTGGCGAGGCTCCCGCGCCACGCCGAGATCGCCGCCGAATTAGGGCTCGTCCGAACGGGAACCTGGGTTCGCTTCGAATCCGATGCGGTCGGCCCGGAGGTCAGGGAGTCCGACAGGCTTCGTCGCATCGAGGCGACGCGCTGGACGGCCTGGCAGTTGGACCGCCTGGGACGGATGGCCGACGTGCTCGCGAGCCACGGGAGCCGGCTGGGTTTGGAGATCATCGGCTCGCGGTCGGAGCGGACGGGGCAGGGCATCCCCCTCATCTCAACCTACGATGAACTGCTCGCGAAATTCCGCTGCCTGCGCAGCGTGCGCTCGAATGTCGGCGTCCTGGCGGACGCCTATCATCTGTACGCTTCGGGTGAGGAGCCGGGAGCGGCCCTGGCGTGGGGGGCGGGGGATGTGGTCTGGGCCCACGTCGCGGATCCGGCGGTGCTGGATCGATCGTCGATGCGCGACGTCGACCGGCTGTTGCCCGGCGAATCGGTGGGCGGGATGAGTCGACCCTTGCTCGCCGCGCTGGCGGCGGGGGGGTACGACGGTCCGGTCACGGCCGAGCCGTTGGCGCAGTGTCGATCGTTCCGATCGGCCGACCCGCACGAGAGGGCGCGAGCGACCCGCGAGGCGTTACGCCGCGTATGGCCGGGTTCGCAGTCTCCGGGATGATCGGCGGGGCGCGAGGCCGACGATGACAGCCGGCCCGGATCGCGCCCGATCACCCGAAGGGGGGGAGGGTCGTCACGGACGCCCGATTCAGACGCCGACCTCGTGCATCGCCTGCCCGGTCCGCTGCGGCGCGATCTCTTCGCGGTAGACGGGGACGTCGTGGGGGGCCTCGATACCGATCCGGATCTGGTTGCGGTCGATCTTGACCACCGTCACCACGATGTTGTCGCCGATGACGATCTTCTCTCCCAGCTTCCTGCTTAGAACCAGCATGATTCGCTCCCGGATGTCTTCTTGATCTGGTACGTCAGCGACCCGACGGGTCGTTTGTCGTCCCACTCAAAGAGCACGCCGCGTGCCGAACCCTCGAAAACAGACCTTGAAATCGAGCTTTGATAACTGGTGTGATTGGACTTGCGAAAATATTCAAGGGCAATCCCAGGGTCGCTCCGAATGCCCTGAGACTGGCACCCCCGCCACTCCTTCCAGGACCCCTTTGTAAAAACGGGAAGCTGGGTTGACACCTAGGCTTCGAGCACCCGGATCGGGCGGAAGCCGATCGCGTCGGCCGCGACGCAGAGGTAGCGAATCCCGCCCCGGACGCCCTGGACGGCCGCCGCCCACTGGGCCTGGGTATGGAGATGGCCGTACAGGCAATGGGTGACGCCGGCCTCTTCGAACCGCTCCACCCACGGGCCCGGCCGGCCGTAGGCGTCGAACGGCGGGAAGTGCCAGAGGAGGACGAGGGGCGTCGTCGGATCGGCTCGCAGGGGGGCGGCGGCGGCGAGCGCGGCGTCGAGCCCGGCCAGGATCCGATCCCTCTCCGCGCGGGCGGCGGGGGTCTCGGGGTCGTCGCGGTGGGGGACGGCCATCGATCGGGCACCGGCGACGACCACGCCGCCGACGGCCTCGGCCGTCCCCTCGACGGCGCGGAGCGAGGGCCGCATCATCGCCCGGACCTTCGCCAGGTCGTTCCACCAGCCGTCGTGGTTGCCGGGCGCGAGGACCTTGCGGCCGGGGAGGCCCTCCAGCCGGTTGAGGTCGGGCTGGAGGTCGCGATGGTTGCGGGCCGAGGAGACGTCGCCGGGGAGCAGGACGAGGTCGTCGCGGCGGACGGACTCGCGCCAGGCGGCCTCGATGCGGGCGGCGTGGTCGCGCCAGCGGTCGGCGAAGCGGTCGCGGCGGTCGGGCCGGGCGTAGGAGAGGTGGAGGTCGGAGATCGCCCAGACGTTCATGCGCCGCCCGGCTTCGCCCGCGCGAGGAACTCGCGGACGTAGGGGTTGGCCCGGCGCTCCTGGCCGATGGTCGTGTCGGGCCCGTGGCCGGGGAAGACGCGGGCGTCGTCGGGCAGGGGGAGGAGCTTGGCGACGATCCCGGACATCAGGGTCTCGAAGTCCCGCTCCGGCCGGCCGCCGAAGTCGGTCCGGCCGATCGAGCCTGCGAACAGGACGTCGCCGCCGAGGACGAGCGTCGGCGTCTCCTCGTCCAGGATGTAGACGACCGAGCCGGGGCTGTGCCCGGGGACCTCGCGGACGAGCATCGAGAACCCGGCGAACTCCAGCCGGTCCCCCTCGTCGACGAGGCGGTCGGCCGGGGGGCTGACGATCGGCGAGCCGAACGGGAGGCTCAGGTTCAGCGCGGGATCGGAGAGCATCGGCGCATCGATGCGGCCGATGATGAGCGGCGCGTCCGGGAAGGCCGCCTTGAGGGCCTCGTTGCCGGCGATGTGGTCGACGTGGCCGTGGGTGTCGAGGATCGCGGCCGGCGCCTTGCCCAGGCGCTCCAGCCGGCGGAGCAGGGCCCGCGAGTCGAACCCAGGGTCGACGACGATCGCGTCGCCCCGGTCGGGCCGATGGAGGATGTACGCCATCTGCGCGAAGGCCGCCGATTCCACCGCCTCGATCGAGTATCCGGCCGCCCCCACTCGCCCCTCCACGTCTCGGACAATCAATTCCAATTTTGTTCTCATGTCGCCCTTGATCGCCGCCGCCGTCGGAGCCGACAATAAGGACGGTGCGGCGCGGGACGCTTCCAGGGGATCCTATCTTTCGGTCGCGGAAAATGCGAGCCGTCCGTCCGGCCCGTCAATTGCGTGATACACTTGGCGAACGGCGCAATCCGGGGGGACGAGCGGGGCCGAATCGCCGGCCGTAAGGGGCCGGGCGGCGATGCGTATCGTCCTGCGCCGACGTCGGTCTGGTCCCGCCATCGCGGGCCCGGGGATTCGAGGGGCGGACAAACACCAGACGGCGGGGGATGCGGGCACATGATTCGAGCACGATCCGGAGGGCCGACGGTTACGGTTTCGCGGCGCGTCCCGATCGGGTCGCTCGTCAAACGCGCGTCCGCTTCCTGCCTGGTCCTCGCCCTGGCCGTCGCGGCCGACTCGCCCACCGGCCAGGAGCCCGGGGCCGAGGCCCGCGTCGCCCTGACCGAGCCGATCGCCCCCGGCGGCATGAAGGCCGACCTCTCCGCCAAGGCCGTCGCCGAGGGCCCCGCCGCCCGCGCGATCCGCACCATCAAGGAGTGCCGAGCGAAGTTCGACGAGGTGGAGGACTACACCTGCACCTTCTACAAGCGCGAACGGATCAACGGCCGCCTCACCGACATGCACGTCATGGCGATGAAGGCGCGGAACAAGCCGCACAGCGTCTACTTCCGCTTCCACCAGCCGAACAAGGGACGCGAGGCGATCTTCGTCGAGGGCCGCAACGACGGCTACATCCTGGCCCACGACGTCGGCTTCACCAAGCTCCTCGCCGGGACGATGCGGCTCGACCCCAACGGCGCCCGCGCGATGGAAAGCTCCCGGCACCCCATCACCAACGCCGGCATCAGCCACCTGATCGACACCGTCCTGGCCCGCTGGACGGCCGAGCTGAAGGACGAGGAGTCCGTCGTCCTCTTCGACCCCCGCATGCGGCTGGGCTCCGCCCCTTGCCTGCTGATCGAGGCCATCCACCCCGAGAAGAAGCCGCAGTACCTCTTCCACAAGGTCCGGCTGTTCGTCGACGAGAAGCTGGGGATCCCCGTCCGCTTCGAAGCCTACGACTGGCCCGAGAAGCCCGGCGAGGCCCCCGAGCTGGTGGAAGAGTACGCCTACGACGGCATCAAGCTGAACGCCGGCCTGAGCGAATCCGACTTCGATGCCGGCAACCCCCTCTACGCCTTCGGGCGGTTCTGACACGCCTCCGACCGCCTCGCGGGAATGCTTACTTAGGGGCGGCCCCCCGGCGTGATCCGGGCCCGCCCCTCGCTTATCCTGCGGAATCCTCATGCCCGCCCCGGGCCCGCGCCGATAGACAGGATGGCCGCCCCCGCCCCCGCGGGAGAGGCCGGGAAGGCCCCGCCGCCAGCCCCGCACGGGGGTCGCAAGCGACCTTGGCAGCCTCGGGGCCGTCCGCTAGAATCCGCCCCGCTTCGACGAGGCGGACGGGTCGATCGCGGGGGAATCATCTCTTCTCGACTGAGTCCAGGCGTTCGCGTTCCAGCACTTCTACGAACCGCCGTCGTCGGTTTAATCATGCGTCATTGCGCGAGTCGGCCCAGGGCAGGGCCGGCGAAGCGACGATCGATCCGATCCACGGAAGGAGGCTCGATGAGCACGGTACCCACCACATCCTCCCAACTCCGGGTGCATGTCCGCTGGATGATCCGCCGCGACATGCCCGAGGTCCTGGGCATCGAGCACGCCGGCTTCGAATACCCCTGGTGCGAGGAGGAGTTCCTCCGGGTCCTCCGCCAGCGCAACTGCATCGGCATGGTGGCCGAGCAGGGGGAGCGGATCGTCGGCTTCATGATCTACGAGCTGCACCGCAACCGGATCCACGTCCTCGACTTCGCCGTCCACCCGGACTTCCGCCGCCAGGGCGTCGGCCGGCAGATGATCGCGAAGCTCGTCGGCAAGCTCTCCAACCAGCGCCGGAACCGGATCGCCCTGCTGATCCGCGAGACCAACGTCCCGGCGCAGCACTTCTACAAGATGATGGGCTTCCGGGCCGTCGAAGTGATCCGCGAGCACTTCGCCGACACCGGCGAGGACGCCTACGGGATGCTCTATCATCTCGACGAGTCGGTGCTGGCCCCGCCGACGGTCGTCAACCGGATCGCCCGCCAGCTCGGGGGCTGATCCGGCCCGAAGGTCATCGAACGACGAAGCCGGCGGCGTCGACCCGACGTGGATCGACGCCGCCGGCTTCGTCGCGCGCGCCTGGCCCGGGGGCGTCGCGGGGGGGATAATGGCGACGACCTCGGACCAACCGCCCCACCCACCCGGCCTGATCCATGACGAACGATGTCCCGCCCCCCGTCGAGGGCCCGCGTCCGCCGGACGTAGCCCAGTGGTATGAGGAGACCGCCGCGATCCTCTTCGTGCTCGGCTGCCTGCTGGGCGTCCTCCGGGCCGCCTGGATCGTCGCGGCGGGGCCGGGGGGATTCGCCCCCTGGATCGAGGCCGCCTACGCGATGCTGCTGCACGTCGCGGCGGGATACCTCGCCTCCGTCCCGGTGCGCGGGCTGGGCGCCTGGCTGGGCCTGGCGGCGGATCGCGGCGCGGCCCCGACGCCCGTCGTCCCGGCCGGTCCCGCCCCGGCGACGGCGGTCGGCGAGGCCGCGACGGGAAAGCCCCCGCTCGACGCCGCGCGGTGGCGGGATCGGTTGCAGGCGGCCCGCGAGGCGAACGACCCGGTGCGCGTCCTGGAACTCCGCGAGGAGGCGCCCGAGGAGCTGGGCGAGGCGGCGCTGAAGGAGCTGGACGCGGACCTGGGAAAGTGGTTCCTGGGCCTGGTCCATCGCCGGCTGCGGTCCGGGCCGCTGCAACTGGATTTGGTGACGCTGGCGGACCGGGTCTCGGAGGTGCTCGGTCACACGAAGGATGGGGCCAGCCTCCGCGCGGCGCTGCCGACGCTACGCCGCGGGGCCGGGCTCTGCCCCCGTTGCGCGAAGCCTTACGCCGGCGTGTGGGAGGCGTGCCCGGAATGCATGGGACGGCCCGAGCCCCCCCCGCCGGTCATCCCCGGGCTCGCGACGGTCGAGGTCGAGGTCGAGGAGCTGGACGCGCCGTCGCCCGGCGAGCGATGGTTCCTCGACCCCGACGAGGAGCCGCCGGGCGCCGGCGGTAGGCCCGGCCCGTGAGGGAAATCTCGCGACGGCGCGGGGCCGGGTTGGACCGTCGCACGTCGGAATAGATAGAATCAACCGAGTATCCCGGCCGCCAAGGCCGGATCCGCGGCCCGCGTCGTTTGACCGGGGCGGGATCGTCGGCTAGGCATGTGTATCGGATTCGACCGCGCGCGCCATCTCCGCCCAGCCAAGAAGGACCCGACCATGCCCCGCCGACTCGCACTGGCCTTGGCGCCCCTGCTCCTGTGCTGGGCGGGGCCGACGGCCCACGCCCAATCGCAGTCTTCGAGCGTCGCCGTGCCGTCGCGGGCGGCCTTGTCGCGGCTGGGGCTGGAGCGGCAGTGGGTCACGGCGGCCCCCGTCTCGGGCTCGGAGAAGGTGCTCCGGATCAGCCGGGGCAAGGACTACCTGTTCGTCCAGACGAACCAGGGGATGATCCACGCCTACGAGGCGGAGACCGGCCGGCCCCTCTGGTCGACGTCGATCGGCGAACAGTCGGCCCGGGCCCTGGCGGTCGCGCAGAACTCCTACGCGGTCTTCGCCACGTCGGCCAACATCCTCACGGCGCTCGACCGCAACACGGGCCGGATCATCTGGAGGCAGGGCCTGGGCACGACCCCCACCACCGGGACCACCGCCGACGAGGACCATGTGGTCGTCGGCCTGGATACCGGGATGCTCCGGTGCTTCGACCTGAAGGAAGAGGAGGGGGACGGGCCGGCCAGGCTCCGGGCCACCCCCAAGCTCGCGTGGAGCCTGGGGACCGGCGGCCGGGTCCTCACCCGGCCCCTGTTCGGCGACCGCATCGTCTGCTTCGGCAGCACCGACGGCCGCGTCTACGTCCACATGAAGAACGAGGCGATCCCCCTCTACCGGATCTCCACCGGCGGCCCGATCGGCGCCGAGTTCGCCTCGCACGGGACGCGCAGCCTGCTGATCCCCTCGGCCGACGACACCCTGTACTCGGTCGACGTGCTCACGGCCAAGATGCAGTGGACCTTCCCGTCCGCCGCCCCGATCTCGCAGGGGCCGATCGTCGCCCAGGACGAGATCTTCGTCATCAACGACGCCGGCTTGCTGAGCCTCCTCGACCCCAAGTCGGGCGAGCCCCGCTGGACCAGCCACACCGACCGCGCCAAGTTCCTGGGCGTCAGCCCCTCCAAGGTCTACCTCCTCTCCGAGGACAACGACCTGCTCGTCGTCGCCCGCGACTCCGGCAAGGTCGTCCTCGACCCCTCCGCCACCTTCCAGCGCGCCGGGCTGGACCTCCGCGAGTTCACCCTGTCGTTCCCCGAGCGGTTCGACGACCGCCTGTTCCTCGCGACCCCGTCGGGCGTCCTGATCTGCCTCCGCGAGGTCGGCGCGACCAGTCCCCAGCTCCTCTACGACCCGAACGCCAAGCCGTTCGGCTTCGTCCCCCCCGAGGGGATCAAGGAGCTGGAGAACCCGTTCGAGGCTCCCCCGGCCGACCCTAACGCCGAGCCGACCGACCCCAACGCTCCGGCCGACCCGAACGCCGAGCCGGCCGAGCCGCCGCAGAACTGACCCGTCCGCCCGCGGAATTCCGACCCTTCCCCGAGACGACGGCGCGGCACGGCCGCCCGTCGTCTCCTTCGATTTCCGAAGCACCGAGAGAACGATGGCGAAATCCGAGACTCAGGAGGGCTGGGCGACGATCCGACGCGCCGTCCTCAGCGTGTCCGACAAGGCGGGCCTGATCGAGCTGGCGAGGGCCCTGGCCGACGCCGGCGTGGAGCTGATCGCGAGCGGGGGGACCCGGTTCGCGATCGCCCAGGCGGGGCTCCCCGTCGTGGAGGTCGCCGACTACACCGGCCAGCCCGAGATGCTCGACGGCCGGGTCAAGACGCTGCACCCGCGGATCCACGGCGGGATCCTCGCCCGCCGCGACCTCCCCGAGCACATGGAGGCCCTCGAATCGGCCGACATGCAGCCGATCGACCTGGTCGTCGTCAACCTCTATCCCTTCGAACAGACCGTCGCCCGCCCCGACTGCCCCTACGAGGAAGCCGTCGAGAACATCGACATCGGCGGCCCCTCGCTGATCCGCGGGGCGTCCAAGAATCACGACGCCGTCGCCGTCCTCACCGACCCCTCGCAGTATGAGGGCTTCCTCGCCGAGTTCCGCGCGACCGGCGGGACCACCCTGGGCACCCGCAAGCGGCTGGCTCGCCAGGCGTTCGCCCGCACCGCCGCCTACGACCGCGCCATCGCCGACTACTTGGAGGGCCAGGAGGACGCCGCCCCGGCCGCCGAGGCCGCCCCGTTCCCGTCGAAGCTCGACCTCCGCTTCGCGCTCAAGCAGACGCTCCGCTATGGCGAGAACCCGCACCAGGCCGCCGCGCTCTACGTCGACCCCGCGGCCGTCGGCCCGAACCTGGGGACCGCCCGGATCCTCCACGGCAAGGAGCTGTCGTACAACAACCTGCTGGATCTCGACAGCGCGCTGCGGCTCGTGAAGCTGTTCGACGGCCCCGCCGCCTGCATCCTCAAGCACAACAACCCCTGCGGCGCGGCGATCGCCGACGACGCCGCCACCGCCTTCGAAGGGGCCTACGAGGGGGACCCCGTCAGCGCGTTCGGTGGGATCGTCGGCCTGAACCGGCCCGTCGACAGGGCCACGGCCGAGCTGATGTGCAAGCCGGGCCGCTTCCTGGAAGCGATCCTCGCGCCGGGGTTCGACCCCGACGCGCTGGAGTTGTTGACCACGAAGCCGACGTGGAAGAACAGCGTCCGGCTGGTGGACCTCGGCGAGCCCATCGGCCCGGCGACGTCCGCCCCCTCGGGGTGGGACCTCCGTCGCATCGAGGGGGGCCTGCTGGCCCAGGGCTGGGACGAGCAGGAGCACGACCCGACCGGCGGCCAGGTCGCCACGAAGCGGCCCCCGACCGACGACGAGCGCCGGGACCTCGCCTTCGCGTGGAAGATCTGCGCGATGGTGAAGTCGAACGCGATCGTGGTCGCCAAGGGGGGCCGGCTGCTGGGCGTCGGAGCCGGGCAGATGAGCCGGCTCGACTCGGTCCGGATCGCGACGTCGAAGGCCGGCGAGGCCGCCCGCGGCGCGGTGCTGGCCTCCGACGCCTTCTTCCCCTTCCGCGACGGCCCGGACGTCGCCGCCGCGGCCGGCGTGACCGCCATCATCCAGCCCGGCGGCTCCAGGCGCGACGCCGAGACCGTCACCGCCTGCGACGAGCACGGCATGGCCATGCTCCTCACCGGCCGTCGCCATTTCCGACACTGATCGACCCCGCGAGGGCTTGCCCCGCCCCGGCCGGTTCCATTAGAAGGGACGGAGACCCGGGCGAGGCGGGACATGGGCCGAAGGCAAGCCGACGCGAATCATCCTTCTCCCCTCGTGGGAGAAGGTGGCCGAAGGCCGGATGAGGGGGCGACCACCGTCGCATCCTACGGCCGGCGTGGCCCTTGAAGTCGGCGGCCTTTGGTCGCGCCCCCCCCTCATCCGCCCCTCCGGGGCACCTTCTCCCACGAGGGGAGAAGGGGGGGCGGGCTTGCTCTATCGATGCTTACGACAGGCCAGGTCGAACCCGGGGGGCCGACTCGCGACTCCCTCATCAACCGACATCCCCCGAGCAACACCCATGCACGACCTGCGGCCCCAGGACCTGGACATCGCGTCGCTCGGCCCCTGCACGATCCCCTCGCCGCTGATCCGGCTCCAGGACGTCGGCTTCGTGGAGGATTCGACGCGGATCCGACTGGAGCACCGCACGGGGCCGCAGTTCGACAAGTACGAGCCGTTCAGCCTGGAGGAGGCCGGGCCCCGGCGCACCATCTACTTCGACCCCAGGAAGACCTGCGCGGCGGTCGTGACGTGCGGCGGCCTGTCGCCCGGCCTGAACAACGTCATCCGGTCGGTCTACTCGGAGCTGTCCTACAACTACGAGGTCCCCCGCGTGCTGGGCGTGCGCGACGGCTACATGGGGCTGAACCCCCAGGCCGGCCAGCCGCTCGTCGAGATGACGCCCGCGTACGTCGACCACATCCACGACCTCGGCGGGACCGTCCTGGGCTCGTCGCGAGGCCCGCAAGAGCCGGCGACGATCGTCGACACGATGCAGCGCGAGGGGATCGACGTCCTCTTCTGCGTCGGCGGCGACGGCACCCAGCGCGGCGCGCTGGGGATCGCGCAGGAGGCCCGGCGTCGGGGGCTCAAGAAGGCCGTCGTCGGCATCCCCAAGACGATCGACAACGACATCCAGTTCGTCCAGACCTCGTTCGGCTACTACACCGCGCTGGAGAAGGCCCAGGAGGTGCTCCGCGGCGCCCACGTCGAGGCCCGATGCGCCCCCAACGGCATCGGCCTGGTGAAGCTGATGGGCCGGCATTCCGGGTATATCGCCGCCGGCGCGGCGCTCGCCAGCCAGGACGCCAACTTCGTCCTCATCCCCGAGGTCCCGTTCAAGCTCGACGGCGAGGACGGCTTCCTGGCGGCGCTGGAGCGGCGCATCCTGCACAAGAACCACGCCCTGGTGGTCGTGGCCGAGGGGGCGGGGCAGGACCTCATGGCCGGCGAGTGCCTGGGGACCGACGCCTCCGGGAACGCCAAGCTCCAGGACGTCGGCCTGTTCCTCCGCGAGAAGATCCTGGCCTACTTCCGCTCGCGGTCGATCGAGGTGAACCTGAAGTACCTGGATCCCAGCTACTTCATCCGATCGGTGCCGGCGAACCCCTCGGACCGGATCCTCAGCGACCAGATGGCCCGCATGGCCGTCCACGCCGCGATGTCGGGGAAGACCGACCTGCTGATCGGCTACATGCACAACGAACTCGTCCACGTCCCGATCGCCACGGCCGTCGCCCAGAAGAAGCAGCTCGACACCGCCAGCGACCTCTGGACCGCCGTCATGCGCTCCACAGGCCAGCCGATGTGGTGACGACCCCGGCCGGGGCCCCGACCCGCCCTCGGCCCCCCGTCAGGCCGCAATCTCCGATCGAGGCGCCGGGAGAATCCGCCGGGACGTGTGACTTTTTCGTCCCGTCGGCAGGATCTACTCCGCGAGGACCCGCGTCGGCCGCGGTCCCCTCGCGAGCGAAGCGCCGACCGGCCCCGCGACGGGCGCCGGGCAATCACGGAGATGCACCTCGATGAACCGACGATGGATCTTTCTGCCCGCCGTGGTGACCGGCTGGGTTCTTCTCGTCTCCTCCCCACAAACCTCGGCGGGGCTGGTCGCGACGTATCAGTTCCAGGACACCCTGGCCGCCGACGAGGCGGGCGCCCCGGCGCTGACGGCCCTGAACTCGGGCGCGTTCGTCACGGCGACGAACGTCCTGGGGCAGACCCGGACCGTCTATGAGCGGACGTCGACGAATCCCAGCCACGATACCCAGTCGGCCCTCACGGTCAGCGTCGCGGCGCTGGGGCTGACGTCGAACGATTACTCGGTGGAGCTGGTCTACGACTTCACCAACGGCTACAGCGGGCCCGACTTCCGCCGGGTCGTGAACGCCAACGGCGGAGATCCCGGGCTCTATGTCTCCTCTCGGACCGGTCCCGGCAATTTGCAGATCGACGACTGGTTGGGCTACAGCCACACCGGGGGCCCGCCCCTCGCCGACGGGACCTTCTACCACCTGATCCTGAGCGTCACCCCCACCGGCGAGCAGGTCTACATCAATGGCGTTCTGGCCTTGAACCTCGTGGGGCTGACGCCGAATGCGATCACGGCGGCCAATCTGACGTTCTTTCAGGACAATGCGGGCGAATACGGCAACGGCAGCGTCGCGCTGCTGCGGATCTACGACTCGGCCCTGAACGCCTCCCAGGTCTCCGCCGCCTGGAACAACGGCGACCCGTTCGCCGCCGCGGCCGTCCCCGAGCCCGCCAGCCTCTCCCTCGCCGCCGTCGGCGGGCTGGTCGTGCTCGTCCTCGCGCGAGGCCGCCGGGGCCTCGGCTGAGTCGGGCCGCCGAGAGGGCTCGGGCGGGCCGGATCGCCGCGGCCTGCACGAGCGGGCCCGTCACGGTCGGCCACGGCGGCGACGGCTCGACGACTCATCGTACCGCCCGAGACGGGCTCGAAACGGCACAAGTCGGGCTCAGCGCATGTGCCCGCCGAAGTTCCCGCCGCCCGCGCCGCCCGCCGCGCCGCCGAACCCTCCGGCGGCGCCGCCCCCCCGCATGCCGCCGCCGAGGTCGCCGCCCCCTCGCATACCGCCGAAGCCGCCGCCGAGGTCGCCGCCCCCTCGCATGCCGCCGAAGCCCATGCCGCCGGGGCCGGCGCCGGGGTCGGCGCTCCGCATGCCGCCGCTGAAGGGGCTGCCGCCGTTGTAGACCCCGGCCCCGAAGTTCCCGGAGTTGGCGAAGCCCCCCGGCTGGCGGAAGCCGCCGCTGAAGCCGTTGCCCAGGCCGGGGGAGGGGTCGAAGCCGGGCGCCCTCATCCTCCCCTCGAACCCCGGCTGCAACGCCCCGGCGGCCCGCATCGGCCCGAGGTCGATCCCGGGGCCTCCCGGGAGCTGGGGCGCGAAGCTCGGCGACAGGGCCTGTCGAGCGTCGGCGTCGTTCCTGCGCATCCCGCCCTGCCAGGCGGCGTTCGGGTTGATGAGCGTCTCCGCCCCGCGCGGGCTCGGGAAATTGCCGGGGCCGATCTGCGGCATGAACGGGCCTTGCGTCCCGTTCAAGGATGGGAATTCCGCGAGCGCGGCCCTCGCGTCCGGCGTGGCTTGGCGCATGCGGCCGAAGCCCGGCCCGTCGGCCGCGCCCGGCGAGCCCTCGCGGATCATCGGGCCGACGCCCGGCACGTTGACCACGTCGCTCCCCGCGGCGTGGTTCGCGAACGCCGGTCGCGCCGCCTGGTGCTCCTGCCGCATCGCGGGCGCGACGCCGTTGTACGAGTGCAGCCACGTCGCCGGCCGGTCGGCCTCGCCCCGCATCGCCCCCATCCGGACGCCGTCCGGTGCGGCGGATCGCATGCCGACGAGCGCCGGGCGATCCTCCAGCGCGGCGAACGGCCGCGTCGCCGGCGGTGCCGAGACGCCCTCGCCGCGCAGACCCGTCGGGCCCTGCCGCATCGCCCCGTGCGCCGCCAGGTGCTCGCCGACGGTCCCGCCCGGCCGGTCGACCCGGTGCGGAGGCGCGACGGGATCGCGGCGACCGCTGTTCTCGAACGGGTAGCAGCCGGCCCAGACCGGGTTCCCGCCCCAGATGATCCCGGGGAAGCCCCAGCCGCCCCAGCCGAGCCCGTTCCACCCCCAGCCTCCCCAGCCGAATCCGCCCCAGCCCCAGCCCCCCCAGCCGGAGAACCAGTTGGGGAAGCCGACGTTCTGGAAGCCGGGCCACGCGCCGATGGCCGGCCCGCTCCAGCCCCAGGTCCCCCACCCGAAGCCCGGCCAGGTCCCCAGCGCCACGCCGCTCCAGCCGGGGATCCCCCAGGCGTACGCGCCGGGGTTCCAGCCCGGCCACCCCCAGCCCCAACCGCCGCCGACCAGCCCCAGGCCCCCGAACAGCGGGTAGCCCGTCATCAGCGGGAGGAGCGAGTTGCCGAACCCGTAGTACGGCGGGCCCAGCCCGTAGGCCAGCGCGCCGGGGGCGGCGTAGGCGATGGGCGACGCGTAATACGGATAGCCGAAGCCGCCGAGGGCCGGGTAGTCCAGATAGCCGTAGAACGGGGCGAGCCGGCCGTAGTCGGCGTAGGCGAAGTAGCGGCCGGCCGGGTCGTAGCAGACGCCGGGATAGCCGTCGTACCACGGGGTCCAGCGCCCGAACGCCCCGTAGAGCTGGCCGTAGAGCTGCGGCGAGACCTCCGTGTAGGGCCGATAGGCGAGGACCTGTCCGTCCGCGACCTCCCCGGCAAGCTCGGCGGGGGCGAACAGCGTCCCGCGCTCCTCCAGGGGGCGGTCCCAGTAGCCCGCCTGGTAGATCCAGCCTTCGGGCTGGCGGGTCCAACTCGCCGGGACCCAGGCCCAGCCGGGCTTGGCGTCGGCCCAGAAGCCCTTGCGCCAGGCGAGGCCGTCCCCGTCGGGGACGTACTGGCCGGGGATGTAGAAGCAGTTCGGCTTGGGCGGCGCGCCGGGGTCGTCGGGGGGCCTGCGGTCGGGGGGACCGTCCTTGCGATAGGCGATGCGGTCGGTGGAGCGGTCGCTCCAGAAGCCGGGCGTGCGCCTCCAGCCGTCGGCGTCGCGTTTCCAGAGGCCGTTGACCCAGAACCGGCCCGGCGGCGGCACGCGCCAGGTCCCCGTCACCCAGGCGAACTTGCCGGACTCGGCGAGCCAGTCCCAGTAGCCCTCGATCCATCGGGCCTCCGAACTCGGCGGCTCGGCCGCGGGCCGCTCCACGACCGGCGGCGGGGGCGACTTCGGCACGACCGGCGGCTCGACGTCCCGCCGGGGCGACAGGAACGCCTCGTGGACGGGGCCGGCGGCCATCGGCTTCAGGCCGCCGGCCTCGTCGGCGCGGAGCGACGGCGCCGGGGCGAACGCGGCCAGGATCGCGAGACGCCGGAGGTGGGCCAGGGTGCATCGCATCGTCGTCGGCTCCAGGCTGCGAGGTCGATCGCGGGGCTCATCCAGGATTATACGGTCGTCGAAGTCCTGGATGCGACGGCGACGGCCCGAAGCCCCTGGACAGGCCAAGTTCCCGCCGGCGGGGCCGCTTTCCCCCTTGTTGAGCGACGGCTTTCGACCTACAGTTCCTCGACGACGCGGCCGAAGGAGCGGGGGAGCATGAAAGCCGAACTCATCCCCGACAACGGCGACCCGCCGATCCCCATCACGCGCGACCTCACCGTCGTCGGCCGCCGCGACTCCGACGTCGTCATCGAGCACCCCAGCCTCTCCCGCCGGCATTGCGTCCTGGTGAAGACCGACGGCCTGCTCGTGATCCGGGACCTGCTCACCACCAACGGGACGAAGGTGAAGGGCCAGCGCATCCGCTGGGCCGCGCTCCTGCCGGGCGATCGCATCGCCCTGGGGGGCTACAAGATGCGCGTCTACCTCGGCCCCGACGACGCCATGTCCCCCTCCGAGCTGTGGCTCAAGCGCGCGGGCAAGGCCGCCGAACTCCGACGCGCCGAGGAGAACCTGCGCAAGGCCCAGGCCCCGCCCCCCCCCGGCCGCTTCGGCGCCTTCGCCGCCCCCTCGCTCGAAGAGATGCCCAGCAGCGCCTCGTTCGACGAGATCCGCCACGCCCCCGCCCCCGACGAGTCCGCCCGCCACGAGTTCGTCGACGACGACTCCATCATCGAGCTGGACTGACCCCTCCGGTATCCTGGACCTCGGTTCCAGGACACGCCGGAGGATCGCACCCATGCCCGCGTCGCGGATCGCACTGCTCGTCGTCTCGACGTCCCTGCTCCTGGGCGCCGCCCCTCCCGATCGCGGGCGCTGCCTGGCCGTGCTGCGCGAGGGCCTGGCCTCGGGCGAATTCTGGCCGTCCATGCACGCCGCCGAGGCGCTGTCGCGGGAAGGGGCCGGCGCGGAGGTCCGCCGGGCGCTCGCGCCCCGGCTGGCGACCGAGGCCGACGCCCAGCGTCGCTGCGGGATCGCCCGCGAACTCGTCCGCGCCGGCGACCTGGCGCACGTCCGCACGCTGCTGGACGTCCTCGCGAGCCCCGACCCGCACGGCCACGCCCACGCCTGCGAGAGCCTGTACAAGGTCCGCGAGGTCGGCGACGGCGTCCTGCTGCGCCGGGCGATGAACGATCCCGAAACTTCCCTGCGCTCGCTCATGGCCGCGGCGGCCCTCGCGAGGTGGGGCAACCCGGAAGCCTTCGCGCTCGTCCGTAGGACGCTCGCCCATCCCGACGAGACGCTCGCCCGCACCGCCGCGTGGATCCTCGCGCGCGTCGGCGACGCCCGCGACCTCCCCGCGCTCCGCGCCGGCCGCGATCGGTCCGCGGGGCCCCTGACGCGGGCCTACTTCGATCACGCCCTGGCGGCGCTCGGCGACCCGGAGGGGAGGGCGGCCCTCGTCCGGAACCTGGATCACGACGACCCGAAAGTCCGCGTCTACGCCTGCGAGTTCGCCCCCGACGCCCGCGCGACCGAGGCCGTTGACGCCCTGGCGCGTCGGCTCGACGACCCGGACCTGGACGTCCGCCTCCGGGCCGCGCAAGCCCTGCTGGCCCTGGCGAGGCCCGCGGCCGACGGGGGCGAGTTCGCCGTCGACGTCTTCCCGGCCGACGCCGAGCATCCCCGCTACAGCGAGGGCTCGGTCGCCGTCCTCCGCGACGGCCGGCTGCTCTACGCGACGACCGAGTTCGACGCCAACTCGTCCGACTTCGCCCGCGCGCGGGTCCTGGCCGTGGAGTCGGCCGACGAGGGCCGGACGTGGGGGCCTCGCCGGGTGCTCCAGGAGAACGTCGGCAAGATGAACGTGATGTCGGCCTCCCTGTTCCGGCTCCTACCGGGGGCGACGTTCGACGGGCCGATCGGCCTGCTGTATCTCCAGAAGGACTCGCACACCGTCCTCAACGCCTTCCTGCGCGTCTCCGAGGACGAGGGCGCGACGTTCGGCCCGCCGACCCGCGCGACGACCTCGCCCGGCTACCACGTCGTCAACAACGACCGGGTGACGGTCCTGTCCTCGGGCCGGCTGGTCGTGCCGACGGCCTCGACGGCCGACGTGGGGGTCGACGGTGGCGGGCGGTTCGAGGCGTCGTGCTTCCTGTCGGACGATCGCGGGGCGACGTGGCGACGGAGCCGGAACGCGGTCCCTTACGCGAAGCGAGGGGCGATGGAGCCCGAGGTGATCGAGTTGGACGGCGGCCGGCTGCTGATGCACATCCGGACGCAGCTAGGCCACATCGCCGCGAGCGAGTCGGACGACGGCGGCGAGACCTGGGGCGAGGCGCGGTCGTGGGGCGTGACGGCCCCGGAGGCCCCGTCGACCCTGCGCCGGATCCCGTCGACGGGCGACCTCTTGCTGGTCTGGAACGACTCGGTGAAGCCGGGCGCGGGCCACGGCGGCCCGCGGACGCCGCTGTCGGCGGCCGTCTCGCGCGACGGCGGCCGGACGTGGTCGCGGCCGATCGCGGTGGAGGGCTCGGCGAGCGCGACCTACGCGTACACGAGCGTCGCCTTCCACCGGGGCCGGGCGCTGCTGACGTACTACGTCGGGCCGGCGTCGTGGGAGCGGCTGTCGTCGCGATTCCGGTCGATCCCGATCGCCCGGCTGTACGGGGGAGGGGGATGAGACCGTCACCGATTTGAGGAGCCATCACGACGGCCTTCCCCCCTCGCGGGGGAAGGTGGCCCGAAGGGCCGGATGAGGGGGACGACGCGCCAGACGGCCGTCGGGCTCCCGAGCCGGTCGAACGGGCTTGCGAATCCCGACGGTTCCCGTGCTTCGCGTCCCCCTCATCTGACCCCCTCGGGGCCTGTCTTCCCCCGCGAGGGGGGAAGACGGTTCTCTTCGCAATCTCCCAGGATCTGCGAGGATCAGGAATGAATAAACCGGACGGGCGACGGCCCTGGGGGGCGTCGACCGTCCGGCGAGGATGGGATGATGGCGTTTCGTCGGCCCGCCGGGCCGGCGGTCGTGCTCAGACGTCGTCGGTCCGGGTGCGGCGGAGGTCGCGCCGGACGGGCGGGCTGAGGCGTTCGATCTGGCGGGCTTCCTGGGGCTCCAGGCGGCTCGCCTGGCGGTTCTCGCGCTGGATCGCCTCGTACACCTCTTGGCGGTGTACGGAGATCTCGATGGGGGCCGCGATCCCCAGGCGGACTTTATCGCCCCGAATATCGACCACGGTGATGACGATGTCGTCACCGATGATGATACTCTCGTCGCGGTGTCGGGACAGGACCAGCATCGTACTAGGCTCCTTCCTCCTGCCAACGAGGCCCGTGACCGTCCCCGTTCGCGCGGCCCGGGCTTTCGGCGACCGCGTGGGATGCGGGGGTGTCGAGAAGCCCTTGAATATCCGGGTGACAAGCCGCCGTCATCACGCCGTCGCTCGCAACGGGGTGAGGCCGGGCAGCACGGTCGGGGCCGAGGACTGGGGCGAGCCGACCGACTCCAGGGGATACCGCACGGGATAGCGGCTGGAGGTGAGGACGAGCTGCCGTCCCAATCGACGGACGGGGTTGAACACCAGCGGGCCCTGGAGGTTCACGGTCAACCCCCCGGACGCGCCTCGGTTCAGGACGACGTAGATCATGGCGCACCGCTCGTCGGCCAGCTCCAGCGCCGCCCTGTCGCCGGGGCGGATCTCCACGCGGTAGTCCCCGACCGCCAGGGGGGGCGCGACCAGGCCGAAGGCCAGGTCGGGCGCCGTGGCGCTCTGGAGCCAGGAGAGGCCCGAGACCACCGGGTCGGGCAGGTGGAGGAACTGCGTGTACGAGCGGAAGCCCAGCAGGCCCTCCGGGATCCGGTAGAGTTCGGATTCCGGGGCCTGGATCAGACCGAAGCGGGTCGTGATGATGTTCACTTCCTGGTTACCTCCTTGAACGCCGGGCGGGGCCCATCCCCGACGTGCCGTCGGGCGTGGCCGATCTTCCTTGCATCGTGGCGACGGGCCGTCCGGGGGTGCGACGATCGCGGCGACCTCGCCGTCCGTCGATCCCGTCCCGCCCTCCGCAGGCCGCGACGCTTCCCGCTGACTCGGCCCGCCCCGACCCGGCCCTCGACGTGAGTCTCGGGGGGAGAGGCGGGCTTGACCGACCGTAGTATCGACCCGGCTCGGACGGATTTCTTATCGCCCGACGGCCGAAATTACACGCCGCGCGCACCGCGGGACGCCTGCGCCGATCGCTCCGCTCGTGACGGCGACGCCGGGCCTGACTCGTGGCGCGGCCCCCCGCCCGAACTCAAGTCCGGTAGTTGTCTTCCAGGCCCCACAGCCGCTGCAACTGGCGGTCGCGCTTCCCCGCCTCGTAGCGGTAGATCGCCAGCTCCTCGATCGACTCGTTCGGCGAGGGCCGGTACCCCTGCTGCCGCCGCTCGGCCTCGCGGAAGACCGGGCCCAGGTGCTCCGAGCAGGCGAAGCCGTACGTCTTCAGCTCCGCGAAGCTCCCGTCGCTCCAGCGCGCGGCGATCTTGTACGAAGCCGGCTCGGAGCAGCCCTCGATCGTGCAGCAGACCGCGTGCCTGGTCACCGGACGGGCCCCGTTCGGACGGACGTACAAGGGGCGCCCCGACGGCGAGAGGGGCCGGGGGCGTCGCGACCATTGTAATCGTCGCGGCCGCATCGACGCCAGGGCCGCAGGCCTCGCGATGGGTCGGGGCGGTCGCGCAAGGTTTCTCGGCATCATACCCTTGACTTCGGTCGGATCGGGATTATTTTCAAGGTTGTCGACCGCGACGCCGCTCACGAGCGAGCCCCTCCGATCGGCCGGGGCGTCTGCCCCGATCATCCGGCCTCTTCTCTGTTCCGGCCCCGCCGACCCGCCGATCATCCGGGTCGTCGGGGTTTTATCGTTGATGCGGGTGCGATGCCGTGGGACATGGGGACGTGAAGGGGTGGCGACGGATCGGTGACGGTGTGGGCGTCGACTGGGCCGGCGGCGCGTGGACGTTCGCGGCGACCGGCGGCCGGGCGGGGCTGGTCCGCGACGGCGCGGCGGGCCCGTTCCTGTGCCTCACGGGGCTGGCCGTCGTCGGCCGCAGGGACGACGCCGCCTTCACGGCCGACTCGCTCGTCGGGCTCGACGTCGTCCACGGCCGGCTCCTCGCCACGTTCGAGCCCTCGGGCTGGCACGGCCTGACCGTCCGCGCCGGCTGGACCTTGTGCCGCGACGGCCGGGGCATGGAGCTGGAGATCCAGGCGTCCGCCGACTCCGTCGGCGAATTGCGCCGGCTGGAGATCATGGCCGAGACCCGGCCCAGGGGCCTCACGGCGAAGGATGGCGCGGAACCGCAATGGACGGTCGAGCCGCGCGACCGCTGGGCGGCCGGGTCCACCTACGACGGCCGCGAGCCGGACGCCCTGCTGAAGCGGTTGACGACCCTGCCGGTCGGTGCGCATGGGTCGCCCCCGGAGCATCCCGACTTCGGGTCCCTCTGCTGCGACCCGGACGTCGGCTTCCGCGGCTCCTTCTTCGAGATCGCCCGCCCCGACGACGTCGCCCGGACGATCACCACCAAACAGCACGCGGCCGAGCCCATCCGCTACGCCTTCTTCGGATTCGACCTGGAGAAGGGGGTCGTCCTCCGGGGCCGCCTGCGGGTCGTCTCCCTGGACGAGTCGGCCGACTGGCGCGACGAGCGCGATCGCTTCCTCGCCGAGCCGCCGCCGCTCCGGACCGATTGACCGAACCGGGCCGCGCGATGTGAGGCTTCGACGTTTTCTCCGGAATCCTGAAATCCTGCCGGGCCTGGTGCGGACCTTCTCTTGATGGAGGAGGGTTCTTTCCCAAGTCGCCAGGATCGAAAAACGGCAGGCGAGCCCAGCCGGCCCGCGGCGAGACGTCCCCTCTCCCGCCGGGAGAGGGTAGCCGCGCAGCGGCGGGTGAGGGTCGCCGGAGCGCGGAGGGCATGTCGGCGCGCGGAAGCCGAACGGGCCGACGACGACGGCCCTTCTCCCCTTGAGGTGCTGCGTCGAAAACACTCGGGATGAGAGTGATGAACGGCCTTCCCCCCTCGC
>ERZ778021.1846-NODE-1846-length-21902-cov-8.224516_pt1 | contig 21902 bp, 19 predicted proteins | sample MGYA00375751_ERZ778021 | MGnify/ENA primary metagenome ERZ778021 (study PRJEB29350, sample SAMN05389814) | bioreactor metagenome | isolation source: Thiocyanate stock bioreactor | place: South Africa: University of Cape Town | collected 2013-08-29 ... | reverse complement strand
GCGAAGAACTGCTTGGCGATGATGGCCGCCAGCGAACCGTAGAGATAGAAGTCGTACCACTCGAACACCGTGCCGAGCGAGGACGCAAGAATCACCTTGCGTTCTTCGGGGGACATGGGGCGCGCAGCCGCCTTCCCCACGCCTTGAGCCGCGTTGATAGCCATTGCTTTGTCTCCTGTATTTATGAAACCACAGGCTTTTTTTGCTGCCTGCCGGGCCACTATCAGGCGGCCGACTGACGCCGCACTGACGCATTGCTTACGCAAGCTGACGCTCCGCTGAACCGAGACTTACAGCTTCAGCAGTAACCCTGACTTGGCGTTTTCTGATGTGAAAAACCAGCCGGAAGCCCACCAAATGCCGCGAAATTGCTGCAATGCAGCGCGTAAGCGAGCGGTCAGTACGGGTTCGCAGAATCCGCCCGTTTGTGCAAGGCCGCATGCCTTGCGCGGCACCATCCACCTAGAGAGGAGACAACCATGAGTGACCCGGTAGTTGAAAAGATTCAACGCCATCCGAAGTACCAGGAGCTGCGCGCGCGGCGCACCCCCCTGGGGGTCGTGCTGACGATCCTGATGCTGGTCGTGTACTACGGCTACATCGGCCTGATCGCCTTCGACAAGCCCTTCCTGGCCAAGCCCATCGGCGCAGGCGTGACCTCGCTGGGCGTGCCCATCGGCATGGGCGTGATCCTGTTCACCATCGCCATCACGGTGTACTACGTGCACGTGGCCAACAGCAAGTTCGACGCCCTGACCGAACAAATCATGAAGGACGTCACGAAATGAGCGGCTCCAAGACTCTCGCCAGCGCAGCGCTGGCACTCGCCGGCCTCGGCGCCATGGCCGCCGCGCACGCCGCCGGTGCCGACGTAGGCCAGGCCGCCAAGCAGGAAACCAACTGGGTGGCCATCATCATGTTCGGCGTCTTCGTGGCCGGCACGCTGTGGATCACCAAGTGGGCCGCCGCCAAGACGCGCTCGGCCGCCGACTTCTACACCGCCGGCGGCGGCATCACCGGCTTCCAGAACGGCCTGGCGATCGCGGGCGACTACATGTCGGCCGCTTCGTTCCTGGGCATTTCCGCGGCCGTGATGGCTTCGGGCTACGACGGCCTGATCTACTCCATCGGCTTCCTCGTGGGCTGGCCCATCATCACTTTCCTGATGGCCGACCGCCTGCGCAACCTGGGCAAGTTCACCTTCGCCGACGTGGTGGGCTACCGCTTCGAGCAGCCCCCGATCCGCATGTTCGCGGCCTCGGGCACGCTGATCGTGGTGGCCTTCTACCTGATCGCGCAGATGGTCGGCGCCGGCCAGCTCATCAAGCTGCTGTTCGGCCTGGAATACTGGATGGCCGTGGTCATCGTCGGCGCGCTGATGATGGTGTACGTGCTCTTCGGCGGCATGACGGCCACCACCTGGGTGCAGATCATCAAGGCCTGCCTGCTGCTCGCCGGCGTGACCTTCATGGGCATCATGGTGCTGGCGCAGTACGGCTTCAGCCCCGAGGCGCTGTTCGCCAAGGGCGTCGAAGTGCGCACGCAGATCGCCGCCAACACCGGCAAGACGCCGGAAGAGGCCGCCAAGGCTGGCCTGTCCATCATGGGCCCCGGCGGCTTCATCAAGGACCCGATCTCGGCCATCTCCTTCGGCATGGCGCTGATGTTCGGCACCGCCGGCCTGCCGCACATCCTGATGCGCTTCTTCACCGTGCCCAACGCCAAGGAAGCACGCAAGTCCGTGGGCTGGGCCACGGTGTGGATCGGCTACTTCTACATCCTGATCTTCATCATCGGCTTCGGCGCCATCACCCTGGTGCTCACCAACCCCGAAATGGCCGACACGGTCAAGGGCGTGATCAAGGGCGGCGCAGGCACGGCCAACATGGCCGCGGTGCTGGTGGCCAAGAGCGTGGGCGGCAACATCTTCTACGGCTTCATCTCGGCCGTGGCCTTCGCCACCATCCTGGCCGTGGTGGCCGGCCTGACGCTGTCGGGCGCCTCCGCCGTGTCGCACGACCTGTACGCCACCGTGATCAAGAAGGGCAAGGCCGACAACGCCGCCGAACTGAAGGTGTCGCGCATCACCACGCTGGCGCTGGGCGTCGTGGCCGTGGTGCTGGGCATCGCCTTCGAGAAGCAGAACATCGCCTTCATGGTGTCCCTGGCGTTCGCCGTGGCCGCATCGGCCAACTTCCCGCCGCTGATCCTGTCCATCCTGTGGAAGGGCTGCACCACGCGCGGCGCGGTGATCGGCGGCTTCATGGGCCTGATCTCCTCGGTGGGCCTGACCATCGTGTCGCCCTCGGTGTGGGAAGCCACGCTGGGCAACCCCGCCGGCTCGGCGCTGTTCCCCTACTCCTCGCCGGCCCTGTTCTCGATGGTCGCGGGCTTCGTGGGTGTGTGGCTGTTCTCCATCACGGACAGCAGCGCCCGCGCCAACAAGGAGCGCGAGGCCTTCGCGGCGCAGCAAGTGCGCTCGGAAACCGGCCTGGGCGCCGCAGGGGCCTCGGGCCACTGAGCGCGGAGCATCCGCCACGCGAAAAAAGGGGCTTCGGCCCCTTTTTTCTTTTTCAAGCAAAAACGGCTCCAGCCCTTATGGAGAAAGCGCCAGCAGCTCTTATTTTGGAAGCATCGGCGCGATGCGCAGCGGGATCGTCACCGGCCCATCGTTGACCAGGTGCACCTGCATGTCGGCCGCGAACACGCCCGTGGCCACCTGAGGGTGCGCGGCACGCGCCTGGGCCACGAAATGCTCGTACAGCCTGCGTCCCTCGGCCGGAGCCGCCGCCTGGGTAAAGCTGGGACGGTTGCCACCCGTGGTATCGGCCGCCAGGGTGAACTGGCTCACGACCAGCAGGCCACCGCCCACGTCCTGCAGGCTGCGGTTCATCTTGCCGGCCGCGTCGCCGAAGATGCGCAGCTTCAGCACCTTGGCGAGCAGCTTGCCGGCCTCGGCTTCGCCGTCACCCTGTTCCGCGCACACCAGCGCCAGCAGGCCCGGGCCGATCTCGCCGACCACCGCGCCCGCGACCTCCACGCGCGCCTGGCGCACCCGCTGCAGCAAGGCGATCATGCGGCCTTCCCTTGCGCCTCGGACTGCTCGAACACCGTGGCGGCCCCCACGGGCAGCAGCTCGATGGTGGCGTGCAGGCCGGGCACGGTGTCCATCAGTTCAGACTCAAGCGCCGCGCGCGCCTGCGCCGCGCGGCCCAGCGTCCAGCCCGCAGGCACGTGCATGTGCAACTGCACATAGCTGCGCACCCCGGCACGGCGCGACACCAGGCTGTCGAAGCGCACCGCGCCGGCGCTGGCCTGGCTGTGGCGCAGCAGCACGGCCTCGATCTGGTCGATCAGCTCCTGCTCCACCGCCTCGTCCATCAGGCCCTGCGCGGCACGCCATACCAGCGCGCCCCCCTCGTGCAGGATGTTCAGCGCCACGCCGATGCCCACGAGCGGATCGAGCCACAGCCAGCCCGTGGCCTGGGCTGCCACTAGCCCCACGACCACACCCACCGAAGTCCAGACATCGGTCACCAGATGGCGCGCATCCCCTTCCAGGGCCACCGCACGGTGGCGCCGCGCGGTACGGAACATGGCCCAGGCCAGCAGCCCGTTGAGCCCGGTGCTGAGCATGGACAGCGCCATGCCCCAGCCGAGCTGCTCCAGCGGCTGCGGGTGCCACAGGCGCTGCACCGAGGCCCAGATGATCGCCACGCTCGCGCCGACGATGAGGATGCCCTCGAAGCCCGAGGAGAAATACTCCGCCTTGTGGTGGCCATAGGGATGCTCCACGTCGGCCGGGCGCTCGGCCACCGTGACCATGGCCAGCGCGAACATCGCCCCCGCCAGGTTGACGAAGGATTCCAGGGCATCGGACAGCAGCCCGACCGATCCGGTGACCCACCAGGCCAGCGTCTTGAGCACGATGGTGAGCAGCGCCACCACGACGGACACGCGCAACAGGCGGCGCGGCGTCATCCAGGCGGCCATGGAAGCAGGGATGAATGCAGACACTGGGCAAGCGAAGGCGGAAGGACAGCGCCCGATTACACCAGATGCCCCGTACAGAACGGCTTTACACCAGTGACAGCACGGCGACGAACGCCGCCGTGTGCAGCAGCACCCCGCCCCCGGCCGCCAGGCCGTAACGCCAGCCACCGCTGGCCCAGGCCACGGCGCACTTGCTCAGCGCATGCACCGACAGCGCCGCCGCCAGCGCCGCTTGCAGGCCCGGGCCGGCGGCGTCCTGCGGGCGCCCCTGCACCAGCACCGCGGCCACGGCCGCATGCACGTCGGCCAAGGCCGCCAACAGCGTGCCGGCGAGCAGGCCGGCCTCGCCCCACCAAAGCCTCAAGGCATGGACCAGCACCTGGATGCCCGTGAGCAGCAGCGCGATCAGTAAGGCATCGCGCAGCCGGAACATGGGCGCGTCAGGCTCCAGCACGGCCCGCCCCGCCGGGCCGCCGCCGCCGCGCAGCAACGCCCAGCCCCACAGCGCCGCTGCCAGCCCGCCCGCCAGCGCGGGCGCCCACAAGCGCCCCAGCCACTGCGGCTGCACCGTGGCAGCCACCGCCAGGATCTGCGCCATGGTGGCCACACACGACAGCACCGCGGCGCCGCCCTGGCGCCGCGCGGGCTCCCGCCCCTCGCGCACCGCCACCCCGAGGCTGGCGATGGTGGCCGTGCTCGACACGAAGCCCGAGGCCAGCGCCGACAGCACCAAGGCATGGCGCGCGGCCAGCAGCCGCCGCCCCAGGTGCGCCAGGGACTGGATCAGCAGCAGCACGAGCACCAGCCGCACCACCACCTGCGGGTCCAGCACCTCGCCCCACAGGGGCCGGTGCGGCGCCAGCGGCAGCACCAGCAACGCCAGCGCGGCCAGCACCAGCGCGCCGCGCACCTCGGCCGGGCGCAGCCAGTCGCGGGCGAAACGGTGCAGCGCATCGCGCGCGGCCAGCAACCCCGTCGCCACGACCGCCAGGGCCGCGCCCATGGGCAGGCTGTGGGCGCACACCACCCCGATCACATAGGCCAGCCACAAGGCGACCTCGGTGGTCACGCCCGGATCGCCCGAGCGGTCGCGCACATACGCAGCCACGGCCAGCGCCGCCACCAGGGCCGCACCCACCGCGACCAGCGCCATGCCGCCCCACAGGGCCGCCGCTGCCCCGCCCAGGGCGGCGAGCGTGAAGGTGCGCACGCCAGCGAAGGCCCGCTGCGGCCCCCGGCCCTTGCGCCGCTCGCGCTCGATGCCCATCAGCAGGCCGCTGCCCAGCGCCCCCGCCAGCACGGCGGCCGCCGACATGATTGCGCCCGAGGTTTCCATCGCCGGATTGGAGCATGACCGGACTGCTTGCAGGGATGTTCGCTGCCAGGCTGGCATGCCTTTGCCTTGCAAGCCCTGGCGGCGCCTGGCGCGGCCCGCTCCTAGAGCTTTCACCCAGCCACACGCCGCAACGATTCGGCTATAACCGTTACAAAGATTGGGTAACACATGCCGGACCACCCCACCACACAGAATCAGGACGGCCTGGAAGCCCGTGCCAGCGGGTCGCTGCTGCGTGTGGTGGCTGACACGGTACCGGCCAGCATGGCGTACTTCGAGGCCGGGACCATGCGTTGCCGCTTCGCCAATGAGCGCTACGCCCGCGCCACCGGCCATACCACGGCCTCCATCCTCGGCCTGACCGCCCGCGAAACCATCGGCGAGGACGTGTGGCAGAGCATCCAGCCGCACGTGGAGCGCTGCACCACCGGCCAGCCGGTGCGCTACACCCGGCCGCACCACGATGCCGAAGGATCGCAGCGCATGCTGGAGGTGCATCTGATCCCGCACATCCAGGGCAGCCAGCAGCTCGGCACCTTCGTGCTGATCCACGACATCACGCACCACTGGCAGGCCGAGCGCGCAGTGCGCGACAGCGAGGAGCGCATGCGCAAGTTCAGCGCGGCGACGGAGGAGGCCATCGTCTTCCACCGCGACGGGTACATCACCGACGGCAACGAGGCGCTGGAACGGCTGTGCGGCTACCCCTTGTCCGAGGTGCTGGGCACCATGGTCTTCGACTACATCTGCCCGGAGCACCGTGCCGCGGCCATCGCATACACCCGCGCCGGACGCGAAGACCCCTACGAAGTCACCATCCTGCACCGCGACGGCCACGCCATCCCCGTCGAGGTGGTGGGCAAGACCATGCCCATCGACGGGCAGGAGTACCGCATCGTGGTCGCGCGCGACATCACGCTGCGCAAGCAGGCGCAGGAGCACATGGCTTTCATCGCGCTGCACGACCCCTTGACCCAGTTGCCCAACCGGCGCTACCTGATGGAGCAGTTGGAGAAAACCCTGGCGCGCCTGCGGCGCCAGCACGGGCATGCGGCGCTGCTGTTCATCAACCTGGACCATTTCAAGACCGTCAACGACTCGCTGGGCCACCACACGGGCGACTCCCTGCTGTGCGAGATGGCGGCGCGCCTGAAGGCCAGCGTGCGCACCTGCGACCTGGTCGCGCGCCTGGGGAGCGACGAATTCGTCGTGCTTCTGCCCGACCTGGCGGAAGCCCAGGACGCCTCAGCCGTGGCCGACAAGCTGCTCGCGGCCATGGGCGCCCCTTGCCTGGTGGGCGGCCTGCCGGTCACGCTGTCGCCCTCCATCGGCATCAGCCGCTACCCCGAGGACAGCGCGGACGCCGAGGAACTGCTGCGCCACGCCGACCTGGCCATGCACCACGCCAAAGACAGCGGCCGCGCCAACCGCCAGTTCTACCAGCACACCATGGACGGCCGCGCACCGCTGGAAGAACTGCAGCTGGAGCGGCTGCTGCGCGACGCCATACAGCGCCACGCCTTCACGCTGCACTACCAGCCCCAGGTGTGGCTGGGCGACGGCCGCCTGGCCGGGTTCGAGGCCCTGATACGCTGGCAGCACCCCGAGCGCGGCATCGTGGCGCCCGACGAATTCATCCCCTTCGCCGAAGCGCGCGGCCTCATCACCCCCATCGGCCGCTGGGTGCTGCACGAAGCCTGCCGCCAGCTCAAGGCCTGGCACGACGCGGGGCTGCCGCAGGTGCCGGTGGCCGTCAACCTGTCGGCCCTGGAGCTGCGCCAGCGCGACGTGGCGGCCGACATCCAGCAGGTGCTCGACGCCACGGGCCTGGCGCCCGAATTCCTGGAAATCGAGATCACCGAAACCGTGCTCATGCAGCAGGGCACGGCTGCCGCCAGCATGCTCGCGGCCCTGCGCGCGCTCGGCGTGCGCGTGTCCATCGACGACTTCGGCACCGGCTACTCCTCGCTGGCCTACCTCAAGCGCTACCCCATCGACAAGCTGAAGATCGACCGTTCCTTCGTCACCGACACGCCGGGCAACGGCGACGACGTGGCTATCGTCACCGCCATCATCCAGATGGGCCACAGCCTGCAGCTCCAGGTGGTCGCCGAAGGCGTGGAAACCGCCGAGCAGCAGCACATGCTGCGCACCCTGGGCTGCGACCTGGCCCAGGGATGGAACCTGTCGCGCCCCCTGGCCGCGGCGCAGATCCCGGACTGGTGGCAGCGCTGGCGGCAGGCCGCAAACTGAAGCCCCACGCCGGCGAGCCGCCGGGCGGCCATGGACAATAACGCCATGGCCCTTACCACCACCTTCACCGCGCCCACCCAGCACAGCGACCCGGCCGAAGCGCTGGCGCAGATCCAGCGCATCTACCAGCAGCAGATCGAGCACCTGCGCGGCGCCATGCAGCGCTTCGTGCAGGGAGAGACACCCGCGCAGCCCGTGCGCGCCTTCTACCCCTGCGTGCGCGTGCACACCAGCACCGTGGCGCGCGCCGCCACCGCGCTGGCCTACGGCTTCGTCGAGGGGCCGGGCCACTACGAAACCACCCTCACGCGGCCCGACCTGTTCGCCTCCTACTACCTGGAGCAACTGCGCCTGCTGCGCGCCAACCATGGCGTGACGCTGGAAGTGGGCACCAGCAACCAGCCCATTCCCATCCACTTCTCGTTCGCCGAGCACGACCACGTCGAGGGCCAGCTCACGCCGGAGCGCCGCATGCTGATGCGCGACCTGTTCGACCTGCCGGATCTCTCGGCCATGGACGACGGCATCGCCAACGGCACCTGGTGCGCCCAACCGGGCCAGGCGCAGCCGCTGTCGCTGTTCACCGCGCCGCGCGTGGACTATTCGCTGCACCGCCTGCGCCACTACACGGGCACGCTGCCCGAATGGTTCCAGAACTTCGTGCTATTCACCAACTACCAGTTCTACATCGACGAGTTCGTGCGCCTGGGCCATGCCGAGATGGCGCGGCCCGGCAGCGAATACGTCGCCTTCGTCGAGCCTGGCAACGTGGTCACGCGCCGCACCGGCCTGGCCGCGGAGCCGGGCGACGCGCTGGGCGCGCCGCCGCCGCGCCTGCCGCAAATGCCCGCCTACCACCTGGTGCGCGCCGACGGCAGCGGCATCACCATGGTCAACATCGGCGTCGGCCCGGCCAACGCCAAGACCATCACCGACCACATCGCCGTGCTGCGCCCGCACGCCTGGATGATGCTGGGCCACTGCGCGGGCCTGCGCAACACCCAGCAGCTCGGCGACTACGTGCTGGCCCACGCCTACGTGCGCGAGGACCACGTGCTCGACGAGGAACTGCCGCTGTGGGTACCCATCCCGGCCCTGGCCGAGATCCAGCAGGCGCTGCAGCAGGCCGTGGCCGATGTGTCGCGGGTCGCCGAGGCCGACCTCAAGCGCATCATGCGCACCGGCACCGTGGCCAGCACCGACAACCGCAACTGGGAGCTGCTGCCCGACAACCTGCCCCAGCGCCGCTTCAGCCAGAGCCGGGCCGTGGCGCTGGACATGGAAAGCGCGACCATCGCGGCCAACGGCTTCCGCTTCCGCGTGCCCTACGGCACCCTGCTGTGCGTGAGCGACAAGCCGCTGCACGGCGAGATCAAGCTGCCCGGCATGGCCAACCACTTCTACCGCGAGCGCGTGGACCAGCACCTGCGCATCGGCATGCGCGCCATCGACATCCTGCGCGACGGCGGCGTGCAGCGCCTGCACAGCCGCAAGCTGCGCAGTTTCGCGGAAGTGGCGTTCCAGTAGATTTAGGAGTCAAAAAGGCCGCCAGCGCTTACCCATCAAGCGCTGGCAGCTCTCATTTTTGATCCAGGAAGTTCTTCAGCATGGCGTGGCCATGCTCGGTCAGGATGCTCTCGGGGTGGAACTGCACGCCCTCGATGGGCAGCGTCTTGTGGCGCACGCCCATGATCTCGCCGTCCTCGGTCCAGGCCGTCACCTCCAACGCCTCGGGGCAGCTCGCGCGCTCGATGGCCAGCGAGTGGTAGCGGTTCACCGTGAACTGCGCCGGCAGCCTGGCGAACACGCCCTGCTGCGTGGTGGTGATGACGCTGGTCTTGCCATGCATGAGCTGCTGCGCCCGGATGATCTTGCCGCCGAAGGCCGCGCCAATGCTCTGGTGCCCCAGGCACACGCCCAGGATCGGCAGCCTGCCCGCGAAGTGCTGGATGGCGGCCACCGAAATGCCCGCCTCGGCCGGCGAGCACGGGCCGGGCGAGACCACCAGCCGGTCGGGCGCGCGCGCGGCAATGCCTTCGAGCGTGATCTCGTCGTTACGGAACACCTCCACCTGCGCGCCCAGCTCGCCGAAGTACTGGACGATGTTGAAGGTGAAGCTGTCGTAGTTGTCGACCATCAAGAGCTTCATGGCTGCCCCTCCGGCGCGCGCAGGCGCGCGAACTCGCGGTGTTCGTAGGCGATGTAGGCCTCCATCATGCTGCGGTAGATGGCCTCAATCACGTCAGGCTGGCCGCCTTCCTGGGTGGCGCGCGCGCGCACGCGCGCCACGATGGCCTCGATGCGGTCCTCGTCGCGCACCTGGCTGTCGTGCTGCTTGAGGCGCGCGGCCTGGGTCATGTAGCCGCCGCGCGTGACCAGCAAGGGCACGAGCACGTCGTCCAGCGCATCGATGTAGCGGCGCACGTCCTCCATGGTGGTGCAGTGCTGCGTGTGTTCAATGGCGCGGGTCATTCCAGTCCTTCCTCTACCAGTTCCGCCGCGCGCAGCAGGGCGCGGGCCTTGTGTTCGGTTTCCTTCCATTCCAGCTCGGGCACGGAATCGGCCACCACGCCAGCGGCCGCCTGCACGTACAGCGTGCCGTCCTTGACGATGGCGGTGCGGATGGCGATGGCCACGTCCATGTCGCCCGCGTAGCTCAGGTAGCCGCAGGCGCCGCCGTACAGGCCGCGCTTGGTCGGTTCGAGCTGGTCGATCAGCTCCATGGCGTGCACCTTGGGCGCCCCGGTGAGCGTGCCCGCCGGGAAGGTGGCCTTGAGCACGTCCATGCTGCTCATGCCGTCGTGCAGGATGCCCTCGACGTTGCTGACGATGTGCATCACATGGCTGTAGCGCTCGACCACGAAGGCCTCGGTCACCTTCACGCTGCCCACCCGGGCGATGCGCCCGATGTCGTTGCGCGCCAGGTCGATCAGCATCACGTGCTCGGCGCGCTCCTTGGGGTCGCTCACCAGCTCCTGCTCGGCCGCCTGGTCCCGTTCAGGCGTGTTGCCCCTGGGGCGCGTGCCCGCCAGCGGGCGTATCGTCACCTTCACGCCTTCGTCGGTGCGCTCCTGGCGCACCAGGATCTCGGGGCTCGCGCCCACGACCTGGAAGTCGCCGAAATCGTAGAAATACATGTAGGGCGAGGGATTGAGCGAACGCAGCGCGCGGTACAGCGACAGCGGCGACTGCGTGTAGCGCTTGTGGATGCGCTGGCCCACCTGCACCTGCATGAAGTCGCCCGCGGCGATCAGCTCCTTGGCGCGCTCCACCGCCGCCAGATAGTCCTGCTTGGCAAAGGCGCGCTCGGCCGGGTAATTGGTGCTGGCGCGCACCTGCGGCGCGCTGACGGAAAAGCGCAGCTGCTCGCGCAGGTGCTTGACGCGCTTCTTGGCACGGGCATAGGCCTCGGGCTGGCCCGGGTCGGCGTAGACGATCAGGTAGAGCTTGCCCGACAGGTTGTCGATGACGGCCACCTCCTCGCAGTGCATCAGCAGGATGTCGGGCGTGCCCAGGGTGTCGGGCGGGCAGGTGTTTTCCAGCTTCTTTTCGACGTGGCGCACCGCGTCGTAGCCAAAGTAGCCCGCCAGCCCGCCGCAAAAGCGCGGCAGGCCGGGGCGCAGCGCCACCTTGAAGCGCTTTTGGTAGGCCTCGATCACGTCCAGCGGGTTGCCGGCGTGCGTCTCCACCACCTGGCCGTCGGTGACGACTTCGGTGCGGGCGGCGTCGCCAAAGCCGCTGGCGCGCAGGATGGTGCGGGCCGGCAGGCCAATGAAGCTGTAGCGGCCGAAGCGCTCGCCGCCAATCACGGACTCCAGCAGAAAGCTGTACTTGCCCCCGCCCGGCCCGCCGGCCAGCTTGAGGTACAGCGACAGCGGTGTTTCGAGGTCGGCAAAGGCCTCGCTCATCAGGGGGATGCGGTTGTAGCCCTGGCCGGCCAGGCTCTTGAATTCCAGTTCGGTGATCACAGGAGGCTCCCAGATCGGGCGGCGCGCGCGGCGCCGCGGGTTCATTCGGGGGATCGGCGGCCACCTGACGCGGGTGGGGCCTCGGGGGCACGCCGGGCAGTGCCCAGGCGGCGGGTCAAGGGTTCAGCGGCACAGGCTTGCGCCAGGGCCAGGCTCCCCGGCTCCCGTGACCTGCGATGAACGCGCTTGGAATGAACATGGCCCCGCAGTGTAGCAAATGACGCTCGGCCCCGGCCGCGCCGCCCGGCGCCGCGCGCGGCCCCGCCGATCGGGTGAAACCCCGATGCGCAATGTCATCAAAACATTAAACTTTAGTTATCAAATAGAACATTCGTGCTTTCAGGAGTCTGATCATGCGCATCATATTTCGCACCCTGTCCCTGGCGGCGTTGCTGCTGTGGGCGGGCACCGCCGTGGCCGCGGTGGACATCGCCGGTGTCAAGGTGGACGAGGCGCTCTCCGTGGCCGGCACCCGCTTGCAGCTCAACGGGGCCGGGGTCCGCTACAAGGGCCCGTTCAAGGTCTACGTGGGTGACCTGTACGCCACGCGTCCGGTCAAGTCGCTGGACGAGTTGATCGCCGCCCCCGGGCCCAAGCGCCTGGGCATGACCTTTCTGCGCGAGATCAATTCGGCCGAGTTCGGCAAGATGCTGACGCGCGGCATCGAGGACAACGTGAGCAGGTCCGAGGTCTCCAAGATCATCCCCGGCATGATCAAGATGGGTGACATCTTTGCGGCCAACAAGGCCTTCGCGCCGGGCGACGTGTGCGTGCTCGAGTGGGATCCGGCCAAGGGCCTGAGCGTCTGGGTCAAGGGCAAGCTGCAGGCCGAACCGATGAACGACCCGGTGTTCTTTCGCGCCCTGATGTCGATCTGGTTCGGCCACAGCCCGGCCGACTGGAAGCTCAAGGACGAGCTGCTGGGCGTCAAACCCTAAGGGTTGGTCTGCGCGACACGACCCGCCTTGCCTCCTCGCCCCTCCTGGCGCTGGCAGCGGCCCGCGCCCGGCTCAGCAGCGCAGGCTGCGCACCCAGGCCGGCAGCAGCTCGTGCAGGGCGTCGACAAAGCCGTCGGCATCGACCGCGCGCACCGGCTGGCCGTGGTTGTAGCCGTAGGTGACCAGCGCCACCGGGCAGCCGGCGGCGCGCGCGGCGGCGGCGTCGTTGCTGGAGTCGCCCACCATCAGCGTGCGCGCCGGCGGCGTGTCCAGCGCCTCGCAGGCCTTGAGCAGGGGCAGCGGATCGGGTTTCTTGCGCTCGAAGGCGTCGCCGCCGAACACGTGGTCGAAATAGCCGTCCAGCCCCTTGGCGCGCAGCAGCGGCAGCGCGAAGGCGCCGGGCTTGTTGGTCAGGCAGGCCAGGCGCAGGCCGGCGGCGCGCAGCGCCGTCAGCCCCTGCGCCACGCCGGGATAGACGGTGGCGTAGCGGCCGTTGATGGCCAGGTAATGGTGCTGGTAGCGTGCCCAGGCCTCGGGATAGAGTGCTTCAATTTTTGAAGCTTCTGGCGCTTTCCCAGACTGCTCCAGCACGTGATTGAGCACCGAACGCAGCAGGTGCTCTGAGCCCTTGCCGACCATGCGGCTGACGGCCTCGGCGTCCACGGCGGGCAGGTGCAGGTCGTCCAGCATGCGGCCCAGCGCCTCGACGAAGTCGCCCAGGGTGTCGACCATCGTGCCGTCGAGGTCGATGATGGCGGCGTCGATGCCACGCGGCGCGCTCACCGGACGACCCTCCGCACTGCGTGCCGCGGGATGCGCGCTTGGGAAAGGCCCGGCGCGCTCACTGGACGACCCTCCGCACTGCGTGCTGCGGGGTGCGCGCTTGGGAACGGCCCGGCGCGCTCATGCCAGCGCCTTTCGCATGGCGTCGATGACGGCGCGGTAGTCGCGCTGGCCGAAGATGGCGCTGCCGGCCACGAAGGTGTCGGCGCCGGCGTCGGCCACGCGGCGGATGTTGTCGGCCTTGATGCCGCCATCCACCTCCAGCCGGATGTCCTTGCCGCAGGCTTGGATGCGGCGGCGTGCCGCTTCCACCTTGCGCAAGGCGCTATCAATAAAGGATTGTCCGCCAAAGCCGGGGTTGACGCTCATGATCAGGATCAGGTCGATCTCCTCGATCAACCAGTCCAGCACGTCGAGCGGCGCGGCCGGGTTGAACACCAGCCCGGCCTGGCAGCCCGCCGCCTTGATGGCCTGCACGCTGCGGTGCGCGTGGGCGCTGGCGTCGGGGTGAAAGCTGATCAGGTCGGCGCCTGCCTGCGCGAAGGCCTGGGCCAGCGCGTCCACCGGCTGCACCATCATGTGCACGTCCAGCGGCACCGGCTGCCCGGCGGGGGTGACCGCGTGCGGCTTGATGGCCTGGCAGATCATCGGCCCGAACGTGAGGTTGGGCACGTAGTGGTTGTCCATGACGTCGAAATGGATCCAGTCGGCGCCGGCGGCGATGACGCTTTGCACCTCCTGGCCCAGCCGCGCGAAGTCGGCCGAGAGGATGGAGGGCGCGATGCGGTAGGTGGTGCTCATGACGCCGGATTGTCGCGCAGCTACCATGCGGGCATGCCGACCTACCAGTTCCACGTCGAGGTGCAACCCGAATACCTGCCCGAGCAGTCCGAGCCGGCGCAGGGCCGTTACGGCTTTGCCTACACCATCACCGTGCTCAACACCGGCCAGGTGGCGGCGCAGCTGGTATCGCGCCACTGGATCATCGCCGACGGGCGCGGACACACCGAGGAGGTCAAGGGCCTGGGCGTGGTCGGCCAGCAGCCGCTGCTGCAGCCGGGTGAAGCCTTCCAGTACACCAGCGGCTGCCAGCTGCGCACGCCCAGCGGCACCATGCACGGCAGCTATTTTTGCGTGGCCGAGGACGGCGAGCGCTTCGAGGTGGCGATCCCCCTGTTCGTGCTCGACGCCAGCGGCGCCGACGGCGGCAGCGCGCGCGTGCTGCATTGAAGCCGAGCCAGCCCCGCCCATGGCACCGCCCCGCCCCGAACTGAGGGACCTGCTGCGCACGCTGGACCCGCAGGCCCCGCTGGCCGAGCGCCACCTGTGGCTGATGCAGCTGCTGGACTGGGTGCGCGGCCAACAGGATGAACCGCAGGCCGCCGTGGCACGCGTGCGCATGCTGCTGGACATCGCCGAGCCGCGCCCCGACTGGCTGGGGCTGTGGCACCAGTGGTGGGCCCGCTTTCTGAGCGAGGTCGACGCCACCCCGCTGCTGGCCGACCTGGGTTTTGCCACGCGCAGCGCCTTCCTGGCCGAGCTGTCCGATCGCCTGCGCCGCAAGCTGATCCCGCCCACGCCGGAAACCACCGACCTGCGCGAGCTGTTTCCGCTGCTGTTTCCCAGCGAATTCGACGCCCGCTGGCTACGCGCGCTGGACAAGCCGACGCTGGAGCGGCTGCGCCGCACCCTGTTCGACGACGCGGCCGAGGGCAGCGCCCAGGCCTACACCCTGCGCACGCTGCTGAACGCGCTGGCCTATGCCATCAGTCAGATCAGCGCCGCCGGCCAGTCGGCCGAGCTGCGCACCCGCATGGCCGCGGCGGCACAGCGCGAGCAGCCGTTCGTCGGCCTGCCGATCGGCTTCGAAGCGCTGCGCCAGGCGGTGCTGACGCACGGCCGCGACAGCGCGCCGGCGCTGGTGGCGCTGGCGCAGCTGCGCGAGCAGCTTGACGCCTGCCGCGCCGCCGCCGCCACCGTCTACGCGCACCTGGAGGCGCACGGCATCTCGGTACACATCGAATTCCAGCTGCGCCAGCTGCGCCAGCGCATCATCCGCGTCAAGGCGCTGCTGCTGTGCCTGGAAACCGACGAGCCGGCGCAAGCCACGGCGCAGCTGCTGTCGCACCTGGTGCGGGTGCACCAGGACAGCCGCAGCGTGCGCGCGCTGGTGCGCAGCAGCACCGAGCTGCTGGCCGCCAAGGTGACCGAGCGCAACGCCGAGACCGGCGAGCACTACATCGCCCACGACGGCCCCGAATACCTGCGCATGCTGGGCGCGGCCGCCGGCGGCGGCGCGGTGATGGCGGTCACCACCTGCAGCAAGCTGCTGATCATGGCGCTGGGCCTGTCGGCGTTCTGGGGCGGCGTGGCGGCGGGGCTGAACTACGCCATCTCCTTTGTCGTCATCATGCTGCTGGGCTGGACGGTGGCCACCAAGCAGCCGGCCATGACGGCGCCGACGCTGGCGGCGCGGCTCAAGTCGCTGGACTCACCGGCGGCGCACGAGGACTTCGTCACCGAGGTCGTGTACCTGCTGCGCACGCAGTTCGTGGCGATCGTCGGCAACGTCGTGCTGGTGCTGCTGCTGGCCTTCGCGCTGGCGCTGGCCATCCAGGCGCTGGGCTGGGGCGCGCTGGTCGACGAGCACCACGCGCGCCAGATCCTGGCCGACCACCACGCGCTGGGCCGCACCATCCCGTTCGCCGCCATCACCGGCGCCCTGCTGTTCGCCTCCAGCCTGATCGCCGGCTGGGTGGAAAACTGGTTCGTGCTGCACCGGCTGGATTCGGTGATCGCGCACCACCCGCGCAGCACCCGCCTGCTGGGCGCCGAGCGGGCGCGGCGCTGGGGCCACTACTGGGGCACGCACATCTCCAGCTGGGCCGCCAACGTCTCGCTCGGCCTGCTGCTGGGCGTGATGCCGCCGATCGTCGGCTTCTTCGGCCTGCCGATGGAGGTGCGCCACGTCACGCTGGTGTCGGGCCAGATTGCCGTGGCTGCCCAGCACCTGGGGCCGGCGGTGTGGCAGGAGCCGGCCCTGTGGTGGGCCGGCGGCGGCATCGTCGTCACAGGGGCGCTGGACGTGGGGGTGAGCTTCTACCTGGCGTTCCGGCTGGCGCTGACGGCGCAGAACGTCGCCGGCGTGGACCGCCGCCGCATCTACCAGGCGATGGGCCGCCGCCTGCTGCGCGACCCGCGGTCCTTCGTGCTGCCGGTGCGCATCCGCCCGATCGCCAACGAGGCCGGCGCCGAGCCTGCCCACAAGTCCGGTGGAACGGGTTAGCATGGACCCTGCCACGCCCCGGCGCTGCCGGCGTGGCGTGCCGCGGTTGCCCACAGGCTTGCCGCCACGGGCGCCGGAGCGCCGGCCCCCACCAAGAAAGAAGCCGACCATTGACTGAAGCATGGATCGCCCACTGGACCCAGGGGTCTGATCTCTCCCCCGGCCTGATCACCCTCAAATGGGCCCTGCTGCTGGCCGCGGCCGCGCTGGCCGGCCACCTCGTCCAACGCCTGCTGGGCCTGCCCAAGCTGGTGGGCTATGCGGTGTTCGGCACCCTGGCCGGACTGACCGGCCTGGCCAGCGCCGACTGGCCGCTGCGCGGCGCCGGCCTGACCCTGCTGGAGCTGGGCATCGCCGTGCTGCTGTTCGAGGCCGGCGCCCGCCTGTCGCTGCGCTGGCTGCGCCACAACCCGATGGTGCTGGCGCAGAGCGCGGTCGAGTCGCTGCTGACCTACGCCGCCGCCTATCTGCTGCTGCGCGCGCTGGGGCTGGAGCTGGCGGTGGTGCGGGCGCTGTCGGTGGTGGCGGTGGCCTCGTCGCCGGCGGTGCTGCTGCGCGCGGTGTCGGACCTGCGCGCCAGCGGGCCGGTGACCGACCGCGCCATCGCCCTGGCCACGCTCAACACGCTGTACGCGCTCACCCTGGGCACCGCCATGCTGCGCAGCATCGACCGCGGCGACGTCACCCTGCTGGCCTCGCTCGGCGCCTCGGCCGGGGTGCTGGGCATCTCGCTGCTGGTGGGCGGCGCGCTGGCGGCGCTGCTGCGGCTGGGGTTCCGGCTGCTGCACCCGGCCAGCCAGGACACGGCCATCGTCATCCTGGCGCTGATCGCCGCCTGCGTCGCGGTGACCACGCCACTGGGCGGCTCGGCGCCGCTGGCGGCGCTGCTGGCCGGCATCGTGCTCAAGCAGTTCCACCCTAGGCCCTGGGTGTGGCCGCGTCAGCTGGGCACGGCGGCGTCGATGCTGAGCATCGCGATGTTCGTGCTGGTGTCGTCGATGGCGGCGCAAGCCGCCTGGAGCGGCGCCATGGCGCTGGCGGCGCTGGGCCTGACCGGCGCGCGCCTGCTGGCCAAACTGGCCAGCCTGCTGCTGACCGGGCCGGTCAGCGCGCTGTCGCTGCGCCAGTCGGCCTGGGTGGGCGTGGCGATGTTCCCGATGTCGGCCGTGGCGCTGCTGCTGACCTCGCAGTTCGTCGCCGCCGCGCCCACCGTGGGCACGTCGGTGACCGCCATCGCGCTGCCCGTGATCCTGCTGACCGAGCTGCTGGGCGCGGCGCTGGTCGGCCTGGCGCTGGTACGCGCGCACGAGGCCGCGCCGCCGCGGCGCTGGCGCGAGCCGCCACCGGCCGAGGTCGACGCCCCGGAGACGCGGCCATGACGCTGGAAGCCTTCCACACCTCCGAGGCGCTGACGCTGGGCGTCGAGCTGGAGCTGCAGCTGGTCAACACCAACGACTACGACCTGACGCACTACGCCGACAACATGCTGCGCCTGATGGGGCGGCGCACGCTGCCCGGCTCGGTGGTGCCGGAGCTGACCACCGGCATGATCGAGATCTCCACCGGCATCTGCCACGGCTGGCGCGACGCGCTGGCTGAGTTACGGCAGATCCGCGACGCGCTGGTGCAGTGCGCCGACCGGCTGGGCATCGCCGTGGTGGGCGGCGGCACGCACCCGTTCCAGCAGTGGCACCAGCAGCGCATCTACGACAAGCCGCGCTTCGTCGAGCTGTCGCAGCTGTACGGCTACCTGAGCAAGCAGTTCACCATCTTCGGCCAGCACGTGCATGTGGGCTGCCCCGATGCCGACACCGCGCTCTACACCCTGCACTGCCTGTCGCGCTACATCCCGCACTTCATCGCGCTGGCGGCCTCCAGCCCCTTCGTGCAGGGGCAGGACACGGCCTTCGACTCGGCGCGGCTCAATTCGGTGTTCGCCTTCCCGCTGTCCGGGCGCGCGCCCTGCGTGCTGAGCTGGGACGAGTTCGGCCAGTACTTCGACAAGATGACACGCACCGGCGTGGTCAAGTCGATGAAGGACTTCTACTGGGACATCCGCCCCAAGCCCGAGTACGGCACCATCGAGGTGCGCGTGTTCGACACCCCGCTGACGGTGGAGCGCGCCGCCGCGCTGGCCGGCCTGGTGCAGAGCCTGGCGGCCTGGTTCCAGCGCGAGCGACCGTTCCAGCCGGTCGAGGACGACTACCTGGTCTACAGCTACAACCGCTTCCAGGCCTGCCGCTTCGGGCTGGAGGCGGTCTATGTCGAGCCCGCCAGCGGCCGCCACCTGCCGCTGCGCGAGCACCTGCTGGCCACCTTCGATCAGATCGCCGGGCACGCCGCCGACCGCGCCGCCAGCGACGCGCTGGCACTGCTGCGCGCCGACGTCGAGGCCGGCCGCAACGACGCCCGCTGGCTGCGCGAGCGCCAGGCGCGCGAGCGCCTGCTGGGCGAGGTGATCCGCCAAGCCGCGCTGCGCTTTCGCGGCGACGGCACGGCTGGCGCGTGAGTTTTGCCACACCCCGGGGTGATGCGTGGCGCCCGCCGCTGCGCGACAATGGCGGCCCATGACCCTGCGCATCGGCATTTCCGCCCGCCTGCTGCACAAGCCACCGCCCGGCCTGGGCCTGCCGACCAAGCGCCTGCAGTTCCTGGAAAGCAACATGGCGCACTGGATCATGGGCCACGGCGTGGTGGCGCTGATGATCCCGTTCATCGACCAGCGCCTGCCCACGCTGCGCAAGCGCCCGCCGCTGCGCGACCTGGTGGAACAGCTCGACGGCCTGGTGCTGCAGGGCGGCATCGACATCCACCCCCAGGCCTACGGCACCGAACCCTGGCAGGCGCAGGCCGAATACGACCCGATTCGCGACGACTACGAGCTGGAGCTGCTGCACGGCTTCATCGGCGCCGACAAGCCGGTGCTGGGCATCTGCCGCGGCTGCCAGCTGCTCAACGTCTACTTCGGCGGCACCCTGGTGCAGGACATCCCCAGCCAGTGGCCAGGCGCCATCGCCCATGTCGACAACACGCATTACGACCGGCTGGCGCACGAAGTGCACTTCATGCCCGGCTCGCGGCTGGCCGGCATCTACGGCTACGAGCCGCGCCGCGTCACCAGCATCCACCACCAGTGCGTCGACCAGCTCGGCCAGGGCCTGGCGCTGGAGGCGCGCAGCCCGATCGACCTGGTGCCCGAAGGCATACGCCACACCGCCTACCCCTTCGTGCTGGGCGTCCAATGGCACCCCGAATTCCACCTCAACGGCAACGGCGCCGCCGCCGACATCCTGGACAGCGGGCCGCTGATGATGGCCTTCCTGAAGGCCGCCGCGCGCCGCGCCGGCCGGGTGCGCCGGCTGGCCGACGGCGTGGCGCGCGTGCGCGAACGCGCCAGCGCACTGACCCGCTGACGTCGCGTGCACGCCGCCATGGGTGAATTCGAGCTCATCGACCGCCATTTCAAAAGAAAACCGGCCTTTGCGCGCCCCCAGACAGCGCCAAAAGCTACTAATTCAATAGCGCAACCCGTCGTGCTGGGCATCGGCGACGACTGCGCCCTCTTGCAGCCGGCCCCCGGCATGCAGCTGGCCATCAGCACCGACATGCTGGTGCAAGGCCGCCACTTCTTTGCCGACGTCGACCCCGCCGCGCTCGGCCACAAGGCGCTGGCCGTCAACCTGAGCGACCTGGCCGCCTGCGGTGCCGAGCCGCTGGCCTGCACGCTGGCGCTGGCGCTGCCGCCCGAGCGCGCGCGCGACGACGCCTGGCTGGCGGCCCTGGCCGGCGGCCTGTTCGCCCTGGCCGACGCCCACGCCTGCTCGCTGGTGGGCGGCGACACCACGGCCGGGCCGCTGAACCTGTGCGTGACCGTGTTCGGCCAGGTGCCCGCCGGCCAGGCGCTGCGGCGCGACGGCGCGCGCGTGGGCGACGACGTCTGGGTCAGCGGCACGCTGGGCGACGCGCGCCTGGCGCTGGGCGCGCTGCGCGGCGAATGGACGCTGCCGCCCGAGCGCCTGGCCGCCGCCCGCCAGCGGCTGGAGCGCCCCAGCCCGCGCCTGGCCCTGGGCATGGCCCTGCGCGGCATCGCCACCAGCGCCGCCGACCTCAGCGACGGGCTGGCGGGTGATCTGGGCCACATCCTGAAAGCCAGCGCCGTCGGGGCGAGTCTGACGGCCGAGGAAACTACAAAAATAGTAGCTGCTGGCGCTCACCCATCGGGCGCTGGCGCCCCATTTGATGCAGAAACCCTGTTACGCGTCGCGCTGACCGGCGGCGACGACTACGAACTGGTCTTCACCGCCCCGCCCAAGGCCCGCGCCGCCGTGCGGGCCGCCGCGCAGGCCAGTGCCACGCCGGTGACGCGCATCGGCCGCATCGAGGCCGAGCCCGGCCTGCGCCTGGTGGGCGCCGACGGCCGCGTCAGCCCGCTGGCCGCGCGCGCCTTCGACCATTTCGGCTGACCCGCCCAAGCCCATGACCCACCCCATGCCCTCCACCCGCCCCCTTCGTCTGCCCGCCCTGGCCGCGCTGCTGCTGGCCCTGGCCCTGCCCGCCGCCGCACAGAGCGCCGCCGCGCCGGCCACCGGCTCACGCATCACCGCCGTCAAGCTCTACCCGGGCAGCGCCACGGTGCAACGCACGCTGCGCGTCGCCCCGGGCGCGCGGCAGGCGGTGTTCGCCTGCCTGCCGGCGGGGCTGGACGCCGCCAGCCTGCAGGTGAGCGCCGACGCCGGCGTGCGCGTGGGCGAGCTGGCGCTGCGCCAGCAGCCGCGCGAGCTGCTGGGCAGCGCCTGCGCCAGCCCGCTGGACGAGCGCATCCGCGCGCTGGAAGACCAGATCGCCGCCCTGGCGGCGGAGGCCGGCGGCATCGACTTCGCCACCGGCTACCTGAAGAACTTCGGCCTGGGCGGCGAGGCGACACGTGGCACGCCACCCGGCCAGATCGCCGCCACCCTGCAGGCGCTGCAGCAGGGCGGCCAGTCGGCCCTGTTGCGCCGCCATCAGCTGGCGCGCCAGCAGCAGGCGCTGGAGCGCGAGCTCAAGCCCCTGCGGGCCGAGCGCGACCGTGCCAACGACCAGGAGGCACCGGTCAGCACCGTGCAGGTCACCCTGTCCGCGCCGCAGGGCGGCGAGCTGCGCCTGGCCTACCAGGTGCGCGGCCCGGGCTGGCAACCGGCCTACCGCGCCAGCCTCGACAGCGCGGCCGGCAAGCTGCGCCTGGAGCGCCTGGCGCAGGTGGCGCAAAGCAGCGGCGAGGACTGGAGCGACGTGCCCATCACCCTGTCCACCGGCCAGCCGGGCGCCGCCACCCAGGGGCCGCTGCCGCGGCCGTGGCGGGTCGG
>ERZ778021.1839-NODE-1839-length-21995-cov-6.652917_pt1 | contig 21995 bp, 20 predicted proteins | sample MGYA00375751_ERZ778021 | MGnify/ENA primary metagenome ERZ778021 (study PRJEB29350, sample SAMN05389814) | bioreactor metagenome | isolation source: Thiocyanate stock bioreactor | place: South Africa: University of Cape Town | collected 2013-08-29 ... | reverse complement strand
ACTCGACTACGGAGGTCTCTCCTACGTCAACAACGATCCGGGTCAGTACAGCTAGAGCCAGCCGTTCTCGTCGGCGACCCGCACGGCGTCGGCGCGGTTGCGGGCACCCGTCTTGCCGATCGCCATGGAGAGATGGTTGCGCACCGTGCCCTCGCTCAGGTGCAGCATCTGCGCGATGTCGGCGATCGAGCCGCCTGTCCGGGCCACCGCGAGCACATCGGTCTCGCGGGCCGTCAGGGGCGACTCGCCCTGCGCGAGCGAGTCGGCGGCGAGGGCGGGATCGACGACCCGCAGCCCCTGCGCCACCCGTCGGACGGCGTCGGCGAGCTGTGCCGCGGGCGTGTCCTTCACGACGAAGCCGGACGCTCCCGCCCGCATCGCACGCGTCAGATACCCCGGCCGCCCGAAGGTGGTCACGATGAGCGTCCGGCAGGTCGGCAGGGCGCTGCGCAGCGCGGATGCCGCCGCGATCCCGTCCATCCCCGGCATCTCGATGTCGAGCAGGGCGACGTCCGCAGCCGATCGCACGGCGGCATCCACGACCTCGTCACCGCGACCCACCTCGGCGACCACCTCGATGTCGGGTTCGAGACCGAGCAGGGCCGACAGGGCGCCGCGCACGAGTGCCTGATCGTCGGCGATGAGCAGGCGGATCACAGCGTCGCCTTCAGGAGGAACCCGCCCCACTCGCTGCGGCCGAGCATCAGACGCCCGTCGGCCGCCTCCACTCGTTCGCGCAACCCGATCAGTCCGCTGCCCGCCGTCCCCGCGCCGGATGCCGGCCCCACCCCGTCGTCCTCGATGCTCACGCTGCGGCCGCTGAGGCGCACGCGGCAGCGCGACGCGTGCGCGTGGCGGATCACGTTGGTCACGCCCTCGCGGACGATCCAGCCCGCCAGCTCACGCCGCTCTGCGGGCACGTTCTCGGTGGCGGTGGGCAGTTCGGCGGCGATGCCGGCGGCATCCAGCGCCTGCCGGGCGGCGGCCAGCTCGCCCGCCACCGTGATGCCGCGGTAGCCGGCGACCGTCGCGCGCACATCGGCCAATGCGCCCCTCGCGAGGGCCTCGACCTCGGCGACTTCCGTACGGGCGCGCTCGGGATCGACGTCGATCAGCCGTCCGGCCAGCTCCGACTTCACGGTGATGACCGTCAGCGAGTGGCCGAGGATGTCGTGCAGGTCACGGGCGACCCGACTGCGCTCGCGCTCGACGGCCATCTGCGCCATCTGATCCCGCGTCGCGCGCAGGGCGTTCATGGCCGCGATGTTGCGTCCGAACGCCGCCATCATCGCGGAGATCGAGATGATGATCGCGGGAAGGAACAGCACGCTTTCGGTCCACCCGTCCGAGAGCACCCCCGTGACGAGGGCGGCCGCTCCCAGGGCGATCAGCAGCAGCCAGGTCGTGCGCAGTCGGACCACGGCCATGCCGATCGCGACGCCCACGTAGCTCCAGACGCCGCGGACATCCCACCCGATCCACGGGAAGAGGGTGAAGGAGAGGAGGAACAGCCAGGCTGCCGGAAGCAGTCGCAGGCGCAGGGGCAGAAGGCGAGAGACGGGGATGGCGATGAGGAAGGATGCCGCGAAGAGCACCAGCAGGGCGATCACGACGGCGTTGGAGACCGCGGTGTCCGCCGCGGCGACGGCCTCGGTGGCCACGATGAACAGCCAGATGAGCGAGATGGATGCCCCGACGTACCAGCCGCGCGCGGCGCGGGCGGTCAGCAGCTCGCGCGCCGTGGGTGTCGTCGACGAGGCGGGGACCGGGGGGATGTCCCACCCGGTCCCGTCGAGATCGTCTCGTGTCGCGCTCACGGACTTCACTGTAGGGCGCGCCGACTCAGACGCGCTTGGTGTCGCGCCGGAACGCCCACGTCGTGCCGGCGACGAACAGCACGAGCCAGACGAGCGCGTTGACCAGCCACATCGCGTCGAAGCTCTCGCCGGTCAGCGGTGAGCGGGCGAGCTCGCCGATGCCGTAGACCGGGGTGAACTTCGCGATGGTCTGCATGAAGTCGGGCATGCTGCTGAGCGGGTAGAAGAGGCCGCCGAGGAACGACAGGAACACGACGACGAGGCTCGTCACCTGCGCGGCGTTCTCGCTCGGCATGAGGTAGCCGACGAACAGCCCGAGCGTCGTGAACACGGCGCTCGCGAGCACCCAGCCGACGAGCCCCGTGCCGATCCACTGACCGACGCTGAGCTGGATGCCGCTGATCGCGCCGGCTGCATATGTGACGACGACCGCGAGAAGGCCCAGCACCATGCCCGCGATCATCTTGATGATGATGTTGACGAGCGGGTTCAGTGGGGTGAGGCGCAGCTGCCGGCTCCAGCCCTGCGTGCGTTCCAGGGCGACGGCAGCGCCGGTCTGCGTGGCCGACATCATGGCGCCGTACATCGCCATCGACACCATGATGTAGGCCGCGACGGAGACACCGCCCGCCGCGACCGGCGTCTCGGTCAGCTGTTCGTCACGCAGACGCAGGCCGATGATGACGTACATCACGACGGGGAACGCGATGGTGAAGAAGAGCGTTCGGCGGTTGCGCAGGCGGCGCTTGAGCTCGATACCGAGGTAGGTGAGGTTGAAGCCGCCGAGCGGCGGGACGCGCCGGTCGAGGGTGACGCGATCGGCGGACAGCGCCGACGGCGCGGAGGATGCGGTGCTCATGCGGAGGCTCCTTCGGAGGTGAGGGCGAGGAAGACGCTCTCGAGGTTCTGGGAGGTGATCTCGATGTCGCGGGCCGCCGTCTCGGTGAGGAGGTGGCGGGCGACGGCATCCGAGTCCTTCGTGTGGATGCTGATGCGGTCGCCGGCGAACTCGACGTCGTCGACGCCGGGAAGGCCGGCGAGCCGCGCCGGGTCGGCGCCGGGCAGGGTGGCGCGGACGATGCGACCGGAGACGAGGTTCTTGATCTCGGCGGTGGAGCCGTCGGCGACGATGCGCCCGCGGCTCATCAGCACGATGCGGTCGGCGTACTCGTCGGCCTCGTCGAGGTAGTGCGTGGCGAAGAGCACGGTACGTCCGCGCGCGGCGTCGGCGCGGATCGCGCTCCAGAACGCGCGGCGGCCCTCGACGTCCATCCCGGTGGTCGGCTCGTCGAGAATCAGCAGACCCGGGTCGCTCAGCAGCGCCATCGCGAATCGCAGCCTCTGCTGCTGACCGCCGGAGCACATCCCGACGCGCCGGTTCGCGATCTCGCTGATGCCGGCGCGCTGCATGACCTCCTCCAACGGGCGGGTGTCGGCGAACAGGCTCGCCGTGAGCGCGAGCGTCTCGCTGACGGTGATGTCCTTCAGCAGACCGCCGGTCTGCAGCACCGCGGAGACGAGCCCGTGCGAGATGGCCGCGCGAGGGCTCTCGCCGAAGACGCGGACAGCGCCGACGTCGGGGTCGGAGAGCCCCAGCAGCATGTCGATCGTGGTGGTCTTGCCGGCGCCGTTCGGGCCGAGGAAGGCGACGATCTCGCCCGGGCGCACCCGCAGATCGACGCTCTCCACCGCTCGGACACTGCCGAAGCTCTTGCGCAGGCCCGCGGCATCCACCGCGAGCAGTCCCTGGTTCTCATCCATGTCTCCGACTCTGCCCGCGTGCCGGCCTGTGCACCGCACACGGCCGTCACGACTGCGCCATGACATTCGTCACGGCCGAAAAATCGTCGACCCATCGCGTGCCCGCAGGGCGCACGCGCGCGAGCTGCTGGCGGGCCGGCTGGGCATGCGCGTGGTCGCCGAAGCGGCCACGGTCGGCGGGATCGTGGTGTGGCCGGCGGCGGGGGTGAGCGCGTCCCAGCTGCTCTTCGTGGTCGTGACCGACGGTGTCGAGCCCGAGCCGTCGGCGCTCGCCGCCTACCGATGAGTCGGGATGCGCGTGGTCGCCCTCACCGCCGACGCCCCCGACCACGTCGTCCGGACGTTGATGGATGCCGGGGTGGAGGGCATCGTGTCCTCGCGGGAGTCCGAGGGTATCGTGCTGGCGGTCGTCGATGCGGTCCGCCGGGGTGCGCGCGCCTGGTCGCCCCACGCGCGCGCGAAGCTCGACCCGCTCGCCGTGCGCCCCGCTCTGAGCGCGCAGGAGGCCCGGCTCGTCATCCACACCAACTCGGAGCTCGCGCAGGCCGCGCGCGACGACGGTCTGCTCCCGCCGGAACACGCGAGCGCACGCGATCACTGACGCGGCGCGATGGACGCTCGTGCGCGAGAGACCCGCCTCAGGCGCGGTGGTCTCCGGTTTCATTCCTGTTACAAAAAGCGCGATCACGAGGCATGCCGGCGATGTGCACGACAGGATAGCGACCTGAGCTTCGCCTGTCCGGCGGGGCCGACCGACACACAGCAGAGGTACTCACATATGGCACTGCACTTCAGTTCGCCGGGCTCCGCCCGCGCACGCACCGCGCTGGCAGCGGGCGCGCTCGCCGTCTCCGCGCTGCTCCTCGCCGGCTGCGCCGGCGGCGGCAACACGGGCGGATCGACCGACGGCGCGGCATCCGGGCCCATCATCATCGGCACGACCGACAAGGTGACCACGCTCGACCCGGCCGGCTCGTACGACAACGGCTCGCTCGCCGTGCAGACCCAGGTCTTCCCGTACCTGGTGAACACCGACTACAACTCCAACAAGGTCGTTCCCGACCTGGCCGAGTCGGCCGAGTTCACCGCGCCCAACGAGTACACGGTGAAGCTGCCGGCGGGCCTGAAGTGGGCTAACGGCCACGACCTGACCTCGTCGGACGTGAAGTTCTCGTTCGACCGCAACCTGAAGATCGCCGACCCGAACGGTGCATCGAGCCTGCTGTACAACCTCGACAGCGTCTCGACCCCCGATGACACGACCGTCGTCTTCAAGCTGAAGACCGACAACGACCAGGTCTTCCCCTTCATCCTCACGTCCTTCCCGGGCGCGATCGTCGATGAGGAGGTCTTCTCGGCCGATGCCGTCACGCCCGACCAGGACATCGTGAAGGCCGACGCCTTCGGCGGCCCCTACTCGATCACGAAGTGGGACTTCAACAAGACGGTCGAGTTCACGCCCAACAAGAACTACAAGGGTCTGCTCGCCGCGCCCAGCAACTCGGGCGCCGTGCTCAGCTACTTCGCCGAGTCGTCGAACCTGAAGCTCGCCGTCCAGCAGGGCGACGTCGACGTGGCCTACCGCAGCCTGTCGTCGACCGACGTGGCCGACCTGTCGGGCAACGACAAGGTCAAGGTCGTCGAGGGTCCGGGCGGCGAGATCCGCTACATCGTCTTCAACTTCAACACGCAGCCGTACGGTGCGACGACCGCCGAGGCCGACCCGGCCAAGGCGCTCGCCGTCCGCCAGGCGGTGGCCGATCTGATCGACCGCAAGACGATCTCCGACCAGGTCTACAAGGGCACCTACACCCCGCTCTACTCGTACGTCCCGGCCGGGTTCGCCGGGGCGACCGACGCCCTGAAGGGTCTCTACGGCGACGGCAACGGAGGCCCCAGCGCCGACAAGGCGAAGGCGGCGCTGGCCGCGGCCGGTGTGACGACGCCCGTCGCGCTGAGCCTGCAGTACAGCCCCGACCACTACGGCCCGTCGTCGGGTGACGAATACGCGCTGGTCAAGCAGCAGCTCGAGAAGGACGGCCTCTTCACGGTCAACCTGCAGTCGACCGAGTGGGTGCAGTACTCCAAGGACCGCACCGCTGACGTGTACCCGGCCTACCAGCTCGGCTGGTTCCCGGACTACTCCGACGCCGACAACTACCTGACGCCGTTCTTCCTGGAGAAGAACTTCCTGGGCAACCACTACGTCAACCAGGAGGTCAACGACCTGATCCTCAAGCAGGCCGTCGAAACGGATGCCGCCACGCGCACGTCCGACATCGAGAAGATCCAGGACCTCGTGGCCAAGGACCTCTCGACCGTCCCGCTGCTGCAGGGCGCTCAGGTCGCGGTCACCGGTGCCGACGTGAAGGGCGTCACGCTCGACGCGTCGTTCAAGCTCCGTTTCGCACCGATCACGAAGTAACGCGTTCCGGGCGTTTCGACTCGTCGCTGCGCTCCTCACTCAACGATCGGGGGAATCACACCCCCGGTCGTTGAGCGAGCGCAGCGAGTCGAAACGCCCGTCATCCGTAGAGTAGGCATCTATGACCAGCACCGCCACGGCATCCTCCGTCGCCGAGCCGCCTCCCGCGCTGGAGGTCCGCAAGACCGGATCCGGCTCAGCCCTGGGCCGGTACATCCTCATCCGGTTCCTGCTGATCTTCCCGACCGTGCTGATCCTCGTGACGCTGGTCTTCTTCCTCATCCGCCTCACCGGCGACCCGATCACCGCCGCCCTCGGCGGACGCCTGCCGGCCGATCAGCTGGCCGAGCGCATCCACGAGGCCGGCTATGACCGACCGATCCTCGTGCAGTACGTCGAGTACCTCGGCCGCATCTTCACCTTCGACTTCGGCACGACCATCACCGACAACCAGCCGGTCGTGCAGGTCATCGCGACCTACGGCACCGCGACCCTCGAGCTCGTGCTCTATTCGCTCGTGATCGCGTTCATCGTCGGCATCCCGCTGGGCATGGTCGCGGCGGCGCTGCGCGACCGCTGGCCCGACGCGCTGCTGCGCGTGAGCGCCATCCTCTTCTACGCGACGCCCGTCTTCTTCGCGGGCCTGGTCGCCAAGCTCGTCTTCGGCGTCTGGCTGGGTTGGCTGCCCATCTCCGGACGCGCGAGCGTACGCACCGAGCTCGCCATCGGCCGCAACGGCGGCACCGGCATCTATCTCATCGACGCGATCGCCTCCGGCAACCCCGCCTACGTGCAGGACGTGCTGCTGCACGCGGTGCTCCCCGCCCTCACGCTGGGTCTGCTCACCGCCGGCATCTTCCTGCGACTGGTGCGCACGAACGTCATCGGCACCTTCAACATGCCCTACATCGACGCGGCCCGCTCGCGCGGTGTGCGGGAGGGACGCCTGGTGCGCACGCACGCGTACAAGCCTGCGCTCATCCCGATCATCACGGTCATCGGCCTGCAGATCGCGCTCATGCTCGGCGGTGCCGTGCTCACCGAGACGACCTTCGAGTGGAAGGGGCTCGGCTTCCAGCTGGCCGCCTACCTCGGCTCGCGCGACTTCGTCGCCGTGCAGGGGATCGTCGCGATGATCGCCATCATCGTCGCGGTCACCAACTTCGCCGTCGACATCATCGCCGCGCTCATCGACCCGCGGGTCCGGTACTGAGGAGGGATGCGAACATGACGACGTCTCGCCTCATCGACCGGATGCCGGTCGTCCACCAGCTGCGCCAGAGCGTCGGCCTGCAGCGCGGCATGCTGGTCGCCGGCCTCGTGCTGACCGGCATCTTCGTGTTCTGCGCGATCTTCGCGCCGCTCATCGCCCCCTACGGCTACGCGCAGCTGGACGGGCCGGACGGCAACTTCGGCGCGCAGCAGCCGCCCAGCGCGGCGCATCTGCTGGGCACGACGGTCGGCGGCTACGACGTGCTCTCCCGGGTGATCTGGGGTGCGCAGACCGCGCTGATGGTCGTGATCGTCGCGATTGCGATGTCGGTGTTCCTCGGCATCCTGCTGGGTCTCGTCTCCGGCTACCTCGGCGGCTGGGTCGACCGTGCGTTGGTCGTCGTCGCCGACGCGATCTACGCGTTCCCGACGCTGCTTCTCGCGATCGTCGTGGCCATCGCGATCAACAACGGACAGTCCGGGCTGTGGCCCGGGATCATGGCGGCCGCGGCCTCCATCACCGTCGTGTTCATCCCGCAGTACTTCCGGGTCGTGCGCGCCGAGGTGGTGCGGGTCAAGACGGAGGCCTTCGTTGAATCGGCGAAGGTGATCGGTGCCTCGACGCCGCGCATCATGTTCCGCCACGTGCTGCGCAACTCCACGCGCACGTTGCCGCTGATCGTGACCCTCAACGCGTCGGAGGCCATCGCCACCCTCGCCGCTCTCGGCTTCCTCGGCTTCGGCATCCAGCCGACCGTGGCCGCCGAGTGGGGTTACGACCTCAACAAGTCGATCAGCGACGTCGCCGCGGGCATCTGGTGGACCGCGGTTCCCCCGGGGCTCGCGATCGTGCTGACGGTGCTGGGTATCACGCTGATCGGCGAGAGCCTCAACGACCTCGCCGACCCGCGCCTGCGCGCGCGGCGTCGCGCAGGGGCGGCGAAGAAGACACCGACACCGGCGGATGCCGTCGCGGCGAGCCAGCCGGCGTCCCGCGAGATGATGGGAGAGGTGGAGTGATGGCTGCGGCCTCTTCCGACGCACGCGCCGTCGACATCCGTGACCTGGACGTCACCTTCGCGACCGACGGTGGCGACGTGCACGCCGTGCGCGGTGTGAGCCTGGACGTGCGCCCCGGCGAGGTGCTCGCGATCGTCGGCGAGTCGGGCAGCGGCAAGACTGTCACCGCCCGCAGCATCCTGGGCCTGCTGCCCGAGACGGCGCTGACGCAGGGTGCCGTCGTGCTCGACGGCACCGATGTCATCGGCCTCGACCGCGAGGCGATGCGCCGGGTGCGCGGCACGAAGGCGGCGATGATCTTCCAGGAGCCCTCGACCGCCCTGAACCCTGTCTTCACCGTGGGGTGGCAGCTGGCCGAGGGTCTGCGTGCCCACGGGAAGTACTCGAAGAAGCAGGCGCGCGAGCGCGCGATCGAGATGCTCGGCCGTGTCGGCATCCCCGATCCCGAGCGGCGCGTCGACGACTACCCGCACCAGTTCTCCGGCGGGCAGAAGCAGCGCATCGTCATCGCCACGGCGCTGGCGCTCGATCCGACCGTGATCATCGCCGACGAGCCGACCACGGCGCTCGATGTCACGGTGCAGGCCGAGATCCTCGACCTGCTGCGGCGCCTGCGCGACGAAGACGGCACCGCGATCGTGCTGATCACGCACAACATGGGGGTCGTGGCCGACCTCGCCGACCGCGTCGCGGTCATGCTGAACGGCGAAGTCGTCGAGACCGCGCCTTCCTCGGAGCTGTTCGCCGCCCCGCAGAACGACTACACGAAGCGGCTGCTGGCCGCCGTGCCGCGCCTGGAGATCGTCGACCGGCAGCTGCCGGCGGGAGTGGCCGAGGCGGCGCCGGTCGTGGTGGCGGAGGATCTCGTCATCGAGTACGCCGGGCGCCTGCGTCGTGCCGGGTTCCGCGCCGTCGACCACGTGAGCTTCTCGATCGCGCCGGGCGAGGTCGTGGGCCTGGTCGGCGAGAGCGGATCGGGAAAGACGACGATCGGCCGTGCGATCGCCGGGCTCACACCCGTGACCGGCGGCTCGCTGCGGGTGCTCGGGGTCGAGATGAACGGGGTCAAGGAGCGCACGTTCCGGCCCCACCGCAAGGACCTCGGGTTCGTGTTCCAGGATCCGGCGACGAGCTTCAACCCGCTGCTGACGATCGCGCAGAACGTCGCCGAGCCGTTGGTCGTGCACGGCGGCGCTCGGGATGCCGCGGATGCCCGCGACCGCGTCGACGAGCTGCTCGAGGCCGTCCAGCTGCCGAAGGCGTTCGGCGATCGCTTCCCGCACGAGCTGTCGGGTGGGCAGCGCCAGCGGGCCTCGCTGGCCCGCGGCCTCGCGCTCGACCCGAAGCTGCTCATCGCCGACGAGCCCACGAGCGCGCTCGACGTGTCGGTGCAGGCGCGCGTGCTCGAGCTGTTCGGCGAGCTGCAGGAGCGGTTCGGCTTCGCGACCCTCTTCATCACGCACGACCTCGCGGTCGTCGACATGCTCGCCCACCGGGTCGTGGTGCTGCACACGGGCACGATCGCCGAGACCGGACCGACCGCGCGGGTGCTCGGCGACCCCCAGGACGACTACACCCGCAAGCTCATCGCGTCGCTGCCGGTGCCCGATCCGGTGGAGCAGGCCGCGCGCCGCGAGGCCTGGCGCGCCGCCCGCGGCTGAGCTGAGCTGCGCCTGCGGCCTGCGGCCTGCGGCCTGCGGGCTGCGGGCTGCGCCACCGGAGGAGATTTCGCTCCGGGAGGATCGATCGGGCCACGGCATCCTCCCGACGTGAAATCTCCTCCCGAACTGCCGGCGTCCGGCGGACACCGCAGCGCGCTCGTGCTCGTGCAGGACATCCCGGAAGAGGTGGATGCCGCGTATGCCGTCCCGCCGTCGCCTGACCGGCGCCGCACACCGTTTCACGTGCAACGGCGGGTGTCAGTTCGACAGGTTCTCGATGATCGACGCGAACACGCCGAGCGGGCCGAACAGCATCAGCAGCAGCGCCGCGCCGATCACGATGATCGCGGCCCACGGCACCCGACGTCGCAGCCGGCGGCCCTCGGGTGCGACGCCGGGAGGTGGACCCAGGGATGCCGCGGGCGCCGCGAACGGCAGTGCCGCCGATCCCGCCGCGTCACGCGCGGGGACGGCCGCGCCGGTCGCCGGTGCGGCGAGGCGCTCGTCGCGCCAGCGCTCCCACTGTGCGAGCTTGTCGAGCAGCGCCGCCACCACGGAGAACAGCCAGGCCCAGGTGGCCGGGTCGAGCGTGGACGCCTCGCGCGGCGTGTAGAGGAAGAGCCAGTCATCGACGATCTCGACGTCGAGGGCGGCAGCGTGGTCGACGAATCGCGCCATGATGTCGGGCGTGAAGAGGTAGAGCGCGTCGGCCTCGTAGCCGGACGGGCAGTACAGGGTGAAGGAACGGTCGAAGTCGCCCTCCAGGCTCAGCCGTTGGGACCCCTCGAGTGCGGCCGGCAGGTTGGAGCCGAACAGTCTGTTGTTGCCGACGGCATCCAGCACGATGTTGGGCAGCGGGGTCGACAGCTTGACGGCGACGTAGCCCCACCGATGCGTCGACTCGTTCTTGCCCGAGCCCGTGCGGTACACATAGTTGCCGAACTCGACGAAGCGCGGCCTCTCGCCGCGGACCACGTCGCTCGCGATGCGCCCGTGTCCGATGCCGAACACCATTCCCGGCAGCGGTGGGTTCGACACCGACGGGTACCAGGTCATCGCGTTGGCCCGCGCGAAGCGGTCGAGGCGCCACCACCGCTCCCCCGTGCGGGCGCCGAACATGCGCACCAGCGCGGTCGCGAGCACCGCGGCCACACCGACGACCACGAGGATCGGCGCGATCATGAAGGGCGAGAACCCGCCCCCGGATGCCGTCATCATGCCGCCCACGACACCGATCACCGTCGACCCGAAGACGAAGAGCACGGCCACGACGGCGAGCACGGCGAAGACGGCCCGCGACGCGACGTTCGGCGCCGGTGCCCGTCCGCTCGCGCGCAGGTCGCGGACGTAGGCGCGCACGGTCGCCCGATCGGCAGGCTCGATGAGCGGTCGCGCGTCGAAGGCTGAGGATGCCGCGGGCGTGCTCATATCGCCACGCTACCCGGGCGAGCTTTCAGGGCGCCGTCAGGGCGTCCTCGTCGCGATAACGGCCTCGCAACTCTTTCTCGACGGCGACCCCCGGAAGGCCCACGCCCACCACGATCAGCCCCAGCAGGAGGGCGATCGCCCCGACGAGGTACGCCGCCCAGGCGCCGTCGACGAAGCTCAACCGCGCCGCCTCGAGGATGTGCGCCGCGTAGGCGGGGTTGTTGGCGGCCACGTGGGCGGCCGACGCGTACGACGCCTGCAGGGCGCGGGTGATGTCGTCGGAGAGCGATGCGGCTTCGGGAGAGGCGGCGATGAGCCCGGCGAACACGTGCGAGAACCCGCCGGCGGGCACGGCACCGAGCAGTGCCTGCATCACGGCGCCGCCGAGGTCGGTCTGCAGATCGCTGGTCGCCGAGGCCATGCCCGCGCGGCGCACCGGGGTGCTGCTGGTCAGGGATCGGGATGCCGCGGTCATCACGAACGACGCACCCCCGCCGACCAGGGCGAACGCGAGCGCGACGATCACCGGCGGTGTGGTCTCGTTCCACGCGAGCATCGTGCCGAAGGCGGCGATGAGCACGACGTAGCCGACGATCATCGCCATCCGCGTGCCGCGTTCGACGAGGACCGCTGCCAGCGGTGCGCAGACGAGCAGCGCGATCGCGGCGGGGATGAGCGCGATGCCCGCCTGCAGCGCGTCGTAGCCGAGGATGTTCTGCAGGTACTGCTGGCCCACGAACATCGCCCCCACGAGCGCACCGAAGGCGAGAGTTCCCGCGACGGCCGGCACCCAGAACAGGCGTCGCCGCGCGATCGACAGGTCGTAGAGGGGTGCCGCGACGCGCAGCTGGCGTGCCGCGAAAGCGGCGATCAGCACCGCCGCCGCGACGATCAGGCCCGCCCCCGCACCCGTCTCCCCCGGGGCGAAGACGACGCCGAGACCGAGCACCAGCGCGGCCACGGCGATGACCGACAGGATGCCGCCGAGATGATCGACCGGCTCGTCGGACTCCGCCACGCCCCGCGGAATCGACCGTGCGGCGATGAGCAGCGCCACGACGGCGACCGGCACGGGCAGCAGCAGGGCGATGCGCCAGCCGAAGGCGACGACGAGCGCACCCGAGATCACCGAACCGGCGACCGTGGCCACGGCGCCGGTCGCCGTCCACAGGGCGATCGCGCGGACGCGCGCCGGCCCCTCGGCCCAGAGGGCGGTGATGAGGGCGAGCGTCGTCGGAAAGGCGCAGCCCGCAGCGATGCCGGTGAGCACGCGCGCTCCCATGAGGAACTCGATCGTCGGGGCGAGGCTTGCCGCGGTGCCGGCGATGAGCAGGCCGATCAGCCCGATGCACAGCAGTCGCACCCGACCGTAGCGGTCGCCGAGGGCGCCGGCGTACAGCACGGTCATCGCGAGTCCGAGGCCCGTGCCGAGCGCGACGAGGTTGAGTGTCGTCTGGGGGGCGTCGAAGGTGCCGGCGATGTCGGGCAGGGCGACGCTGGCGCCGCCGGTGGTCAGATTGCAGACCGCTGCGGCCATCAGCAGCGCGGTCAGGACCACGCCTGCGCGCGCGGGAACGTGCGTGCCCGGCATCCACCGTCCTTCCGTCGCCCCCGTCGTCCATGAGCGTAGCGGTCGTCGGGTAGACTGTTGTGGTTGCCCGTCTGCGTTCCGTTCCGGAACAACGCTCGGGCACGTGCATCAACCCTCCTGATGCCGGGAAATGCCCGGCATCCGTTCTAGTCCGAAGGAGGTGGGTTAGTGACGCACTCACACCAGTACGAGCTCATGGTCATCCTCGACCCCGAGATCGACGAGCGTCAGGTCGCCCCCAAGCTCGACGGGTTCCTCAAGGTGATCACCGCAGACGGTGGCTCCATCGAGAACGTCGACGTCTGGGGCAAGCGTCGCCTGGCGTACGAGATCCAGAAGAAGAACGAGGGCATCTACGCCGTCGTCAACTTCACCGCCACGAGCGAGGCCACGCAGGAGCTCGACCGTCAGCTCAAGCTGAACGAGCAGATCATGCGTACCAAGGTCCTGCGTGCCGAGGAGGCGATCGCCCTGGTCGCCGCCGAGAAGGAGCGCGCTGAGGCCAAGGCCGCCCGCAAGGCAGCGAAGGCGTAACGGACGATGGCCGGCGAGACCATCATCACCGTCGTGGGCAACCTCACGGCAGACCCCGAGCTGCGCTACACGCAGAACGGCCTGCCCGTCGCGAACTTCACGATCGCGTCGACGCCGCGCAACTTCGACCGTCAGGCCAACGAGTGGAAGGACGGCGAAGCGCTGTTCCTCCGCGCGTCGGTGTGGCGCGAGTTCGCCGAGCACGTCGCCGGTTCGCTGACGAAGGGTTCCCGTGTCATCGCGACCGGTCGGTTGAAGCAGCGTTCCTACCAGGACCGCGAGGGCAACAACCGGACCGCGATCGAGCTGGAGGTCGACGAGATCGGCCCCTCGCTGCGGTATGCCACGGCTCAGGTCACGCGTGCCGCGTCCGGCGGAGGCAACTTCGGAGGCGGCCAGCAGTCGCGTCCGCAGCAGCAGGTGCAGCAGGAGGAGCCGTGGGCCACTCCCGGCTCTGCTGCCCCCGACGCCTGGAGCGCACCCGGCGCCTACGGCGACGACACTCCTTTCTGATCGTCGCCGCCGGGGGTTGAGCGAGGCCCGCAGGGCCGAGTCGAAACCCTCACGCAGAAAATCTTGGATGCCTCGGCATCCGCACACACCTAAGGAAAACAATGGCTGGAAAGGCTACCGGCGATCGCCGTAAGCCGCGGAAGGGCGCGAAGAACGCCGCTCCCGCGAAGGCGATCCGCGTCGGCGTCATCGACTACAAGGACGTCGCAACGCTTCGCAAGTTCATCTCGGAGCGCGGCAAGATCCGCGCCCGTCGTATCACCGGTGTCTCGGTGCAGGAGCAGCGTCTGATCGCCAAGGCGATCAAGAACGCGCGCGAAATGGCGCTCCTGCCTTACGCCGGCGCTGGCCGCTAAGGAGCACCCATCATGGCAAAGCTGATTCTCACGAACGAGGTTGCCGGGCTCGGAAGCGCCGGCGACGTCATCGAGGTCAAGAACGGGTACGCCCGCAACTACCTCATCCCTCAGGGCTTCGCTGTGGCGTGGACCCGCGGTGGCGAGAAGCAGGTGGCGTCGATCCGCGCCGCCCGCGAGTCGCGCGCGATCCACGACCACGAAGAGGCCGTCGCGCTCAAGGACACCCTCGAGTCGAACAAGGTCAAGCTGTCGGTCAAGGCCGGCAAGGAAGGCCGCCTCTTCGGTTCGGTCAAGACCGCCGACGTGGCCGACGCCGTCAAGGCTGCCGGTCTCGGCGAGCTCGACAAGCGCAAGATCCACATCACCGCGCCGATCAAGGCCGTCGGTGAGCACGAGGCGACCGTGCGTCTGCGCGACGACCTCACCGCTGTGATCACCCTCCAGGTGGTCGCCGCCAAGTAAGACCCGACGGCATCCGTCGTTTACGCCCTGACGGTGCGGGGGCCGGCGCCAGGCACGGTCGCCGGCCCCCGCCGCCGGGGGTCATTCGGTGCGGCTGCGGCGGCGTGCGGTGAGCATCACCCCCAGCGCGAGAGCGGCGAGCCCTGCCAGCAGCGGCAGCAGGTTGAGGATGCCGCCGGTCGTGGCGAGCGCCTTCACCGGGCCGCTCGCGGCCACCATGCCGGTGACCTCGGTGCCGCCGGTGGTCGACGTGCCGGGGTTGCCCGGGTTACCGGGGTTTCCGGGGTTTCCGGGGTTGCCGGGGTTGCCGGGGGTGCCGGTGGTCGGCCCCGTCGTCGTGGCATCGCCGACGATCGCGACGGCGTTGCCGCCGAGCGTGATCGGCGCGGTGATCGGCAGGCCGAGCTGCGTGCCGCCGAGGATGCTGCCGGGTCCACTGGTGGTGGAACCGCCCGTGGTCGTGCCGGAGGTGCCGGCGGGGGCCGTGGTGGTGGCCTTGGTGGTCTCGGCGTCGCCGAGGACCGAGATGGCGTTGCCGCCCACGGTCACCGGCACGGCGACGTTCACGACGCCCTGGGTGCCGCCCAGGATGCTGTCGGAGCCGCTCGTGGTGGGTGCGGGAGCCGCCGGTGCCGCCGGCGCCGCTGCGGGTGCCTCAGCCGGCTGCGAGGTCGCGGCATCCGTGCTCTCGGCGTCACCGAGGACGGAGACGGCGTTGCCGCCAAGCGTCACCGGGAGGACGACGTCGATGAGGGCCTGGGTGCCCGAGCCGGCGCCGTCGGAGCCGCTCGTCGACGCGTCAGCGCCGCCGACCGAGATCGACGGGGTCGAGGTCTGCGCGTCGGTGCTGGTGGCGTCGCCGAGCACCGAGATGCCGTTGCCGGCGACCGTGACGGGCACCGCGACGGAGATGAGCCCCTGGGTGCCCGACAGCAGACCGTCGTCACCCGTTGTCTCGGCCGCCTGGGCGACCGTTGCGCCGAAGAGCGTGATGCCTCCGGCCAGGAGCGTGCCCCACAGGGCGCGCGTGAGGTTGGTGTTCATGATGATTTCTCTCCTGAGAGTGTTGGGGGGTGTGCGCGCACAGCGCGCGGGATCGTGCCGCTCGGAAGGCGGCCAAACCCCCGTCAGTCAGGGGAGACGTCGGTGGCGAACACCGGCGCGGGGAGGGCAGAGTCGTCCTCCGGTCGGCGTCGCAGCACCCAGGCGCGGTGTGCAGCGAACAGACCGAAGGCGAGCACAGCGCCCGCGCCGAACGAGAATCCAGCTCCGCTGGAGAAGAACGAGATGGCGTCCAGGGTGGGACCGAGAAGTCCCCAGCCGCCGGGAGCGCCGGACCCGTTTCGGGCAAGAGCCCCCGCACCCGGAACGAACGAAGTGACAGCGGTGCCGAGCGACATCGCGGCCGCGTTCGCGGTCGTCGTGACACCGTGCATCGCCTGGTCCCAGGTCGCCGAGAGCACGGCCAGTGCCGCATCGGTCGGCTCGAGTGCGTCGGTGGACGGAGGGAGGGGGGATGCCGGGCCACCGACAGGGGGGACGACGACGCTCGTGATGGGGGTCACGAGTTCGCCGACGACCGGACGTGAGCTCACGGCGTCGGTGACGGGGGCCGCGGCATCCACGATGGGCTTCACCGCGCCGGTGACCGGCGCGAGAACGGGTGCGAGGGGGCTGACGATCTCGCCGACCGCCGAGCCGACGGGGGCGACGACCTGGCCGACCGGTGCGAGCGGCTCGAGGACGGGGGCGACGGAGTCGACGATGCCGCCCACCGGCGGAGCGGCCCTCTCGACGACGGGGGCGACGGTCTCGGCGACGGGAGAGAGGATCTCTGCGACCGGGTCGAGGACGGGTGTGGTCACCTTCGAGAGCGTGCTGGAGACACCGCCCACGAGGGAGCCGAGGGGATTGTCGGTGTCGTCGGCGGCGTGGGCCGACGGACCGGAGAAGAGCGAGATGGCGAACCAGGCGAACGCGGCTCCGACGCCGAGCGCGCCCAGCATCGCCCATCGCCGTGTCGACTCGGTGGTCGATCGTCCGCGGCGCAGCGGGGGGACTGCGATTGTTGCCATGTTCACCTCCCACGACGAGGTGTCGGGATGCCGGCGCACGCCGACACCCATGGAGTGCCTGGAACAGAGAAGATACGCAGATATATCACTCGTGTCCAGACCCCTGTCGCGAAACTTCCGACGCGCCGGGGCGGACGGCTCGACTTGACAAGGGCGCATTAATCCCCATGGTTGTCCCCAACCCTCACCCACGGCGTCAACCTTCAAGCGGTACTTCAACCACATTGCGCATCCACAGGTCGTGAATCTGAAAAAACCAGGTTAATAGCTATTTATAAAGGCGAATCTTGAGGTTGGTCGGCGTGTTTCCACAGGTACTGTGCACAGGGAGTCCGGCGTTTCGCGCAGATCATCCACAGAGTTATCCACAGGCCTGTTTGCGACTGTCGGAACCCGTGCCTAACGTGACGTGTGGTCTCGCGGCGGGACCGGTCATCGAGCGTGTGAAGGGGACTGCATGTCGATCGCGGACATCTCCGAGGATCGCTTCGGTGGACCCCTGGAGAGCCGCGGCCCCGAGCGCACGCCGCCGCACGACCTCCTCGCCGAGCAGAGCACACTGGGCGGCATGCTGCTGTCGAGCGACGCCGTCGCCGACGTCATCGAGGCGCTGCGCGGCACCGACTTCTACGTGCCGAAGCACGAGCTGATCTTCGAGGCGATCCTCACGCTGTACTCGCACGGCGAGCCGACCGACGTGATCGCGGTCACCGACGAGCTCATCAAGACCGGTGACCTGCAGCGCTCCGGCGGTGCCGACTATCTGCACTCGCTGACCTCGATCGTGCCGACGGCGGCCAACGCCGCCTACTACGCGTCGATCGTGCGCGAGCGGGCGTTGCTGCGAAGGCTGGTGGAGGCCGGCACCCGCATCGTGCAGATGGGCTACAACGGTCAGGGCGAGGCGCTCGACCTCGTCAACAACGCGCAGGCAGAGATCTACTCGGTCACCGGCGCGGAGCAGGCCGAAGACTACGTGCCGCTGCAGATCGCGGTAGATGCCGCGGTCGAGGAGATCGAGGCGGCCCGCGGGCGTGACGGCCAGATGACCGGCATCCCGACCGGCTTCTCCGGGCTGGACCAGCTGACCAACGGTCTGCACCCTGGCCAGATGATCATCATCGCCGCGCGTCCCGCCATGGGTAAGTCGACGCTGGCGCTCGACTTCGCGCGGGCCGCGGCGATCAAGGCACAGATGCCGACGATCTTCTTCTCGCTGGAGATGGGTCGCAGTGAGATCGCGATGCGTCTGATGAGCGCCGAGGGCGCGATTCCCCTGCAGAGCATGCGCAAGGGCACGCTCGACTCCCGCGACTGGACGACGATCGCGGCGACCCGCGGTCGCATCAACGACGCGCCGCTCTATATCGACGACAGCCCGAACATGACGCTCGTGGAGATCCGCGCGAAGTGCCGCAAGCTCAAGCAGCGCGTGGGTCTGAAGATGGTGGTCATCGACTACCTGCAGCTGATGACGTCGGGCAAGCGGGTCGAGAGCCGTCAGCAGGAGGTCTCGGAGTTCTCGCGTGCGCTGAAGCTTCTGGCCAAGGAGCTGCAGGTGCCGGTGATCGCCCTGTCGCAGCTGAACCGTGGTCCTGAGCAGCGCGCCGACAAGAAGCCCGCCCTGAGCGACCTGCGTGAGTCGGGCTCGATCGAGCAGGATGCCGACATGGTGGTGCTGCTGCACCGCGAGGCCGCCTACGAGAAGGACAGCCCCCGCGCCGGCGAGGCCGACCTGATCGTCGCCAAGCACCGTAACGGCCCCACCGACACGATCACCGTCGCCTTCCAGGGCCACTTCTCGCGCTTCACGGATATGGCCCCGGGGGACTTCGGTTAGATGTAGGTTCCACGCCGAAATGACATATTCCACGGGTAGTTGGCAGGCACTTGGCATCCCTGCCATTTGCTGTGGACGATTGAGGGGTTCGGTGTGACTGATGCCAGCGAGACGGTGACCAGTCCACTGAGGCTCGAGTCGCTCGTTCCACGGTTCGTGAGCGACCAGCACGGCACTTATCGCGACGAGCTCGTCGACCTGCTCACCGACGACGATCGACGCGCGCGCGTATGGAATATCGCGTTGACCGGGGGGTACGGCAGCGGGAAGAGTAGCGTGCTCGCGGGCGTGCGAGACCAGCTCGGCAAGCGCGTGGTTGAGATCTCACTGTCGTCGCTCAGCGACGTCGGTGTTGAGCGTGGTGACGACCTCAACAACTACATCCAGAAGGAGATCGTCAAGCAGCTGCTCTATCGTGAGCGCCCCAGCCGCGTCCCGGGATCGAGGTTCAAGAGGATCAGCAGGCTGCCAGTAGGGCGAACGCTGGTTGCATCCGCGCTGGTCGCTGTCCTCATAGCACTCACCTTATGGATCACAGGTTGGGGAGCACCGTTCCAACTCGCCCCCGCCAACGAGGGCATGCGAGTCCCATTGCTGCTTTCTGCAGCGTTGATCGCCGGCGTGATCGCGTACGTGGTTATGGCGCTCCTGCACAACCGGATCCGAATCGACAAACTGGGAACCTCAGCGACGTCGGTGAGCCTGACCGCGGAGTCCGACGGTGGCAGCTACTTCGATGAGTACCTCGACGAGATCGTCTACTTCTTTGAAAAGACTCGTCGCGACATCGTGATCATTGAGGACCTGGACCGGTTCGAGGACCCGACAATCTACGCGTCTCTGCGTGAGCTCAACACCGTGCTCAACACGTCGCGACAACTTCGAAAGCGTCCGGTCCACTTCGTTTACGCTGTCCGGGACAGCATCTTCGAAGACCTTGAGGTGCCGCGCGATACGCCGGATGGCCCGGACGCAGCACCGGGCGTGTGGCAGGCCGACCGCGGACTGTCGGATGCGGCGACGCAGCGAACCAAGTTCTTCGAGCTCGTTGTCCCGATCGTGCCGTTCATCACACACCGCTCGTCTGCCGACCTCCTGTTCGATCTGGCCGCCGAGGTTGACTCGGCGATCTCCTTCGAGGCGGTCCGCGTGGTGGCGAAGCACGTGACAGATATGCGGCTTCTGCGCAACATCCTGAACGAGTTTCGGGTCTTCCACGCTCGTGTGCTGGCGGGCGGAAAGCTCGGCGGGCTCACCTCAAGCGGGTTGTTCGCGCTTGTTGCTTACAAGAACACCCATATGAAGCAGTTCGAGCTGATCCGGGTCGGATCAAGTGAGCTGGACGTGCTGTACCGACGCTCGCGAGAAATCATCGCGAGTGGGATGGATACTGCGTCGGCGACGCTCGCTGCGCTGCGTGAGCAGGGTACGCAGATTGCAGCGACTGATGCGCGCGCTGAGCAACTTGGCGCTGCGCTCCAAGATCTTGTCGAACGCTGGCTTCCACGGGTACATAGGCGTGGACACACTGCGACCTATCGAATTGGCGGAGCCGATTGGGCACCCGCCGCGCTCAGTACTGCCCGCTTCTGGGAAGCGGCAATCGACTCCGGCCACGCTCTGCAGGTCGTCGTGAATGGAGAGGTTCTTTTCGAGCTCACCGCTGACGAGATCGCTGCGGATCTGGGCGTGCCCGTCCCGGCGCGTTGGAGCGACCAAGTCGTCGCCGATACCGCGGCGGCTTCTGAGGATGCGCGCGCTGAGCTGCAGTGGTACCGCACGGCCGACTTCCAACAGTTGCTGATGCGACAGACGAGTGACTCTTCCTCGAGACTTATCCGCGGCACCGTCGACCCGCTTCTGCACGACCTCCTCGCAGAAGGGCTGATCGATAGGAACTTCGCACTCTACGCTTCCGAGTTTTACGGCGTCATTGCCTCTGCAGCCGCGATGACCTACGTGATCCAACACCTGCAAGCAGACACCCCGGATCACGACTACCCACTCGACGAGAAGGACGTCGACGCGGTGCTCGAGCTCGGCGGCCCGCGCGCGTTCGAATCGACCGGGCTGTTCAACATCGCGATCTACGACCAGCTGCTGGCGCGAGAAGACGGTCGGTTGGCGAAGAACATCGCCGCTCTCGCCGTTGCTGACCCCGCCGCCGTCGGCTTCATGCGCAGCTATTTGCAGCGTGGTCGGCTCCCAGCGACGCTCATCAGTCGCGTCGCAGCGCAGTGGGAGGGGGTCTTCAAGTTCATCGATACTGAAGGACCCGCCGTCGCGGCGGATCAGCTCGATCTCGTCGTCGCCGCCTTCGAGTCCTTGAATCCAGAGCTGGAGTACGAGGTACCCGACGACGTCAAGCGACTTCTCGCTGAGAACCCAGGGCGCCTCACGGAACTGAGTGCTGACGGTACGCCCCAGCGAGCGACTGCTGCGCTTACCCAACTCGGCGTCAGTCTCGCAGATATCCGAGCGCTCCCACCGGCCGCGCAGCGGTCTGTCGTGGTCGCGCGCCGTTACGAGGTAAATGCGCCGAACCTCGAGGTGGCAGTCGGCGGGGGCGACATCGCGCTCGATGCAATCATGCAACTCGAGGATCCGACGTTCGACCACGTTCTCGGGCACTTCGAGGCGTACCTGTCAAGCATCGACGCATCCCACCGCCCGAGTATCACCGACGTTGACATGGCAGTGGATGTGATGGAGGGCCGCGGAGCTTTCAAGGGCCGGCGCGGCAAGCGAGATCGCGCGGCGGATGCCCGCGGAGATGCTCATCCGAGACATCAATGCAGTGCCGGCGACGCTGCTTCCCGTTCTTGCTGAATCACACCGATTCCCCCTCACCTTCGCGAACGTCACGAACTACATCGCCGTACGCTCCCTGGACGCTCCTCTGATCGAGTACCTCGCTGCTTCGCCCACTCTCGCCGTCCCGCCAGAGACCGACGTGACCGCGCGCATCACTCTCGCCGCGCGCCTCGTCTCTGAGGATGAGCTCGATGTCGCCGCTCGTGTCACGCTTGCCGGACAGCTCGTAGACACGGTCCCAGCATCACGATCGATGGGGGATGAGGCGGATCTTGTCACGGCACTCATGAACGCAGGATTGCTCGACGACAGCGCTAGCACCTTCCAAGCTCTCGCCACCGCGCACGCACAGGAAGCATTTGTCGTGGAGTCTCAGACGGCGCCAGACTGGATCGTTTCGTCGAACGCGTCGGCGACATTCGTGGCGTTGACGGCGCTCAGCGAATTTCCCCAGAGTTGCTCATCGGAATTCCTCAGGTCGCG
>ERZ778021.1835-NODE-1835-length-22055-cov-29.547545_pt1 | contig 22055 bp, 16 predicted proteins | sample MGYA00375751_ERZ778021 | MGnify/ENA primary metagenome ERZ778021 (study PRJEB29350, sample SAMN05389814) | bioreactor metagenome | isolation source: Thiocyanate stock bioreactor | place: South Africa: University of Cape Town | collected 2013-08-29 ... | reverse complement strand
CTTTGTCGACGTGATGCTCGAGCTGCCGGTGGATGCCACGCTGCGCGACTTCCTGACCTCACATGGCCTGCCCGTGCCGGGTGGGTTCGCGTGGGACGACACGCCGGAGACCAGCCAGTTCCTGGTGGAGGCGGTCAAGGTCTGGCCGGACACCGCCGCCCGAGACCAGATGACCGCCAACCTCATGGCCAGTGTCCAGTTGGGCGACGCGGCGGGCAAGCAGGCGATGTTCGAGGCCGTGGTGGCTGACGGTGCCGCGCTGGCGGGCCTGACGCTCTGCAGCAGCGACGTCCATCGCTCGTTCTGGCTGTACGTCAACCACCCGGCGCTGTTCGAGCGCGCCTACGACTTCAGCTTTTGGGAGCATCACGGGCAGCAAACCCAGCAATACGATCTGGGCCTGAAGCGCCAGCCGAACGGTTCGGACGCCAACCTGGCCGCACTGCGCCATGCCATCTCGGCGTTTTACAAGCGCGAAATGCAGTGCGGCGACAGCAGCGTGGCGCATCTGGTCGAACGCAGCCCAGGCGTGTTCCTGCTCACCGTCCACGTCAAGGACATGGCCATGCTGCGGCTGGAGTTCGAAGGCTCGGCCCTGAAGCGCCGCGTCGGCAATCCCAACATCCACATGGTGTTGGAGTACGCCAAGACCACCGGCGTCGTGCGCACACTGGTGCGCGGCGGCCAGAAGTACCAGCAGATGCTGGTCGAGGCCTTCGCCGAGCATGTGCTGGGCGTCAAGGCGAGCGCGAGCCGCATCAAGTCGCCGACCCTGGATTTGTCGATGCTGCGCACCGGCTTCGACGTACCGGAGGCGTTCGAGGATGGTTTCTCGATGGTGCAGCTCAAGGCGCTCACGCTCCTCAGCCCCGACACCGCACTGAAGATCGAATGCACCGCGATGCAGTCCAGTCAGCAACGCTCGGTACACGAGCTGCTGAAGGAGAAGCTGCCCGGCCCGCTGGAAGGTCAGTGGGCGGTGACGGCGGCGCAGGTCAATCTCTACTATCCGCCCGAGCCGGGCCGCACGCGAGCCAAGGTGGTCACCATCGAAGTGACCAGCAAGGGGCGTCTGAATCTGCACAAGTTCGACGCCAAGGTACAGGCGCAGTTGGAGGGCTATCTGGTCGCGGTGGGCATTTTGCAGAAAGGCCAGACTCTGAGCGCGCAGGAGATGCCGCCGGAAGCGGACGCGATCAGTTCGTCGTCGGTGTTCGAGGATTGATCGGTGGCGGCGCATGACGCTTGGGCTTTGATCTGCCGCCTGTTCGCAGGCGGCACGCCGGTGCTGCGCACCACGCTGTCGCCGCGTGACGTTGCTGTGCTGCCCGTCCTCGGCAAGGCGGTCAAGCCGACAGTCGTGGATCAGTCGTTCGTGCTCTGTCCGCACTGCCAGCAGCATCGGGCGCAGGTCTGGGGCGACGGGCGTGGCGGACGGAGGTGCCGTTGCCCGGACTGCGGGCCGGTGACCGTCGAGGCAGCCGATGGTGCGACCTTGGCCTTGGACGAGGACTGGCTGCGGCAGAAGATGCGCCTCGCGCTCGGCATCGAGAGCCGCGATGGCATCGATGATCTGGGCGACGGCGTGTGGCGGCTCGGCGATGCCCGGCGGTCGCCTGTCCTGCTGTCCCGCGACCTGACGCGGGTGCTGCAAGAACCGGCGCTGCTGGAGCGGGTTCGCGTTGCCGGTGGCGATGTCCGGGTGGTCACGCCGAGGCCGCGAACGACGCGCGGAGCGCCATTCGGCGCGGGCGTGGAATGGCTGACGCTGGAAGAGCGCTTCACGTTCTATGGTGGCGGGATCACGTTCTTCGCCGCGCCGCCGTCCACGATTCCAGCGACCGTCGATCCGGCCACACCCGTCAACGGGCCGTTCTCGGCGGACTTCAAGTGGGCGAAGCTGCCGGACGGCGATGGCACGCCGATTCGATTCACCGACGGTCAGGCCAAAGTGTTCGAGGCGCTGTGGTCGTTAAAGGGCGAAGCCACGACGGCGGAACGGATCATGCAGCGCGCGGGTCTGGACAGCGCCAAGCCGAGCGACCTGTTCAAGATCAAGACGAAGGACAAGGGCAAGCCGGAGCCGGAAGCGCAGCACGCTGCCTACGGCGCGCTCGTGGTCACACAGCGACGCGCAGGGTTGTATTCGATGCCGTGCGCGGCGGGCGCGTTGGCGTCCTCCCCACACCAGACATCAGGAAAGGGGGAGACCTTCATGGCATGAGTTCCATCACTGAAGCGCCAAGGCTCGCGCCGACTTCAAGAGCCTGTCCTTTTCAAATTTTGGAGCATTTGCAATGAGCGGAAAAAACCAATGGGTCGTACCCGTCAACGGCGGTGAACAGTGGGGTGTGCGTGGTGAAGGCAACGACCGCCTCACCTCCGTCCACGACACGCAGCAACAGGCGATTGACCGCGCGCGGGACATCGCCATCAACCAACAGAGCGAGATGCTCATCCAAGGGCGTGACGGCCAAATCCGTGAGCGCAACAGCTACGGTCATGATCCGTTCCCGCCCAAGGGCTGACGTTGGGGCTGGCCTCGCGGGTTTGCACGGGCAATGTGGAGCAGCAAACCCGCGAGCCAACCATTCCCATCGGCACATGCACAAGCCATTGACGAAGAAGGCCGCCTGCGTGTGCCACTGCGAAGAAGTTGGCGCAGGTTTCGAGAGAAGATAGGGCGGAACAGGAGCGAACTTGGCGGTTCACGCAGCCCATGCCCGGAACGGCTGGCACACGCAGAACGGCACGGAAGCCCGCGTGGTGTGCGGAACCCGCAAAGGAAAACGCCCAACCGAGAACGGTTGGGCGCTGAATAGTGGTGGCCTGGGGCGGAATCGAACCACCGACACAAGGATTTTCAGTCCTCTGCTCTACCGACTGAGCTACCGGGCCAGAGCGCGTGATTATAGGGGGAAATTGCGCCGACTCACGGCACGGCCGCGCTTTCAGCCGCTGCGCTTGTTGCGCCCAAGATCGACGCCGAGCTGGCGCAGCTTGCGATACAGGTGGGTGCGCTCAAGGCCCGTCTTCTCCGCCACGCGCGTCATGGAGCCGCCTTCGCGCGCCAGATGGAATTCGAAGTAGGCCTTTTCAAATCCGTCACGCGCTTCGCGCAAGGGCCGATCGAGGTCGAAGCCCTGGTGCGGCAGGGGTCCCGGATCGGGTTCTGGTTCAGGGGGTTCGCCGACAGCGAGCGCACCCGGCGCAAACATGTTCACGCCCGGCGCGGCAACGCCGCCACGCCCATTGCCCCTGGACTTGGCAGAACTCGGCGCCGTGCGCGTCAGGCCCTGCTCCACGGCCTTGAGGAGCTTTTGCAGCGTGATGGGCTTTTCAAGAAAAGAGTACGCCCCGATGCGTGTGGCCTCGACGGCCGTCTCGATCGTGGCGTGTCCGCTCATCATGATCACGGGCATGGTGAGCTGACCGCAGGTGGCCCACTCCTTGAGCAGCGAAACACCATCGGTATCGGGCATCCAGATGTCCAGCAGCACCAGGTCATAGACGCTTGTCTCGCGGGCCGAACGTGCCTGGCTGGCGTTCTCCGCGAGATCAACGCTATGGCCTTCGTCGTTGAGGATTTCGGACAGCAGGTCGCGTATCCCCAACTCGTCATCGACCACCAGAATATTTGCCATGTCTTTGAATGCACCCTCTCGATTCACCGCGGCGGTCTTGTCATGCCGCCGCCTGCGGCGCCACCTCGAATGATAGCGAGACTTGCGCGCCCAGAATTTCGCCATCGCGGACACGGTTGGAGATGTCCACCCGCGCGCCGTGCTCCTGCGCGATTTTCTTGACTACGGCCAGGCCCAGACCCGTCCCATGCGGCTTGGTGGTGACATACGGCTCGAAGGCGCGGCGCAGGATGTGCTCGGGAAAGCCCGCGCCGCCATCGCTCACCGTCAGGCGCACCCGTTGCGTGCCTTCGTTCCAGCTGGTGCGCAGCACCACCGGCTCGCGACGATGCTCGGCGGACGCCGCGGCCTGCAGGGTGGCGTCCTGGGCATTTTGCAGCAGGTTGTGCACCACCTGGCGCAGCTGCTGCGCATCACCGGCCACCATCGGGCATCGCGGGTCGAGGTCGGCGCGAACGGGCACCGCCGCGGTTTCTTCACCGTACAAATGCAGCACGTCGCTCACCAGGGCGTTCAGATCGAGCGGATGCAAATTGGCCGCGGGCAAACGGGCATAGTCGCGGAATTCGTTGACCAGGCGCTTCATCGCGTCCACCTGCTCGACGATGGTTTTCACGGACTTGGTGAGCACGGTCTGCTCCGCGGGCGCGAGCTTGCCGTCAAGCTTGAGTGCAAGGCGTTCGGCAGAGAGCTGAATCGGCGTGAGCGGGTTCTTGATTTCATGCGCCAGGCGGCGCGCCACCTCGCCCCAGGCCTGGGCCCGCTGGGCCGAGACGATCTCGGAGATGTCGTCAAACACCAGCAGCCGCGCGTTGTCGGGCAGCTCGGCGCCGCGTGCCACGAGGCTGATGCCCTGCGACGCCATGCCGGCCGCTGCATTGCCGCCGCCATGCAGCTCGAAGGCGTGTTGCCAGTGATCCAGGCCGTGGCGGTCGACACTGCCCAGGAACTGCTCGAACTGCCGCTGCACCGCGTGAGCGAAATCGGCCAGCTCGGGAACCTCGGCCAGCGGCTTGCCCTGCCACGCGGCAAGAGGCACCCGAAGGATGCGCGTGGCGCCCGGGTTGCAGGTGCGGATGCAGCCTTCGGGGTCGAGCACGATCACGCCCGCGGTGAGGTTGTCCATGATGGTCTGCAGGCGCGCGCGCGCGCTGTCCAGCGCCTGCATGCTGTGGTTGGCCTGCGCGCGCGCGTCGGCCAGCTGCTGCGTCATGAGCGCAAAGGCACGCGTGAGCTGGCCGAGTTCGTCATGGCTTTCAAGCGCTGCCTTGGGCGTGAGGTTGCCTGCCGCCACCTCGCGCACGCCATCGGCCAGCACCAGCAGCGGGCGCGCGAGCTGGTTGCCCAGGATCACCGCGAGCAGCACCGCGCCAAAGACCGCGAGAAACAGGCTGAGCGTGAGCGTGCCGATGTACATGCGCCGCAGTCCGACACGCGCCAGCGCCCGCTCCTGGTACTCGCGATTGGCCTGCTGCACGGCCACGGCATTGCTCACCAATGCCGGCGGCAGATCCGTCACCGTCTCCAGATAGCGTGATTCTTCCAGCAGCCCCACGCGCGGATTGACCACGGGAACGAGCACACGCACGCGCGCATGCAGCGTCGCGTGCGCATCGATGGCATCTTCCAGCCCCTCGATCTGCCAGGCGCCGCGCTGCTGGCGCGCCTGCTGCAGCATCTGCGCGCTCGGGCGCGTCGGGTTGAGCTTGAGCAAGGATTGGCCTGCGCTGGCCAGAGGCTGGCCCGCCGCGCTCCAGAGCACGAGGTCGCTGGCGCCGAGCTGGTCGCGCATGCGCTCAAGCACCAGGCCGGCCCCGGCATCGGGCACCTGGCTGAGCTGGCTGCTGGCGCTGCGCGTGTTGGCGGCCATGTCGCTCGCCAGCGTTTCGAGCGTGACGCGAGCCAGGTTCACCCCCGCGTTGAGTGCCCCTTCCACCTCCACGTCGAACCAGGTTTCGATCGAACGCGAGACAAACTGGTAGGAGACCACGTAGATCAAAAGGCCGGGCACCACGCCCACCAGGGCGAAGATGGCCGCGAGCTTGAGCAAAAGGCGGCTGCCGAAGCGCCCCTTGCGCAGGCGCACGAGCAGGCGCACGCCGCCCCAGACCAGCACGGCGAGCAGGATGGCCGCCACCAGCACGTTGACCACCACCAGCCAGCTGAAATTGCGCTCGTAGATCACGCGGTTGTTCGTCGCCAGCGTGAGCAGGAACAGCAGCACGACCGCGATCGCCGACATGATGCCGGCGCCCATCCCCACGGCCCAGCGCACGCTGCGCGAGCGGCTGGCTGCGCGCCGTGCCGAACCTGCGGGACGGGGGGATTCCTGCGTCATGGCTCTTGCGGCGGCACCTCGGGCAGCGGCTGCGCGGTCTCGGGCACGGCAGCCGCGCCCTCCAGCTGCAGGTTCCAGTTGACCCCGCCGACCGCGCCCCATTGCAGCGGGCGCGGCAGTTGGGACGTGTCCAGCCGGTAGTTCAGGCGCAGGGTGTAGGGTGTGTCCTCGTCCAGCTCGGACGCCTGCGCGACACGCCAGCGCGAAATGCGCCCCATGGCCGCGAGCGCTTCCTGCAGCGTGTCGTAATTCTGTGCCAGCGCGATTCCCAGGCCGGTGGGCGCGATGGGCTCGGACGCCTGGGCCACGCGCCAGCGACGTGTCAGGGGCTGGTAGCTCAGGCGCACGTAGCGCATGGCATTGACCAGCACCTTGTCGCTCCAGTACCAGCGGTGGCGCAGGATCTGCGCCTGCGCCACGAAGTGCATGGCGATACCGTTGAGCAAGGCGTTTTCCACCGACGGCGGCAGCTGCACCGGCACCACGGCCGAAAGGAAGACGCCCTGCGCGCTGCGCTCCACCCGCAGCTGCAGCGCGGCGCGCCCGGCCTCCTGGGCCTGCGCCATGGGCAGCAGCAGCCCGAGGAACGCGAGAGCGGTCAGCCACACCCGCAGTGCGCGGCCCAGGCGGCGCGGCAGGGCCCCGTCAGGCCACCGACTTGCGCAGCAATGCATAAAAGAATCCGTCGTGCTCACGATCCGCATTGTCCCGGACGGCGGCGCTCGCGTCCTCCTGCGTGGGCAACATATGACCCGGAGAGGGCATCAGGCGTGCGTCGGTGTGGCGCGCAAGAAACGCGGCGATCTGCTCGTCGCCCTCGGCACGGAACACCGAGCAGGTGCTGTACAGCAACCGCCCGCCCGCGCGCACGCACGGCCACAGCGCCTCGAGCAGACGCGCCTGCTGCGCCGCCAGTTGAGCAATGTCGCTTTCGCGGCGCAGCCAGCGCACATCGGGGTGACGGCGCACGATGCCCGAGGCCGTGCACGGCGCATCGAGCAGAACGGCATCGAACGCTTCATCGCCCGCCGCCGGCCACCACGCGTCCACCGCGCCCGCGTCGGCCACCAGCACCTGCGCCGCAAGATCGAGCCGCCGCAGGTTCTCGTCGATACGCCGTGCGCGCTGCGCATCGACCTCCAGCGCGGTCACGCTCCAGGGCGCGCCACGCGCCTTGGCCCAGTCGGCCAGGTGGGCCGTCTTGCCCCCTGGGGCCGCACAGGCGTCGAGCACACGCAAGGGGCGCTGCGGATCGAGCCCATCGAGCAGCAGGGGCGCCGCTCGTTGAGCGGCCGCGTCCTGAACCGCCACCCAGCCCGCATCAAACCCCGGCAGGCGCGACACCGGGACGGGATGGCACAGGATCAGGCCGTTGTCCCCGGTCTCGACTGCTTTCATACCGATAGCTGTCAGCGCTTGTTGGTACTTCTCTACAGTCGTTTTCGACTCTGAAACACGCAGGGTCATCGAGGGCGGCCGGTTGTCCACCTCGACGATGTCCTGCCAGCGCTCGGGATGGTCCGCGCGCAGACGCCGCAGCCACCACGCCGGATGGTTGGTGCGCGCCACCTCGTCGTCCTGCGTGGCCGCGACCAGCGCATCGCGCTCACGCAGAAAACGGCGCAGGCAGGCGTTGATGAAACCGGCCTGCGCGCGCGTGCTGGCGTTGCGCCGGGCCGCTTCCACCGCCTGATTGACGAGCGTGAAGGACTCGTAGGGCGCCGCCAGCGGATCCCAGAGCAGCGCCAGCGCGGTCACCAGCAGGGCGTGGGCGTCGGCCTGCGGCTGGCGGGACACCAGGGCACGCGCGAGCGCGCGAGCGCGCCCCAGCTGGCGCAGCACATGAAAGACGAGCGCCTGCGTGCCGGGGCGCAGCGGCGGCGCGACAGCCGCCAGGGCGAGCGTGGCCGACGTGCCCTGACTCACCGCGCGCACGCACCCCGCGGTCTCATGCAGCAGCCGCCACAGCGGCGGGGACAGGGTCTGGTCCGTCACAAGCGGTGCGTCTGCCTGAAGCCGAACAGCCAGGCGAGCACGCTGGCCGGAAATTGAACCACGGCGCCGTTGTAGCTGGCCACCGCCTCATTGAAGGCCGTTCGCGCCGGAACGCTTTGCTGGCGCAGGCTTTCGTTCTGACGCGCCCACAGCGCAAGTTCGCCCTGCACCGTCGCATCGCCCCCGCCATCGTGGCTGGTCAGCGTCTGCCATGCCCCCGCGAGCGCCTGCACGCCCGCCCCGAGCGCGGCGATCGCGCCGCCGTCCAGCGGCCGCGCACGCGCCACCGCCAGCGAGGCGCCCAGCTGCGTGGTCGCGGCAGCCACTGCGGCGTGGGCATCGGCCATGCCGCCGTCGGGGGACAGATCATCCAGCGCGGCCAGGCACTCGCTCGTCAGCGCGATCCAGCGCACGAAAAATGTGTCGAGCGCGCCGAAAGCCTGCAGCACGGTCGAGCGCTGGCGCACGAGGCGGTTGTACGCACCCACCATCCAGAACAAACCCAGGGCCAGCAGCAGGGCCAGCCAATGCATCCACGTCATGCGTCAGAGCCTTGAAGAAATGAAAAGGCCCGCCGACCGTGGGGTTCGACGGGCCTGCACATGCGCGAGTGCGCTCGCTTACTGCGCCGCTGCGTCGCCACCTTCATGCGTGGCGGCCGCTTCGGCGCTGGCGCCCTCGGCGAGTTCGGCGGCTTCGGCCTCGTCGATCGCACGGCGCTCGGCCTCGTCCATCGCGTCCTTGACCTTGCGCGCCTGATGGTAGGCCAGGCCCGTGCCCGCCGGAATCAGGCGGCCGACGATGACGTTCTCCTTGAGCCCGCGCAGCTCGTCGCGCTTGCCCATGATGGCCGCCTCGGTGAGCACGCGCGTGGTTTCCTGGAAGGAAGCGGCGGAGATGAACGAATCGGTCGACAGCGACGCCTTGGTGATGCCCAGCAGCAGGTTGGTGAACGTGGCCGGGATCTTGCCGTCCTTCTGCAGAGCCTCGTTGGTGTTGAGCACTTCCGAGCGTTCGACCTGCTCGCCGACGATGTAGGTCGACTCGCCCGGGTTGTCGATCACGACGCGGCGCAGCATCTGGCGCACGATCACCTCGATGTGCTTGTCGTTGATCTTCACGCCCTGCAGGCGGTAGACGTCCTGCACCTCATCGACGATGTAGCGCGCCAGCTCCTCGATGCCCAGCAGGCGCAGGATGTCCTGCGGATCGGCCGGGCCGTCGACGATGTGCTCGCCCTTGTTCACCACCTGGCCTTCGTGCACCAGGATGTTCTTCTCCTTGGGCACGAGCTCGTCCCAGACGACACCCTCGTGGTCGGTGATCTGCAGCCGCACCTTGCCCTTGGTTTCCTTGCCGAAGGAGATCGTGCCGGTCATCTCGGCGAGCATGCCCTTGTCCTTGGGGCTGCGCGCCTCGAACAGTTCGGCCACGCGCGGCAGACCGCCGGTGATGTCGCGCGTCTTCTGGCCTTCGACCGGAATGCGCGCCAGCACCTCGCCGGGGCCCACGTCCTGGCCGTCGCGCACCTGGATCAGCGCGCCGATCTGGAAGCCGATGGCCACCGCGTGGTCGGTGCCGGGGATCTTCACCTCGTTGCCACTGGCGTCGATCAGCTTGACCAGCGGACGCACCACCTTGGCCGAGCCGCGGCGCTTGGGGTCGATCACCACGAGTGTGGACAGGCCCGTGACGTCGTCCACCTGCTTGGCGACCGTGAGGCCTTCCTCGACGTTCTCGAACTTCACGCGGCCCGCGTACTCGGTGATGATGGGGCGCGTGAGCGGGTCCCAGTGCGCCAGGTGCGTGCCGGCCTTGATCTGCTGGTCGGCCTTGATCAGCAGCGTGGCGCCGTAGGGCACGCGGTGGCGTTCACGCTCGCGGCCGTGCTCGTCGTGGATCACGATCTCGCCCGAGCGCGAGATCACCACCAGCTCGCCCTTGGAGTTGGTGACGTAGCGCATCGTGGTGTTGAAGCCCACGCTGCCGTTGGACTTGGCTTCCACGCCCGAGGCCACGGCCGCGCGCGAAGCGGCGCCGCCGATGTGGAAGGTGCGCATCGTCAACTGCGTACCCGGCTCGCCGATGGACTGCGCGGCGATCACGCCCACGGCCTCGCCGAGGTTGATCAGGCCGCCGCGGCCCAGGTCGCGGCCATAGCACTTGGCGCACAGGCCGTAGCGCGTGTCGCAGGTGAGCGCGGTGCGCACCTTGACTTCGTCCACGCCCGCGGTCTCGAACCCGTCGATCACGTCTTCGGACAGCAGCGTGCCCGCCGTCGCCAGCACGGCGCGGGTCTCGGGGTGCAGCACATCTTCGGCGGCCACGCGGCCCAGGATGCGATCACGCAGCGACTCGATGACCTCGCCGCCCTCGACCACGGCGCGCATCAGCGTGCCGTTGTGCGTGCCGCAATCTTCCTCGGTCACGACGAGGTCCTGCGTCACATCCACCAGACGGCGCGTGAGGTAGCCGGAGTTGGCCGTCTTGAGCGCCGTGTCCGCCAGGCCCTTGCGCGCGCCGTGCGTGGAAATGAAGTACTGCAGCACGTTCAGGCCTTCACGGAAGTTGGCCGTGATCGGCGTCTCGATGATCGAGCCGTCCGGCTTGGCCATCAGGCCGCGCATGCCCGCGAGCTGGCGAATCTGCGCCGCGCTGCCGCGCGCGCCCGAGTCGGCCATCATGTAGATGGAGTTGAACGACTCCTGATCGACCTGCTTGCCATGGCGGTCGGTGGTCTTCTCGACCTTGAGCTGGTCCATCATGACCTTGGAGACATCGTCGCCGGCCTTGCCCCAGATATCGACCACCTTGTTGTAGCGCTCGCCGGCGGTGACCAGACCCGAGACGTACTGCTGCTCGATCTCCTTCACTTCCTTCTCGGCGCGGCCGATGATCTCGGCCTTCTGCGGCGGCACCAGCATGTCGTCCACGCAGATCGAGATGCCCGCGTGCGTGGACAGGCGGAAGCCGTTTTGCATCAGCTTGTCCGCGAGCACCACGGTTTCCTTCAGGCCGCACTTGCGGAAGGAGGCGTTGATGAGGCGCGAAATCTCCTTCTTCTTGAGCGCTTTGTTGATGTGCGAGAAGTCCAGACCCTTGGGCAGGATTTCGGAGAGCAGTGCACGGCCCACCGTGGTGTCCACGAGCTTGATCACCGGCTCGAACTCGCCCGTGTCCCGGTTCTTTTCCCACTGCGTCAGGCGCACGTGGATCTTGCTGGTCAGCTCCACCTCACCGGCGTCGAGCGCGCGCTGCACCTCGGCCAGGTCCATGAAGGCCATGCCTTCGCCCTTGCCGTTGATGCGCTCGCGCGTGGCGTGGTACAGCCCCAGCACCACGTCCTGCGAAGGCACGATGGAAGGCTCGCCCGAGGCCGGGAAGAGCACGTTGTTCGAGGCCAGCATCAGCGTGCGCGCCTCCAGCTGCGCCTCGACCGACAGCGGCACGTGCACGGCCATCTGGTCGCCGTCGAAGTCGGCGTTGAAGGCCGCGCACACCAGCGGGTGCAGCTGGATCGCCTTGCCCTCAATCAGGATGGGTTCGAAGGCCTGGATGCCCAAGCGGTGCAGCGTCGGGGCGCGGTTGAGCATCACGGGGTGCTCGCGGATCACCTCTTCGAGGATGTCCCAGACCACGGGCGTGCCGCTTTCCACTTCCTTCTTCGCCGCCTTGATGGTGGTGGCGATGCCCATGGCTTCCAGGCGCGAGAAGATGAAGGGCTTGAAGAGTTCGAGCGCCATCAGCTTGGGCAGGCCGCACTGGTGCAGCTTCAGCTGCGGGCCCACGGTGATCACCGAGCGGCCCGAGTAGTCCACGCGCTTGCCCAGCAGGTTCTGGCGGAAGCGCCCGCCCTTGCCCTTGATCATGTCGGCGAGCGACTTGAGCGCGCGCTTGTTCGCGCCCGTCATCGCCTTGCCGCGGCGGCCGTTGTCCAGCAGACTGTCCACGGCCTCCTGCAGCATGCGCTTTTCGTTGCGCGCGATGATCTCGGGCGCCTTCAGTTCGAGCAGGCGGCGCAGGCGCGAGTTGCGGTTGATCACGCGGCGGTACAGATCGTTCAGATCCGACGTGGCGAAGCGCCCGCCATCGAGCGGCACCAGTGGGCGCAGATCGGGCGGCAGCACCGGCAACACTTCCAGAATCATCCACTCGGGCTTGATGCCCGACTTCTTGAAGGCTTCCAGGACCTTCAGGCGCTTGGTGTTTTTCTTGACCTTGGCCTCGGAGCCGGTGAGGTCGCCGCGCAGACGCTCGACCTCGGACTCCAGATCGATGCCCTGCAGCAGATCCTTGATGCCCTCGGCACCCATCTTGGCGACGAACTCATCACCGTACTCGACCACCTTGGCGTCGTAGTCGTCCTCGCTCATGATGCTGAATTTCTTCAGCGGCGTCATGCCGGGGTCGGTGACGACATAGGCCTCGAAGTACAGCACGCGCTCGATGTCGCGCAGCGTCATGTCCAGCACCAGGCCGAGGCGGCTGGGCAGGCTCTTGAGGAACCAGATGTGCGCGCACGGCGCGGCCAGATCGATGTGACCCATGCGCTCGCGGCGCACCTTGGCCTGCGTCACTTCGACGCCGCACTTCTCGCAGATCACGCCGCGGTGCTTCAGGCGCTTGTACTTGCCGCACAGGCACTCGTAGTCCTTGATCGGCCCGAAGATCTTGGCGCAGAACAGGCCGTCGCGCTCGGGCTTGAAGGTGCGGTAGTTAATGGTCTCGGGCTTCTTGACCTCGCCGAAGGACCAGGAACGGATTTTCTCGGGCGACGCCAGGCCGATCTTGATGGCGTCGAAATGCTCATCGGGCGTGAACTGCTTGAACAGGTCGAGTAGCGATTTCATGTGACTCTTTCCCTTGTATCAAAAATACTAGCTGTCAGCGCCTGTCAAACAATGATTTCAAAATGAAAACAATCTGAAATCATTGATGAACAAGCGTTATCAGCTCACTTTTCCATTACATCCACCCTGCGTCAGGAGCGGTCCATCTCGATGTCCAGCCCCAGCGAGCGGATTTCCTTGATCAGCACGTTGAACGACTCGGGCATGCCCGCTTCGATCGAGTGCTCGCCCTTGACGATGCTCTCGTACACCTTGGTGCGGCCCTGCACGTCGTCGGACTTGACGGTGAGCATTTCCTGCAGCACGTAGGCGGCGCCGTAAGCTTCCAGCGCCCACACTTCCATCTCGCCGAAACGCTGGCCGCCGAACTGCGCCTTGCCGCCCAGCGGCTGCTGGGTGACCAGCGAGTACGGGCCGGTGGAGCGCGCGTGCATCTTGTCGTCGACCAGGTGGTGCAGCTTCAGGTAGTGCATGTAGCCGATCGTCGTCGGACGCTCGAAGCGCTCGCCGGTACGCCCGTCGTACAGCCAGGCCTGCGTGCGCGGGGCCGTGAGGCCCTTGGCCTTGGCCACCTCTTCCGGGTAGGCCAGCTGCAGCATCTCCTTGATCTCTTCTTCCGAAGCGCCGTCGAACACCGGAGACGCAAAGGGCACGCCCTTCTTGAGCTCCTGCGCCATCGCCATGAGCGCGGCGTCGTCGAGCTGCGCCAGGTCTTCCTTGCGGCCGCGCGCGTTGTAGATGTGCTCGATGTACTTGCGCACCTCGGCCGCCTTGGCCTCGCGCTCGATCATGTCGGCGATGCGCTGGCCCAGGCCCTTGGCGGCCCAGCCCAGGTGCACCTCCAGCACCTGCCCGATGTTCATCCGCGAGGGCACGCCCAGCGGATTGAGCACGATGTCGGCCGGCGTACCGTCTTCCATGTAGGGCATGTCCTCGACCGGCACGATCTTGGAGACCACGCCCTTGTTGCCGTGGCGCCCGGCCATCTTGTCGCCGGGCTGCAGGCGGCGCTTGACGGCGAGGTACACCTTGACCATCTTGAGCACGCCCGCGGGCAGCTCGTCGCCCTGCGTGAGCTTCTTCCTCTTTTCCTCGAAGGCGAGGTCGAACTCGTGGCGCGTGTGCTCCATCGCGTTCTTCATCGATTCGAGCTGCGCGGCCACCGTATCGTCGGCCAGGCGGATGTCGAACCAGTGAAAGCGCTCGACGCTGGCGAGATAGGCCTTGTCGATCTTGCTGCCCTTGGCGAGCTTGTTCGGCCCGCCGTTGGCCACCTTGCCCACCAGCAGCTTCTCGATGCGGTCGAACGCGTCGGCCTCGACGATGCGCAGACGGTCGTTCAAGTCCAGGCGGTAGCGCTTGAGCTCGTCGTCGATGATCTGCTGCGCGCGCTTGTCGCGCTGGATACCCTCGCGGGTGAACACCTGCACGTCGATCACCGTGCCCTGCGAGCCCTGCTCGACGCGCAGCGACGTGTCCTTCACGTCGCTGGCCTTCTCGCCGAAGATCGCGCGCAGCAGCTTTTCCTCCGGCGTCAGCGTGGTCTCGCCCTTGGGCGTGACCTTGCCCACCAGCGTGTCGCCGGGTTGCACCTCGGCGCCCACGTAGATGATGCCCGAGTCGTCCAGGCGATTGAGCTGCTGCTCCGAGAGGTTGGGAATGTCGCGCGTGATTTCCTCGGCACCGAGCTTGGTGTCGCGCGCCATCACCACCAGCTCCTCGATGTGCACGCTGGTGTAGCGGTCGTCGGCCACGACCTTCTCGTTGATCAGGATCGAGTCCTCGAAGTTGTAGCCATTCCAGGGCATGAAGGCGATCAGCATGTTCTGCCCGATCGCAATCTCGCCCAGGTCGGTCGAAGCGCCGTCGGCGATCACGTCGCCCTTGCCCAGCACATCGCCCTTCTTGACGATGGGACGCTGGTGGATGTTGGTGTTCTGGTTGGAACGCTGGTACTTGATGAGGTTGTAGATGTCCACGCCCACCTCGCCGGCCACCGCCTCGTCATCGTGCACGCGAATCACGATGCGCGTGGCATCGACGTAATCGACGATGCCGCCGCGCTCGGCCACCACCACGGTGCCCGAGTCCACGGCCGCCACACGCTCGATGCCCGTGCCCACGAGAGGCTTTTCGGGCCGCAGTACCGGCACGGCCTGACGCGACATGTTGGCGCCCATCAAGGCGCGGTTGGCGTCGTTGTGCTCCAGGAAGGGCACGAGAGATGCCGCGACCGAGACGATCTGCGCGGGCGAGACGTCCATGTACTGCACGCGGTCAGCCGACACCAGCGTCGATTCGCCCTGCTCGCGCGCGCTCACCAGGTCGCCCGTCAGGCGCCCCTGCTCATCCAGCGTGGCGTTGGCCTGCGCGATGATGTACTTGCCCTCCTCGATGGCCGAGAGGTAGTCGATCTGATCGGTCACCTTGCCATCGACCACGCGGCGGTACGGCGTCTCGATGAAGCCGTACTCGTTCAGACGCGCGTACAGCGCCAGCGAGTTGATCAGGCCGATGTTCGGGCCTTCCGGCGTTTCGATCGGGCACACGCGCCCGTAGTGCGTGACGTGCACGTCGCGCACCTCGAAACCGGCGCGCTCGCGCGTCAGACCGCCCGGGCCCAGGGCCGAGACGCGGCGCTTGTGCGTGATCTCGGCCAGCGGGTTGGTCTGGTCCATGAACTGCGACAGCTGCGAGGCGCCGAAGAATTCCTTGAGCGCCGCGGAAATCGGCTTGGAATTGATCAGGTCGTGCGGCATGAGCGGCTCCTGCTCAGCCTGGCCCAGGCGCTCCTTCACGGCCTTCTCGATGCGCGCCAGACCCGTGCGGTACTGGTTCTCGGCCAGCTCGCCCACGCAGCGCACGCGGCGGTTGCCCAGGTGGTCGATGTCGTCCACCTCGCCCTTGCCGTTACGCAGGTCCACGAGGATCTTGACCACGGACAGGATGTCGTCGTTGGACAGCACCATGGGGCCGGTCGATTCGTCGCGGCCCACCTTGGCGTTGAACTTCATGCGCCCCACGCGCGACAGGTCGTAGGTGTCGTGGTTGTAGAACAGGCGCTGGAACAGGGCCTGCACCGCGTCCTCGGTCGGCGGCTCGCCGGGACGCATCATGCGGTAGATCGCCACGCGCGCGGCGAACTCGTCCACGGTCTCGTCCATGCGCAGCGTCTGCGAAATGTACGGCCCCTGATCGAGCTCGTTCGTGTGGATGCAGGGCAGTTCCTTGACGCCCGCGGCGCGCAGCGTTTTGAGCAGCGCTTCGGTCAGCTCATCGTTGGCCTTGGCCAGGATCTCGCCCGTGTCGCCATCGACGAGGTTGTGCGCCAGCACGCGGCCAATGAGGAAATCCTCGGGCACGCTGATGTGCGTCGTCTTCGACTGCTCCAGCTCGCGCGTGTGGCGCGCGGTGATGCGCTTGTCCTTGGCGACGATGACCTTGCCGGCCTTGTCGGTGATGTCAAAGCGCGCGACCTCGCCCTTGAGGCGATCGGCGACGAATTCCAGCTGCGCGCCCGAGTCCATCAGGCGGAAGTTGTCGTTGACGAAGAAGTGCGCGAGGATCTGCTCGGCGTTCAGGCCGATGGCCTTGAGCAGAATCGTGACGGGCATCTTGCGGCGGCGGTCGACGCGGAAGTACAGGATGTCCTTGGGGTCGAACTCGAAGTCCAGCCACGAGCCACGGTAGGGAATGATGCGCGCGGAGAACAGCAGCTTGCCCGAGCTGTGCGTCTTGCCCTTGTCGTGCTCGAAAAACACGCCGGGCGAGCGGTGCAGCTGGCTCACGATCACGCGCTCGGTGCCGTTGATGATGAACGAGCCCTTGTCGGTCATGCGCGGAACTTCGCCCATGTAGACTTCCTGCTCCTTCACCTCCTTGACCACCTTGGAGTCCTTCGTGGACGCGTCGCGGTCATAGATGATGAGTCGCACCTTGGCGCGCACGGCCGAGGCGAACGTCAGGCCCCGCGTCTGGCACTCGCGCACGTCGAACGCCGGCTTGGCGAGGTTGTACTCCGTGAACTTCATCTCCACGAAGCCATTGTGCGAAACGATGGGGAAGGCCGAGAGAAACGCCGCCTGCAGGCCCTCGTTGGTGCGCTTCTTCGGGGGTACGTCAGCCTGCAGGAACGCGGTGTAGGCGTCCTTTTGCATCTGCAGCAGATAGGGCACTTTGAGCACGCTGTCGCGTGTGCCAAAGCTCTTGCGGATGCGTTTGCGTTCGGTATAGCTGTACGTGGATGTTGGGGCCATGAATACTCCGGGCAAAGACATGAGAAACGGTCTTCGACGACTGCCCCACGGACTCATACGGCCCATGGGCTTGGCGGTTGGCCACTACCAACCATGGCGGACGGCGATGCATTGCACATCGCCCGAACCAAGGCATCTTCCGTTGTCGGACAAGAGCAGAAGACACTAGAAAACAACCCCGGGGCCGCTTTCTGGTGCGCTCTGCGGCGCAACCGCCACAAAGCGCCAAGGGCTGGGAGCCTCTTGCAAGACCCCCAGCCCGGCGCAAGGAACGTGCTTACTTGAGCTCGGCCTTCGCGCCCGCTTCGACGAGCTTCTTGGCAGCGGCTTCGGCGTCGGCCTTGGGCATCGCTTCCTTGACGGTCTTGGGCGCGCCGTCGACCAGGTCCTTGGCTTCCTTCAGGCCCAGGCCGGTGATTTCGCGCACGGCCTTGATGACCGACACCTTGTTCGCGCCGGCTTCGGTCAGCACGACGTTGAACTCGGTCTTTTCTTCGGCGGCAGCGGCGGCGGCGCCACCACCGGCAGCAGCGGGAGCGGCCATGGCGGCAGCGCTCACGCCGAACTTCTCTTCAATGGCCTTCACCAGGTCATTGAGTTCCAGGACCGTCATGCTGTCCAGCGCGGTCAAGAATGCGTCTTTATCGAATGCCATTTTGATTTCCTAACAATTGGTTTTCAGAGGGTTGCAAATACCGCGGCGCCACTCAAGCGGCCACGGCCTCGCCTTCGCCTTTTTTCGCCGCCAGTGCACCCAGCACCACGGCGGTGCGGGAGATCGGCGACATGAGCAAGCCACACAGCTGAGCCAGCAATACTTCCCGGGAAGGGATGCTTGCCAACTGCTTCACGCCGTTCACGTCCAGGGCCTTGCCCCCGAAGGCGCCGCCGCGAATCACCAGCTTTTCGTTGGTCTTCGCGAAATCGGCCACCACCTTGGCGGCGGCCACAGCGTCTTCGGAGAAGCCGTAGATCAGAGGGCCGGTCATCTGGTCGACCAGCACTTCAAAACTGCTGCCATTCACCGCCCGGCGGGCCAGGGTGTTCTTCAGAACACTCAGGGACACCCCCTGGCTGCGGGCACTGGCGCGCAGTTTCGTCATGTCGGCGACCGTGATGCCACGGTACTCCGCGATCACGAGCGTTTGAGCTTTGGCGGCGAGCCCGGTCACATCATTGATGACCGCTTCTTTCTCACTGCGATTCAGACTCAAGGTCTACTCCTTCATATGCGCACCTCGGGGCGAGCCCCTCGATGCACGCTCTTCGTTTGCAGCGACCAACTGTCGAGGAATCCGAATTCCAGAATCAGCGGGGTCGCCATCTGCGTTGGCTCCGTGGATTTGAGTGCACCCCTCGTGCACACCAACGGTCTTGGATGGCCAGTGCATCACCGCACCGCCCACCACCGGAGCGCCTGCAAGAGCGCCCCAATCCTTTGCCACTCAGGCGCTCAGGGTCTGCGTGTCCACGCGCACACCCACGCCCATGGTGCTCGAAACCGCCACCTTGCGCAGGTACACGCCCTTGCTCGTCGCCGGCTTGGCCTTGTTCAGCGCTTCCACCAGCGCCACGAGGTTGCCCTGGAGCTTGGCCACGTCGAACGAACGGCGACCGATCGTGGAATGCACGATGCCCGCCTTGTCCACGCGAAACTGGACCTGACCGGCCTTGGCATTCTTCACGGCCGTGGCGACGTCGGGGGTGACCGTGCCCACCTTGGGGTTGGGCATCAGGCCGCGCGGGCCGAGAATCTGGCCCAGCTGACCGACGACGCGCATCGCGTCCGGCGCCGCGATGACGATGTCGAACGGCATGTCGCCCGCCTTCACGCGCGCTGCCAGATCGTCCATGCCCACCACGTCCGCGCCAGCGGCCGCAGCCTCTTCCGCCTTGGCACCTTGAGCGAACACGGCGACACGCTTGGTCTTGCCCGTGCCGTTGGGCAGCACGACGGCGCCACGCACCACCTGGTCGGACTTCTTGGCGTCAATGCCCAACTGCACTGCAACGTCGATCGACTCGTCGAATTTGGCCGTGGCCGCTTCCTTGACCAGACCGAGCGCGTCCGCAAGCGTGTACAGCTTGCCACTGTCCACCTTGCCCTCCAGGGCTTTCTGTTTCTTCGTGAGCTTGGCCATTTACACACCCTCCACCGCGACGCCCATCGAGCGGGCCGAACCGGCGAGCGTACGCACGGCGGCGTCCACGTCGGCGGCGTTCATGTCCTTGAGCTTGGTCTTGGCGATCTCTTCGAGCTGGGCGCGCGTGATCTTGCCGACCTTGGTCGCCTTGGCGTTGGCCGAACCCTTGTCCAGCTTGATCGCCTTCTTGATCAGCACGGTCGCCGGCGGCGTCTTGATGATGAAGGTGAAGCTCTTGTCCGCGAAGGCGGTGATCACCACCGGCAGCGGCAGGCCAGGCTCCACACCCTGGGTCTGCGCGTTGAACGCCTTGCAGAACTCCATGATGTTCAAGCCACGCTGACCCAACGCCGGGCCAATGGGGGGGGACGGATTGGCCTTGCCAGCTGGCACTTGCAGCTTGACGAAGCCGACGATTTTTTTCGCCATGAAAACTCCTTGCGGGTACATCGCCCGACCGATCACGGTCAAGCTCCCCGGGGGTGAACGACTCTAGAACTACCCAACGCACACAAGGCCGAGCCGAAAAGCCCTGGTACGAAAATCTGTCGGGGCTCAGGACTTCTCGACCTGGGCAAACTCCAGCTCCACCGGGGTGGATCGTCCGAAAATCGTCACCGCCACGCGCAGGCGACTCTTTTCATAGTTGACCTCCTCGACGGTTCCGTTGAAGTCGGTGAAGGGGCCGTCCTTGACGCGCACCATTTCGCCCGTGATGAATTCAATCTTGTGCCGGGGCTTGTCCGTACCCTCCTGCACCTGGCTCTCGATCTTGCGCACCTCTTCATCGGAAATCGGCGCAGGGCGGTTCTTGGCGCCGCCAACAAAACCCGTCACCTTGTTGGTGTGCTTGATCAGATGCCAGGTATCGTCGTCCATGAGCATTTGCACGAACACATAGCCCGGGTACAGACGGCGCTCCGTCGTACGCCGCTGGCCATTGCGCACCTCCACCACTTCTTCGGTGGGAACGAGGATCCGGCCAAACTTCTCCTGCATCCCGGAGCGCTTGATGCGTTCGAGAATATTGCGTTCGACGGCCTTCTCCATGCCCGAATAGGCATGCACGATATACCAGCGCAAATTGGAGCCGGCCCCATCCTCCTGCGGCACTACCTGCGCGCCCTCGGTCATCTCCGACATCACTTCCTCCACCCGAGTATCAGGTCGTAGAGCACCCACTCCAGCGTCTTGTCGGTAAACCAAAGAAAGAACGCCATGAGGACCACGAGCGCAAAAACGTAAACCGTCATCTGCATGGTTTCCTTGCGCGTGGGCCACACCACCTTGCTCATTTCACGCCACGAATCCCGCGACAACGCAATCAGATGGCGCCCGGCTTCGGAGAGGAAAAACACGACGCACGCAGCCACAAGCCCGACGACGAGCGAGCCCCATTGCACCAAGGCGCCCTCGCGACCGAGGAAATAAAAACCCGCCAATGCGGCAACGACAAACAGCGCCGCCAGAGCCAGCTTGGCCCTGTCCGCCGCCGTGGAAACCGTTTCAACCTGGGAAGTCGCCATTCACGTTCCTGTATTCAATGCACCGCGCAGACGCCGAAGCCCGTCAGGTCTGACGGGCTCTGTCACGTGCCACCCGGTGTGGCAGGGGCAGTAGGAATCGAACCTACAACCTTCGGTTTTGGAGACCGACGCTCTGCCAATTGAGCTATGCCCCTACGAATTCCCTTACTCGATGATCTTAGCCACGACACCCGCACCCACGGTGCGTCCGCCCTCGCGGATGGCAAAGCGCAGGCCTTCCTCCATGGCGATGGGGTGGATGAGCTTGACGGTCATGGACACGTTGTCGCCGGGCATCACCATTTCCTTGTCCTGGGGCAGCTCGATCGCGCCCGTCACGTCCGTGGTGCGGAAGTAGAACTGCGGGCGGTAGTTGTTGAAGAACGGCGTGTGACGGCCGCCCTCGTCCTTGGACAGCACGTACACCTCGCACGAGAAGTGCGTGTGCGGCGTGATGGAGCCGGGCTTGGCCACGACCTGGCCGCGCTCGACGTCTTCGCGCTTGGTGCCGCGCAGCAAAATGCCGACGTTGTCGCCCGCCTGGCCCTGATCCAGGAGCTTCCTGAACATTTCCACGCCGGTGACGGTGGTCTTTTGCGTGGGACGAATGCCCACGATTTCCACTTCCTCGCCCACCTTGACGACGCCACGCTCGACGCGACCGGTGATCACGGTGCCGCGTCCGGAGATGGAGAACACGTCTTCCACAGGCATGAGGAAGGCGCCGTCGACGGCGCGCTCGGGCGTGGGAATGTAGCTGTCCAGCGCCTCGGCCAGCTTCAGGATGGCCTGCTCGCCCATTTCGCCAGCGTCGCCTTCGAGCGCCAGCTTGGCCGAGCCCTTGATGATGGGGGTGTCGTCGCCGGGGAAGTCGTACTTGGAGAGGAGCTCGCGCACTTCCATCTCGACGAGTTCGAGCAACTCGGCATCATCGACCATGTCGCACTTGTTCAGGAACACGATGATGTAGGGCACGCCCACCTGGCGGGCCAGCAGGATGTGCTCGCGCGTCTGGGGCATGGGGCCGTCGGCGGCGGAGACGACGAGGATGGCGCCATCCATCTGGGCGGCGCCGGTGATCATGTTCTTGACGTAGTCGGCGTGGCCGGGGCAGTCCACGTGGGCGTAGTGGCGGTTGGCCGTCTCGTACTCGATGTGGCTGGTGTTGATGGTGATGCCGCGCGCCTTCTCTTCGGGGGCATTGTCGATCTGGTCGTAGCCCTTGGCTTCACCGCCGAACTTCTTGGACAGCACCGTGGCGATGGCCGCCGTCAGCGTCGTCTTGCCGTGGTCCACGTGACC
>ERZ778021.1834-NODE-1834-length-22068-cov-9.386544_pt1 | contig 22068 bp, 19 predicted proteins | sample MGYA00375751_ERZ778021 | MGnify/ENA primary metagenome ERZ778021 (study PRJEB29350, sample SAMN05389814) | bioreactor metagenome | isolation source: Thiocyanate stock bioreactor | place: South Africa: University of Cape Town | collected 2013-08-29 ... | reverse complement strand
CATCTCTGGCATACTATTTGATTTTAATGGATCAAAAAATAATATATGGACAGAGAAATATCAAAGGAAATCCGTATTAAGGAAAAAAGGAAGTCGATCATCAAATGGGTAATTGGCCTTGGGAGTGTTGCCGGATCAATTGTTCTTGTACTTTCACTCATACAGCCAACTCTTAAAATGGACGACGTAATTGTATCTAAAGTAGATAAAGGGATTATTGAAGTATCCGTAAATGCATCTGGCAAGGTTATTCCTGCTTTTGAGGAAATTATAAACTCTCCCATAAATTCACGTATTTTGGAAATCTACAAACGGGGTGGCGATTCTGTTGACATCGGAACGCCAATATTAAAGTTAGATTTACAAAGAGCCGAAACTGACTTTCAAAAACTCTTGGACGAAGAACAAATGAAAAGATTACAGCTAGAACAGCTAAGAGTTAACATTCGCAGCAAATTATCTGAAATGGAAATGAAGTTAAAGGTTTCAAGAATGGAACTGAGTAGAAAAGAGGTTGAATTACGAAATGAACGTTATCTGGACAGTTTAGGGGCTGGAACAACCGACAAAGTACGTCAGGCTGAACTTAGCTTTACTGTTGGCGAATTACAGTTAAAAGAAGATGAACAAAAGTATTTGAATGAGCAGGCTCTTGGCAAAGCTGATCTGAAAGTGAAAGAATTGGAATTAAATATTTTCAGAAAAGGTCTGGCCGAAACGAAAAGGACACTGGAAGATGCACAAGTACGTTCTCCGCGTAAAGCAATTCTAACCTATGTTAACAGTGAATTGGGAGCTCAGGTAGTTCAAGGGGCAAAAATAGCCATTGTATCTGATCTCTCTCATTTTAAAATTGACGGTGAAATAGCAGACACCTATGGAGATCGAATTGCTACAGGTAATAAAGTTATGGTAAAGATCGGTAGCGAGAAATTAAGCGGTACAGTTAGCGATATTACTCCATTATCAAAAAACGGAGTCATATCTTTTACTGTTCAATTGGACAACGACAATCACCCCCGGCTCCGCTCCGGATTAAAGACCGATGTATACGTAATGAATGCCGTAAAGGAGGATATTATGCGGATTGCAAATGGATCCTACTATGTTGGCAAGGGAGATTACGAGCTATTTGTTATCAAGGGTGGTAACTTGATTAAGAAGAAAATCAGATTAGGAGACAGCAACTTCGAGTTTGTTGAAGTGATAGATGGATTGCAGCCCGGTGATAAGGTAATTATTTCGGATATGACAAACTATAAGAATAAGAAAAAATTGAAATTTAAAAACTAACAGATAATATTATGATTAAACAACACATAAAACAAGCTGTTCAACTATTGAAAGAGAATAGACTGGTAAGTTGTATTTCGATTATCGGAACAGCATTATCCATAGCAATGGTTATGGTTGTGGTTCTTTTGTTTCAGATTCAGCTGAGTGGTTATTATCCTGAATATAATCGCGACAGGATGCTGTATATCCAGGGAACAGAGGCGACCAGCAAAAATGGGACCGATACCAACAGAGGTGGCATGTCGGCCGAAGTTGTAAGGGAATGTTTTTATTCACTTAAAACGCCGGAAAAGGTAACAGCTATTTATTCTGAAGATTTGCCAATCTCACTCCCCAATAAAAGATTATTCAAAGAGTATAATGTAAAGTATACAGATGATGGATTTTGGTCAATTTTTAATTTCCGCTTCATTACAGGAAAGCCTTTCGAAAAAGCCGATTTCCTATCCGGAATACCTAAAGCCGTAATAACAGATCAGACTGCACGAGAGTTATTTGGAACTACTGATGTTTTAGGGAAAAATATAGTAATTAATTTCATTAACTACTCAATTACAGGAGTAGTAAAAGAAGTAAGCAGGGCTGCAAGAGATTCATACGCTGAAGCATGGATTCCTTATACAACCAAAGACCAGCTAATGAGTCTACAATATGCCGATGGAGTTTCGGGAGGTTTTAACGTCTGTATTTTAGCTAAGCATTCCAAAGATTTTGCATCCATACGAACCGAGCTGAAACAGCAGACAGCACGTTACAATGAAGGAAAACAACTTTACAAAGTAGGTTTTGCCGAGAATCCGATTTCAAGACTTGATATTGCAATGGGATCTGAAGGTTTCAGAAAAGTTGATTACAAAGACTTTATATTGGAAACCGGATCATTGGTCCTTTTTATGCTTCTGGTTCCAGCCTTGAATTTGATTGGCGTTACACAAGCATCCATTCAACGACGGAAAAGTGAAGTTGGACTGCGTAAGGCTTTTGGTGCTACGTATTCAAAGCTTGTTTCTCAGATTTTGTATGAAAATCTGGTAATTACACTATTGGGAGGTGCCCTGGGATTACTATTTTCTTTCGGACTTCTCAATATAAGTAAAGACTTCCTGTTACAAAACAATACGATGATTAACTCCGATATGCTTTTCCAGCCTGGAACATTTGTTGCAACCTTATTCTTTGTGTTGCTAATGAACTTCCTCAGCGCAGGGATACCCGCCTTACGAATTGCTAAGCAGCCAATTGTTGAGGCTCTCAAAGGAAATGAATAAATAAAAAAATTACAACAATGATAAAGCAGATAATAAAAATGCTATGGTTTCAGAAGCGTAGCAATGGATGGATTTTTATTGAATTGCTCCTTGTATTTGGAGCTCTCGTTACAATATTGGATGCGTTGCTTGTTGATGCATATACTTACTTTTCTCCCTTAGGCTACAATATTGAAAACACTTATCAATTAAAACTTGCTAAACTTAATAACAAAGCACCCGGATATGTACCGGATTCACTTGTAAGTTTATCGGAAACAGAAGCTTTATTAAAATTGATGGAAAATATCCGTCAGAATCCAGAAGTTGAAGAGGTCTGTGCAACATTTTTTTCTTGTCCATACTCTTTTGGAAACTCGTGGACTTCAATTACTCCGACAGAAGAGGCTGATACGACAAAAGTAAACGAACAATCTTTCCAGGTACGCAGGGTAACACCCGAGTATTTTAAAGTATTCAGCGTATTGGATAAAGAAGGAAAAGCAGTTATGCCTCAGCTTAACGGGGTTCAGGATGCGGTTGTTCTTTCGGCCGATCTCGAAAAACAATTCTACAATAATCAAAGGGCAAAGGGGAAAAGAGTCTCATTCAGCGGACAAGGTAATGGAAATCAGGTTGCAGCTGTATGTCAGCCCATCCGTCCTTCCGATTATGAAATTAGTGCGCCTTGTTTTTATCAGGTCCTAACTGGTAAAACGCTGGAAGAATACGTAAACTATTTTGGTGCCCAGCAAGCTGAATTATGCGTCAGAATGAAACATTCGAAAACAAAGGAAGATATAAACCATTTCCTCGAAGAAATGGGTGATCGCTTAAATGCAAGCAATCTCTATGTATATGGCGTGAAGAAAATAGAAGATCAACGCTCCCAACTTTTAGGTTACCGTGAACGCAATATGAAAATAAAGTTCTCTCTGATGGCTTTTTTGCTGATAAATGTATTCTTCGGTATCGTAGGAACATTTTGGTTGTGGACAGAAAACCGCAGAGGTGAAATAGGGCTTCGCATGGCCATTGGATCTAGTAAGTATAGTCTTTACAAGTACATGAATCTGGAAGGGATTTGTCTTTTCTCATTCACCTTACCATTCATTATTCTTTTTATGCTCAATATGGCCTATTTCGATATAATGGATACAATCCGACTACCTCTGTCGTTGTGGCGATTCTGCATAACAATAGGTAGTGCCTGGTTACTTCTGGCCGGAATGATTACACTAGGTATCTGGATTCCTGCACGTAAAGCAACCAATCTTGCTCCTGCAGAAGCTTTACATTACGAATAAAAAATAACAAAGTAATAAATACAAAAATATCATGATTAAATTAAATGGAATTAATAAAGTGTATCGGACAAAAGAGATCGAAACACAAGCCCTCGAAAATGTAAATCTGGAAGTAAAAAAAGGTGAGTTTCTTTCCATTATGGGACCTTCAGGGTGTGGTAAATCCACTCTTCTGAATATAATCGGACTACTGGATAACCCGAGTTCAGGTAGTATAGAAATAAATGGAATTCCTACAGAAAAAATGAAAGATAAACAGCTTGCTGCTTTTCGAAATCTTAATTTAGGTTTTGTTTTTCAAAGCTTTCACCTCATTAACTCGTTAAACGTACTTGATAATGTAGAACTACCATTGCTTTATAGAAACGTTTCTTCATCAGAACGAAGAAAAGCGGCCGAAGCCGTTCTGGATAAAGTGGGATTAAAACATCGTATGCGTCACTTCCCGACACAATTATCCGGAGGTCAGTGTCAACGTGTTGCCATTGCACGTGCCATTGTTGGAAATCCGGAAATTATTTTGGCTGATGAGCCTACCGGAAATCTGGATAGCAAAATGGGGGTAGAAGTAATGGATATTCTTCATCGGCTAAACAAAGAAGATGGTCGCACCATCATTATGGTAACCCACAATGAAATGCAGGCGCTGCAAACCAGTAGAATTATCCGCTTTTTTGATGGTCGTCAGATCCAATAAATCCAGATACAATATGTATAAACAATATTTTAGACAAGCATGGAATTTAATGACGCAAAACCGGTTCTATAGTACTGTGTACATAATAGGAACAGGGATGGCGATTGCCATGGTTATGGTACTTGCGATTGTATTTCATGCTCGTACTGCAAATATTGCTCCGGAAATTCACCGAGACAGAATGTTATTGGTTCCCCGGGCTGCAGCAATAAAAAAAGATGAGCAAGGAATGATGAATTCAAACCTATCTCGAAAAACGGTGAAAGAATGTTTCTACACTCTTCAAACCCCGGAACTGGTAGCTGTAGGTACAAATCCGGATAATTTAAACTATTTGATTGGAGATATATACACAAAGCTTCCTGGAGGTGCCGATCAATTTAAAACGATGGTAATGAGTACAGATGCAAACTTCTGGAAGATGTTTCAATTTTCATTTATACACGGAAATGGCTATTTACAAGCCGATTTTGAAAGCGGTATACGGAAAGTCGTACTAAGTGAAACAATGGCCCGTAAAATCTTTGGGAAAACGGATGTGATCAATATGTCAGTAATGGTTAATGAGATTGAATATAACATATCAGGAGTTGTAAAGGATGTTTCATCTGTAATGTCGCTGGTATATGCTGATATCTGGGTTCCATACACAACTCTATCCTCTGTAACAGAAACTTCAAACGCAGAAAATATTGTTGGGGCATTACAAGTATATATACTTGCTAAAGAACCGGCCGACTTTCCCAAAATCCGAAAAGAAATGGAACAGAAACGGTTGCTTTACAATACCTCATTAAAAGAATACCAGTATGAGTTTAGGGATGGAATTCCTTACACTCAAAAAGAGTTCGTATTGCGTGAAATGGACTACAGAGAAAAGCCCCATGTTTTAATGTGGAAATATTCACTTATCGGATTAATCTTTCTCCTTGTCCCTGCAGTAAATTTGTCAGGACTCACCTCGTCCAGAATGCGTAAACGTATTTCAGAATTAGGAATCAGAAAAGCTTTCGGAGCTAATCGGAATACCCTAATAAGTCAGGTATTGGTTGAAAATCTTCTTTTAACCTTTATTGGAGGTATAATCGGACTAATCCTCTCCTATATCTTAATATTAGGATTGAAAGGATTGCTGTTAGGACCAAACTATTATACGAACATGAATATAAATGTAAAGCTTGATCCGGAAATGATGATCAATTTTCCGATTTTTATTTATGCTTTTATTGTATGTGTTCTATTGAACCTCCTTTCTGCTTTCTTCCCTGTATGGAGGGCAACAAAAACGAGTATTGTTGAAGCAATTAATGACAAATAATACAAATTATGATAAAACATTTATTTAAAATAATATGGAATCAGCGAAGTGGCAACGGGTGGATAATCCTGGAATTATTCCTCGTCTTCATATTACTTTGGTATATCGTCGACTTTTTCACGGTACTTGGAGTAACAGCTACAACTCCCAACGGTTTTGAAATCAAGGACACCTATCTGGTAAAATTATCAGTCCGCCAGCCGGATAATCCGAAGCATTTCAATTATGGGGAAGCAAGTGAAGAGCCCGGTAAAAACTTTTTTCGTATAATAGATAGGATTAGGCAACATCCAAACGTTGAAGAGGTGGGCTTTGGTAAATGGTCGTATCCCTATTGTTCGTCAAGTATGTTTAATAGTTACACACACGATTCTACGAGTCTCCAGTGCCAGGTATATGAAGTAAGCCCTGAATATTTTACCATATTCAAAATCAAACCGGAAAATGGAGATTCATCCGATGACTTATCAAAAGCTATCTCGAACTTTGTTTCGGAACCGGTATCCAATAAAAGTAAACAGGCTATTATCTCTCAAACAGTCAACGAAAAACTATTTTTCGGTAAACCAACAACGAAGAAAGTTCTTAATCTGAAAAATGACAGTTCTCAAGTTAATATTCTGGCAGTAACTACCAACATAAAACCATACGAATATACAAGACCAGAAGCATTCATTCTATTTCCCATAAATAATGCAGAATTATTGACTCAGAACGATCAGGATATCTGGAGCTACTATGAAATCTTTTTTCGAACTAAATCATCCTTCCCAGCGAATAATTTTGCTGAGAAATTCAAACAAGAAATGAAAATACCGCTGAATATTGGTAATTTCTTTCTTGCAGATATACAACCTTTGGGAAACGTAAGAAAAGAATATCTTAGAAACAAAGGAATAACAAGCAGTTTACAGTATAGAGTGGGGTTTTCCATCTTCTTTTTAATAAACATATTTTTGGCTGTAATCGGCACTTTCTGGTTTAGGATTGAACAAAGACAATCGGAAATCGGATTACGGATGGCTGTTGGAAGCAGCAGAAGAAACATTCTTAAAATTATGTTCCAGGAAAGTCTGCTACTATTTTTTATTGCTGCAATACCCGCCATACTGATTTGCTTTAATATGCAAAAACTTGAATTTATTTCGGCCGACCAAATGGACCTTACTTTTGGGCGTTTTATAATAAATACATGTGTAACCAGCGGATTACTCATTGCAGTTATACTACTTGGCAACTGGTATCCGTCCTACAGAGCCTCAAGAATCTCTCCGGCGGATGCATTACATTACGAATAGCATGAACATTGGTTAAAGCAAAAAATACTGTAATTTAATATGACAGATCTATGACACAAGTTAAATTAATTATATTGGGACTGCTTTGTCCTGTATTTTTTCTCCATGGAGAAGAATTAAAGACCGAACATCTCACACTTACCGAAGCAATCAGGATTGCTCAGCTTCAATCCGTTGATGCTGCCGTAGCATTAAATGAGCTAAAAGTTGCATATTGGGAATACCGTACGCATCAGGCCGACCAGCTCCCGGAAGTAAATTTTGGAGGAACCATTCCTGCTTATAATAGTACGTTCAGCAAATACCAACAGTCGGATGGCTCGTATACCTACATTCGCAATAATTCCTTAGGAATTACGGGAGGTGTATCAATTGATCAGAATATTGCTTTAACCGGAGGGAAGATATCCTTAAAATCGGGTCTGGATCTTAACCGGCAGTTGGGTCATGGTGCCTTTAACGAATTTATGAGCTCTCCAATTGGTATTACAATAACTCAACCGATTATGGGAGTCAATATACAAAAGTGGAACAGAAAAATACAGCCTGTTCGTTACCAGGAAGCAAAAGCACACTATATTGAGCGGGTTGAGGGAGTAACCTTATCTGCAATCTCTGGTTTTTTCAATCTGTTATTGGCCCAGGAAAATTTAAAAATAGCTCAACAGAATCTTGAAAATGCTATCAAACTACATGAAATTGCCTTGGCTAAAAGGAAAATAGGACAAATATCTGAAAGTGAACTGATGCAGCTTAATCTATCAGCACTACAAGCAAAAGGCAAAGTAACTGAAGCTCAATCAGTCCGAAATGCCAGAATGTTTCAACTTCGATCTTTTTTAGGTTTAGGAGAGCAAACAGAGATTGAGCCGGTGATTCCCGAATCCTTACCATCATTCCGTATGGACTATCAAGAGGTTTTGGATAAAGCGCAAGAAAATAATTCGTTTGCCAAAAACATTCTTCGTCGTCAGTTAGAGGCTGATTATGCAGTCGCAACAGCCAAAGGTAACAGAAGAAGCATTAACTTGTATGCATCGTTCGGTTATAGCGGAACAGATCAGCGTTTTTCAAGTGTATATAATAATCTGCAAAACAGCAAGATTGTAGAGGTTGGAGTTAGTATTCCATTACTTGATTGGGGGAAGCGCAAAGGAAAAGTTAAAGTAGCCGAGTCAAACAGAGAAGTAATCCTTTCAAAAACCCGTCAGGAACAGATGAACTTTAATCAGGATATCTTTTTGTTGGTTGAAAACTTTAACAATCAGGCAGGTCAGTTATCTATCGCCAGTCAGGCAAGTGCTATAGCTCAAAAGCGTTATAAAACAGCAATCGAAACATTTATGATAGGTAAAATCAACATTCTTGATCTCAATGATGCGCAAAAAAGCAAAGACGAAGCTGTACAAAAAGAAATTGAAGAGCTTTATCTCTACTGGAATTACTATTATAACATTCGAAGTATCACCCTTTTTGATTTTCTGTCTAAAAGCACGCTGGATGCCGAATTTGAAAAAATAGTTCGAAACTGATTATTAATTTGTATTTTTGAAAACCAATAGGATAATGTATGATTTTGATAATTGATGACGATGCATCCATTCGATCCTCTTTATCGTTTTTATTAAAACGCGCAGGATTTGAAGTAAACGCTGTTTCAGGACCGAAAGAGGCTTTGGATGCAGTACGTATCCTTGCACCGGAGTTAATTCTGATGGATATGAATTTTACGCTGACAACCTCCGGAGAAGAAGGACTCCATCTACTTCGTCAGGTTAAGATCTTTCACCCTAATGTTCCGGTGATTTTGATGACTGCTTGGGGAAGCATTCAGTTGGCTGTTCTGGGAATGAAAGCCGGGGCATTTGATTTCATAACGAAGCCATGGAATAATCTTGTTCTGCTAAATTCGGTTCGTAATGCATTAAAATTGAGCGAACAGAAAGATTCGGAACCAATTAGCAGAAGTGAAGCCGACAAGAAATTTCATTTTGATAAAATCATCGGTCAGAGTCCCGCTCTTTTGGAGGTACTTGGCACTGTTTCCAGAATTGCATCTACTACAGCACCTGTATTGATTACCGGCGAAAGTGGCACAGGTAAAGAACTTATAGCCGAAGCCATTCATACAAACAGCTTACGAACAAAAAATCCGTTCGTAAAGGTAAATTTGGGTGGAGTTAGTCAGAATCTGTTCGAAAGCGAAATGTTTGGACATAAAAAGGGAGCCTTTACAGATGCATATAATGACAGGACCGGACGATTTGAAATGGCTAACGGAGGTACAATCTTTTTAGACGAAATTGGCGATCTGGATATGAGCTGCCAGGTTAAGCTTTTACGTGTTTTGCAAGATCAAACCTTTGAAGTGCTGGGTGATAGTAAGCCCAGAAAAGCAGACGTAAGAGTTGTTAGCGCTACAAATCGAAATCTTTGGGATATGGTAACCGAGCACACATTCAGGGAAGATCTTTTCTACCGGATCAATCTTATCAGCATCCATTTACCAGCACTGCGAGAGCGTGCCGAAGATATCCCGTTATTAGCAAAATTCTTTGCCTGCCAATATGCAGAACGGAATAATTTACATGAGTTCCGGTTCACATCAGACGCTCTGATTTATTTACAACGCCTCCCCTATCCTGGAAATATCCGCGAGCTAAAAAATCTTGTTGAACGAACTATCCTGGTTTGTAGAAAACCTATATTGGATGCCCGGGACTTTGAAAAACAGGGTGGAAAAGCATTAGACGTAAAGCAAACTCAGGAAACTATAGCATTAAAGGGAATGACTCTGGATGAACTTGAAAAACAATCCATACTTAGAGCAATTGATAAGTATGACGGAAATTTATCACACGTTGCAATGGCTTTAGGCATAAGCCGTGCATCTTTATATCGCAGATTGGAAAAATATGATATAACACTAAGGAAATAATAGTTTATGAGAATTAAAGGATTGTTCTGGATGTTAACGATTTTGCTATTGTCCCTAATGGCATTAGTTAGCTACTTTGCCTTTTATTCTTCCTCTCATATGCTTTTTATTTCAGTAGAATTACTTATTCTGTTCATAGCTCTTTATCTTCTATATTTCTATCGTCGTATTGTAAAGCCACTTTACATTATAGGTAATGGAATGGACTTACTTAAGGAGCAAGATTTTAGCTCCCGGTTACGATTAGTAGGTCAGGCCGATGCAGATCGGATTGTAGATGTATTTAATAAAATGATGGAACAGCTTAAAAACGAACGGATACATATCCGCGAGCAAAATCATTTTCTTGATCTTCTTATTAATGCATCTCCTCTTGGCGTTATTATTCTGAACCTGGATAGAGAGATAGTTTCCTTAAATCCTTCTGCCCGTAAGATTCTTACTCTTTCTGAAACTGATAAAGTAGAAGGGAAAAAACTTTCTGAGCTTGATTCAATATTGGCATGCGAGCTTGAGAATATTGAAATAAACAATCCTCAGACTATAAGACTTAACAACTCAAATATATATAAATGTACTCAATCATCTTTTATTGACAACGGTTTTCAGCATCCATTTTTCCTTATTGAAAGTCTGACCCAGGAGGTATTCAAAGCTGAGAAAAAGGCCTATGAAAAAGTGATTCGGATGATTGCACATGAAGTCAACAATACAACTGCTGGAATTACATCCACATTAGATTCTCTGGAGAATACATTCAGAGAAATGGAAAATTGCGAAGATATTTGCGAAATCATGCGTATATCAATCGAACGATGTTATAGCTTGAGTAAATTTATCACAAATTTTGCTGATGTTGTTAAGATACCAGATCCTTTACTCAAAACTCACAATCTGAACCAACTCCTAGAGTCCGGAAAACGATTCATGGAAAATATATGCAACAATCGTCAGATTGAATTGATAACCGAGTTTACAGAGGCCCCCTTACTTGTAAGGGCAGATAGTGTATTAATTGAACAAGTTGTATTGAACATCATTAAAAATGCTGCCGAATCTATTGAAAACAATGGAAAAATTTACATACGTACTTTTGCCGGGCCTAATGGATTAGAAATCGTAGATACAGGAAAGGGAATAAACAAAGAGACAGAATCTCGCCTCTTCACTCCTTTTTTTTCAACGAAACCTAATGGTCAAGGGTTAGGCCTGATTTTTATTAGGGAAGTACTTCATAAACACAATTGTACCTTCTCTCTTTTAACAACAGACGACGGACTTACAAGATTCCGTATTATCTTCCCATAAAGCAGAATTATCTCACTGTTGCTTTTTTAAGACGAGCTGCTTGTCAATTATATCCGGAAGTTCATCCTGATAGTGAGTTACATAAATGAGTGTAATATGCTCACTGCAATACGATTCGATGAATCTCTTAATCCTTCTTTTGTTTACAATATCCAGTCCATGCATGGGCTCGTCAAGAATAAGCAACTCAGGTCTTTTAACCATCGCTCTGGCAAATAAAAGCAAACGTTGTTCTCCTGAAGACACATGTTGAAAGGCTATATCTCTAAGATGAGATACATCCAGAAGCTTCATCCACTCCATTGCCATATCTTCCTGTTGAGAAGAACACTTTCTGTATAGCCCGATTGTATCAAAAAAACCGGAACCAACCACATCCACACATTTCGTATTCTGTTGATAATAAATATGCATTTCAGGCGATACATATCCAATCCGTTTTTTAATATCCCAAATGCTTTCTCCGGATCCTCTTTTCCTGTCGAACAATGTTATATCATTAGCATAAGCCTGCGGATTATCGCCGCATATCAAACTGAGCAGGGTTGATTTACCGGAACCATTCGGTCCTAATAAGGCCCACTTATCTCCTTTTTTTACTGTCCAGTTCAAATCTTTTAAGATTGAACGTGATCCGTATTTAATATTTATATTCTTTAAAACCGCCACATTATCGTAACTAAGGTCCTGCTCCCGCAAACCTAACCCGGGAATATGAGACAATGCAGAGTGCCGGGGTGGAAACAGATGATCTTGCAAATCAATAGAGCTAATAAATTCGGTTGCCGATAAAGCGGGATAAAGCTTTTTATCTTTAACTGGCAGTACATCCGTAATGAAATCAGGGATATCGGCCGGATCAGACAAAACCAATACGATTTGCAAATTGTCTAATTCCGACAAACGAATCAACAATTTATTTAAGACACTGCGTGATGATACATCTAATCCGATGAATGGATTATCAAGAATCAACACCCGAGGATTAGTCAGCAGAGATTTAACAATCAAAAACTTCCTCAACTCTCCACTGGAAAGAAGATTTACTTCTTTTTCCAATAGATCTTCTATCCCGAACCAGTCCACCAATTCGTCAAGCCACTTCTGATCTGCCTTGCCAACAAGCTCTTTCACTATCGGCACATCCTGTTCAATCCCTTTGTTCCATCGCTGCTGATAAAAACTGGTATCGGCATCAATTAAGCTATAGATATCTCTAAAGGCAACACTTTTAACAACAGCGGAGACAGCTAAATTAGCTCCGTTTCTGTCAATACAGCTCACCTCACCCAACTTCAAAGCATATTTTCCGATAAGCATATCTGTCAGAACTGTCTTTCCGCTTCCATTTGGCCCGACAATAGCCCAATGATGACCTTCATTTATCTGCCAGGAAACCGGTTCTGTATACCTGAGGTATTCGATTCGGGGAACAGCTCCCTTAATCTCAATCAATGTCTGCTCCATGTATGTTCATTCATTAATAAGATACAAAAGTAATGATTCAATATACAAGATAGAAGCATTGGAACATAATTGTGTAATAAGCCTAAAGAATACGCACAGGATATTGATTAAAAAATAATAAATATATAAATTTGGGAAGTAATTATAACATAATATTAATAAGTATGACTATCCTGAAAGTTGCGGTAAATTCTTTATTAATCTGTTTATTCTTTTCCTGTGTAAGTTGCCAGATGAAACCTGAAGATAAAACAAACTCAGATAAGGCAAAGCAGCTTGTTAACACGAGTCTTCTAGACAAATCTCTTCCTGAAATAAAAGATCTAGTAAAGGGTAAGTGGGAACTGATTAGTGGTAAAAACAACAGCCAATTATGTGAATTCGAAAACACATACATTGAATTTGACGGCGACAATTACATCTGGATTGAAGATGGAAAAAGTGAACCAGGTAAGCTGAACTGGCGTAAATCCGACACAGGAGCAGGCTACGAAGCATTCCTAATGGATGCTTTCTATGAAACAAATCCAGCCTATCCGGTATATATAAAGGGTGATACACTTGCAATTCAAGACTGTACAAAAACAGCCTACTTATATACCCTTGTTAAATCTGAAGAATAAACGTTTTCTCATATAGTCTGAATTCATTTAATTTATATTAGTTAGGACTTTCCAGCATTAAAAAATAAGAGTCAATAAAAAGGACAAAAGTGATGAGTCATACCATCGCTTCTGTCCTTTTTTGTAGTCTATCCTTCTGGATGAAGTATATTTATGCTAACAAGTTCCAACCAGGATACAATTTAATTCATTTAGATTATATCCGGTTATTTTTTCTCTATATTAAAGACAAAGACCAGAGGTTCATTAAGTTGTTTGGCTTTACGAGACAAATTTACCTTTATTTTATTTCCGTTACGGCTCCATTTCAACTTTTCGCCGGTCTTAAGTAATAAGACTGAACTATTCTTTGCAGGAATATTATTTTCCCACTCAATTGTATCCGGCATATCCGTATCTTTGGATGGGATGTAGTGTGCATAAAGTTTGGATCCATCCTTACTGGCGCTAAACCAAACATTACTTGCGTGGTAAACAGGGGTAATACGGGTGTTATAAATTCCCTCACCATTAACTTTTAACCACCCTCCGATTTCACGTAAAATTCTTTCTACTTCTGGCTCAATAATACCAGTTGGTGTTGGGCCCACGCCCAACAATAGACTTCCTCCTTTTGCTGTTACTTCAACTAAAAGAGCTATTACATCGTTGGCCGATTTAAACTTAGCATTCGGCACCCATCCCCAATCAGAACTTAATGTAATACAGCTTTCCCATGGAAATAGTAATTGTTTATCGGGAATAGCCCGCTCCGGGGTAAGATAGTTCTCATATTTTCCATGTATGGTACGATCAACAATGAGCAGATCCGACTGATGCGAACGTGCCATTTTTGCAATTGAATCCATTTTAATATCCTGTTTTGGAGCAGCAACCCAACCTCCATCTAGCCAAAGGATATCGAAAGATCCATACCCACTCATCAACTCTTCAATCTGATTATAGGTAAATTTCTGAAATGACTCCCAATGCTCAGGATGTCTTTCTATTTTGTAATTCACATTTCTGTTTGGAGTAGCATATCTGGGCCACCAATAATATTCACTGTGCCAGTCGGGTTTCGAAAAATAGGCACCAATCATAAAATCCTTTTTTCGGAATGCATCAAACACATACTTGGCAACATTGGCTCTGGCATTATCCTTAAATGCACTGTTCATAACAGAGAAATCTGTCTGCTTTGTATCAAACAGATTAAATCCATCATGATGTTTAGTCGTAAAAATCATATATTTCATCCCTGCCGCTTTAGCAATTTCGGCCCATTGATCCGGATTAAACTCTGTTGGGTTGAATTTATGAATCAGATTATAATAATCTTTTTTGTAATCTTCATATGCAATTGTACTATCTCTTGGAATCCAGTCAACATCTTCAGAACAGATAGACCATGATTCAACAATACCCGGAATGGAATACAACCCCCAATGAAACAGTACACCAAATTTCTGATCTTGCCAGGCATCCAATTTCTTTAAAACACCTTTTTCTTCGGGCCATTGATATTCGGTAGAGCTTTCATGCACAAAGCCTTGTTGTGCTTTTGCCTGATACGAAGACGAGACAAGTAACAAGCTCATAACAAGCAGGGTTACATGCTTTCGTGATATAAATTTCATTTGCATTTTCTCTTTTTTTAGGATTAAATAGTTTACTTATCGTAAGCAAAGGTACAAAATAATAAAAAGCAATATCTTTGTTTATTCAAACTCTTGCTCCTATCTTTGTTCAAGGGATAACCACAATCCGTAAAAAAACAAGCCATGAAAATAGATCATATTGGAATATGGGTAGAAGATATAGATAAAATGAGACAGTTTTATCTTACCTACTTTAATACTACTTCAGGAGAGAAATACTTCAATCCGCAAAAGAAGTTTACCTCTTATTTTATTACATTCAACGAAAGTGGATGTCGCATCGAGCTAATGCATCGGCCGGAAATAGCAGATAATCTTTCAAAAAGAGGATTTAAAATGGGTATTGCCCACCTTACCATCAGCGTAGGTAGCAAAGAGACTGTAAACACCCTTACCGAGCGTTTCCGTAAGGATGGCTACGTTATTGAAGGAGAACCCAGAACATCAGGTGATGGATACTACGAAAGTGTTGTGCTTGACCCGGAAGGCAACTACATTGAAATCCTGGCTTAAACAGTTTAATTATTTCTCAAACAGAAGTATAGAATTCTACTTTACCACACCGGGGACATACATACAGTTCGAAGGATTCACGGTTGACAAATAATTCAAAAAAATTGCCAAAGAATCCGGGTGTACCTCCTTCGTGAAACTTATATTTCCCTGCGTATTTAAGGGATATATTGCAACGAATGCAATTTATATCACGGTCTCCCTCTTCGGCCTCTGTAAACTTTACAACTTTTTTCTCAATAATACTGTAATTGCAATTCCAACACAGATCATAGCTGTCTTCCATTTCTTCATGGCAATTTGGGCATTCTTTCATTTTATATACTTTTACAGATCATACAATAAATCTATCAGACAACCTTAATTAAAACTTACACTGTAAGGATGCACCATCCTTAATTTTGCTTATCCGGGTTTTCCCTCCTTCAATAAATGTAACTTCCAACCATTTATTTTTCAAACGTTTTACTTCTATATCAAAGCTTGTATCAAAGGCATTTACCCGCCTTAAAGCCATTCTATCCCATTCTTCCGGCAGTCTTGGTGTAACTATAAACGATTTAAAACCTGTGGGACGGATTCCAAACAATCCTTCGGTTATAACTCTTCCAAACAAGCCACTTTCTGCAGATAAGTGTCTCTGCCCTCCTTCGGGCCACGCTTCAATAGCGTAAGGAACATGCTCTCCCAGCAACCTGGTTTTCGAGTAATAATTTAAATAATCTGTTGCCAGTTTAGTAGCCCCTACCGTATAAACACCTCTCAATGCATACAGCGTGGACCTATCCCAAAAAGTATTGCTTCCGGCTTGTGTAAGCAATCCATTCTCTGTCCACAAACGCGGCGAAAACAGGGCCTTAATCGTAGCATCAGCACGTTCATTGATACCTACCGTTAATGGGATACAAATCCACGAGCGGAGCACATCGTTTCCTTTAAAATATGCATAGGTATCAAAGCCTTCCACTGTTGCTCCAAAATAAGCTTCAATTGACTCCCTTAAAATTGCAGCCTGCTTCCTGTAACGCTTACTCACCGCTGGCTTTCCCATATTATCACAAAGATAGGCCGCCGAAAGTAAAGCATCATAGTATAAAGAAGAGGTGCACAAATTTGCATCACCACTGGGAAAACGATTCTCCAACTCATCCGTATCAGAAAGAACCACCCCCTCTTTATTAAGGTTCCTGTTGCAATAGGTAAGACACCACTCAATCAATGGCCAAAGTTTATCAGCTTCATCCGGTTTACCGCTTGCCAATGCATAGCGGGATGCACCGTATGCAATCATAGCAGCATCTCCCCTATCGCCGGCGCCATTCCAAATATCCAGACCTTCTGCAATAATGGAACTTGGTATTGGGTTCCATTCTTCATTCATAAAACGGGAAAAATGCATGAACGAATTCAGTGCTGATTCGTTTCCGTAGGCATAACCGACAAAAGGGAAATAAGGATTTACGTATTCGGCCTGGTCGTTTGCCCAGATAGCAGCATAATATGATTCGCCACCCGGACCGTGAAGCGGTCCTCCTTTTGTTTCAAAAATACTCTCACAAGCTCTTATTTTCGAAAAAGCAAACATGCGGTTAATGGTGTCATTTGGGGTTTCCAGTTCTAAATTACTCTTCAAAAAACTAATTAATTCCACTCTCTTTTGTTTTTCCACCTCTCCATCAATCTTTTCAATAGGATCATTCATTTTGTACGCAGCAATATATCCCGTAAAAAGTAATGTATCTCCACCGGCTAAATGATAGCTCCCGTTTCGGTTAACTGCTGTTGCCAACCGGTAACTTCCATCTACACCTTCATCTCGAAGTGTTTCTATAACCGACAAACTGGATGGAATTTCTACAGTCACACTGCTCTTTTCCGGATTAATGATACGATAGAGTTCAACTAAAGCAGGTTTATCTACAGATGGAAAATATTCTCTGATTACTTTTAGGTTTCCTTTTCCTCCCATAGTAAAAAAACTTTCTACCCTCAAAAGGCCATCCAAAGTAATCTGTTCCACCTTTTCATTTTCCAGAGACTTGCCATTCACCAGAACCATATTCAATGGATTCCAATTAAATCTTCGCATCAGACTTGCATGCGTATTATTAGGAATTGTTCTAAGTAGAGGCCATATCAAGCTCTTATTAAGTTCAAACTCCTGATCTTGATTCACTCCATAGCGCAATACAACCGACACCCGTTTTCCACTCATTTCAATATGATCGGTATGAGGGTACTTATCCTTGTTTATAATCCATGAAATTCCACCTTCGGAGTTTAAGTTCCAACGAGGATTATTAATCCTTTTGCCATCAGATTCATCCGAAGCATTTAATCCCAACGAAAAGAAAATGCTGAGAAATAAAAATAGATTAATAGATCTGCTATTAAAGTAAAGCCTATTTAAAACTTTTGTGTTCATAATCGTTTCATAATTTCGTATTAGATGAGAGCAAAGTTATTAATTATTTTCAAATATATGTACTATTTCCTTTTTGTATGATATCGTTCCTATTTATTACATAAAAAAGTCCAAAAATTACAACTTAATGCCAGAAATTGTAAATTTGATACATCAAATTTGTAAAAATAGCACATGCAGTAAATGAGTTATCCATAGATTTGCACATCAAATACACATAACAAAAAACTGAATCGAATACCCAATGAAAAGCCGATATCAATGAAAAGAATCCAGAAAAAATGATTCATCAATTTCTAGATACTGATTTTTTTACTCTAAACCGAAGCAACCAAAGTATCTTGGATAAATGGTCTGGACACATTTAGTCATTTTAAGGGGGAAAACTCGTAAGGGATTTCCCCCTTTTTTATTCATGATATATGTAATCTAAATATTTAGTTAACAAAAGAGATTTTTTTATATATTTGCGTCAAAACTATAAAAAAAATAATGCAATATATAAATTTAGCTACAATTTTTACTTTTTCGGCAGCGTTGGTCTATCTGCTTGCCTCTCTGTTGCTCTTTTTTCGTCGTAAAGACGGAGAACGATCACGAGTCATTCTCTCTTGCATCATTATGTTTTCGGTCATCAGCTATACAACACGTTTCATAAATCTTATAAACGGAGAAGTACCCCAATTAATAGTATCCGTCCCGATGTTGGTCGTGGCGATCTTTATGGTAATTAGTTACATTATGTATCCCATTGAGGTTATTTCACCCGGATGGCTCAATTTTAGACGGATACTTAAACTGTATTCTCCTTGTCTTTTCATACTGGTTACATATAAGATCTCCCTTTGGGCAGACATAAAATATACCCCCTACAACACTCTTCTTGATATGGTTTCTCATATCGGAAATTTCGATGTACTGTTCCGCTTTACGCTTGCATTTTTAATCTTTATGCCTATTCTATTTATATTTTTTATTCCATACACCCGTCGATATAACAACACGGATTACGTATGGATAAGAAAGTATGTCTTTACACTATCACTTAATACATTGGCATACATTCTGGTATTAACTTTCGAAAATCCAATTATTCGTTCACTTTACTATTACGTAAGTGTGGGATGCAGCCTTTATATAGCTTATATGGAACTGTTTGTACGCTTAATAAGAAAACCCGTTGTGACGGAGACAGTCATACAAAAAGAGGAAGAGCCATCTGCTCCTTGTACAGAATCATTCACCAAAGTGAAGAACACAATTCTGATCGACAGATTGAATGCCTATATGGAAAATACTTTTGCCTGGCGGGATCCCGACTTATCTCTTAATACGCTTGCGCAGGCTCTTTGTACCAACCGTACAACACTGAATCAGGTAATACAGGACAATGGATACGAAAGCTATACCGCTTACATAAACCATCTGCGTATAAAAGATTTTCTTAACCAGATTAAAGCAAAGCAACCGGTAAACTTTCAGGATGCATTTTTTGATGCAGGTTATCGTTCACGCGCAACGGCTTTACGTAACTTCCGACTGATTACGGGAATGACACCTTCAGAATATTTTCAAAAAGATCAGCAGTAAGCACAAAGCCATTAAAGAGAAAATCCAAATTATTATGTAACTTTGGATTGTTATCATTTAAATTGAATGGATATGAGTAATTTCTGGGATGATAGATACCGCGACGGAAAATATATTTACGGAACGAATCCGAATGCATTTTTTAAAGAGTATATTATTAAACATCCTATCGGCACGATTTTATTACCTGCCGAAGGAGAAGGCCGAAATGCTGTATATGCCGCCCAATGCGGATGGAAAGTAGAAGCATTCGATTTAAGTAAAGAGGGTTGGAACAAAGCCATAAAATTAGCCAATCAACAGAATGTAAACATAAACTACCAGATTGCAAGCTTTGATTCGGTTGAATACAGACCTTCACAATTTGATGTTATAGCCTTGATATATGCCCATATACCTAAAGAAAACAAAACAGAATTTTTCAGGAGGCTGCTACCATTCTTGAAAACAGGAGGGTATGTTTTGTTTGAGGGTTTTAGCAAGGAGCAACGTGAATATCAAAAACAAAATGAATCGGCAGGAGGACCCAAAGATATTGATATGTTATTCTCTGAAGATGAGCTGTCAACGATATTTCAGGATATGGAAATTATCAAACTTGAAAAATGTATAACAACTCTTTCAGAAGGCATCGGACATAGCGGAGAATCGGCCATCATACGGATGATTGCACGCAAATCAAACGTAAAATAAGCTGAAATTATAACAAAATAGATATCAGAAGCCTTAAAAACGCTTCTGATATCCTTTACTATACTTGCCAATCCTTAATTAAGTATTGTTTGAGTCCATGTAATGCCACTAATATCTGTAAGAATCAGGCTATATTCTCCTTTTGGCAAGGTGTTGAATACATCATCGGCAATACTGATTTCGGCTTTACTCCCCAGAGGAATAATCAAGCTGTGTTTTCCGGGTTTAACTTTAGCAACATATCGGTTTTTTATATCTGATTCCTGAAATTTCGATAATTCGGCCCCATCCTTTCTAATCAGACTGTTACCATCCTTATCTTTTAATTCAATCCCGATAAGAAATGAACCGTATACATCAGCACCTTCCACTCTGTAAACTGTAAACGTAAGTTGTCTACTATCCAATTTTGCGTCAGATATCTCCACAACGGGTTTTACGGACTTATTATGCAACTCACCCCATACACCATTATGGAAATACTGATTGGTGAACAACGTCATACCTAATATGGCTACAGAACCACCAAGAATGATCCGGTTTAAAACTTTAGAGGGTATAGGCAACACACCCGATCCGATCCATGCGAACCAGTTAGACTGGCGGATGGCAGACTTTCTGAATAAGTAGTGATCCATCGAATATACACCTCCACCTGTAAAATAGATGGAAAATCCGGTTGCCATACCCAGAATTCCGATTTGCCATTCATCAAGACAGGTAGTTCCCAGCCATCCGGAGCCAAGTAAAATGCCGGTAGCAAGTGCCAAAACTCCCAAACTCATAAGACGGGTAAATAAACCCAGCATAATAAATAGCCCTACAATTGCCTCCACAATTGTAAAAAGTACCATAGCCCACCAAAGTGATTCCGGATTGGAAACTAAATATTCTATAAGGGGCTTTATACCTAACGCGTTTGGCAAAAAGTGATTAAATTTTTCACCAATGTATCCTGCTTCATCGGCGATTAATTTGTTATCGAGAATCAACCTTCTCCAGAATGCCGAAAAATAGGTCCAACCAACCACTAAACGCAACGCAAGAGTAAAAGCTCCGGAAAGTGAGTATGCTTGCTGCAACTCTTTGTTATTTTGAATCATGATATTCCTATATATTTAAAATTAAACAAATAAAAGATGGATGGATTAAATTGTATTTAATCCATAAAACACAAAATCTGTTTAGAAATCAAATAATTAGCTTTCGCTGAAGTATAAATATGGGAACTCCGGATTTTCCTCGAAGCTTATTTCCCTCATAAATCACGGATTTAGTTATCCAAATCAGCGAAAGAGTCTCACAATCAGAACTGTTTACAATAAATTTACTTTCACCCTGAGGTTTAGTTTTAGAAATATGGTCGATTACCGATACAAAATTCGCAGTTGTACAAACCCTCGAATCAGTAGGTTTAGGCGTGTATACTGATGAATTGAGAGGAATATAAAAGAACTGCTTTATCTCTTGTTTGAGTGAACAAGAAAAACAAAGCAATATTGCCAGGGGTAATAGCAATAGCCGATTCTTATTTATTTTATACAACTTAAGCCTCATCATATATAGTAACAGAGAGGGCTGGATTTTGTTTTAACCTTTTCAAATCTCTGTTCGCAGAATAGAATAAAAATAATATTATATTTGACAATTATTATCACGTATAGACCGTTATCTTCATAAAAGCACTCTATAAATTAATAGTTAAAAT
>ERZ778021.1833-NODE-1833-length-22070-cov-4.223666_pt1 | contig 22070 bp, 22 predicted proteins | sample MGYA00375751_ERZ778021 | MGnify/ENA primary metagenome ERZ778021 (study PRJEB29350, sample SAMN05389814) | bioreactor metagenome | isolation source: Thiocyanate stock bioreactor | place: South Africa: University of Cape Town | collected 2013-08-29 ... | reverse complement strand
CTCAAGAAATACACACCGACACGGTTCAAGTCAGCGGATTCGGTATATGAAAAGTCCGCCGCCGATTATTCCGTGGCTTTTGTTGAAGCACTCTCCCATACCAAAGGCACATGGGCTGGAAAGCCCTTTGAACTGATCGACTGGCAGGAGCAGATTATCCGCGATGTGTTCGGAACACTTAAACCAAACGGTTATCGGCAGTTCAACACCGCATATGTGGAGATACCAAAAAAGATGGGAAAAAGTGAGCTTGCGGCGGCTGTTGCCCTGTTACTCACTTGCGGTGATAACGAGGAACGCGCCGAGGTTTACGGTTGCGCCGCAGACAGAAACCAGGCATCCATTGTTTTCAACGTGGCGGCGGATATGGTACGGATGTGTCCGGCACTCTCCAAGCGGGTTAAAATCCTTGATTCACAAAAAAGGCTTATTTTCCTGCCGACCGGAAGCATCTATCAGGTGCTGTCAGCAGATGTCGGCAACAAGCATGGGTTTAATACGCATGGTGTTGTATTTGATGAACTTCATACCCAGCCGAATCGTAAACTTTACGATGTTATGACCAAAGGCAGCGGTGATGCGCGTATGCAACCGCTGTATTTTCTCATTACCACCGCTGGAGATAACCAAAACAGTATCTGCTGGGAGGTACACCAAAAGGCGCTTGATATTTTAGACGGCAGAAAGCATGACCCCACCTTCTACCCCGTGATTTATGGAGCGGGATCGGAGGATGATTGGTCAGACCCAAAGGTGTGGAAAAAAGCAAATCCATCCCTCGGCATTACCGTAAGCATGGATAAAGTCAAGGCGGCGTTTGAATCGGCAAGGCAGAATCCTGCTGAAGAAAACAGCTTCCGGCAACTGCGTCTGAACCAGTGGGTCAAACAAGCTGTACGATGGATGCCCATGGATAAGTGGGATGCGTGTGCTTTTGCGGTTGATCCGGTATCTCTGTACGGGCGCATTTGCTACTGCGGGCTTGACCTTTCCTCTTCCACTGACATCACGGCTTTTGTACTGGTCTTTCCTCCTCTGGATGAGGATGATAAGTACATCGTATTACCGTTTTTCTGGATACCCGAGGACAACATCGACTTGCGTGTCCGCCGCGACCATGTGAATTATGACATATGGAAAAAGCAAGGCTTCATACAAACTACTGAAGGAAATGTGGTTCATTATGGATTTATTGAAAGTTTTATTGAGGAACTTGGCACGAAGTATAACATCCGCGAGATTGCCTTTGACCGCTGGGGTGCCGTGCAAATGACTCAAAACCTTGAAAACCTCGGCTTTACGGTTGTGCCGTTTGGACAGGGTTTCAAGGATATGTCTCCGCCAACCAAGGAACTGATGAAACTGACCCTGGAACAGAAAATTGCCCACGGCGGTCACCCGGTGCTTCGTTGGATGATGGACAATATTTTTATCCGTACCGATCCGGCAGGCAATATCAAGCCGGATAAAGAAAAATCCACTGAGCGTATTGATGGAGCGGTGGCAACGATAATGGCGCTTGACCGCGCTATTCGTTGTGGCGGTAATGAAGTCGGAAGCATTTATGATAATCGAGGATTATTATTTTTTTAGACTTATTGACAAATGAATTTATTTGTACTATAATTTAAATATAAACTAACAATTAGTACTCAATCTGATATACACCCTGATATTAAAGGATATTTTAGTGTACTAAAATTAAATAAATAATTAGATGGTGGTAAATATGAAAACAGAAGATTTTTTTCCAATACTTATCAGAGCAGGTTTAGACAATGACAGCAATACAATAAGGGCCGTTGCTACTAAAGTTATCAGAAAGATAAAAGATTCAAACCCTGATATAGCACATCAAATTTCTGATGCATTAAAATATAACGGAGCAGGACTTTCGAGCGCTAGGGCTATCGATTATTTTCCATCACCTCAAGACGTTGAATCTAAAATGGATTTATTAATTATAAAAGAACCGATAGAAATTGAAACACCAATTTTTAACGACAACATTTATAAGACAATCAATGTTATTATTGATGAAAGAAATAATTTTTCTAAATTAATGGCATTAGGATTGAAACCTACATCTTCGATATTGTTGTACGGTGAGCCTGGAGTTGGTAAAACAATGCTGGCACAATACTTGTCAAGTGTGTTTAACTTGAAATTCGCTACATTAAATATGGCTTCCGCAGTATCAAGCTATTTAGGTAAAACGGGGCAAAATTTAAAAAAAGTTTTAGATTACGCAAAAAGCGAGCCCACATTGCTTCTTCTTGATGAATTTGATGCCATTGCAAAAAAAAGAGATGACTCTTCAGACTTAGGCGAATTGAAAAGAGTTGTTAATGTGCTACTTAAAGAGTTAGAAGATTGGCCAGCCCATTCAATTGTTGTAGCAGCTACTAACCACTCAGAATTGCTAGACAGGGCTATTTGGAGAAGATTTGATGTAATAGTCGAGATTCCCCTCCCCGATGAAATAACAAGAGAAAATTTATATTATAGCCTGTTCAAAGAGGATTTGTACAAAAACGAAATAACACCGTTGATTAAAGCAATATCAATATTATCTAATAATATGACTCCAGCAGATATTGAAAAAGCAGTAAGCAAATCAAAGAAGAATTCTCTGATGTATAATAATTCAATTAAAAAAGCATTAGTAATTGAAATAGCTAAGATGAATCAAGGAACAAGTTTGGAATTTAATAAAAGGTTTTGTAAATTAGCTAAATCAGAATTAAATATGACATATAGAGAAATGGCCGAAATATTAGGAAAGAGTGTATCGGCAATTCAAAATTATTTGAAGGGCGGAACTGAAAATGAATAATAACAAAAAAAGACCAATTTTAGCAAAAGGTGAAGAGTATATTATACCGCATGACTTGGGTAAATCCTTTCCTACTAAAGATAAAAGACCCACCTTTGATGAAGCAAGACTTCGCTTAGGAAACAACATTAACACAATAATGACAAATATTGATAATAGCCCCAAGGAATATTTGCTTGACGACATTGTTGTAAATGTAAAAATGCATATTGATTATTCTGCCAAATCATATCATCCTTCGGATTTTATTGAAAGTATTGGTGCAGAAGATGTTGGTAGTAAAAAATGGACAAAAAAAGAGACTGATAGCAAAGGCAAAGACAAAACAAGAATTGGAAAAGAAGTATTCGTTAAAATAAAGAAAAATTCACTGCAAGATTTACAAAGAAAGTTGCAATCTAATTATGGATTTAGCAAAGGAACAATTGATAACATCAGAAGTATTGACGACATGTATCTTGATAGTCATTTGGATTTAATTAATAAATTTCCGTTGGAGTGGAAAAACGGACGTGTAGAGTTCGTTTTACATCCATTCTCATTAAATGTTAATGAATCAATAGACCGCTTTTTATTGTTATTAAAATCCAACAATGTAAACATGGAGAAAATCAGATATAAAACTTATGACTCAGGAATTACATTTTTTAGTGTGTTAATTAACAGAACGGCCTTAAACAATGTGGTTAAATACAACCCACTAAGGACAGCAAGACCTATAAGAGTAAGTAGTTTACCTACAATTAGAAGCGGCGGAAGCAACTTGATAATGCCAAAACCTCCGTTAGAAAAAACAAAATCAAGTATAAAAGTCGGAATATTTGACGGAGGACTAGACGGAACCTTAGCTTTCTTGCAAGGATTTGTCACAGAGCATAACCCCGCTTCAACCCCTAAAATAGATGGCTACATAAAACATGGGACGGGTGTAGCGGGTGCAATTTTATATGGTGAATTATCTAACTATTCTGCAAATCAGGTTTTACCCACACCCACTATCAATGTGGAAAGTTTTCGTGTATTGCCCACCTCTGATCCAATGGATGTTGATTTATATGAAGTTATTGATATTATTGAAGATGTGGTACCTAAAAACCCAGATATAAAAGTGTTTAATTTATCCTTAGGACCCGATGGTGCAATAGAAGATGATGACATATCAAGATTTACTTATGCAATCGATGAATTGTCGAAAGATGGTCAAAGATTATTTGTTGTTGCCGTAGGTAACGATGGAAACTTACCAGATGAAAAATTATGTAGAGTTCAATCACCCTCTGACGCTGTAAACTGTATAGGAGTAGGCGCCTATGTTCCTTCAAAAAATGGGAATGTTGATCGTGCTTCATATAGTTCATACGGTGATGGACGCGAGGGATGTAAAATCAAGCCGGATTTCTTAGAATTTGGTGGAGATGAAAACAGACCATTTCAATTAGTACCTCATCATGGAAATAATAAACAGCTATCTGCTGGTACAAGTTTTGCTAGTCCTATAGTAGCAGCAAAAGCAGGAGAAATTATTGGAAGATGTGAAAATGTTAATCCTTTAATTGCGAGAGCCTTATTGGTTCATTCAGCAAAACACCCAGAAGATAAAGCTGATAAATACATGGGACATGGTATTTTAGCAGAAAGCATTAACGAAATATTACTGTGTGATAATCCTCAAATAGTGACAATATATAGTCATAAAATAAGACCAACACAGGCGATAAAACTACAAATACCTTTTCTTAATGATTTATCATATAAAGGCACTGTTGTTATTGAGTGGACTATAGCTGTTGCGACTCCTACGAAGTCAAAAGATAGCGAAGACTACACATTGTCTTGTATAGAGGATACGTTTTATCCTAATATTGATAAATTTACTTTTGTTAAATCAGTTGATGAAAAACAAATCACAAAAGCTGTTGACTGTAGTGATGTTGAAGCTGTAAATAGATTAATAGCTGATGGTTGGATTTCAAGAGAAACTCCTAATTCATTTTCAAACTTTAGTAATAAATATAAAACTGAAGAAGAACGTAGAAACAATTTTAAATGGGATACAATCATTAAGAGAAGGGCGTCGATGAAGTATAGTAGCATTAAAAATCCATATTTGGTTTTGCATGCTATGGACAGAGGAAATTCTAATGTTGATTTCGTCAACTTTGCCGCTGTAGCGAGCGTAAATTATGTCAAGTCTGAAGAAGATATTTACGAATTAACCACTAAAGCATTCAATAAACTTGAGGCAATTAACATTAAAGCAACAAATGAGGTATTGGTTAGAATCTAAAGCAATAAATTGCTTGACTAAAAAGCATCTCGTACGAGGTGCTTTTTTCATACCCATTTTTGAAGGAGAGTAATGTATATGGGAATATTGCAAGGAATATTTAAGGCGCGTGACAAGCCAAAAGACGCACTTGGCGGTAGTCGTTACAGCTTCTTTTTTGGAAGCGCAAGCTCCGGAAAGCCTGTCAACGAACATACCGCTATGCAAATGACGGCGGTCTACTCCTGTGTCAGGATATTATCCGAAACACTGGCAGGTCTGCCGCTTCATGTGTATAAATACAACGATAATGGCGGCAAGGAAAAAGACCCGAAACATCCGTTATATAAGCTGCTCCACGACGAGCCAAACCCTGAGATGACTTCATTCGCGTTTAGAGAAACGCTGATGAGTCATCTTTTGTTATGGGGCAATGCTTATGCACAGATTATCAGAAACGCCCGTGGCGAGGTTATCGCCCTCTACCCACTGATGCCAAACAAAATGTCGGTCGACCGTGACATCAAGGGTCGGCTTTACTACCTTTATCAGCGAGCCGCAGAGGACGCCCCCACTCTCGGGAAGGACAATCAAGTTTACCTCGACCCATCTGATGTTCTGCACATTCCCGGACTGGGCTTCGATGGACTGGTCGGTTATTCGCCCATTGCTATGGCAAAAAATGCTGTGGGATTGGCAATTGCCACCGAGGAATATGGAGCAAAATTTTTCGCCAACGGAGCCGCTCCCGGTGGTGTATTGGAACACCCCGGTACTATAAAAGACCCGCAGAAGGTTAAGGAAAGCTGGAACTCCGCCTACCAAGGCTCTTCAAACGCACACAAGGTGGCCGTTCTCGAGGAAGGAATGAAGTATCAGCCTATCGGCATCTCACCGGAGCAGGCGCAGTTTCTTGAAACTCGAAAGTTTCAGATTAATGAGATTGCACGTATTTTCAGAGTGCCACCACATATGCTCGCGGACCTCGAAAAATCGTCCTTCAGCAATATCGAACAACAATCGCTTGAATTTGTGAAATACACTCTTGACCCGTGGGTGGTCCGCTGGGAACAGTCCATGTGCCGTACGCTGCTGATGGAAAGTGAAAAGCCGAACGTGTTTATCAAGTTCAATGTGGATGGCTTGCTTCGCGGTGATTACCAAAGCCGTATGAATGGTTATGCCACAGCCCGACAGAACGGTTGGATGAGTACCAACGATATTCGTGAACTTGAAAACCTTGACCGCATTCCTGCGGAACTTGGTGGTGACCTATACCTAATTAACGGAGCAATGACCAAATTACAGGACGCGGGTGCGTTCGCAAATAAAACAGGAACGGAGGAAACAACAAAATGAAGAAATTCTGGAACTGGGTAAAGGACGAAGAGTCCGCTACCCGAACACTATTCCTTGATGGCACGATTGCCGAGGAAAGTTGGTTTGACGACGATGTCACCCCAAAAGTATTCAAAGCTGATTTGACTGCCGGAGAGGGTGACATTGTTATTTGGATCAACTCTCCCGGCGGTGACTGTATCGCAGCAAGTCAGATTTACGCCATGCTTATGGATTACAAGGGCAAAATTACCGTAAAAATCGACGGCATAGCGGCTTCGGCAGCAAGCGTTATCGCTATGGCGGGAACCGAGGTGTTAATGGCTCCCACCGCACTCATGATGGTGCATAACCCGCTGACTGTTGCAATCGGTGACAGTGAAGAAATGCAAAAAGCCATTGCAATGCTGGACGAGGTCAAGGAAAGCATCATTAACGCCTATGAAATCAAGACAGGTCAATCCCGCGCAAAGCTCTCCCACCTCATGGATGCCGAAACCTGGCTCAATGCCAATAAGGCCATTGAACTCGGCTTTGCGGACGGCATCATGGAGGATGAGAAAAAGCGGATTCAACCGGATGACGTCACATATGCGTTCAGTCGCCGAGCAGTAACAAACTCGCTGCTGAACAAGGTTAAACCTAAGATACCCCAACAGAACAAAGGCACACCCATTGAGTCGCTGGATAAGCGGCTTTCTTTAATTTCTCACTAAATTTATGGAGGTAATATCAATGAACAAAATTTTAGAACTGCGAGAAAAGCGCGCAAAGGCATGGGAAGCAGCAAAGGCTTTTCTTGATACCAAGCGTGGTACGGACGGACTTGTTTCTCCCGAAGATACCGTAACCTATGAAAAAATGGAAGCCGATGTGGTCAACCTCGGCAAGGAAATTGACCGCCTTGAAAAGCAGGAAGCCCTTGACCGTGAACTTTCCAAACCACTGAACGCACCCCTTACAGGAAAGCCAGTCGTTCCGGGAATGGATATAAAAACCGGAAAGGCATCCAACGAATACCGAAAAGCATTCTGGAATGCCATGCGTACACGTGCCGGTGAAGGTCTTGACCCCGTTGTGAAAAATGCTCTGCAGATTGGCAGTGACACCGAGGGCGGCTATCTTGTTCCGGATGAATTTGAACGCACCCTTGTGGAAGCACTCGAGGATGAGAACATTTTCCGTAAACTGGCCAACGTCATCACCACTGCTTCCGGTGACCGTAAAATACCGGTCGTTGCATCCAAGGGTACAGCTTCCTGGATTGATGAGGAAGGCGCCATTACCGAAAGTGATGACAGCTTCGGTCAGGTGTCTATCGGTGCTTACAAGTTGGGGACTATGATCAAGGTTTCCGAGGAATTGCTTAACGACAGCGTGTTCAACCTCGAATCCTACATCTCGAAAGAGTTCGCCAGACGAATCGGTAATAAAGAAGAGGAATCATTCTTCGCAGGTGATGGTTCAGGCAAGCCTACAGGTATCCTCGCGGCTACCGGCGGCGCACAACTCGGTATTACTACCGCGAGCGCCACTGCGATCACCATTGACGAGGTGCTTGATCTGTTCTACGCACTGAAGGCCTCATACCGTAACAAGGCTGTATTTGTCATGAATGATGCCACCGTCAAAGCAATCCGTAAGCTGAAGGACGGTCAGGGACAATACCTCTGGCAGCCCTCTCTGCAGGCCGGTACTCCCGACACTATCCTAAACCGTCCTCTGTACACCTCGGCATATGTCCCTGCCATAGCTGCGGCTGCAAAGACCGTTGTATTCGGTGATTTCAGTTATTACTGGGTAGCCGACCGTCAGGGGCGCGTATTTAAGAGACTTAACGAGCTTTACGCAGCCACCGGTCAGGGGGGCTTTGTTGCCACTCAGCGTGTCGACGGAAAGCTGATTCTGCCTGAATCCATCAAGGTCCTTCAGCAGAAGGCATAACGGAGGTGCGACATGAGCTATAACACAAAGAACTACACCGAGCAGGGCGGCGAAAAAACCGTAATTGGGGGTACACTGGAAATCAAGGAGGGAGCCACGGTAACGGGACTCCCTCCCCCATTTACTCCGGCAGCAAATCAAACGGAAAGCACGGCGGAGGATGTCGCAGGACTTCTCGCCGATTTCAATTCTCTGCTTGCAAAACTGAAAGCCGCCGGTCTTATGGCAGCGGATACACAAGGATAATGAAAGGACGGTGGCGGTATGACACTGCTTGAAAAAGTCAAAGCAAACCTTATTCTTGAACACTCGGCGGAAGATGAACTTCTTCAATTGTACATTACCGCTGCGGTCAAATATGCCGAAAGCTATCAGCATCTGGTGGAGAACTTCTATACCGAAAATCAAATGCCGCCTACAACAGAACAAGCCGTTATTATGCTGTCGTCCCACTTTTACGAAAGTCGGGACGGCAGCACGGGCGGCTTTTTCTCGGATAATGTACAGGCAAGTCAGCAGGTATGGGAAACGGTCAACCTACTGCTTAGGCTCGATAGGGATTGGAAGGTATGATTTCTTAAATCTTCCGGTAACGTTGTTGGTTTTGCGGGGTTTTACCTAAAGGGATAACTTGCGCTGCACCTGCCCCTTGGGCAAAGGCGAAAAACGCACTACCAAGACGTGTTCGATTTCCTTTGTCGATTCGATTCCACTCATAGCCAAGAAAGAGGTCTTTGACCATAAATTCTTCACCAGCTAACAGATTCTGAATTTCAGCGGTAGAGTATGTGATCAAATCTGTCAACGACGTACTGTGTGTAATTGGAATGTTTAAAATAGGCATAATATTGCCCTCCTTTATAGGTTGTAGCTAATAGCAAGTAGCGAGTAGCCACTATATCGAATAATAACATAGTAGCTACTCGCTGTCAAGCATTTTCAAAAAATAATTTTTTAGATGGTGGAACATTATGAGTTTTGGAAAGATGAACACTGTAATTGACATTATCAGCACCGAGCCACAGAAAGATGCTGAGGGGTTTGTAAATCATGGCAATACTGTTCTGGCAACGATCAGAGCGTATTTTGAGCAAAAAAACTCCACGGAAAAGTGGCGAAATATGGCACAATCAAGCGAAGCAAACGCTCTTTTCAGATTCCGATGCATTCCCAATCTGGAGATTACAAAGCAGCACATTATTGTTTGCAACGGGATGAGGTACAACATTTTCTCGGTTGAAAACATTAAAAACCGTAATATGTATGTTGAAGTTTTGGCGGTGAGTGTGGATGGCTAAGGTAAATTTCAAGATGCCGGATGATTTTTTAATGAAGATTTCTAAGCTTGCAGATAAAACGGATGAAATAATTCCGAAGGTGCTGGAAGCAGGCGGCGAAGTTGTGGAAGCAAAGGTTATGTCTAACCTGCAAGCTGTAATTGGTAGCGGAACAAAAGAAGAAAGCCGTTCTACTGGTGAGCTTGCATTGGCACTCGGCACTACTTCCGCAAAACAGGACAAGGATGGCAACTTCAATATTAAGGTAGGATTTGCCGAACCACGCTCGGATGGCAAAAGCAACGCAATGATTGCGGGTGTGCTTGAGTATGGCAAAAGCGGGCAACCGCCGAAACCTTTTTTAAAGCCTGCAAAGAGCCAATCAAAGAATGCTTGTATTGATGCTATGAAATACAAACTTGAAAGCGAGATGGAAAAGCTATGAATGTTTTGACGGAATTAAATACCTTGTTCTCTACCTTGGATATCCCTCTGGAAACCGGAGTGTTCAGCGGTGTTCCTCCCAATGAATATATGGTGCTTACCCCGCTCGTTGACAGCTTTGCTGTACACAGCGACAACAAGCCGCAGTTTGATGTTCAAGAGGTAAGACTCTCCCTTTTTTGCAAAAAGAATTATATAAAAAGAAAAAATCAGCTTGTGAGGTTACTCCTTCAGGCTGATTTTGTTATTACAGACCGTCGGTATGTCGGTCATGAGGACGATACCGGCTTTCACCATTATGCCATTGATTGTGGCAAGTGTTATGTAATAACACCACATTATGAAACGGAGGAATTTTAATGGCTACGATAGGATTAGACAGCCTTTTCTATTCAAAAATAACCGAAGCCACGGACGGTACGGAAACATATGTAACACCTGTTTCGCTGGCTAAAGCGATGAAAGCGGATTTATCTGTTGAACTTGCTGAAGCAATACTTTATGCAGATGACGGAGCGGCAGCCGTAATTAAAGAATTTAAAAGCGGAAAGCTTTCTCTAGGCATAGACGATATCGGAACGGCGGCTGCACAGGATTTAACGGGTGCGGTTGTTGACGATAATGGAGTGCTGATATCCGCAAGTGAGGACGGTGGCTCACCGGTTGCAATCGGATTCAGAGCGAAAAAAGCAAACGGCAAATACCGTTATTTCTGGCTGTATCGTGTGAAATTCGGTATTCCGGCAACCAACCTTGAAACCAAAGGCGACAGCATCAAGTTTTCCACACCTACTATTGAAGGAACGGTTATGCGCAGGAACAAGCTTGACGGTAACGGAAATCATCCGTGGAAAGCCGAAGTCAGCGAGGATGACACAGGAGTTATTGCATCTACCATCACCGGCTGGTTTACCGAGGTTTACGAACCTACTTTCGCTGTTGAAGGTGGTGCATGAAAATGATAGATACGGATAGATCTACAACCATAACAATTGCCGGTCAGGAGTATCAGCTTATCCTTACCACCAAAGCGACAAAGGAAATTGCCAAACGGTACGGCGGTCTTCAAAACCTCGGTGATAAGCTGATGAAGTCCGAGAATTTTGAAATGGCACTGGATGAGGTGGTTTGGCTTCTCACCCTGCTTGCCAACCAAAGCATCCTCATTCACAACCTACAAAACAAGGATAAGCGGGAATTGCTGACTGAGGATACCGTTGAACTTCTTACCTCACCTTTAGAACTTGCAGACTATAAAAATGCAATTATGCAGGCAATGTTTAAAGGTACAAAGCGAAATATCGAAAGCGAGGAAACCGACACAAAAAACCTGCAGGCCGAGTAAACGATGATGAGTTGTTTACCCGGCTTTTATATTACGGCACGGCCCAGCTTAACCGCAGCGAAACAGAAGTCTGGCTTATGCCGTTCGGGTATCTTCTGGATTTATGGGAGTGCCATAAGCAATTCAATGGCATGGCTAAACCAAAGCGGGAGCTGTTTATAGACGAGGTTATTCCAAATGGGTTATAAAACCAATTATCTTACAAATAGAGAAATATATAAAAAGACCGGAGGTTTTCTCCGGTCAATATTGTCTACCTTTTCCAGTATTCGAGTGTCATCAACTTGTTTCGTAACCACTTTGACATTTGTTCAGGTGTTCCCCAATTCCAACGCGGCACTACATCTGCAATGACTTGTTCCATATCCGTATATTTATGAACACCATCTATATAACACCATTTGCAGTATTGGTCATTTACTGTGCCGTCCAACTCATGACTAAGGTTATTATCATTATCCAGTGGAGAACCACACACCTGGCACGTAGTGTTGCGGGGTTGCCCCAATAGAGTGTTTATGGATATGCCAAAAATTTTTGAAATGATTTTCAGGGTTTCCGTGTTCGGTATTGTTTCTCCGTTTTCCCATCTTGAAACAGCTTGTCTTGTTACTAACAGTTTCTCTGCCATTTCATCTTGGGATAAGTTTCGTTTTTTTCTTATATCTAAAAGAACATTTTTCGTTTCCAAGTTCTACACCTACCTTTCGCATTAATTATACCATAAAAAATAAAAAAAGTAAGCAACTTGCTGTTGCGGTTAAAGGAGGCGGTAATATGGCAGATAATTTTGGTTTAAAGATAGGCGTTGAGGGCGAAAAGGAGTTCAAGAACGCTCTTCGCGATATCAATCAGTCCTTTAAGGTTTTAGGTTCTGAAATGAACCTGGTATCCTCACAGTTTGATAAAAATGATCGCAGCGTAGAAGCTTTGACCTCACGTAATCAAGTGCTGAATAAGGAAATTGATGCCCAGAAAGAAAAAATCTATACCCTTGAAAAAGCCTTAAATAATGCCGCCTCCTCCTTTGGAGAAAACGATAAACGCACCCAAGCTTGGCAGGTTCAGTTGAACAATGCAAAAGCGGAGCTGAATGGTCTTGAAAAGGAACTCAAGCAGAATGACGATGCATTGGAGGATGTCGGCAAAGAATTTGACGATGCCGAGAAACAGTCGGAACAGTTTAACAAAGCACTAAAAAACAGTGCCGACATAGCGGATAATGCCGAAGGTAAATTTTCAAAACTTGGCTCGGTTCTCGGTAAAATCGGTGTTGGTCTTGGAGCGGGAGTTGCCGCTATCGGAACTGCTGCGGTTGGTGCAGGCAAAGCACTCGCTGATATGACTGTCGGCGCTTCACAGTATGCGGATGAAATACTCACGCAGTCCACGGTTACCGGAATGTCCACCGAAAGCCTGCAGGCATATAAATATGCAACGGAACTTATTGACACCGACCTTGATACAGTAACGAAAACAATGTCCAAAAATATAAAGTCCATGGACTCGGCACGGAGCGGTACGGGTGCCACAGCGGAAGCGTATAGGAAACTCGGCATTTCTGTCACCGATGCACACGGAAACCTGAAAGACGGTGAAGCCGTTTACTGGCAAGCAATCGATGCCTTGGGAAAGATGCAGAATGAAACCGAGCGGGATGCACTTGCCATGCAGATATTTGGTAAATCGGCACAGGAACTAAACCCATTAATTCAACAAGGTTCTGCCGGATTCTCGGAGCTTACCGATGAAGCAAAGCGAATGGGTGCTGTGATGAGCGAGGATTCGCTGAATGCCCTCGGCAAGTTTGATGACAGTATGCAACGGTTGAAATCAGGCGCCGGTGCCGCAAAGAATATGCTCGGCACAGTCCTCCTGCCCCAGCTTCAGCTTTTGGCTGATGATGGGGCTTCTTTATTGGGTGACTTCACAAAAGGAATCAGCGAGGCGAATGGAGACTGGGGTAAAATCTCCGATGTTATCGGTAATACGGTCGGTGGAATTGTCAACATGGTGATGGAAAACCTGCCGAAAATTATTGAACTCGGAATGGATATTGTAAGTTCCATCGGTAATGCAATCCTTGAAAACTTGCCGATGATCATTGATGCTGCAGTCAGCATTATAATGACTTTATTACAGGGCCTTATTGATGCACTGCCTCAACTGACGCAAGGCGCATTACAGTTAATCCTTGCTTTGGTAAACGGTATTATTGAAAATCTGCCCGCATTAATCGAGGCGGCTATTCAAATGGTGGTTACCCTTGCATTGGGAATCGCCGATGCTCTGCCGGAACTGATTCCCTCTATTATTGAAGCCATCATCCTAATTGTGCAAACGCTTCTTGATAATATGGATAAAATTCTCGAAGCCGCTTTTGCCATTATCCAAGGTCTGGCGACTGGTCTACTCAACGCACTGCCAAAACTGATTGATGCCTTGCCACAGATTATTACTTCTATCATAAATTTCGTAACCGAAAACCTTCCGCTTATTATCGAGATGGGAATCAAACTCACGATTCAACTAGCGGTTGGTCTTATCAAAGCAATCCCGCAGCTGATTGCGAAATTGCCGGAGATAATAGTGGCACTTATCACAGGGCTTGGGAAAGCCGTGGGTATGGTCGGTGAAATCGGCGTCAATATCGTAAAAGGCTTATGGGATGGTATAAAATCGATGGGTAAATGGATAGCCGATAAAGTAGGCGAATTTTTCGGCGGTATCGTTAACGGAGTTAAAAGTCTGCTTGGTATTCATTCTCCCTCCACAGTTTTCGCAGGAATTGGCGGTAATATGGGAGAAGGTCTTGGCGGTGGCTTTTTGAATGCCATGACCAAGGTCGAAAAAGATATGAAAAAAGCTATTCCTACAGACTTTGATATCAGCGCAAGCCTAACCGGATTGCAGCCCGCTTATGCGGGAGTTCCGTCAATGACATATAACCATACCGGGACCATACGGGTGGAAGGCATCAATGCAAAAAGTGAATTAACAGGAGTGGTAGACATTATCATCGATGAACTGAGAAAAGAGGTGCGTCGCTGATGGCCTTATTACTCAATAGGGATACAAACGAGGAAATTACTCGTTTTGTAAACCTTCAAGAAAAACAGGAAGTTATCCGCACTATCCATAGCACCCTTGACGGACAGCAATATATTCAACGCATCGGCGAACCTACTATCAGTTATGAACTGAAATTGTACATTACAGAGGACGGCAAACGGTTGCTGTCACAAGCGGAGGATGCCGGTTCACTTTTGGAAGCAAGAGTTCAGACCGGGATTTTCTTTGGGAGAATCATCAAACTTTCCGATTATAAGAAACTGACGGTGCAGTATTACGAGGTCGCCGCCACGCTCTCCAAAGTGACGGAGGTGTAGCCTATGAAATATATTCCGCAGGAATTGTTGAACAAGCTTAATAAACGCTGGCAGGTGGAGGCGCAGGATGCACAACCGAATTTACGACTTGTGGCAACACAGGCAACAGTTAACACCCTCATCTCTGAGCCGATCCATGATGGGTTACCCGGCTTCGGTGATGTGGCAATACGTCAGCTGCCGGGCGAGAAAACTCCGTCCCGCGCTTATGCTTTGTGTATAGACAATGGAACGGCAAAGGTTTATGAGCGGTTATTCCCTGCTAACATGGATAACCCGTGGCAGTATGTCTGGACGCTGGGTTCTGCAAAAGATGTGGCAATTGAGTATAACGGAAACTGGGTACTTGAAGCGATGAGCCTGTGGTATATCCTTGAAACCGAAGAAACACCTTATTTGTTCTGGATTGGATCAGATAATGTTCTATATGTACAAAAGTGGGACGATGATTCTACTCGATTGACATTGGATACCGGGGTATCACAAATCAGTGTCTGCAAGGGTTGGAAATCTTCCATCATGACAGGACTTGACCAAGGTTTAATTGTCGGATACCTCAAGGACGGACGGGTGTATTATCGTGCTTATTGTCAGCAGGATACCGGTGAATACTTATGGGAGCCATCTTTTGAGGTCTCAGAACTCGGTACGAACAATACGCATTTGTATGTCTTTCGCACTAATGATTTCCGTATCGGCATAGTCACCGAAGTAAGCGGTCAGATGAAATGGGTATTATCCCACCGCAACTATGCGGGTATGTCGTTCAGACCTGAAACGGTCAATGCCCAAATTCAGAATGTGCTCTGTTATTTCGATAAGTTGGTCGAATACAACTTTTATCAGCGTGATACTGCGACAGCTGAGATGAAATATGTATATTGTTCGCTGATGCCGCCTAACGCAACCGATGCTGTAACCGTTACAAGTGTTGAAAAGTTGAATGTGCCGAACACCTTTGAAAGCAACGGTTTTAAACTTTATTTAAGCCATAAACTGTATGGTGAAATCGGAACGGATATATTACCGTTCATGACAATCTCGCCATCTGTAACAATTACATCGGTGAACTATGATGATGCCGAACAAGCAATTACAATTATGGTCAGTCCTAATATCCGCAGAAATATGAAAGTTACCATTACAGTGCCAGAATATCGACCTGTGTTTTATGAAAAATATCAAAATCAGAAAGAAGCTTTGAATGCTCTGACAGCGACTGCAGTTGCAGAGGTGAACACCATTCAGACCGGTTTCAATGAATCTGTAACCGCAACCATCACAAATCTTGCTTTTCTGTGGCAAAAACCTGTGTTCCATTATTCGTTCACCAGAGAAACAGCTACAGCGGCAATAACGGGCGTAACTGTGACGCTGCAAGCGGTATCAAACTTACCAATTTGAGGAGGAGCATATGAATCTATTTGAAAAAGCCGCCATTCACAACAAGTTTGACTTCCTTGTGGTGGATGCCAACACCGGAAAGGAAAAACAACGGGCGGTGGCATATAACATGATTTTAAACTACTGGTTTCAAGGTGCCTTAAGTATCGACGGCAAAACCAGTAATGGGGATTATGATTCTAATCCAAACGCACTATTATCACGTATTGCTTTCGGAACAGGCACAGGCACGTTAAGTCCGACCAGAACTTCATTATTTACTCAACTTGGTTGGAAAGTAGCTTCGGATGTTTCAACAGTATATGCGTACCCTACATCCTATCGTCAAAAACGAATCAAGTTGGAGGCAAATGAATATATCGGGGCAAGAATCACGGAAGTCGGATTCATGCGGCATGAGGAGTATTGGAGTTATCCTTATGTGTATTTGACCACCCATGCCATGCTTCAAGACAGCGAGGGAAACCAAATAGCCATTACCAAGACCGATACTGATGTGGTATACATCACTGCAACCTTCTATGTAACCCATACGCCGTCCGGCTTTGGTACTAACGGTATTTATCCTCCAGCAGAGAAAAACTACTTGATTCGGTATCTGCTAACAGGTGTATTTGATAATACTGTTGCTTTCGGCAGATTCCCACTTGTAAACTCTAACGATTTATCCACTGCGTCTGGTGAAATGAAAAAGTCCACCAGCCGTAAATCTTGGAGTTATACCATAAGCGGTGCGGATACCACAAACCTGCAGATAAATATGCCGGTAATTACCTTTCTTGAAACAGAAGCAAATAACCGTATTGTCAAGCATATAGGTACACCGTTCATAGGTGCCGTTACGTTTCCGAACCATGATATTTTTCCACCCTATCTGATTGAAAAGATACCGATTGGAACCGGTGATGGGACAACAACAGAATTTAATATCCAGTGTCCGCTGATTATGGAAGGCTCGGATACTGTATATGTCAACAATGTGGCACAAGTACGCGGCACCGACTACACCGTTGATTATGAAAGCAACTGTGGCGACTGGTATGAAAACTATCTAACCGCGCAGTATTCGGTTCGAAGCCCGGAGGTTACATTTGGTAATATCTCATCCAAGACACCATACGGAACAGGCAGAACTTATCGCGACCCGGTAGCATGGTGGGATTGTTCGGATACTTCCTTTTATCCTTCATCTGTAACCGTTAGTGAAGCAACACCTATTATTATAAACTTTGGCTCGGCAAAAGCCTGTAACACATTAAAACTGAATGGTATTACTGTCCCGGCTGCACAGATAGATAACCTTGTCATTGAATATTCCGTAAACGGAACAGAGTGGACTGCTGTTCCTGACAAAATTAGAAACGGGCAGGTCTGGAGATGGACAGAAACTTCGGCGCAGTATTGGCGAGTATATATCCCATCCTACAGCTGGACATATGATTTTCTCTATACAAGTATCCCTACCCGTGACGGACTGACCTTTGGCTCCACCTTCTTCTTAGGAAAGCAAACACTCGGTTTAAAGTTTACGAATCCACCGGCAGCAGGAGCGGCAATCGCTGCCACCTATTCTATTGAGTATCCGTTCAAGACATCGAACAACCTGCTCCGCTTTACCTATACTATCCAACTGCAAAGGGGATGATTCCATGCGCCTAACTTTTGAATATACACGGGAATTGGGACAGGGATTATCCCCACAGGTGGTTCACATGATGGATAACGGGATACGGTTGATTTATCTCACCGCAGACGGAACAGTAAAAGGCACGGAAGCATTTCCGGCTCTCGGCTTATATGATGCTCTTTCCTTTACGGATAAAGGCAGGCTTTCTGCTGATATGGGCGTTACGAAACCGTCCCTAAAAAAGGTGGCTCACTACGGAGCATATGGTTTCTGGAGCGCTGATGCCATGCACAAGTTTGTGATGTATATGCTGCCGACCGATGTTTCACATACCCTTTTAAACGGCAGCATTTCCTATTCCAAAGGCAGTCCCATCTCGCAGTTCTCGGTGAATTTGCAGAATGCGGGCGGAGAGTTGGTCGGCAGATACCGCTCTATTGTTGCTCCTAACACAAAGCTGGAGTTGTGTTTTTCACTTGGTGGCAGTGTGGAATTATCTCTCGGACAGTTTTATATTGACCGTGTTTCCATCGGCTACCCGGAGCAAAGCGTATCGGTAACCTCTCGGAATGCCATAGGGAAACTGCTAAAGGAGCAGACCTTTGACGAAGACATTTCATTTACCGACGCAACTTTAAAAGAAAACCTGTCTGCTATATTAACACTGGCGGAGGTTGAAAACTTCTTTGTAGCCGACTCGCAAAAACCGTGGAAGCTGACTTTTGAACCGCAAACGGCTCTCCTCGACGGTATTCAGAATGTTATTCAGTTAATTCCCGGTTGGCAGATTTCCGAAAATACGGACGGGACGGTCGGCATTGGCCCAGTATCTGATGGACGATTTGAGCAGCCCTCTACCTATATTTTTGAACGGGATAAAACCTGTTGGAGTTACAATGTGGAATATGACGACGAGCAGACGGTAAGCAAAATATGCATCACCTGCAAAGAGCCTGCCAATACGGTATTTCGGCAGTTACCACCCCACAAATGGTGGGTCTCTCCACCTAACAAGACGCTTTATATTACAGTACCGGACGGCACGTCACTTGCTGATATGAATGCTTATGCTGATGAGCTGGCGGAGTCGGTTGCCATTTCCGGCAGAATTGAAAGTTTTGTGGGTATCTTTACGCCACATATGCTGATTGGCGATGCGGTGGAATTGGTGGAGCCGGACGGAAAGCGCAGCATGATCGGAACGGTTACTTCCGTTAAGCACAACCTCGGCAGAAGCGGTTTTTACACTGAATTCTCGGTTGACAGCGGTGGCAGAAAAGGGTCAGATTTCAGGCAGCAGAAAAACTGACGGCGTGGTTATATCATTATAAATTGCAACCAAATACAGCGGTACGGCATCTTTGCTAAATGCAGAGGTGCCTTTTTATATATCCAAATATAATAACGGAGGTAATTTCATGAAGGACATTTGGAACTTAATTCAAGTCGGCATTGCCGCAATTGGCGGGTGGCTCGGATATTTTCTCGGAGGGTGGGATGGCTTTTTGTATGCGTTGCTTGCATTTGTGGTGATTGACTACATCACCGGGCTGATGTGCGCGGTACTCAATAAAAAGCTGTCCAGCGAGGTCGGCTTCAGGGGAATATTCAAAAAGGTGGTTATGTTTGCCCTTGTCGGTGTCGGACACATCATTGATAGAAGCATTATCGGAGATGGCTCTGTTATAAGAACAGCGGTCATCTTTTTTTATCTTTCCAATGAAGGTGTATCCATACTCGAAAATGCGGCACACATTGGGCTGCCTATCCCCGATATTTTAGAACAGCTTCATAACAAAATCGATGAGGAGGACAAGTAAATGAATCTTAAAAAACTGATACTTACAAACAATGCCTGCTATAAGGCAGATCGCACCATAACCCCAAAAGGTATTATGGTTCATTCCACCGGGTCGAATAATCCGAGCCTAAAACGCTATGTCGGCCCAGATGATGGCTTGCTCGGTAAAAACCAGTATAATAACTACTGGAATCAGGATAAGCCGGATGGCAGACAGGTTTGCGTCCACGGATTCATCGGCAAACTGGCAGACGGCAGCATCGCAACCTATCAGACACTCCCTTGGAATTGGCGCGGCTGGCATGCTGGGGGTTCGGCGAACGATACACATATCGGCTTTGAAATCTGCGAGGATGGTCTGACGGACTCCTCGTATTTTTCTGCTGTCTATAAGGAAGCTGTGGAACTTTGCGTATACCTCTGTAAGCAGTATGGACTTACCGAAAAGAACATCATCTGCCACAGCGAAGGCCGCAAATTGGGCATAGCCAGTAACCACAGCGATGTTATGCACTGGTTTCCGAAGCACGGCAAGTCGATGGATACCTTCAGAGAAGATGTTCGCAAAGGACTTGTAGTAACACCTCCCGCTCCAAATCCGCCCTCGGAATTCTCAGTCGGTGATAAGGTCATCCTCAATGGTCCGGTCTATTCTGATAGTTACGGAGGAGGGAAAGGCCGCTCTTTCCAGAACAAGACTTGCACTGTCACCCGCATTGTTGACACCAAGCGCAAATGCCCGTATCTGCTGGACAACGGACTGGGCTGGGTGCCGAAGGACATTATACGCAAAGCATAACAGTATATTTTTTTATAAAGCCGCTCGTTAGGTTTAAATAACCTGGCGGGCGGCTTTATTTTTTTATCCATTTTATATTTTCGGTACTCAAACCGCCCTCTTCTGTCCTTTGGATTGTGAAGGGAGTGGCAAAACATGATTGATGAAAAGCCGGAAATCGGTTATGAAAATAAGACTTTTCCACAGGAGCAATTGCAGCGTGAAGTGAATTATGCAAGGGCACAGCGAATGCTTAAGTCCATGCTTGAAAATGGACTTATTTCCTTGTCGGAATTCAACAAGATAACCGCATTAAACCGCCAATCTTTCTCTCCTGCACTGGCACAGATTATGCCCTGAAACCGTTGATATTACTTAGGTTTAGAGGTAATATGTGACACTGACAAGGAGGTGATAGTTTGAAAAAGGTAACAAAAATTGCTCAAAATAATGATAATTATACCGAACATTCCAAGCTGCGTGTTGCGGCATATTGCCGCGTATCCACCGATAGTGATGATCAGCTGGTCAGTCTTGAAACACAAATAAAGCACTATGAATCCTACATCAATGCAAATCCTGACTGGGAGTTTGCAGGACTTTATTATGACGAGGGTATCACCGGCACAAAAAAGGAAAAGCGACCTGAGCTGCTTCGGATGATTGCCGACTGTGAAAATAAGCAAATCGACTTCATCATAACCAAATCAATCAGCCGGTTTGCCAGAAACACTACCGACTGCCTGGAACTGGTGAGAAAGCTACTTGACCTCGGTATATTTATTTATTTTGAGAAAGAAAACATAAACACCGGGTCAATGGAAAGTGAACTCATGCTGTCAATCCTAAGTGGACTGGCCGAAAACGAATCTGTCTCCATATCAGAAAACAGCAAGTGGTCGATAAAGCGAAGATTCCAAAACGGCACCTTTAAAATATCCTATCCTCCCTACGGCTTTGATACCTTGGATGGGAAGATGGTTGTGAACAAAACACAGGCTGATATTGTCCGTTTTATATTCGCTGAAATTTTGTCCGGCAAAGGTACCCACAAAATTGCAGATGAGTTGAACCGACGCAACATACCTTCCAAGAAAGGTGGTCGTTGGACGGCGACAACCATTCGTGGAATGGTAGGCAACGAAAAATACACTGGCGATGCCATTTTTCAAAAGACCTATACCGATGAGTATTTTAGTCGTCACTATAATTATGGTGAGCAAGAGCAATATCTTATGAAAAACCATCATGATGCAATTATTAGCCATGAAGATTTTGAAGCAGCACAGACCATTATTAATCAGCGTGGTAAGGAAAAAGGCGTGGTAAAGCATCATGACAAATACCAGAACCGATACCCCTTTTCAAGTAAAATCATCTGCGGTCACTGTGGCGATAAATTCAAACGCCGCATTCACTCCATTGGCAGACATAATATCGCCTGGTGCTGTACCAATCACATAGCGGACATCGGAAAATGCTCCATGAAATACATTCCGGAGCAAGATTTTGAATATGCGTTTGTTACTATGATGAATAAGCTAATCTTTGGACACCAGACAGTCCTGAGACCTCTGCTTATAGCCTTACGAGAAATAAACTCAGATGACAGTCTGGCAAC
>ERZ778021.1830-NODE-1830-length-22093-cov-3.835648_pt1 | contig 22093 bp, 25 predicted proteins | sample MGYA00375751_ERZ778021 | MGnify/ENA primary metagenome ERZ778021 (study PRJEB29350, sample SAMN05389814) | bioreactor metagenome | isolation source: Thiocyanate stock bioreactor | place: South Africa: University of Cape Town | collected 2013-08-29 ... | reverse complement strand
TCTGTGGGCCGGGATCTTTGCCGCGATCGCCACGATGGCCGCCGCAGCCTTGGCGCATGGGGTGCTGATGTGACCGCCGCGGCAGAGGTACTGGCCGCCGCCCGCGCCCGCGGCATCCGCATCGCCACCGCCGAGAGTTGCACCGGCGGGCTGATCGCCGGCGCCCTGACCGAGGTGCCGGGCTCCTCCGACGCCTTCGACCGGGGCTTTGTGACCTATTCCAACGCGGCCAAGGTGCAGATGCTGGATATCCGCCCCGACACGCTGGAGGCGCATGGCGCGGTCAGCGAACAGATCGCCGCCCAGATGGCCGAGGGCGCGCTGCGCCATTCCGAGGCGGGCATTGCCGTATCGGTGACCGGCATCGCCGGGCCGGGCGGGTCGGAACACAAGCCCGAAGGCCGTGTCTGCTTTGGCATCAGCCAGCCCTTTGGCACGCGCACCCAGACCGTCGAATTCGGGGCGATCGGTCGCCACCGGGTGCGCGCCGCGACTGTGGAGCACGCCCTGCAACTGCTGGCGGACGCGCTGCGCGCCTAGCCGCGCAGGATCGCGGCCAGCCCCGCCACATCCGCATCGGGCGTATCCCAGGCACAGACCAGCCGCACGGGCACCGGGTCCAGACCTTCGGCGGATTTGTCGGGCCACAGATAATACAGCGCGCCCGCCGCCTGCGCGCGATCATGCGCCGCCTTGGGGATCGCGGCAAAGACGGCGTTCGACTGGACCGCCTGCAACAGCTGTCCGCCGCCCTCGGTCACGGCCTGCGCCAGCACCTGCGCCTTGGCATTGGCGCGCGCGGCCAGATCCAGCCACAGCCCATCCGTCGCAAGCGCCAGCATCTGCGCGGACAGATAGCGGTTCTTGGACAGCACATGGCCCGACTGCTTGCGGCGATAGTCAAAACCCTCAGCGCGGGCGGGGTCGAAAAACACCATCGCCTCGGCCCCCATCGCGCCGTTCTTGGTCCCGCCCAGGCACAGCGCGTCCACGCCCGCCCGCCAGGTCAGATCCGCCGCCGAACAGCCCAAGGTCGCCACCGCATTGGCAAACCGCGCGCCGTCCAGATGCAGCGGCAGGCCCGCGTCATGCGCCACCCGCGCCAGGTCCGCGACCTCATCGGGGGTATAGACGGTGCCCCATTCCGTGGCGTTGGTGATCGAGACCAGCGCGTTCAGACCGCCGTTAAGCCCCACGCCCGCGCCGACATGGACGGCCTGCGCCAGGGTGTCGGGGGTCAGCTTGCCGCCCTGCCCCGGCAGGGTGATCAGCTTGGCGCCATGGGAAAAGAACTCGGGCGCACCGCATTCGCTGGTCTCGATATGGGCGTCCTGATGGCAGTAGATGCGCCCCCAGGACGGCGCCAGCTGCGCGCAGACCAGCGCATTGGCCGCCGTGCCCGTGGCCACGAACCGCACCACGGCGTCGGGCGCCTCCAGCAGATCGCGGATCGCGGCCTCGGCGCGGGCGGTCACCGGGTCGGCGCCATAGCCCATCACCGCGCCGGAGTTGGCCTCTGACAGGGCGGCCAGAACGGCGGGATGGGCGGAATAGGCGTTGTCCGATGCAAAATTCACGACAGATCCTCGATGATGTGGTCTTCCCAATCGTCCTCGGTCACGGTCAGCTCGCTGATGGTCCAGCCGCGGACGCTGACCCCCGCCTGATGGACGGTCTCGGTCGAGCCCGAGATCAGGTGGTGCCAATCGTAAAGCGGCCGCCCCTCGTGGCGCAGCCGATAGGCGCAGGTCGCGGGCAGCCACCAGGCGACCTCGTTGATCTTGGCGGGGGTCAGCACGACGCAATCGGGTACATAGTCATGGCGGTTGTGATAGCTGCTGCAGCGGCAGGCATCGCCGTCCAGCAGCTTGCAGGCGACGCGGGTAAAGGCCAGCTCGTTCGTGTCCTCGAACTCGATCTTGTTCAGGCAGCACTTGCCGCAGCCGTCGCACAGCGCCTCCCACTCGTCGCGGGCCAGCTGAGGCAAAGGCAGCTCCCAGAACCGATCGCGCATCAGCGGCCCGACAGCAGGCGGCGCGCATCGGCGCCATCCTGCTCCATCTGCGCGATCAGCGCGGGCAGCCCGTCGAACCGCGCCTCATCGCGCAGGAAATCGACCAGCGCCACGGACAGGTGCTGACCGTACAGATCGCCAGAATAATCGAACAGGTTGACCTCCAGATTGGGCGTGTTGACCCCGAACATCGGACGCACCCCAAGGGATGCGACCCCTTGGCACGGCCCCCGGTCCGGCCCGGTCAGGATGTCGACCAGCACCGCATAGACCCCAAGCCGCGGCAGGTGCTGCCCGTCCATCGCCATGTTGGCGGTGGGCCAGCCCAGCTCGCGGCCCCGCTTTTCGCCGTGGATCACCTCGCCCTCGATGCGGTGCCAATGGCCCAGCATCCGCTGCGCGCCATGCGTGTCGCCCTGCGCCAGCGCCGCCCGGATCGCGGTCGAGCTGTATTCCCCCTCATCCGCGCCGACCAGCGGCACGATGGTCACGCCGAAGCCCAGGGCCTGGCCCAGTTCGGTCAGGGTCTGCGCGGTCCCGGCGCGGTTCTGGCCAAAGCAGAAATCGGCGCCGACGGTGACATGGGCGATGCCCAGACCCTCGGCCAGGACCTCGCGGGCAAAGGCCTCGGGCGTCAGCCCCGCCAGCACCGGGCCAAAGGGCAGCTCATAAAGCTGCTGCACGCCAAGACGCGCCAGGCGGTTCGCCCGCGCCTCGGAATTCATCAGCCGAAAGGGCGGCGCATCGAGGGCGAAATATTCGCGCGGATGCGGCTCAAAGGTCAGGATGCCCAAGGGCGCGTCGCAGGCCGCCCGGGCCGTCTCGATGACCGCCCGATGCCCTTTGTGGACGCCGTCGAAATTCCCCATGGCCACCGAGGCGCCACGCGCATCAGTCGGCAATCCGGTCCAGTCGCGATGGATCTGCACTGCGCCCCCAACGGGACGCGCCGGGCGCCCCTTCAGTCGAACTTGCGGCTTGGGGCCAGCACGACCGCCTCGCCTTTCAGAACGACCGTATCGCCGACGAGGCACCGGGTTGCAAGCGTGACCCGCCGTTTCGCGTGGTCGATATCCTGAACCGTGACCTCGGCGCGGACCCTGTCGCCGGGGCGCACGGGGGCCATGAACTTCAGCGTCTGACCCAGATAGACCGTGCCGTGGCCGGGCAGCTGTTCGCCGATCACGGCGGAAATCAGCCCGGCGGTCAGCATCCCATGGGCGATGCGTCCTTCAAAGATGGTGTCTTGGGCATAGGCCTCGTCCAGATGCACCGGATTGCGGTCGGTCGAGACCTCGGCGAACAGCTCGATATCGCGGTCGGTGACCTGTTTGTGCAGATGGCGGGTCATGCCGATCTCCAGATCCTCGATGACGATCGTGCCGCGCGCGAAATTGTCCAGCATGTCGGAGCCCATCCGTCCTACCGTTCCCTGTTCCATTGCTGCATAGCAGCATGGCATCGCCATGGCAATATTATTTCAACATTCCGCGATAAGATGATCTTTTATTCCGCCTCCCGAAAACGAAAAACACCCGCAGGCGGACCTGCGGGCGTGGGTTTCCGGCGATGCGCTGGCGTTCAGCGCAGGCGCCCGATGGCATAGGTCGGCACGCGCCCTTCGGCCATCAGCCAGTTGGACAGCGCCGGGGCCTCGGGGTTTTCGACATCCGCGCCGAACAGATCCGCCGCAAGGCCGCCTGTGACGAAGATGCTGTCGATGCCCTGCGCCTCGGCCCCGGCGATGTCGGTCGCGATCCCGTCGCCGACGGCCAGATAGCGGGCGTCCGGGCCCAGGCCCATCAGCGCCCGCGCACGGTCATAGATCGGCGCATGGGGCTTGCCGAAATACAGCGTCCGGCCGCCAAGCGTCTCATAGAACTGCGCCAGCGCGCCCGCGCAATAGATGCGGGTGTCGCCCATATCTACGACGATGTCCGGGTTCGCGCACAGCATGGTCAGGCCGCGCGCAATCGCGTCCTGAAACCGGTCACGGTAATCCTCAGGCGTCTCGTTGATCTCGTCGAAGGGACCGGAGGCGACGATGCCCTCGGCCTCGGCCAGATCGACGCGGGTGACGGGGTCGGCACCCTGATGAGCCTGGGGGATATCGGCAAAAAAGCCCAGATCCTTGTCCAGCCCGATATGCCACACGCGCCGCCCGACCACGCCCGCGAACATCGCATCCTGCGCGGCATCGCCCGAACTGACGACCAGATCCCAAGCATCGCGGGGCACGCCCATGCGGTCCAGCTGCGCCACGACATACTGGTTCGGCCGGGGCGCGTTGGTCATCAGGCAGACCTTGCCGCCCTGCGCCCGAAACGCCTGCAGCGCGGCAACGGCGGCGGTATAGGGCTGCCGGCCATTGTGCAGACAGCCCCACAGGTCGCAGAACAGCGCGTCATAGCTGGCCGAAACCTCGGCCAGCGAAGCGATGATGCGGGTCATCAGACGGCCAGGACCGGGATGATCTGCTTTTTGCGGCTCATGACGCCGGGCAGGACCACGGTGTCGCCGGTGACGGTCACGCCAAAGCTGCGCTCGGCCACGGACTTGACAAAGTCGTTGGGCACCAGAAGCGTCGCCTGCTCATTCAGGATGTCGACGATGAACAGCAGCACCTGATCGGCACCGTCGGCGGCGGCGGCGCCGGGCATGGCGGCCATCAGCGCATCCTTGCGGTCCAGCAGGACCTGCGGCGCGGTCGTCTCAAGGACCGAGACGCGCAGCTGCTTGCCGCCCAGCTCGTATTCCTTGCTGTCCATGGTCAGCAGGGCCGCGTCGCTGAAGGCGCTGACATCGGATTTGGCGGCGAACATCTCGGCGGCAAAATCGGCGATGGTCACGCCCAGATCGGCGGCCAGCTTTTCGGCCACGGCGCGGTCATGCGGGGTCGTGGTCGGGCTGCGGAATTCCAGCGTGTCGGACAGGATGCAGGTCAGCATCGCGCCCTTGATGCCCTCGGGGGCGCGGGCGATGTCCTCGCCCATCAGGTCGTGCATGATGGTGGCGGTGCAGGCCAGCGGGCGGATGGTGATGTTGATCGGCGCGCGGGTCTTGATGCCGCCGGCCAGCAGGTGGTGGTCGATGATCTCGATCACCTCGGCCTGGTCCAGGCTGGCGGGCAGCTCGGCCGGGTTGTTGGTGTCGACGATGACGCAGCGGTCGTCGGCGGTCACGTCGGTGATGATGCGCGGCTTGGTCAGGCTCCAGCGGTCCAGCATCCACAGCGCCTCGGTGTTCGGCTCGCCCTGCAGGACGGCCTCGGCGGGGGTCTGGCGGATCTCGGTCAGATACCACGCCCAGATGATGGGAGAGCCGGTGGAATCCGTGTCCGGAGAGGTATGGCCGAAGACCTTGATCATGATGCGCCTCGAATGCTGCAATGGATGGGGCCTTATAGGCAGGCGGCCCGGCGTTGTCCACGTTCGGCATATCGGGGCGGGATGCGAAAAGGGGCGCCCCGCAGGACGCCCCCCCCTAGCCATGGCGATGGACCTGGATCAGGCCGCGCGGCTCATCAGCACGTCGCCCACGCGCTTTTGCGCACCGCCCTCGTCCAGGCCACCGACGGCGGCCACTTCGCGGGTCAGACGGTCCAGCGCGGCCTCATAGAGCTGACGCTCGGAATAGGACTGCTCGCGCTGGTCGTCGCAGCGGTGCAGGTCACGCACGACCTCGGCGATGGACAGCAGGTCGCCCGAATGGATCTTCTGTTCGTATTCCTGGGCCCGGCGCGACCACATCGCACGCTTGACGCGGGCCTTGCCCTTCAGCGTCTCCAGCGCGCGGTCGATCAGGTCGGGGGTGGACAGGCTGCGCATGCCGATCTCGCTGGCGCGGGCGGTGGGCACGCGCAGGGTCATCTTGTCCTTGTCGAAGGAGATCACGAACATCTCCAGCCGCAGTCCCGCGACCTCCTGTTCGTCGATCGAGACGATGCGACCGACGCCATGCGCCGGATAGACGACAAAATCATCGGGACGGAATTCGTTCTTCTTGGCTTTCGACATCTGGTTTCCTCTGACATGCGCCCGAAAGACGGACACAAAGGGCCGCAGGGGGGCCAGGCCACCCTCGGTCCATTTTCGATCATGTATGTCTGTTCCCGCCAGGCAGATGGCGAAAACGCGGCAGTCTGGGGCGCGTCAGGGCGGGCAAACGACCCGCAGCGGGACGCGCGACATAGCAGACTATAACACAAAAATGACACGGAAAAAAGCGATGGCTTTCCTCCGTGCATTTTTCCCGTCGGGCCGCCATATCAAGGGTTTGGCGCGTCAGGGACCGTCAGGCCGTCCGAATCAGTCGCCCGCCCCCGGCGCCTCCGAGAAATACTTGTCCAGCTTGTCCGGCTGACCGTCCATCTCAGTCGCGGTGGGCAGCGGGTCCTTCTTGCGGGTGATCACCGGCCACAGTTCCGAATACTTGCGGTTGAACTCGACCCAGGTCTCCATCGCGGGTTCGGTATCCGGGCGGATCGCGTCGGCGGGGCATTCCGGCTCGCAGACGCCGCAATCGATGCATTCGTCGGGATGGATGACCAGCGTGTTCTCACCCTCGTAGAAGCAGTCCACGGGGCACACCTCGACGCAATCGGTATATTTGCACATGATGCAGTTGTCAGTCACGACATAGGTCATCTGGGCGCTCTTGTCTGGGCTTGTCGACCTGTCACCTAGACAGTTCGGCCGGATCAATCAACCCGTCGCGATCTTCGTGATACAACAGCTGCGCCTCTGGTGCCGGGCCGCGGCGGTCCGTGAATTCCCGCACATGCAGCACCCGGACCTGACGGTTGGCCGAGACGGTCAGCACATCACCGACCCTGACCGCCCGCCCCGGCTTGCGGCAGGGCTGACCGTTCACGCGGATGCCGCCCCCCTCGACGCGGGCGGCAGCCAGGCCGCGGGTCTTGAAGATCCGCGCGTAAAACAGCCACTTGTCCAGCCGCAGCCCTTCGGCAGCGTCGGTCAACTCAGCTCTTGTCCTTCAGCTGCGCCAAGATCGCGAAGGGGCTGTCGGGATCGGCCTTCTTTTCGGGGCGCGACGAGAACGTCTTGGGGCCCTGATGGGCGGGCTTGCCGCCGGGCTTCTTGGGTCCACCGAACTTGCCGCCGGGCTTGCCCTGACGGTCGCGACGCTCTCCCTGCGGCGCATCGCCACGCGGGCGGTCGCCGGCGGGTGCCGCGCCATCACGGGTCTGACCCTCACGCGGGGCGTCACGGCGCGGGCCACGACGCTCGCCCTGGGGGCGGTCGCCTTGCGGACGCTCGCCCTGGGGGCGACGGTTACCGCGCGGCTTGGGCGCCCATTTGAAGGTGTAATAGACCTCGACCTCGGGGGCTGCGACCTCCTCGGGCTGCGCGGCCTCGTCGGGCTGCGCGACGGCCTCAGGCTCGGCCACCGGCTCTGCCGCACGCTTTTCGGCCTGCTCGGCCTCCCATTTCGCGCGGGTCTCGGCGGCCAGCACCGATTCCTCTTCGGTCAGGGGCGCGTCCGAGGGCTCGCCCTCGGGGGCCGGGACCACCGCGACCGGCTCGGAGGTCTTGACCTTGGGACGCTCGGCCCGCTCGGCCGAATAACCCAGGCCCTGCATCAGCCCCGAGAACTGCTCCAGCGTCATGCCGGTGATCGACAGCATGTCGGGATTGGCCTCAAAGCCGCCGCGCGTGTCCTGCGCGCGCAGCAGATCGGCCAGCCGCTCCAGCATGTCGATGCGGATCGCGCGGTCTCCGGCCGGGCGATAGCCCGACAGCGCATAGACCTGATCGGGCACGACCGGCAGATGCGGGATGGTGACCAGACCCGGCGGCGGGCTTTCGGGGAATTCCGACAGACCCTCGTGCAGCGACCACAGCACCAGACGCAGGCGCGTCGGCGCGGGTTTCAGCAGCGCGGGCAGGAAGATGGTGAACTGACCAAACCGCACGCCATGCTTGCGCAGTGCGCCACGTGCCTCCTGGTCCAGCTCCTTGACCTCGGAGGCGATGCCGTCACGCGACAGGATGCCAAGCGACTCGACCATGCGGAACGCGAAACCGCGTGCCAGACCGGTCAGCGCCTCGTCCTTCTGCAGCGTCAGCAGCGGCTCATACAGGGCGGCAATCTTGCGGTCGATGAAGTGCTGGGCGCGACGGCGGACCTTGTCGGCGATCTCGGTGCCGGCCTCCTCGTCGACGAACACCTCGACGCCGGGATGCAGCGCGTCAGGCCCCTTGACCAGCTTGCCCACCGCTTGGCTGCCCCACATCAGGCCGCCCTGCTCGGTATAGTCCATCTCGGTGTCGGGCGCGTTGTAAAAGCGGTCGGCGCGCAGATGGAATTCGGGTTTCAGCGCGTCATAGCTGGCGCGCGACAGCATCCGCGCCTCGTCCGCCGATGCGGTCTGGTCGGGGCGAAAGCGGAAGCCCTCCAGACGGCCGGCGAATTCGCCCTCGACCGTCACTTCGCCCTTGTCGTTCACTTCGGCCACGAGGCTCTCCTTCTGCTTGAGCCGGCGCAGCAGCACGGATGTGCGCCGGTCCACAAATCGTTGGGTCAGGGCCGCGTGCAGCGCGTCCGACAGGCGGTCTTCTACAGCGCGCGTCTCTCCGCGCCAATGCTTTTCGTCCGCCACCCAGCCCGTTCTTTGCGCGACATAGGTCCAGGTGCGGATATAGGCCAGCCGCTTGGAGATCGCGTCGATATCCCCCGCCGTCCGGTCGATGCGTTCTATGGCCCCCGCCAGCCAGTCCGCCGGGATGTGCCCATCCTGCAGGAAACCGAAGATCCGCGCCAGCAACGTCGCATGCTCCATCGCGGAAATGCCCCGGAAATCAGGCACCCGGCACACGTCCCACAGCAGGCGGACATCCTTGCCGCCCTGCACGCGGTCCTTGATCTCGGGCAGATCGCGCAGGATCTTCAGCGTCGCCACGTCATCCGCCTCGCGTCCGCGGATCAGCAATTCCTGGCCCGGGGCGGCCTCCAGGCTTTCGACCAGGCGGTCCATGCTGCCGAATTCCAGCCGACCGTTGCGCCAGACCAACCGGCTGATCGGCTGAAAGCGGTGGTTCTCCAGCGCGTCGATCAGGCCGGGGTCCAGCGGCTCGGCCTCTCCGGTGACGCCGAAGGTGCCGGATTCGGTGTGCCGCCCGGCCCGGCCCGCGATCTGGCCCATCTCATGCGGGAACAGCGAGCGGACGCGCTTACCGTCGAACTTGTGCGTGGCGCTGAAGGCCACATGCTTGATGTCCAGGTTCAGGCCCATGCCGATGGCGTCGGTGGCGACCAGATAGTCGACCTCGCCGTTCTGATACATCTCGACCTGGGCGTTGCGGGTGCGGGGCGACAGGGCGCCCATCACGACCGCGCAGCCGCCCTTCTGGCGCCGGATCAGCTCGGCCATGGCATAGACATCATCGACGCTGAAGCCCACGATGGCGCTGCGCGCAGGCATGCGCGACAGCTTTTTCGACCCCGCCCAGGTCAGGGTCGAGAACCGCTCGCGCCGCTCGAACTGGGTTTCGGGGACCAGAGCCGCGATGGCCGGGCGCATGGTGCCGCTGCCCAGAAACAGCGTCTCCAGCGTGCCGCGCATATGCAGCAGGCGGTCGGTGAAGACGTGGCCCCGCTGCGGATCGGCACAGAGCTGGATCTCGTCGATGGCGACGAAATCGGTGGCGATGTCGGGCATCGCCTCGGTGGTGGCGACCCAGTACTGGACGCGGTCGGGGATGATCCGCTCCTCTCCGGTGACCAGCGCCACGACAGAGGGGCCGCGTGCGGCGACGATCCGGTCATAGACCTCGCGCGCCAGCAGGCGCAGCGGCAGGCCGATGACGCCCGATCGGTGGTTCAGCATCCGCTGGATGGCAGTGTGGGTCTTGCCGGTATTGGTCGGCCCCAGAATGGCGGTGATCCGCCCGCGCGTGCTCATGGTCATGCCCTAGATATCGGTGCCGGTGCGCCTGCGTTCCAGACGGGCCTGCCCGTCGATCGCCTCTTGCTGGTGGGGGTGGATGGCCAGGCTGGCGCGATAGGCGGCCAGGGCGCGGTCATCCTCGCCCATCTCCTCCAGCATCGCGCCCAGTTGCGTCAGCGCCGCGAAATGGCGCGGCTCCAGCGCCAGCGTGCGGCGGATGTCCTCCAGCGCGGGGCCGAACTGTCCGTCCATCGCATAGGCCGCCGCCCGCGCCTGAAAGCCTGCCGCGAAATCGGGTGCGTGGTCGGTCAGCGCGGTCAGATGCCCGATGGCACCCGCCAGATCGCCCTGGTCCAGCGCGGTCTCTCCGCGGCGCAGCAGCAGGTCCATCGCCGGGGACCCCGACCGCGACCATTCGCGCAGGATGTCGCTTTCGGCGATGCGCCAGCCCTCGCCCTCGGGGTTGGCCAGGCGGGCGAAGGCGTCGTCCAGCCCCTGCCCTGCCGCGTGGCCCGGCATGACGCTTGCCAAAACGAGGAAAATCGTCAGAAGGTTGTGACGCAATGCCGTGACGGCAGAGTGGAAAATCAGGCGGATCGCGTTCATAGGGATGGTGTAACCCGGCCCGCCGGTCGGGCGCCAGACAAAGCGCATCAGGAGACGTGAAATGAGCGAAGCCGTGACCAAGGCCGTCGAGAAGCTGAGCGAGAAGATCGACAGCTTCGACAGCACCGCCAAATTCGTGATCAAGGACGAAGGCGCAATCATGATCGACGAATCCGGCGTGCGCGCCGGCGACGACGAGGCCGAAGGGACCCTGACCGCCAGCCGCGAGACCTTCGAGGGCATCATGAACGGCGACGTGAACCCCGCCACCGCCTTCATGATGGGCAAGCTGAAGATCGACGGCAACATGGGCGTGGCCATGCAGCTGGGTCAGAAACTGTCCTGAGCCGCATGCAGGAGGCCCCGTTCCATCAGCTGCCCGACGACCGGTCGCAGCCGGCCCGCGCCTTTTGGGCGCGGGCGGATGACGGGGTCCGCCTGCGCGTCGCGCATTGGTCGGCCGACGGCGGGCGCGGCAGCGTGCTGCTGTTCCCCGGCCGCACCGAATACATCGAGAAATACGCCCCCGTCGCCCATCGCCTGATGGCCGAGGGCTATGACGTGCTGTGCATCGACTGGCGCGGCCAGGGCCTGTCGGACCGGCTGCAGCCCAATCCGCGTCCCGGCCATATCCGCGAGTTTTCGGATGCTGGTCGCCGCCCGCGATCTGGACCTGCCCCGCCCCTGGCACCTGCTGGCCCATTCGATGGGTGGCTGCATCGGGCTAGCCGCACTGGAAGGCGGCCTGCCGGTCCAGAGCGCGGTGTTCTCGGCGCCGATGTGGGGTATCAACCTGCGCCGGGTGCAGCAGGGGTTGGCCATCGGCATCGCCTATCTGGCCGGACGCGTGGGGCGCGGCGGGTTCACCGCCCCCGGCAGCGGAGGCGCGGCCACGACCTATCCGCTGGACGAGAGCTTCAACGCCAACCTGCTGACGTGCAACGGTGACGAATGGGCGCGCCTGGTACGCGAGGCCGTGGCCTGGCCCGACCTGACCATCGGCGGCGCGACCTTCGACTGGGTCAGCCGCGCGCTGAACGAATGCGCGCGCCTGTCGCGCATCCCCTCGCCTGAGGTGCCGATGCTGGTGTCGCTCGGGTCCGAGGAAAGGGTCGTCTCGCCGCAGGCCATCCGCGACCGCGCCGCGCGCTGGCCGCAATCGGAACTGCTGGAGATCCCCGGAGCCCGCCACGAGATCCTGATGGAGACCGACCCCCTGAGGGAGCGGTTCTACGAGGCGATGCTGGCGCGTTTCGACGCCAGCTGACCGTCACGCGGCGTCGGTCTTGCGATCCGATGGCGTCGCGATGCTGGGCATGCGCAGGCGAATGCGCTTGAGCCGGCGCGGATCGGCATCGACCACCTCGAATTCGGCGCCCGACGGATGGGCGATCACCTCGCCGCGCAGCGGCACGCGCCCCGCCAGCATGAAGATCAACCCACCTAGCGTGTCGACATCCTCATCATCCTCGCCGGCCAGACGCAGGCCAGTCTCGGCCTCGACGGCATCGACGGGGGCGCGGGCCTGGACCAGCCATTGGCCGGTCTTTTCATGGACCCACAGGCCGCCCTCATCCTCGTCATGCTCGTCCTCGATCTCACCAATGACCTGCTCGATCAGGTCCTCGATGGTAACCAGCCCATCGACGCCGCCATATTCGTCGATGACCAGCGCCATGTGGATGCGCTTGGTCTGCATCTGCTGCAGCAGCACCCCGATGGGCATGGAGGGCGGCACATAGAGCAACGGACGCAGCATCGGGCGCAGCGTGAACTTGCCGCCCGCGCCGAAACCGTGCTTCAGCGCCAGATCCTTGAGGTGGATCAGCCCAAGCGGGCTGTCCAGCGTGCCGCGAAACACCGGCATGCGCGAAAATCCGTGTTCGCGGAACATCTCGACCAGATCCTCCAGCGACAGGTTCACCGGCGCGGCCACGATCTCGACCTTGGGGATGGCCACGTCATCGACGCGCATCCGGCGCAGGTTGCCCAGGCCGGGGGTGCCGACGACATGGCGGTCCTGACCGTCCTCGTCCGATCCTGCCTCCGACCCCGTCAGGGCCGACAGCACGCGACCGAAAAAGCCCTTTCCGTTGCCAGCCTCGCGGCCCTCTCCTCCGCCACCGTCCACGGCGATCGCGGGGGTCTCCTCGACATGAAGATCAGGGGCCGTGGCGGGTAATCGGCTGTCGGAATTCATCGGTCTTTCTCCTGGTAGGGGTCGGGAATGCCAAGGGCGGACAGGACGGTACGCTCGACCGCCTCCATCCGTTCGGCATCGGGATCGGTCTGGTGGTCATAGCCCAGCAGATGCAGCGTCGCGTGCACCAGCAGGTGCTGGACATGGTGATCCATCGGCTTGCCCTGGGCGCGGGCCTCGGCCAGGCAGGTGTCATAGGCTATGGCGATGTCGCCCAGCTCTTCCTCGTCGGGCAGCTCGGGCATGGCGCCGGGGGCGTGGGGCAGATGCTCGACCGACGGCCAGGACAGCACGTTGGTCGCGCGCGGCTTGCCCCGGAAATCGGCGTTCAGCGCGGCGATGCGCGCATCGTCGCAGCCCATGACGACGACCTCTCCGGTCAGGTCGTGATGGTTCAGCGCGGCCTGGACGGCGCGGGCCGCCAGGTCCTCAAGACCGGCGGCCTGCCATCGGTCATCCTCGATGACGCAATCGACGGTAATCTCGTCAGGCATCGTTTCTGAACGCGCGGCGCGGGACATACTGGCCGCGCGGCTCCTCTGTTTCACCGCGGGCAAGGGCGGCATTGTCCTCGATCTCATACGCCTTGATGATGCGCGCGACAAGCGGGTGGCGCACGACGTCATCGGCCGTGAAATAGCTGAAGCTGATGCCCTTGACGTCCTTGAGGATCTTTTCCGCGTCCATCAGCCCCGACATCATACCGCGCGGCAGGTCGATCTGGGTGCGGTCGCCGGTTATGACCATGCGCGAGCCTTCGCCAAGGCGGGTCAGGAACATCTTCATCTGCATGCTGGTGGCGTTCTGCGCCTCGTCCAGCACGACGAAGGCGCGGCTCAGCGTGCGTCCGCGCATGAAGGCCAGCGGCGCGATCTCGATGCGCTTTTCCTCCATCAGCTTCTGCATCTGCTTGCCGGGCAGGAAATCGTTCAGCGCATCATACAGCGGCTGCATGTAGGGATCGACCTTCTCCTTCATGTCGCCGGGCAAAAAGCCCAACCGCTCGCCCGCCTCGACCGCGGGGCGCGACAGGATGATCTTGTCGACATGCCCGCCGATCAGCATGGTCACGCCCACCGCCACCGCCAGATAGGTCTTGCCCGTGCCCGCAGGCCCGATGCCAAAGGCCAGCTCGTTCTGGAACAGCGCGCGGACATAGGCCTTTTGCGCGTCGGTGCGCGGCTCGACCGATTTCTTGCGGGTGCGCAGCTCGTAATTGCCCTGGGCGAACATCTCCAGCTGTTCGGCGGGGGTGACGTCGGCGGCGGGCTCGACCCCCATGCGCAGGGCAGCCTCGACCTCGTCGGGACCGACGGGGCGGTGCTGTTCTAGCCGCGCGTAAAGACCTTGCAGCAGGGTCGCGGCCTCGGCCTGGGCCTCGGGGCCGCCAACCACGGCGATCTGGTTGCCACGGCGCAGGATATGAACGCCAAGCGCCTCCTCGATCCGGGCCAGATGGCGGTCGTTGGGACCGCACAGGTCGATCAGCAACCGGTTGTCGGGAAATTCCAGCAGGGTTTCGGCCGAAGGTGCGGTGACGGGTGGCGTCGGGGTCAGGCCCAAATGTCTCTCCTGGTCAGAGGGGTATGATCATGGTGGCAAGCGCGTCGGATTCGCACAAGTTGATGTTGGTCAGCTTTCGGGCGGAACTGCCCCTGTTTGTGGCAGAACGACGGCACCGGCGCAAAGGTTGCATCACGACGCGGCATCCGTGCCCCCTTGCACGGGCGCCCTGCCCAGAAAAGCGGCCAAGGCGGGCGCGCGATCCATGTCGCGGACCAGCCCGTCATGCGCGATCCGCCCCTGCGCCAGCAGCGCCACGCGGTCGCCGATGATGCGGCAGCTGTCCATGTCATGGGTGATGGTGATGGCGGTGGCCCCGGTCTCGGTCACGATGCCGCGGATCAGCGCGTCGATGGCCCGCGCGCGGATCGGGTCCAGCCCCGTGGTGGGCTCGTCGAAGAAAATCACCGCCGGATCATCGGCGATGGCGCGGGCCAGGCCCACGCGTTTCGCCATGCCGCCCGACAGCTGGGCGGGCATCAGGTCGGAAACCTCGGGGCCCAGGCCCACGCGCGCCAGCTTGTCCAGCGCGATGGCGCGGGCGCGGCGGTCGTCCATCCGCTGGCGCAGCCGGAACGCCACGTTCTGCCAGACCGACAGGCTGTCGAACAGCGCCCCGCCCTGAAACAGCATGCCGAACTGCGCCATGAAGCGGCGCCGGTCCAGCGGTGCGCCCTGCCACAGCACCTGGCCCGCATCGGGCGCCTCCAGCCCCAGGATGCAGCGCAGCAGCACCGATTTGCCGGTGCCCGACTGGCCGATGACGCACAGGCTCTCTCCCTGAGCGACGCTGAGGTCGATGCCGTCCAGGACGGGCTTGTCGCCAAAGGACTTGGTCAGGCCGCGCAGCGTGATCATTCGAAGAACAACCCCGTCAGCACGAAATTGGCCGCCAGGATCCCCACGGCGGCGGCGACGACCGCATTGGTTACCGCACGGCCCACGCCCGCCGCGCCACGCCCCGCGCGCATCCCGAACCAGCAGCCCGAGAGCGTCACCACCAACCCGAAGACCGCGCCCTTGATCAGCCCCGAGGTCACGTCCCAGGGTTCAAGATAGGCCCAGCTGTTGGCAATGTAGCTGGCCGAGTTGAACCCGAGCGAGGTCGTCCCCACCAGCCAGCCGCCCATGATGCCGATGATGTCGCCCACCGCGACCAGCACGGGCACGCACAGCATCCCCGCCCACAGGCGCGGCGTGACCAGCCAGCGCATCGGATCGGCCGACAGGGTGACCAGCGCGTCGATCTGTTCGGTAACGCGCATGGTGCCGATCTCGGCCGCGATGGCGCTGGCGACGCGCGCCGCGACCATCAGCCCGCCCAGCACCGGGCCCAGTTCGCGGACCATGCCGATGGCCACGATGGCGGGGACCACGTCGCTGGCCTGGAACCGCGCCCCGCCCGAATGGATCTGCAGCGCCAGCGCCGCGCCGGTGAACAGCGCCGTCAACCCGACGACCGGCAGCGACAGCCAGCCGATCTGGATCAACTGGCGCGCGATGGCCGCCCCGCTGCCCGGCCCCAGCCCCGCCAGACCGCGTGCCGCGAACAGCGCGACCGCCCCGATGGCGCGGGTCGCAGCAAGGGCGGGCCGTCCGATCGCGCGGATGGCGGTCACAGATAGGTCCGCTCGTAGCGCAGCCCCAGAGAGGTCAGCACCTCGTATCCGATGGTTCCGGCGATATCGGCCAGCCGGTCGATGGGCTGATGCGCGCCGATCAGCGTCAGCCGGTCGGGAACCGTCGCCAGCGCGGTCACGTCCACGGTGATCAGATCCATCGACACGCGCCCGACGATGGGACAGGCCGTGTCGCCCGCGAACAGATGCGCACCCTTGCCCGACAGCGACCGCAGGATGCCGTCGGCATAGCCCGCATCGACCGTGGCAATGCGGCAGTCGCGGGGCGCGTGCCAGCTGGCGCCATAGCCGACCATCTCTCCGGCGCGGACGTCGCGGGTCTGGATGACGCGCAGCGACAGCGTGACCACCCCCCGCGCATCGGCAAAGGGCATCCCGCCATAGAGGCCCACGCCCGGGCGCACGATGTCGAAATGGTAATCCGGCCCCAGCAGGATGCCCCCCGTCGCCGCCAGCGATCGCGGCACGCCGCAGCCATCGGTCATCGCGCGGAACGTGGCCAGCTGCGCGGTATTGGCGGCCCATTCGGCGGCCTCCATGCCAAGGCGGTTCATGCCGCTGTCCAGCTGAATCGCAAAGGGCTGGCCGGGGCGCATGGCGCGGTCGCGAAAGAACTGCTCGGGGCTGTTCAGGACCGGGGTCAGGCCGGTCAGGTCAGCACCCGCCATATGCCCGGAAAGCACGTTGATGCGCGCATCGGGCGGCAGCAGCGGACGGATGGCCCGCCCCTCCTGCGCCAGGGCCACGAAGAAGTCGCGAACGCCCGCGCGGTACAGCGCCGGGGCGACGGTGGCGGCGCCCAGGCCATAGGCGTCCGCCTTGACCACGGCTGCCGCACGGGCGGTCGGGGCATGGGCGGCCAGCGCCGCGTGATTGGCCAGGATGGCCGCGATGTCGATCTGCAATCCCATCCGCGTGGCTTGCCCCCGCTTTGGCCCGCCGTCAAGGGGCCGCTGCAGGACGGAATTTGCAAGGTTGCAGTTCGCAACGCGCGACGTCCGCATTCTTTGCAAATTTACCCGAATCTGCTTTGCCGCGCGGCCCGGTCGATCTACCGTCCGGCAAAGCGACAGGGAGGCCCGCCATGAAGGATATTCTGCAACAGCTGGAGGAACGGCGACAGCAGGCCCGGCTTGGCGGGGGGCAGCGGCGCATCGACGCGCAGCACGCCCGCGGCAAGCTGACCGCCCGCGAGCGGGTCGAATTGCTGCTGGACGAGGACAGCTTCGAGGAATTCGACATGTTCGTCGCCCATCGCAGCACCGATTTCGGGATGCAGGATGACCGCCCCTATGGCGATGGCGTGGTGACGGGCTGGGGCACGATCAACGGGCGCATGGTCTATGTGTTCAGCCAGGACTTTACCGTCTTCGGCGGGTCGCTGTCGGAAACCCACGCCCAGAAGATCTGCAAGATCATGGATATGGCCATGCAGAACGGCGCCCCCGTGATCGGGCTGAACGATTCGGGCGGCGCGCGCATCCAGGAGGGCGTGGCCAGCCTTGCGGGCTATGCCGACGTGTTCCAGCGCAACATCATGGCATCCGGCGTGGTGCCGCAGATCAGCGTGATCATGGGCCCCTGCGCGGGCGGCGCGGTCTATTCGCCGGCGATGACCGATTTCATCTTCATGGTGCGCGACACCTCCTACATGTTTGTGACCGGTCCGGACGTGGTCAAGACCGTCACCAACGAGGTCGTGACCGCAGAACAGCTGGGCGGTGCGTCCACGCATACCAAAAAATCGTCGGTGGCCGACGGTGCGTTCCAGGACGATGTCGAGGCGCTGTCGGAAATTCGCCGCCTGTTCGATTTCCTGCCGCTGAACAACCGCGAAAAAGCGCCGACGCGGCCCTTCTTCGACGATCCGGCGCGGATCGAGCCCAGTCTCGACACGCTGATCCCCGACAACCCGAACCAGCCCTATGACATGAAGGAGCTGATCGCCAAGGTCGCGGACGAGGGTGATTTCTACGAGATCCAGAAGGATTTCGCGGGCAACATCATCATCGGCTTCATCCGGATCGAGGGGCAGACCGTCGGCGTGGTGGCCAACCAGCCGATGGTGCTGGCGGGGTGCCTGGACATCGACAGCTCGCGTAAGGCGGCGCGCTTCGTGCGGTTCTGCGACGCGTTCGAGATCCCGATCCTGACCCTGGTCGATGTTCCCGGTTTCCTGCCCGGCACCGGCCAGGAATATGGCGGCGTCATCAAGCATGGCGCGAAACTGCTGTTCGCCTATGGCGAGGCGACGGTGCCCAAGGTCACGGTCATCACCCGCAAGGCCTATGGCGGGGCCTATGACGTGATGGCGTCCAAGCATCTGCGCGGCGATTTCAACTATGCCTGGCCCACCGCCGAAATCGCGGTGATGGGCGCCAAAGGCGCGGTCGAGATCCTGTATCGCAACGAATTGGACGACGCGGACAAGATCGCGGCGCGCACCAAGGACTATGAGGACCGCTTTGCCAACCCCTTCGTGGCTGCCGAAAAGGGCTTCATCGACGAGGTGATCCAGCCGCGCAGCACGCGCCGCCGGGTGGCGCGGGCCTTTGCGTCGCTGCGTGGCAAGCGCCTGACGAACCCGTGGAAAAAACACGACAACATTCCGCTGTGACGGACAGGGACGGGCGCAGGGTGCACAAGATCGTGAATGATGCAGCAGGGCCACAGGGGGGCGGCGCTTTGGCGTCCGCGACCGCGCGTCCCTGTCTGATCGGGCGACCTGCGGCTATCATCGCGCGCAGGCCGGCCACCCAACAAGCCGACCACACCCCGAGCAGCCGGGCCCATTGCCGCCCGCCCTACAGGAGACTGTCCTCATGTCGAAAAAGATCATCCTCGGCCTCGTCCTGGTTTCGGCTTTCGCCGCCTGCCAGCGCCAGCAGCCCAACGACGTGTTCGTGCCGACCGCGCCCGCCGGCGCCATGGCCAACCCCGTCACGACCGAACCGGTCTATCGCGGCAAGTTCTGATCCACATCTTGTGATCATCGCGCGCGGGCGGGCCGCCTGCCCGCGCGCAGCGGTCCGTCCCGCGCGCCCCAGCACAGGGGCTACGCCATGCTAAAGCATCGCGGCTTTCCCGGGCGCCTGCCCGGCACCGATTTCCAATTCGTGATCCGTCGCGAGAATCGCAAGAAGGGCGCCACGCCCATCACGCGACGCGAACGGTTCAAGGACCGCCGGCCCGCCGACAAGCGCGCCGATGCGGGTTTCCTGTCCGCGCTGATCGCGAATTTCGGCGACGAACCCTTTCCGCGCGGCAACCTTGACGCTGGACGCCTGTCCTGGCTGATCGGCCGCGAGGTCGTGGCGGTGGGCGAATTCGATCCCGCCGATTACGACCAGATGCTGCGCGTCGACATGACCGCAGCCGAGGCTGCCTTCCCCGAACTGTTCGTGACCGATGCCGCCCCCGCCTTTTACTGGGACGACACGGATGCGTGGGACGACGACGAGGCGGATGACGACTGATGGGCGATTTGGCGCTGAACCCCTTGATGTCACACGCATGTCAGTTTGACGCGGGGTGCGGCCGTGCGATAACCCGTCACCACCACCAACCGGCCCGCAGCGGGCCCATCAATACAGGCTTCATATCATGCAGAACCTCTTCACCCTCCGCGTCGCCGGTCTGGCATTCGTCGCAGCCGGTCTGGCTGCCTGCGCACCCGGCTATCAGGGCGGCGGGATCACGCCTGACGCGCAGCGCGCCGCAGGCGGTGCGGTTGCCGGTGCGGTCATCGCACGCGCCCTCAACGAAGACATCGCGACCGGTGCGGCCATCGGTGCCGTCGGCGGCGCGCTGTGCGACGACGCGGGCGTCTGCCAGCGCCGCTGATCGGCGCCTCGGCGACCGACGTGAAACGATCCGGCAGGATGCGCGTTGCGCTCCTGCCACCATAACCAGGGAACTCTCATCATGCCGAAATTCTTTGCCGTCGCAGCCCTTGTCGGCGCAACCGCCGTTGCAGGCTGCACCCAGGGCATCAACCCCACCGACACCGACCGCGCGCTCATCGGCGCAGGCGTCGGCGCGACCGCAGCCTCGGTCAGCGGTGGCAACGTCATCCGCGGCGCGGCCATCGGTGGTGCTGCCGGTGCGCTGTGCAACGACTTCCAGCTGTGCCAGTAACAGCCTGATCGGCGCGCCCGTCGCGCCATCACTCTGCCAGGCCGTCCCGAGCGTCATGCTCCGGGCGGCCTTTTCACATGCCGTCCTGGGGGGGAGCCCATGTTCAAGAAAATCCTGATCGCCAACCGGGGCGAGATCGCCTGCCGTGTCATCAAGACCGCGCGCCGCATGGGCATTGCGACGGTCGCCGTCTATTCCGACGCCGACCGCAACGCGCTGCATGTCAAGATGGCGGATGAGGCGGTCCATATCGGCCCCTCTCCGGCGAACCAGTCCTATATCGTGATCGACCGCATCATGGACGCCATCCGCCAGACCGGCGCCGAGGCCGTCCATCCCGGCTATGGCTTCCTGTCCGAGAACCGGCTGTTCGCGCAGGCGCTGGAGGCCGAGGGCGTCGTCTTCATCGGCCCCCCCTCGGGCGCGATCGAGGCGATGGGCGACAAGATCACCTCCAAGAAGCTGGCGCAGGAGGCAGGCGTCAGCACCGTGCCCGGCCATATGGGCCTGATTGCGGATGCCGATGAGGCAGCGGCCATCAGCGCCCAGATCGGCTATCCGGTGATGATCAAGGCCAGCGCGGGCGGCGGCGGCAAGGGCATGCGGATCGCCTGGAACGACGACGAGGCGCGCGAGGGGTTCGAATCGTCGAAATCCGAAGCCGCCAACAGCTTTGGCGACGACCGGATCTTTATCGAGAAATTCGTGACCCAGCCCCGCCATATCGAGATCCAGGTGCTGGCCGACCAGCATGGCGGCGCGGTCTATCTGCACGAGCGTGAATGCTCGATCCAGCGCCGCAACCAGAAGGTCATCGAGGAGGCCCCCTCGCCCTTCCTGGACGAGGCCACGCGCGCCGCGATGGGCAGCCAGGCCGTGGCCCTGGCCAAGGCCGTCGGCTATACCAGCGCGGGCACGGTCGAATTCATCGTGGACGGACGGCGCAACTTCTATTTCCTTGAGATGAACACCCGCCTGCAGGTCGAGCATCCGGTGACCGAGCTGATCACCGGCGTCGATCTGGTCGAACAGATGATCCGCGTCGCCGCCGGAGAGCCGCTGCCCTTTGCGCAGGAGGATCTGAAGATCACCGGTTGGGCGATGGAAAGCCGGCTTTACGCCGAGGACCCCTATCGCGGCTTCCTGCCGTCGATCGGGCGGCTGACCCGCTATCGTCCCCCGGTCGAGGTGGCGGCGGGGCCGATGCTGTCGGGAGGCAAGTGGCTGGCCCATGGCGCGCCCACCGGCGCGGCGGCGGTCAGGAACGATACCGGCGTCTACGAGGGCGGCGAGATCAGCATGTTCTATGACCCGATGATCGCGAAACTGTGCACCTGGGCGCCCACGCGCGCTGAGGCGATCGAGGCGATGCGCACCGCGCTGGACGGGTTCGAGGTCGAGGGGATCGGCCACAACCTGCCCTTCCTGTCGGCGGTGATGGACCATCCGAAGTTCGTCGCGGGCGACATCACCACCGCCTTCATCGCCGAGGAATATCCCGACGGCTTCCAGGGCGCGACCCTGCTCGAGGATGACCTGCTGCGCCTGGCCGCCGCTGCCGCCGCCATGCACCGCGTGGCCGAGATCCGCCGCGCCCGGATCAGCGGTCGCCTGGACAATCACGAGCGCCATGTCGGCGAGGATTGGGTGGTCTTTGCCGGCGGCCATGACTGGCCCGTGCAGATCAGCGCCGATCGCGACGGCGCCGATGTCGCCATCGCCGGGCGTACCCTGCGGGTCGAGGGCGACTGGCGCCCCGGACAGTCGCTGGCCCGGCTGGAGGTCGACGGCCGCCCGCTGGTTCTCAAGGTCGACAAGATCCCGGCGGGCCTGCGGCTGCGGATGCGCGGCGCCGACCTGAAGGTGCATGTGCGCCGCCCGCGCGCGGCGGAGCTGGCGCGGCTGATGCCCGAAAAGCTTCCGCCTGACACGTCGAAATTCCTGCTGTGTCCGATGCCCGGCCTGATCGTCAAGGTCAACGTGGCGGAGGGCGACGAGGTGCAGGAGGGTCAGGCCCTGGCCAC
>ERZ778021.1828-NODE-1828-length-22099-cov-4.142941_pt1 | contig 22099 bp, 16 predicted proteins | sample MGYA00375751_ERZ778021 | MGnify/ENA primary metagenome ERZ778021 (study PRJEB29350, sample SAMN05389814) | bioreactor metagenome | isolation source: Thiocyanate stock bioreactor | place: South Africa: University of Cape Town | collected 2013-08-29 ... | reverse complement strand
GGTCACCAGCGTGGCGCCGGTACGGGTGAACTGTTGGCCTTCCGTGGGCTTGGGCTCCTCGCCGCTCTTGGCGAACTTCTCGATGGCTTCCATGGCCATGGCGGCCATCTTCAGCGGATATTGCTGCGAGGTGGCGCCGATGATGCCCGCCTCCACGTTCTTCACGCCCGGGCAGCCGCCGTCGATGGAGACGATCAGCACCGAGCCGTCATCCTTGCCGGCCGCCTTCAGCGCCTGGTAGCCGCCGGCAGCCGCGGGCTCGTTGATCGTGTACATGATGTTCACGTCGGGGCATTTCTGCAGCAGCGTTTCCATGGCGGTGCGGCCGCCGTCCTCGGCGCCGCCGGTCATCTCGTGGCCGCAGATGCGGGCGTCGTCCTCGTCGCCGTATTTCTTCGGGTCCTTGATGTCGATGCCGAAGCCCTGCATGAAGCCCTGGTCGCGCAGATAGTCCACCGTCGGCTGGTTGGTGGCGAGGTCCAGGAAGGCGATCCTGGCGTCCTTGGCTTTGTCGCCCAGCGTGCCCTTGGCCCATTCGCCGATCAATTGCCCGGCCTTGAAGTTGTCGGTGGCGAAGGTGGCGTCGGCGGCGTCGATCGGGTCGAGCGGCGTGTCCAGCACGATGACGAGCAGCCCGGCATCTCGCGCCTTCTTGATGGTCGGCACGATGGCGCTGGAATCGCTGGGCACGATGGCGAAGCCCTTGGCGCCGGCCGAGACGAGGTTCTCGATGGCCGCCACCTGGCTGTCGTTGTCGCCGTCATACTTGCCGGCGAAGGTGCGCAGGTCGAGGCCCAGCTCCTTCGCCTTCGCCTGCGCGCCCTCGCGCATCTTGACGAAGAACGGGTTGCCCTCGGTCTTGGTGATCAGGCCGACAATGTCGGCGGCATACGATGTCCCCGCCGTCGCGCCCCAGAACGCCAGCCCCACGGCCATCGCCTTCAAGAACTTCAGCTTGCCCATGATTTTCCTCCCAATGGACGATCCAGGACGCCGGTCGGCGGGCATCCTCCAGGCGTGCCGGCCCTTCCTCCGAAGGCCGCCGCCGTCTATGCAGGAGACATTAAGGCGGGGCGCCTGTCAATAATTAAATCACTCTTATTTATTATTGACAGCCATCCGGAGACCGAGCATTTTCGGGCCCGGACCGGGCCTCGGCAGGGGTGAGGGAGGACTGGTGGAAGACATCGTTTCCAGACAGGTTTCATCGGAGGCGGCGGCCGGCCGCATCCGCCGCGGCACCAACCAGAGCGGCATGCGCGACCATAACGAGCGGCTGGTGCTCTCGCTGGTGCGCCAGCACGGCAGCCTGGCGAAATCCGACATCGCGCGCATGACCGGCCTGTCGGCGCAGACGGTTTCGGTAATCATGCGCGAGCTGGAGGACGACGGCCTGCTGCTGCGGCAGGCGCCGCAGCGCGGCCGCATCGGCCAGCCCTCCATCCCCATGTCGCTCGCGCCCGGCGGCGCCTTCTTCATCGGCCTGAAGATCGGCCGGCGCAGCGCCGAGCTGGTGCTGATCGACTTCCTCGGCAACGTGCGCGCCATGCTGCAGCACTCCTATCGCTATCCCGCCCCGCGCGAGGCCATCGCCTTCGTCGCCGAAGGCATCGCCAGGCTGCGGGCGGAGCTGACGCCGGCGGAGGACAAGCGCATCGCCGGCCTGGGCGTGGCCGTGCCCTTCGAACTGTGGAGCTGGGCGGACGCGGCCGGCGCCCCGCGCGCGGTGATGGAGGAATGGCGCGACTGCGACATCCGCGCCGAGATCCAGCCCCTGTGCGACTTCCCGGTCTATCTCCAGAACGACGCCACCTCGGCCTGCGGCGCGGAGCTGGTTTTCGGCAAGACGGGCGACCTGAGCGATTTCGTCTATTTCTACATCGGCGCCTTCGCCGGCGGCGGCATCGTGCTGAACGGCCGGCTACATGGCGGGCCGAGCGGGAATGCCGGCGCGCTGGGCTCCATGCCTGTGCCGGGAGAAGGCGGGCGGCCGACGCAGCTCATCGACGTCGCTTCCATCGCGGTGCTGGAAAAGATGCTGGCGGCACGCGGCGCCGACACCGCGCATCTGTGGTCGTCCCCCGAGGACTGGGGCGACCTCGGCGATGAGCTGGACGTCTGGATCGACCGGGCCGCTTCCGCGCTCGCCTATGCCATCGTCGCCGCCTGCTCGGTCATCGACTTCGAGGCGGCGGTGATCGACGGCTGGATGCCGGCCCCGGTGCGCAAGCGCCTGGTCGAGGCCGTCACGGTGGCGATCGGCGGCATCGACGCGGAGGGCCTGCGCCTGCCCGCCATACGCGAGGGCACCGTGGGCATCCACGCGCGCGCGCTGGGCGCGGCCAGCCTGCCGCTGTCGGAGCGTTTCCTGATGGGCGCGGCGCACGCTTCCGCAAGCGCCTGACTCGAGGCAAGATCTCGGGGCAATATCTCGGGGCAAGATCATCCATATCGACACCATTCCGGCACGGGCGTGCCGGGCATGAAGGGGGAAACGAGGCCCATGATCCTGTGCTGCGGCGAAGCGCTGATCGACATGCTGCCGCGGGAGACGGCGGCAGGCGAGCCGGCCTACGCTCCCTATGCCGGCGGGGCGGTGTTCAACACGGCAATCGCGCTCGGCCGGCTCGGCGCGCCGGCCGGCTTCTTTTCCGGCCTGTCGTCCGACATGTTCGGCGCCCAGCTTCGCGACGTGCTGGCCGCGGCCCGGGTGGGCTGCGGCTATGCACATGTTTCGGCGCGGCCGACCACGCTGGCCTTCGTGCGGCTGCAAAACGGCCAGGCTAGCTATCTGTTCTATGACGAGAACACGGCCGGGCGCATGCTGACGGTGGACGATCTTCCGCAGCTCGGCCCGGAAGTGGAAGCCATGCTGTTCGGCGCCATCAGCCTCATCTCGGAGCCGGCCGGCGGCACCTATGAGGAATTCATGCGGCGCGAGCAGCAGCGCCGCGTCATGATGCTCGACCCCAACATCCGGCCGAACTTCATTCCCGACAAGGAAAGGCACCTGAAGCGCATCCGCGCCATGATGGCGATGGCCGACATCGTCAAGCTGTCGGACGAGGATCTCGACTGGTTCGGCGAGACCGCATCGCACGAGGAGGTGGCGCGCGGCTGGCTGGAGCGCGGCCCGAAGCTGATGATCGTCACCCATGGCGCGCGCGGCGCGGTGGCCTACACCAGGGCGCACCGGGTCGAGGTGATGCCGCAAAAGGTCGAGGTAGTGGACACGGTCGGCGCCGGCGACACCTTCAACGGCGGCGTGCTCGCCTCGCTGCACGAGCAGGGGCTGCTGACCAAGGCAGGGATAGCCGGGCTTTCTGAGGCGGCGATCCGCCAGGCGCTGACGCTAGGCGCCAAGGCGGCGGCGGTCACCGTGTCGCGGGCCGGCGCCAACCCACCCTGGCGCCACGAGATCGCGTAGAGCATCGGATCGAAAAGTGGAATCCGGTTTTCGGAAAAATTCGATGCTCAAGCAAAGGAATAGGTCGCCAATATGCGTCCGCCAGGACGCACGGCCGCGCCAAAAGCCCGCCTATTCGCCATACGGCACCCAGATGTTCTTGACCTGCGTGGCGCGGGCCAGGAACTCCCTGCCCTCGCCCTGCGCGGCCGAAAGCCAGTCGCGCTCGACCGTCTCGGCCCAGACCTGCTTGAGGTTACCGGCCGAGGCCTTTTCGACGGCGGAAGCGGCCTCGCGCGGGCCGAACCACCAGAGGCCGTCGACCTCCTCGTGCCTCGCCAGTTCCAGCGCCAGCGCCGCGCGCTCGCCGGTGACGATGTTGACGACGCCGTCCGGCACGTCGGAGGTCTCCAGCACCTGGTAGAAATCGGTGGCGGCGAGCGCCTGCGTGGCCGAAGGCACCACGACGACACGGTTGCCCATGCAAACCGCCGGCGCGAAGGTGGAGACGAAGCCGAGCAGGCCGGGCGCCTCGGGGCAGGCAATGCCGAGGATGCCGACCGGCTCGTTCATGGCCAGCGCCACGCCGCGCAGCGGCGGCCTGTGCACCGCGCCCTCGAACTTGTCGGCCCAGGCGCCGTAGGAGAACAGGCGCGACACGCTTGCAGCCACTTCCCTGGCCGCATCCTGCCTGCGCCTCCCGGTCATGGCGGCCAGCCGCTCGGCGAACTCGGCCGCACGCGCCTCCAGGTTCTCGGCGATGTAGTAGAGGATCTGCGCGCGGTTGTGCTCGCTGGCCGTGCCCCACGAGGCCGCCTTGCGGGCGGCTTCCACCGCGTTGCGGATGTCCTTGCGGTTGCCCTCGCCCACCTCGCCGACCAGCGCGCCGGAGGGCGAGACGACCGGGCGGGAATACCCTCCGTCCGGGCGTGCCTGCCTGCCGCCGACATAAAGCTTGGCCGTACGGTCGATGAAGCCGGTGGACAGCACCTCGCCGTTCGGCTGCGGCACCGGCCGTTCCACGACCGGCTTGGCCTTGGCCAGCCATTTCGGCCGGCAATAGGCGGAAAGCCCCTCGCGCCCGCCTTCCCGGCCGAAGCCGGATTCCTTGTAGCCGCCGAAGCCGACGCCGGCGTCGAACATGTTGGTGCCATTCACCCACACCACGCCGCATTTCAGCTTCGGCGCGATGTCGAGCGCCAGCGACAGCGTCTCGCTCCACACCGAGGCCGCCAGCCCGTATTGGGTGTTGTTGGCAAGCTCCACCGCTTCCGCCGGCGTGCGGAAGGTGGTGGCAACCAGCACCGGGCCGAAGATTTCCACGCGCGAGACGGTCGCGGCCGGATGCACGCCGGTGAGCAGCGTGGGCGGGTAGAAGCAGCCTTTTGCCGGCACCGCCGCGCCGGGCTGGTGCAGCTGTGCGCCCTCCCGCACCCCGGTCTCGACCAGCGAGCGGATGCGCTCAAGCTGCACCGGGTGCACGATGGCGCCGATGTCGATGGCCTTGTCGAGCGGGTCGCCGACGCGCAGCGTCTCCATCCGCGCCGTGAGCTTGGCAACAAAGTCGTCGTGGATGCTCTCCTGCACCAGAAGCCGGGAGCCGGCGCAGCACACCTGCCCCTGGTTGAACCAGATGGCGTCGACCACGCCTTCCACCGCCGCGTCGAGATCGGCGTCGTCGAAGACGATGAAGGGCGACTTGCCGCCCAGTTCCAGCGTCAGGCTCTTGCCCGAGCCGGCGGTCGCCTCGCGGATCTTCCGCCCCACCTCGGTCGATCCGGTGAACGCGATCTTGGCGATGCCGGGATGGTTGACGATCTCCTCGCCGGTCGCCCCGTCGCCGGTGACGATGTTGACCACGCCGTCCGGCAGGCCGGCCTTCCGGCACATCTCGGCAAACAGCAGCGCCGTCAGCGAGGTGTATTCGGCCGGCTTCAGCACCACCGTGTTGCCGAGCGCGATCGCCGGCGCGACCTTCCACGCCAGCATCAGCAGCGGAAAGTTCCACGGGATGATCTGGCCGCAGACGCCGAGCGGCTCCCTGTCGGCCAGCTCGGTCTCCATCAACTGCGCCCAGCCGGCATGGTGGTAGAAATGGCGGGCGACGATCGGAATGTCGATGTCGCGGCTCTCGCGGATCGGCTTGCCGTTGTCCAGCGTTTCCAGCACGGCGAACAGCCGGCTGTGGCGCTGCACCAGGCGGGCGAGCGCATAGAGATAGCGGGCGCGGCCATGACCGGAGAGCGCCGCCCATGCCGGCTGCGCCCTGGCGGCGGCCTTCACCGCGGCATCGACGTCGGCGGCATTGGCCTGCGCGATGCGCGCCAGCACCTGGCCGGTGGCGGGAGCAGTCGTCTCGAAGCTTGCGCCTGACTTCGCCTTCTTCCACTGGCCGCCGATGAACAGCCTTGTCTCGCCGCCGAGGCCCTTGATCCAGTCGTGCGCTTCCTTGTCGCGTTCCGGGGCGGGACCGTATTCCATCGTGTCAAGAATCTCTGCGATCGACATGTCTTCCTGTCCCTTCCCTCGCCCGGCTCAGGCCATGGCGTGGTGGCTGAAGGCCGCATAGCGGCCCGTGACATAGTGCTCGAGCTGGCGCTCTATGTCGGCCAGCAGCGAGGAGGCGCCGAAGCGGAACAGGTTGGGCTGCAGCCAGTCGTTACCCAGTTCCTCCTTCACCAGCGCCATATAGGCCAGCGCGTCCTTGGCCGTGGAGATGCCGCCGGCCGGCTTGTAGCCCACGACATGGCCGGTCATGGCGCGATAGTCGCGAATGGCGCGCAGCATCACCAGCGTCACCGGCAGCGTGGCGTTGACCGCCTCCTTGCCGGTCGAGGTCTTGATGAAGTCGGAGCCGGCCATCATCGCCACCCAGGAGGCGCGCGCCACGTTGCGCAGCGTCTGCAGGTCGCCGGTGGCCAGGATCGTCTTCATGTGCGCCGGCCCGCAGGCTTGCCTGCAGGCCCGCACCTCGTCGTAGAGCGCCTGCCAGTCGCCGGTCAGCGCGTGCTCGCGGGTGATCACTATGTCGATCTCCGCGGCCCCGTCGGCCACGGACGCCTCGATCTCCTTCAGCCGTGTGGAAAGCGGCGACAGGCCCGCGGGAAAGCCGGTGGAGACGGCCGCCACCGGGATGCCGGAGCCCTTCAGCGCCTCCACTGCCGTTGCGACGAAGCGGTGGTAGACGCAGACCGCGCCGGTGGTGATGGTGCGGCCGGAAAGCCCGAGTGCCGCCTGCAGATCCTCGCGCAGGGGGTGGCGCGCCTTGGCGCAGAGCCGGCGCACACGGCCTTCCGTATCGTCGCCGTTCAGCGTGGTGAGGTCGATGCACTGGATCGCCCGCACCAGCCAGGCGGCCTGCCATTGCTTCTTCACCGTGCGCCGCCCGGCCAGAGCCGCCACGCGCCGCTCCGCCGCCGACAGGTTCACCCGCACGGCCTCGATCGGGTCGAGCGAGAACGGCACGCCGGGATTGTGCGGATGCGGCTGGTTGGCATTGGCGACCGGGGTCCATTCGGACCGCACCTGGCTGGCGTTCATGGAAAGGCTCCGGCTGGAGGTTCGGGGCATGGCCAGAGAATGACCACGAAGACGGCGACATGTCCACCGCCGGCCGCACCGTCCGGCAGCGGCATCTAGCGATCACAATATGTTTCCATCGGTAGCCTGCCCCGCCCGAAACGCGGATTTATAGCGCCCCGGCGCCGTTTGCGGCGTCTTCCGGTAACATGGCTCCGGGCCGTCTGCACGGATCGCGGCTTTTCCGGCCCCTGCAACTCTGCTACCAGCGACGGCAAATCTGGCTAACCGTCTGGAACGAACATGCAGTTCATCGATCTCGGCGCCCAGCGCGCGCGCATCCGCGACCGGCTGAGGGCAGCCATCGACAGCGTCGTGGACGACGGCCGCTACATACTTGGCCCCCAGGTGGCGGAGTTCGAGAAGAAGATCGCCGCCTATGTGGGCACCAGGCATGCCGTGGCCTGCGCCAACGGCACGGACGCGCTGCTTTTGCCGCTCTACGCCCACGGCATAGGGCCGGGCGATGCCGTTTTCGTGCCGAGCTTCACCTTCGCGGCCACGGCCGAGGTGGTGGCGCTGGCCAAGGCCGAGCCGGTGTTCGTGGACGTCGATGCCAACACCTACAATATCGACATCGCCAGCCTGGAAGCGGCGATCGCCATGGTGAAGAAGGAAGGAAGGCTGAAGCCGAAGGCGATCATACCGGTCGACCTGTTCGGGCTCGCGGCCGACTATGACGCCATCATGAAGATCGCCGCGCGCGAGGACCTGCTGGTCGTCGAGGATGCGGCGCAGTCCATCGGCGGCAGGGCGGACGGCACCATGTGCGGCGCCTTCGGCCATATCGCCGGCACCAGCTTCTACCCGGCCAAGCCGCTCGGCTGCTACGGCGACGGCGGCGCCATGTTCACCAATGACGACGCGCTGGCCGAGAAGCTGCGTTCCTTCGCCTTCCACGGCAAGGGCGAGACCCAGTACGACAACATCCATATCGGCATCAATTCGCGCCTCGACACCTTGCAGGCTGCGATCCTGATCGAGAAGCTGGCCATACTGGAAGACGAGATGGAGGCGCGGCGCAGGGTGGCGCAGCGCTATGCGGAGGGGCTGGGCGACGTCGTCAAGGCAGCCGGCAATCCCGGCGAAGGGCGCTCGGCCTGGGCGCAATACGCCATCGAGACGCCGAAGCGCGACGGGCTGAAGGCGCACCTGCAGGAAAAGGGCATCCCCTCGGTCATCTACTACGTGAAGCCGCTGCACAGCCAGGTCGCCTATCGCGACTTCCCGCGCACGCCGACCGGGCTCACGGTTTCGGAAACCCTGCCCGGCCGCATCCTGTGCCTGCCGATGCATCCCTATCTCTCGGAAGCCGACCAGGACCTCATCATCGAGACGATCCGCAACTATATCGGCTCGAACTCGGTCGCAGCGGCGGAGTAGAGCCTGCGCTGCACGGGCCAGGACGGCGCCGCTAAACTGCGCCCCTTGCAATGAAATACGGATTGGCGAAGTCGGAATCGTGCGGCTGGTCGCGCTTGCCGTAGGCCAGCGGCCGCCCGTCCAGCGTGACGGTCGAACCGCCGGCGGCGCGCAGCACGGCATCGCCGGCGGCCGTGTCCCATTCCATGGTGCGGCCGAAGCGCGGATAGACGTCCGCCTCGCCGGCGGCCACCAGGCAGAACTTCAGCGAGGAGCCGACCGAGACGATCTCGGTCGCTCCCAGGCTCGCAATATAGTCGGCGGTCTCGGGCGTGTTGTGCGAGCGGCTGGCGACGACGGCCAGCGGCGGCACCCCCGCCCGGACCGAGATCGGCCGGCGGCCGGCGATGCGGAAATCGGCATCCACCTGCGCCGCTTCCGCCCCCCCCGGGCCGGCGGAGTAGAGCTTGCCGGTGCACGGCGCGAAGACGAGCCCCAGCGCCGGCACGCCGTGGCGCACCAGCGCGATGTTGACAGTGAAGTCGGTGCGGCGGTTGACGAACTCCTTGGTGCCGTCCAGCGGATCGACCAGGAAGAATTCCTCGCCGAGATCGGCTGGCACGATGCCGGCCGACACTTCCTCCTCGGCCACGCAGGGGATCGCCGGCCAGGCTTCGCGCAGGCCGGCAAGGATGATCTCCTCCGCCCGGCGGTCGGCCTCGGTCACCGGCGAGGCGTCCGCCTTACGGTCGACGGCGTAGCCCTCGCGGTAGACGCGCATGATCTCGCGGCCGGCCTCCAGCGCCAGCCGCTCGAACAGCGCAAGCATGTCTTTCGCCTCAGATACCGCCGCCATCGTCGTAATTGCCCTCGGCAAGGTCGCGCTCGGCCAGCCAGTTGTCCAGGATCTCCACCATCTCCTCGGGCGTGCGGCCGAGCGTCTCGAGATGGATTTCCGGTTCCTCCGGCGGCTCGTAGGGCGAATCGACGCCCGTGAAATTCTTGATCTCGCCCTTCAGCGCACGCGCGTAGAGCCCCTTGGGGTCGCGGCGGGCGCATTCCTCGAAGGGCGTATCGACGAACACCTCCACGAACTCGCCCGGCGCCATCAGTTCGCGTGCCATCCGCCGCTCGGCCATGAACGGCGAGATGAAGGAGACGACGACGATCAGCCCGGCATCGGCCATCAGCCGGGCCACCTCGGCCACGCGGCGGATGTTCTCCACCCGGTCGGCGTCGGTGAAGCCGAGGTCGCGGTTCAGGCCGTGGCGGACATTGTCGCCGTCGAGCAGGTAGGTGTGGCGGCCGGTGGCGTGCAGCTTCCGCTCCAGCAGGTTGGCGATGGTGGATTTGCCGGAGCCCGACAGGCCGGTGAACCAGAACACGGCCGGCCGCTGGTGCTTCATGCCGGCGCGGGCGCGCTTGTCCACGTCCAGCGACTGCCAGTGGATGTTGTCGGCCCGCCGCAAGCCGTGCAGGATCATGCCGGCGCCGACCGTGGCGTTGGTGAGGCGGTCGATGAGGATGAAGGCGCCGGTGGCGCGGTTCTCCGCGAAGGGGTCGAAGGCCAGGGGCGAACGGGTGGAGATGTTGACCGCGCCGACCTCGTTCAGCGCCAGGGACTTGGCCGCCTCATGCGCGAAATCGTTGACGTTGACGCGGTATTTCAGCTCGGTGACGGTGGCGCTGGCCTGGTCGGTGGCGGTGCGCAATATGTAGGAGCGGCCCGGCAGCAGCGCCTGCTCGTCGAACCAGACGAGATTGGCGGCGAACTGGTCGGCCACCTGCGGGCGGGCCTGCGGCGCCGCCAGCATGTTGCCGCGCGAGACTTCCACCTCCTCGTCCAGCACCAGCGTGACCGCCTGGCCGGCCACGGCGTGCCCGAGGTCGCCGTCCTGGGTGACGATGCGCCGGACGCGCGCCACCTTGCCCGACTTGGCCACCGCCACCTCGTCGCCCACGGCCACGGTTCCGGAAGCGACCGTGCCGGCAAAGCCGCGAAAATCGAGGTTCGGCCGGTTCACATATTGCACCGGAAAGCGGAACGGCAGGGTGGCCGCCTCCTCGTCCACCGCGACCGTTTCCAGATGCTCGATCAGCGTCGGCCCGCCATACCAGCCGATGCGTTCCGAACGCCGGCTGACATTGTCGCCGTAGCGCGCCGAAAGCGGAATCGGCACGACGGTCCTGAAGCCGAGCCCGTCGGCGAAGGCCCGGTAGTCGGCGGCGATGCCGTCGAACACGGCGCGGTCGAAGCCGACGAGGTCGATCTTGTTCACTGCCAGCACGATATGGCGGATGCCCAGCAGCGAGGCGATGACGGTGTGGCGCCGCGTCTGGCGCAGCACGCCCTGGCGGGCATCCACCAGCACGATGGCGAGGTCGGCCGTGGAGGCGCCGGTGGCCATGTTGCGCGTGTACTGCTCGTGGCCGGGCGTGTCGGCCACGATGAACTTGCGCTTCGGCGTGGCGAAGAAGCGGTAGGCGACGTCGATGGTGATGCCCTGTTCGCGCTCGGCCTCCAGCCCGTCCACCAGCAGCGCGAAATCGATGTCGTCGCCGGTGGTGCCGTGCTTGCGCGAATCGCGTTCCAGTGCGGCAAGCTGGTCCTCGAAGATCTGGCGCGTGTCGGCCAGCAGCCGGCCGATCAGCGTGGACTTGCCGTCGTCCACCGAGCCGCAGGTGAGGAAGCGAAGCAGCGTCTTCTTCTCCTGCGCGGCCAGATAGGCGCGCACGCTGTCGGCGGCGGCGAGGCTTTCGGCGATGGGCTCCCTTTCGACGGTGGCATCCATGCTCAAAAATACCCCTCGCGCTTCTTCTTTTCCATGGACCCCGCCTCGTCCCGGTCGATGAGGCGGCCCTGGCGCTCGGAGGTGCGCGCCGTCAGCATCTCGCCGACGATCGCCTCCAGCGTGTCGGCGCTCGATTCGATGGCGCCGGTCAGCGGATAGCAGCCCAGCGTGCGGAAGCGCACCAGCCGGTTCTCGACCTTTTCCTCAGGCCGGAGTTGCATGCGGTCGTCGTCCTTCAGGATCAGCATGCCGTCGCGCTCCACCACCGGACGCTGCCTGGCGAAATAGAGCGGCACGATGGGGATGTTTTCCTGCAGGATGTACTGCCAGATGTCGAGTTCGGTCCAGTTGGACAGCGGAAACACTCGGATCGACTCGCCGGCCGAAATGCGGGTGTTGTAGATGTTCCACATTTCCGGCCGCTGGTTCTTGGGGTCCCAGGCGTGGCTTGCGTTGCGGAAGGAGAAGATGCGCTCCTTGGCGCGCGACTTTTCCTCGTCGCGCCGCGCGCCGCCGAAGGCGGCGTCGAACCCGTATTTGTCCAGCGCCTGGCGCAGCGCCACCGTCTTCATGACATGGGTGTGGGTGTTGGAGCCGTGCTCGAAGGGATTGATGCCCTCGCGCACGCCCTCCTCATTGACATGGACGATGAGGTCGAAGCCCAGCTCGGCGGCCATGCGGTCGCGGAAGGCGATCATCTCGCGGAACTTCCACGTGGTGTCGACATGCAGGAAGGGGAACGGCGGCCGGGCCGGATAGAAGGCCTTCACGGCCAGATGCATGAGCACGGAGGAATCCTTGCCCACCGAATAGAGCATCACCGGCCGGGAAAAGCTTGCCGCCACCTCGCGGAAGATATGGATGGACTCGGCCTCGAGCCTTTGCAGATGTGTGAGCCCGAGGGTCATGGACGGACAACTTTCTTCTTCGCCTTGCCTGTGCTGCCGGCCCGGGGAAGCCGCAGGGCCTTCCCGGTTTCGTGCGGAAATGCGCAGGCCGGCCTAGCCGGCCCTCTTCTATTCGCCGAACACAAGGCAGCCAACGCAGCCATCGCTCTTTTGCGCTTCCGTGCCGGAATGATTTTTCCATATGTACGCCAAAGGCGGCAAAAAATCGCCAGCCTGCGTTCCGGCCATGCCTCGTCGCCTCCGCGGCGGCGGAAAGGGCCTCACTCCCTGGCCGGACGGCCGATGCTGTAGAGCGTCAGCCCGTGCCTGGCCACGATCGCGGGATCGTACATATTGCGCCCGTCGAAGATCACCGGCTGCCTGAGCGCGGCCTTGACAGCGGCGAAATCCGGCACGCGGAACCCCTTCCATTCGGTCGCCACGATCAGTGCGTCGGCGCCGTCGAGCGTGGCGTCCCGGGTCGGGCACAGCACGAGGTCCGGCCGCTCGCCATAGATGCGCCGGCATTCGCGGAACGCCTCCGGATCGTGGGCCCTGACGCTGGCGCCCGCCTGCCACAGGCCCTCCATGATGACGCGCGACGGGGCCTCGCGCATGTCGTCGGTCTCCGGCTTGAAGGCGAGCCCCCACAGGGCGAAGGTGCGGCCGGCGATGTCGCCGCCGAAATGGCGCATGATCTTGTCGAGCATGACGCGCTTCTGGCGCTCGTTGCGCTCCTCCACCGATCGCAGTACCCCGGCATCGAAGCCGACCTGCTCGGCGGTGCGAATCAGGGCGCGGATGTCCTTGGGAAAGCAGGAGCCGCCATAGCCGATGCCCGGATAGATGAACTGGTAGCCGATGCGCGGGTCGGAGCCGATGCCGTGGCGGACGCGCTCGATGTCGGCGCCCAGCTTCTCCGCCAGACCAGCGATCTCGTTCATGAAGCTGATGCGCGTGGCCAGCATGCAGTTGGCGGCATACTTGGTCAGTTCGGCGCTGCGCACGTCCATGACGATGATCTTCTCGCGGTTGCGGTTGAACGGCGAGTAGAGCTCGCGCAGCGTGCGCTCGGTGTCCGGGTCCGACACGCCGATGATGATGCGGTCGGGCCGCTTGCAGTCATCGACCGCCGATCCCTCCTTCAGGAACTCCGGGTTGGAGGCCACGTCGAAGGTCAGGTCCTGCCGGCCCCTCTCCTTCAGCCGGTCGGCGATGCGCTGGCGCACCTTGTCGCCGGTGCCCACCGGAACGGTGGACTTGATGACGACCACCTTGTGGCCGTCCATGTGGGCGGCGATCGTGTCGGCCACGGCAAGCACGTGCTTGAGGTCGGCCGAGCCGTCCTCGCCGGAAGGCGTGCCCACGGCGATCATCTGGATCTCGCGGCCGCAAACCCCTTCGTCCGGACTGGTGGTGAAATGCAGGCGCCCGGCGGCGCCGTTCTCCTGGACGAGCCGGTCCAGCCCCGGCTCGAAAAGCGTGATCTCGCCGCGCTTGAGCCGCTCGATCCGGGCTGCGTCGATGTCCACGCACACCACGTCGTAGCCGGTCTCGGCCAGCACCGCGGCCTGCACGAGGCCCACATAACCCGTCCCAAATACCGTGATCCGCATCTGCTTTCCCGTTAAGACGTTGCGTGGGGTGTCCAGATAAAACCAGATTCAATCGACGGGAACACTTCCGCCAAAGAAGGTAGCCCGCAAGATCCGCAGGTCGACCGCGACCGACCGGTTCCTCAGATAGGCCCAATCCGTGCGCGCGCAAAGGGCGGGGTCCGACATGTCGATGCCGCGCGCCTGCGCCAGCCCGGTGATGCCCGGCCGCAGCGAAAGCACGCCGTAGCGCCGGCGGTGCTCGATCAGCTCGGCCTGCGACGGCAGGCAGGGGCGCGGGCCGACCAGGCTCATGTCGCCCTTCAGCACGTTCCACAGTTGCGGGAACTCGTCGATCTTGAACCGCCGCAGGAAGCCCCCGACCGGCGTGACGGCGGCGGGCGGCGCCTCATGCGTCGGCAGCGAGGGCGTGCCGGCGGCCATGGTGCGCAGCTTGTGGCACCGGAACGGAACCGCATCGCGCCCTACCCGCAGCTGCGAGAAGATGACCGGGCCGGGCGAGGTCAGCCGGATGGCGAGCATCGCCGCCAGCATGACCGGCGATATCAGGACCAGCATGGGCAGGGCGACGGCGACGTCGATCGCATGCTTGAGCCTGTCGCCCGCCTGGCGCTTCTGGAATCCGATGCTGCTCATCGCAGCGGCCTCCGCCCTGCATGGCGATGCGCGCCGCTGGATGCCGCCGCTCCGCCGCCGCGATAAAGCTCGGCATAGGCGCTGCCGAGGGCGTGAGCCGAAAACAGGCCTTCATAGCGCTGCCGGGCGGCGGCGCCGAAGCGGCGGGCAAGGCTCTCGTCCTTCAGCAGCCTGTTCATGGCGCCGGCCAGCGCGCCGGCATCCTGCGGCGCGACCACGAAGCCGGTCTCGCCGTCGGCATTGACGAAGGAGGTGCCGGTGCCGATCTCGCAGCAGACCAGCGGGCGGCCGAAGATCGCCGCCTCCACCAGCGCCATGCCGAACGCCTCCGAGCGCTGGTGCGAGGGCAGCACGAAGGCGCGGCAGCCGGCCAGCAGGCGGAACTTTTCCGCCTCACTCACCCGGCCGGCGAATTCGACGTTGTCGCAGCCCATCTCCCGGGCCATGCGCTTCAGCGCCGGCCCTTCCGGCCCTTCGCCCACGATGACGATCCTCGCCTTCACCTGCCGCGCGGCCTCGATCAGCGTCGGCAGGCCCTTGTAATAGCGCAGGACGCCCACGAACAGGAAATAGGGTGCCGCGTCCGGCGCCGGGGCCGGCTGCGGATGCTTCTGGGCAAGGTCCTCGATGCCGAGCGGGATGACCCGGACCCGATCCCTCACCCGCCTGTCGGTCAGGAAGGGGCTGGTGGCGGCGTAGGCGGGCGAGGTGGCGACGATCGCCTCCATCCTGTCCATCATGCGCCACATCAGCGGGGCATAGAGCCGGGCAATGGCCGACTGGCGCACGATGTCGGAATGGTAGGTCATGACGGCGCGTGCCTTGGGCCGCACGGTCAGATGCAGCAGGTCAGCGAAGGGCCATGGAAAGTGGTAGTGGACGACGTCGTGCTCGGCGCAGAGCTTGCGGAACAGCCGCCAGGCGTCAGGCCCGCCGAGATCGCAGGAAGCGGGCGCGGCGAAGGACCGGCTGCGCCATGTGACATAGCCGTCCGCCGTTTCGAGGCGCGGCGGGTCGGGCTGCGGCGACAGGCAGAACACGGTGCCTTCGATGCCGAACGGGCGGATGGCCCGGCAAATCTGGCGTATCGCCTCCTGCAACCCGCCTTCGGGGTCCGGGAAATAGGTTCGATAGACGTGAAGCACGCGCATGCGGGTCAGGCGGCGGGCGGCTTCGCCGGCACCACCTCAGGCGCCCCCCGCAGCGGCGGAAGGCCCGGCCTTTTCCTTGCCGTCGTTCTCGCGGCCGTAGACGTCCTCGACGCGCACGATGTCGTCCTCGCCCAGATAGGTTCCCGTCTGCACCTCGATGATCGTGACCGGCTCCGCATGCGGATTGTGCAGGCGGTGCACGGCGCCAAGCGGAATGAAGGTGCTCTCGTTGCTGGAAAGGGTGAAGACCTCGTCGCCGCGCGTGACCTCGGCCTGCCCTTCCACCACGATCCAGTGCTCGGCGCGGTGGTGATGGTATTGCAGGGAAAGCTTGCCGCCCGGCTTCACCACGATGCGCTTCATCTGGTAGCCCGGGCCCTGCGACAGCACCTCGTAGTTGCCCCACGGCCGCTCCACCTTGACCGGCGTGTCGGCTTCGGCGCGCTCCTGCTGCTTGAGCAGCGCCACCACGTCGCGCACGCCGTCGAGCCGGTCGTTGGCGGCGATCAGCACGCTGTCCTTGGCGTCGATGACGGTGACGTCCTGAAGGCCGACCGTCACCGCCAGGCGGTGCTCGCTCACGATCATGGTGTTGCGGCTGTCGAAGGCGATGGCGTCGCCCACGGTGCGGTTGCCCTGCCCGTCGGGCTCGTAGAGGCTTCCGACCGCGTCCCACGAACCGAGGTCGCTCCAGTCGCCGGCATAGGGAACGACCACGCAGCGCGGATAGGCTTCCATGACCGCATAGTCGATGGACTGCGCGCGGGTGCCCTCATAGGCAGCGCGGTCCAGCCGCAGGAAATCCTGGTCCTGCTGTGCGCCGGCCACGGCCGCGCGCGCGCCGGCAAGGATGTCGGGGGCATGCTTCTCGAAGGCCGCGACCAGCGTGTCGGCGCGCGCCACGAAGACGCCGGCGTTCCACAGGAAGCCCTCGTCGACGAAATCCCGCGCCCGTTCCGCATCCGGCTTCTCGTGGAAGGAGGCGACGGCGCGGGCATCGCCCTGCCCCACCGGCGCGCCGGGCTCGATATAGCCGTAGCCGGTATGGGGACCGGTCGGGCGGATGCCGACGAGCGCGATGGCATCCGAGGCGGCGGCCAGCGCGGCCGCCTGCGAAAGCGCAGAGGCAAAGGCTGCCGAATCCTTGATGAAATGGTCGGAGGGCTGCACGACCAGCACGGAACCGGCATCCTCGCCGGCAATGACGAGAGCGGCGGCCGCAATCGCCGCGGCGGTGTTGCGCGCCACCGGCTCCAGCAGCAGCAGCCCCGCGCAGCCGGCTTCCTCCAGCGCGGCGCGCGCGAAGAATCGGTGGTCCTCGCCGGCCACCAGTAGGGGCCGTTCCGAGCCGGGAATCGTCGCCGAGCGCTCGATCGCCTGCGCCAGCAGGCTCCTGTCCGCGCCGAGTGCCAGGAACTGCTTGGGATGGTCGCGCCGGCTGAGCGGCCACAGCCGCGTTCCGGAGCCGCCGCACAGAATGACCGGCCTGATGCTTGTCTCGCTCATGTTTCCTCTTTGCTCGCCAAATGCCCGCCAGTCGGCCTCCTTCTTACCGATTTCGCCATTCCAGGCAAGGCTTGCGACCTTCCCCGGCAGCCGACGCCGGAGGGCGCCGATCCGCCGCAGCGGCGACGGCGACAGTTTTGTCACTGCGCCACAAAATAGCCATCAGGCCGCGAGAACGGGGTTTCCTTACGGGGGGCGCAATGGTATTCAAAACGCTATTGCAACCTTGCAAGAAACGTTCCTCATCAGCGTGGCGAGCTTATTTCGCAGAGCAGTTGTCGTAGGGTTGCTCTCACTATCGAAAGAATCCCGATGCAAGTTGAAAACCCGTTCGTTACAGCGCTCAAGACGTATCGTTCGATCATCCTGTCGACCGTAGTCTTCAGCAGTGCAATCAACCTGCTGGTTTTCGTTTCTCCCCTCTACATGCTGCAAGTCTATGACCGGGTGCTGCACAGCCGCTCCGAGATGACGCTGGTCATGGTCACCATCATTGCGCTGGTGATGCTGGCCGTCTACGGGCTGCTCGAATGGCTGCGCTCGCGCGTTCTGGTGCGCTCCGGGCTGCGCTTCGACGACATGATCGCCAAGGGCCTGTTCAACCGGGTGGTCACCAACACGCTCCAGCAGCCCCAGGCCCGTTCGGAGTTCGCCCTGTCGGACATCGACAGGCTGCGCGAGTTCTTCACCGGTTCCGGCCTGATCGCGCTGTGCGACGTGCCGTGGATGCCGATCATGCTGGTCGTGTGCTTCCTGTTCCACCCGCTGATCGGCTGGGTGACGCTGATCGGCGCGGTCATCATCTTCGCGCTGGCCATCGCCAATGAGCTGATGACCAAGAAGGCGCTGACGGAGGCCAACAGCCATTCGCAGTCGGCCCAGCACTTCGCCAACTCCACCCTCCAGAACGTCGAGGTGATCCGGGCGCTGGGCATGGAGACCAGCCTGCGCGCCCGCTGGCACGGCATGCACCGCAACATGCTGGAAAAGCAGGCGACAGCCAGCGACAAGGCCGGCGCGCTGCTGTCGACCTCGAAATTCGTGCGCATGTCGCTGCAGACCGTGGTTCTCGGCGCCGGCGCCTATCTGGCGCTGCGGGGCGAGATTTCGCCCGGCGCGATGATCGCCTGCTCGATCATCGCCGGCCGCGCCCTCCAGCCGGTCGACCAGGTAGTCGGGCAGTGGAAGCAGTTCGTGGCCGCCCGCCAGGCCTACAACCGCCTGAGCAAGCTGTTCAAGGAAACGCCGGAAGAGATCGAGCGTACGGAACTGCCCGCGCCCAAGGGCGTGCTGACGGCCGAGCAGGTGACGGTGCTGCCCCCGGGCTCGCGCACGCCTGTGCTGCAGGGCGTGTCCTTCACCGTCCAGCCCGGCGAGGCGGTGGCCGTGGTCGGCCCGAGCGGAGCCGGCAAGTCGAGCCTGGTGCGCGCGCTGGTCGGCGTCTGGCAGCCCTTCTCCGGCGCCATCCGCCTGGACGGCTCGGAGCTGCAGCACTGGAACAAGGACGATCTCGGCGTCCATATCGGCTATCTGCCGCAGTCGATCGAGCTGTTCTCCGGCACGATCGCCGAGAACATCTCGCGCTTCCGCGACGACGCTTCCGCCGAGGACATCATCAAGGCAGCGACGCGCGCGCATGTGCACCAGATGATCCAGAGCCTGCCCGAAGGCTACGACACGCAGATCGGCGCCGGCGGCCGCGCGCTTTCCGGCGGCCAGCGCCAGCGCATCGGCCTGGCGCGGGCACTCTTCGGCGACCCGTCGCTCATCATCCTCGACGAGCCGAACGCCAATCTCGACAGCGAGGGCGAGGAGGCGCTGTTCCGCGCCATCGAGGAGCTGAAGCGCGAAGGCAAGGCGATCATCTTCGTCAGCCACAAGATGAGCCTGGTGGCGCTGGCCGACAAGACGCTGCTGCTGACCGACGGGCGCATGCGCTCGTTCGGCCCGACGCGCGACCTGCTGCAGCCGAAGCCGGCGCAGGCGCCCGCCGCCGGCGCGATGGGCGGCGCCCGCCCCGCGGGCCAGCCCGGCATCGCCGCTCCGGCAGCGGCCGCGCCGACGCGCCAGGCCGTCTGAGCAGCCGGGCCGCGCCGAAGGCGCCATCGCCCGTCCCGAACCGGCCGGTGCAGAACCGGCCCGCTTCCGAACTGGATAGACCATGAAGAAGAACAATAACGACGCCGAGCAGAAGAAGTTTTCGCCGGCGCCCTATATCGCCGCCGGCTACATCACCCTGCTGCTGACCTTCGGCGTGTTCGGCACCTGGGCGGCGACGGCGCCGCTGGCGAGCGCCGTGGTGGCGTCAGGCACGGTATCGGTGGAATCGAACCGCAAGACGGTGCAGCACCTGGAAGGCGGCATCGTCTCCGAGATCGTCGCCAAGGAAGGCGAGATCGTCAAGCCGGGCGACATCGTGCTCAAGCTGGACCCGACGCAGGCGCAGGGCGCCTATTCGGTGCTGAGGAACCGGCTTTCGGTGCTGCGGGTGACGGAGGCGCGGCTGAACGCCGAAAGCGCCGGCGCCGACGCGATCGCCCTGCCGGAGGACCTGCAGGGGTCGGACGACGCCACGCTGACGCAGGCCATCAGGCTGCAGCAGACCATATTCGACGACCGCAAGCGCACGCGCGACGGCCAGATCGCCATCCTCAACGACCGCATCAGCCAGCTCGGCGAGGCGGTGGACGGGCTGGACCAGCAGCGCTCGGCGATCGACAACCAGATCTCCTCGCTGGACGAGGAGATCGAGCGGCTGACCAGGGGCAAGAAGAGCGGCGTGGTGGCCACCAACCAGCTCGCCTCGGTGACGCGCGCCAAGCTGGACATGCAGGGCAACCACGGCCAGATCGCCTCCGAGATCGCCAAGCTGCGCCAGACCATCTCGGAAACCAAGCTGCAGATCGTGCAGGTGAACCAGGAGTTCGTGGAGCGCGCCGGCAACGAGCTGCGCGACATACGCGACCAGCTCAACGAGACCACCGAGCGCGCCGACGTGGCCCGCGACGTGCTGGACCGCACCGTGGTGCGCGCGCCGGTCTACGGCATGTTGCAGAACATCCGCGTGCACACGATCGGCGGCGTCATCCGCGCGGCCGAGCCGGTGCTGGACATCATCCCGCTGGACGACGACCTGATCGTGACCGCCAAGATCCGGCCGATCGACATCGACAGCGTGCATGTGGGGCTGGACGCGGAGGTGCGCTTCTCCTCCTTCTCGGCGCGCACCACGCCGGCCATCTTCGGCAAGGTGACGGTGCTGTCGCAGGACGTGATCGAGCCGACCCAGGCCAACCAGGAGCCCTATTACCAGGCGCGCATCCAGGTGGACACCAAGACGATCCCGCTGGACCTGCGCGGCCGGCTGCTGCCCGGCATGCCCGCCGACGTCATCATCGCCACCGGCGAGCGCACGCTGGTGCAATATCTGGTCAAGCCGCTGACCGACACCTTCCACAAGAGCATGAAGGAAAAATAAGAAGGCGGCGGCACTTCCTGCCCTCTCCCTTGCGGGAGGGCCGCCGGGCAAGGCGCGCGGCACGCACCGGCTTCGTCATCCTCGGGCAAGCGAGGCGAAGCCGAGCGCGACCCGGGGATCCATGCCTGAGCATCTATGATAGGTAGGGCGGCGCGGGATATGGTTCTGTTGCCTTCTGCCCCGCCTCACGCGGCCGCAACGGTCAGGCATGGATCCCGGCTCTCCCTGCGCTTCGCTCCGGTCGGCCGGGATGACGAGGAAAGGGGCAGCCCTCCAAGGAAAGAGGAAAAGCAGGCGACCTCCCCTTGTAGGGAGGTAAAGGAAGGCGCCCTGCCCCTCCGGCAAGAGGGGCAGGAAAGAAGTCAGTGAGAAGACTGCTCGATCTTGTCCAGTTCGCCCTTGAGGACACGGGCATAGGCCGAGCGTGCGGTGCGGTAGATTGCCAGCTTCTGCTCGATGCGGCGGATCTCGTCGTCCACCACTTTCAGATTAACGACCTGCGCCCGCGCATTGTCGGAAAGCGTATCCAGTTTGTAGGTCTTGCCATCTACCGTCAGAGTGTTTTCGCCAGCGCTCACCAAATGATCCTTTCTTGGTCCAGCCGATCATGATCGGCCTGCCTTAGCCAGAAAATGCCTTGCTCTCAAGTCAGCTTCGAGAAATCCAGAGAATCATTCTCGAACATGAATGGCGGGTTCATGGCCTCCGGCCGCTCCGCCAGATGAGGATACTTGCCCGCAAGCGGCCCCTGCCGGAAATTCGCCCAGGACAATAGCTGGGCATAGGCAAGAGCGAGAGCGCCGGTGCGAACGAGATCGGCCAGACGATCTACCGGCAGGCGCTTCAATGCATCCTGGTCCACGACGCGCAGGCCCTGGATGCGGTGCTCCGGCTCGTTTCCCGTCTTGATGCGGATGACCTTCTCGGTGAGAAGGCCGGCTTCGCCCAAGGCGCGCACCATGGTGCGGGTCGCCTCCACCTTGTTCTGAATCTGCTCCAGAAGGGCGACGCGCCGCTGCATATGCTCGCTCAACTGGCCGCTCGTTTCGAAAACGGGGTGCCCGCTGGCATCCCTGAAATGCGGCGCCTCGGGGTCGAACAGGATGACGAAGCGGTTCGCATCGGCGTTCGGATCGTTGGTCCTGCCGAACATGAAAGGATAGCGGCGGATATGGGCGGGCACATAGGCCGCCTGCCAGTTGCCACCGGCATCGACATAGGCATTGTGGCCCGCCTCCAGGCCCAGCAGCGCGCAGGGAAGATCGGTGCCGTTGTTGGGAAAGACGATCGGATATTCGCGGGCGATGTCGGCTATTTCGTCATAGACGAACGGAGCCAGCGTCTCGGCCCTGGCGAACGAATAGTCATTGGTCTCAAAAACCCTGAGGTCGCGGTGCGCCGCGAAGCTGAGAGCCATCGTGCTCGCAAACATGGAATCTCTTCCTTCCAAAAAAGAACAGGGGGCCGAAGCCCCCTGTCCCATTTCATAGCATCAAACGCGGCTTAGGCGTAGATGATATTGAAAGCCGACACGTCGGTGGCCTGACCAGCGAGGCCGACCAGAGTGATCGAGCCGCTGAAGTCGTTGCCGCCCAGATCGGTGATCACCAGGTCAGCACCCACGTCAGTGAAGATGAGCTCACCGGCACTGTGGATGTTGAAGTGCGACAGGTCGAGGCGGTCACC
>ERZ778021.1827-NODE-1827-length-22130-cov-6.215493_pt1 | contig 22130 bp, 19 predicted proteins | sample MGYA00375751_ERZ778021 | MGnify/ENA primary metagenome ERZ778021 (study PRJEB29350, sample SAMN05389814) | bioreactor metagenome | isolation source: Thiocyanate stock bioreactor | place: South Africa: University of Cape Town | collected 2013-08-29 ... | reverse complement strand
CTCCGCGTCGCGCGGGCCCAGCCGGCGCACGGCGGCGGCCAGCACGCCGGCGGCCTCTTCCCGCCGCATCGCCTCCTCCGGCGCCTCTCCGCGATCGGCCAGCAGCTCGGACGGGGTCGACCCGTGCTCGTTCGGCTCGTCGATCGAGGCGATCGCCCTCGCCCTCGCCGCCTCCTCGGACGCCCGGGCCTGCGGGTTCTCGGGCACGTGGATGAGGCGGGCCTCGCCGGCGTGGCGGGCGAGGGCCTGGCGGATCCACCACGTCGCGTAGGTGCTGAACCTCACACCCCGGTCCGGGTCGAATTTCCGGGCCGCCCTCATCAGCCCGCCGATCGCGGCCTGCTCCAGGTCGTCCTGGTCGCCGCCGTGGACGTGCCGGTGCCGCGTCGCCACGCGGACCGCCCAGCGGAGATTGGCGACGATCAGCCGGTCGAGGGCCTCGCCGTCGCCGGCGTCGCGACGCCGGGCCAGCTCGACCTCCTCCTCGGCGGTGAGGAGCGGGACGGCGCCCAGCGTCGCGTGGAACGCGTCCTTGACGACCCGCCGCGGCGGCCGGCGGGCCGGGAAAGGGCTACGCCGCAAGGGAGGGCCCTCCCTTCGCGCAGGAACGGCCCGCGGCCCCGGCCGGCCGGGAAGCCGCCCGAGGGGCCGCGATCGCGTCAGGGGCGGATCTGCGGGCCTCCGCGGGGCCCCCGGCCGTCAGCCGGCCTGCGACATCGGGTAGGACACCCGCGAGACCGCCGGCCGCAGCGCCTCGGCCGGGCCGTCGTCGTACCACGCCTGGGTCTCGACGTCCGAATGCCGGAGCAGTCCCTTCAGCTCGAGCTGGCCGAGCCCCCACGTCTTGGCGTAGGTGCCGACCGTCTTGCGCAGCGAATGGATCGTCAGGTCCGGGACGCCGGCCCGCTTCCCCAGCTCCCGCACCTGGTCGAGCGGCGACTGGCCGGCGGCCCCGCCCGTCCAGGGCCCGCGCCGCCGCACCCCCGGGAACAGCCAGCGACAGCCGGTCTGGCGCAGCCAGTACCTCAGCACGGGCTCCAGCGGCCGGGCGATCGGCAGGATCGCCGCCGACTGCAAAGTCTTGGGCGTCCAGCGGTCCTCGCGGTGGGCCTGCACCTTGACCGTCCGGGCGGCCAGGTCCACGTCCGTCCGCCAGAGATGCACCGCCTCGCCGCCGCGCAGCCCGAGGTACGCGTAGCAGTACACCAGGGCCCGCAGCCGCTTCCGCTCCCAGCCGCCCGCCCGGGCCTCGGCGTCGGCCAGCTCCAGCACCCGGCCCACCTCGCCCAGCGTCCGGCTCCCCGGCCGCGCCTTGGGCTCCGGCCGATCGTCGGGCCGGACCCACTGCGACGGCCCCCGGTACTCCAGCGGCGAGCGGTCCAGCCACCCCTTGAACACCGCGAACTTGAGCAGCGGCCCCAGCGCCCGGAGCAGCGACTCGATCGTCACCGCGGATCGCTCGGGGTGCGCCGCGATCCAGTGGGCGATCGCGGTCGGGTCGAGGTCGGCCGTGGTCTGCACCGCCGGCAGCGCGCCGAATTCCCGCAGGACCTGGCGGACCTGCTTGGCGGTGTTGGGCTTGCGGAGGGCGGGGTCGTACAGCTTGAGGACCTGGCGTTCGAACTCGGCGAACGGCACGGGCGTCATGATGGTCGCTCCCTCGGGTCGCGGGGGCGTCCGTCGCCCCCCGAGCGATCATGCGCGCGCCCGCGGCGATCCGCCGGCCGCCGCCCCCCGAATCCGGATCCGGATCGGCGGGGCGTGACGGAGGGACGTCCGGGTCGTCGCGATCCGCGAATCCCTGACGCCTGCGTAGACTCGTCCACCGACTCTTAATCAGCGGGTTGTAGGTTCGAGTCCTACGGGGGGCACTTTCAATATCGGCCGTCTTAGGCCATCCGGAACCCCCAGGGGCCGGTTTTTCTCGGTGAAGTCCACTTCACCCGTCGCTCGATCAGGGCCCGTCGTTCCGACGGTTCCTCTCGCCGTTCTGCTGGTCGCGCAATTCCTGTGGGAGTCTTCCCATCATTGCCGCCGGGAGCAAATCGTTCACCCCGACGCTTTCTTCCAGGTGAACTGCGGCACCCGATCGCCCAGGGCCGAATGCGCAATCAGCGAATCCAGCCGCCTACGGCGCGTCTCCTCTTTCTTGGCGCCCACGACCCACCAGTTGACCGCCTTCCGATAGGACGCGGGCTGCTTCTCGTAGAACTCCCACGCCGCCGGGTTCTCCCGCAGGAGGCCCAGGTAGACCTCGGGCAAATCGACATGCCCCTGCTCGTGGCTGCAGATGCCCGACCGGTCCTCCCTCCGCGCCTCGAACGCGACCAGGCCGGTCGGCTGCATGCGACCGAGTTCGGTCAAGGCCCGGACCCGGGCGATGTTCACGGCGCTCCACACGCTCCCCTTCTTGCGCGGCGTGAACCGGATCGAGTACCTCTCGGCGTCGATGCCCTTGCGGACGCCGTCGATCCAGCCGAAGCAGAGGGCCTCGTCCACCGACTCGGGCCAGGTCATGCTCTTGCGGCCCGCGCCCTTCTTGTGGAAGCCCACCAGCAGGAAGGCCGCCGTGGCGTGGTTCTCGCAGAGCCACGCCCGGAATCCCTCGGGCGATTCGAAGAAGACGGGGTCCATACGCATCAGCCCCGGCGCTTGACCATCGCGCCCACCCACGTCGGTACATAGGGCGGGGTGCAGCCCTTGGACGCCGGCCAGTCGCGGTACAGGCCGATCCGCTCGCCGATGGCGACGGCGCGCTCGCGGTGCTCGGGGTGGTGGATGCCGATCGCCGCGAGCGTGTTGTTCATGGTCCACTGCACCTCCGGCATCGCCTCCGGCATGTCGCTTTCAATGCGATCGAGCAGCATCGGCAGGTCGAGGCCGTCGCCGCTCTTGTTGACGCGGCCGGCGGTGAGGTGCCAGCCCGCGCGGGCGGCCCAGCGATCCTTCGCCTCCATCCACTTCTCGCGCAGCGACTCCTTCTCGGGATGTTCCGCCACGACATACGAGTTCAGCCAGTCGGCCACCTGCGAGCAGGTCACGGACCGGGTGAGCGCGTCGAGTTCGTCTGCGGAGAGCGATCTGGGCTTGATGATGAGCGTGGCGAGGAGTTGGGCTTCGACGTTGCCGGTCTCCCAGAGCTTGATCGCCAGCTCGCGATCGGCCTTGAGCTCCTTCGCCATCGCCCGGATGTCGCCGAGCTTGACGCCGAACTGGTCGTCCGGCGCGCCGGCCTTCGCGTTGTGCTTCCGCCGGGCGGCGTCGCCCAGGGTTTCAAGCCGCGCGAGGATTTCATCGACGGTCATGACGGAGCACTCCTCTCCGTGATCGCGACCGGACGAAGGCGGCCCCGCCGGGGGCCGTCCTGATGCGCTTCGACCTCCGGCCGAGGAGCCTCATTCTTCGCCGCGTTCGCGGCGGACGACGACGCTGCGGCCCTTGATGCGACTGCCGCGGAGGGCGTCGATGACGGCGTCGGCCAGCTCGCTGGGGACCTCCACGAGCGAGAAGCGGTCGGCGATGTCGATGTCGCCGACCTGGCGGCCGTTGAGGCCGGCCTCGCCGGTGATCGCCCCCACCAGGTCCTGGGGCCGCACGCCGGCGGAGCGGCCGGCGCCGACGAACAGGCGCGTCATGTTCGCGCCGCGCTCGCCGCGGGGCCGGCGTTCGCGCGGGCCGGCGAAGCCGCCGCCGCGAGGGCCGGGGCCGGGCCGGCCCCCGCGGGCGTCGCGGAACGGGCGGTCGCGGAACGGCTCGACGTCCGGGATCTCCTCCTCCTCGCCGTCGTCCGTGGCGATCGACTGGTGGAGCAGCTTGGCCGCGGCCATCGCCACGTCCATCACGTCGAACTCGCCGGCCAGCGACTCGACGATCACGCGGTAATTCTCCAGCTCGCCGGCGACGATCGACTCGCGGATCGACGCCCGGGTCAGCTCCAGGCGGCGGGCCCGCAGGTCGGCGACGGTCGGGATCTTCTCGATCGCGATCTTCTGGCCGGTGGCATGCTCGATCATCCGGAGCTGGCGGTGCTCGCGGGGCTCGGCCAGGGTGATCGCCACCCCCTCGCGCCCGGCGCGGCCGACGCGGCCGATGCGGTGGACGTAGGATTCGGCCTCGACCGGCACGTCGAAGTTGATGACGTGCGAGAGCTGCTGGATGTCCAGGCCGCGCGCCGCGACGTCGGTGGCGATGAGCAGCTCGGCCGTCTCCGACCGGAACTTCTTCATGACCCGGTTGCGCTGCTCCTGGGTCATCCCGCCGTGCAGGCCCTCGACGCGGCAGCCGCGGGCGCCCAGGGTCTCGACCAGCTCGTCGACCTCGTTGCGGCGGCGGCAGAAGACGATGGCGGAGGTGGGGTTCTCGATGTCGAGCACCCGCCCCAGGGTCGCCAGCTTGTGGCCGCGGGGGACGATGTACGCGGTCTGCTTGACCAGCGGCACGGTCCCGGCGGCCGACGGCTCGGGCTTGATCTGGACCTTCTGCGGCTCGGTCAGGTGCTTCTTGGCGATCGCCGCGATCCGAGGCGGCAGCGTGGCCGAGAACAGGACCGTCTGGCGCTCCGCCGGGGTGTCGGACAGGATCGCCTCGATGTCCTCGGCGAACCCCATGTCCAGCATCTCGTCGGCCTCGTCCAGGACGACGATCCGGATGCCGTCGAGCCGCAGCGTCTTGCGCTTGATGAGGTCGAGCGCGCGGCCGGGGGTGGCGATGACGATGTCGGTCCCGCGCTCCAGGGCGCGGATCTGGGGGCCGTAGGCCTGGCCGCCGTAGACGGGGAGGACGGACGCGCCGATCGGCTTGCCGTAGCGGTGGACGGCCTCCGCGACCTGCATGGCCAGCTCGCGCGTCGGCACGAGGACCAGGGCGTAGGGGCGGGCTCGCTTCTTGTCCTCCAGCGACAGCCGGTGGAGCAGGGGGAGGGCGAACGCGACGGTCTTGCCCGTGCCGGTGGCCGCCTGGCCGACCAGGTCCTTGCCCGTCAGCAGGATCGGGATCGCCTCGCGCTGGATGGGCGACGGCTCCTCATAGCCCAGGGCCGTCAGGGCCTCCAGGATCCGGGGGTCGAGCCCCAGCGTACCGAAACCCGACTCGACCACCTTCTTCGAACCCTTCTCGCCCATCCGCGTGAACCTTCCCTTCCCTCGCCCCGGCCGCTTCCCACCCGCGAAAATCAAACCAAGAATGTAACAATTCCTCAATCCAGCGCCTATGGCCGGCCCCGGGCCGTCGGCCGGCAATTCCCGCGGAGGACGCGTCGACTCATGAGGAATCTCGACTTCAGCTCCTGGACGGCGATGGTCCTCAGCTTCGTCGGGCTCGCCCTGGTGACGCTCGTCGGCGTGGCGATCCGCCTGGCGGTCATGCAGTCGGTCCAGCAGCGTCGCGACCGCGAGAACCGCCAGATCAACGAGCGGCTGCGCACGCTGATCGCCGCGTACAAGGCGCTGGGGGGCTCGTTCACGGGGAGCCTGATCGTGGACCCCAGCCATAAGCGGGACCTGAAGGACGCCGAGGAGGCCCCGGGGGCCGAGCGGGCGCGGCGCGTCCGCGACGCCGTCGAGGCCGCGCTCTCGGACATCATCCTGCTCGGCACCGAGGAACAGGTCGCGCTCGCTGCCCGCGCCGCGAGCCAACTCGTCGCCGGCCGCACGGTCGAGACCGCGGAACTCGTCGTCTCGCTCCGCGACTTCATCCGCGAGGCCCTCGACCTCGGCCCCATCCCGACAGGCGTCGAGATCCCGCGCCAGGGCCCCTCGCGGGTCATCGTCAAGGGGGGCAAGGAAGGCGGAGGCAAGGAGGAAGGTAAGGGCGGGGGCGGGATGGGGATGGGGGGCATGGGCGGGGATATGGGCGGTGGCTCCATGGGGCTCCACCTCGGCGCGACCGGCGACGAGGGCCGCGAGGACGAGATCGAACATCCTTGAGGCCCGCCCGTTCGTTCGGAACCCTCTTGCCCCTGAGATGATCTTCTCGGGTGCCGGGCGGACGCCCGGGTGGTCAATCCAGCCAGGGGACTTCCTGGATATGGTCGGCGCCAGCGAGCTTGCAGATCGTCTCCTCGGCGTCGTCCCAGCCGATCGACCCGTCTTCGAAGGAGAGGTCGTTCGCTTCGACCGCGGCCTTCAGGCTGCGGATGTCGGGCTCGGCGAAGAGGTGCAGGAGCTTGGCCCAGTATCCCTCGTAGCCGTCCGGGTCCAGGGCCCAGACCTCCGCGGCGTTGGTCTTGAGATAGACCGACTCGACGGCGGAGAGGTGGTCGACGAACGAGAACCAGATCTCCCGCGATCGCTTGTCGAGGAGGTCGCCGATCGGTCGACGACGGGCGGCGAGCCGGTGTTTCGCGGTCGCCATCTCTACGCACCAGTTCGGGATCGTCAGGGGCTTGTCGCCCTCGCCTTCGTAGGCGTCGGCCTGCCTGTCCTCGCGGACGAAGAGGCCGGCCCAGAATACGGGGATCTCGTTGATCCCTTCGGCGACGATCTCGCGCTCGGGGGCGTCGGACCAGGTGGCCGACGCGTCGTCGACGGCGAGGAGGTAGGAACGGTTCGCCATGAATTCCTCTCGGTGCGGCGGGGCCCGTCGCCGGACGACAAAGGGCCCTGCCGCGTTGTGGGTCGCGGCGATCAGACGTCGCAGAGGGCGACGGCCTCTTTCAGCCCTTCCAGCGGGTCGCGGGTGGGGATGAACTCGTGGCCGACGTGGCCGTCGTAGCCGATGTCGATCAGGGCCTGCATGAGCGGCGGGAAGTAGATCTCCTGCCTGGCGTCCAGTTCCGCGCGGCCGGGGTTGCCGGCGGTGTGGATGTGGCCGATGACGTCCTTGATCTGGTGGAGGCGGCGGATCAGGTCGCCGTCCATGATCTGGACGTGGTAGAAGTCGAACAGGAGCTTCAGGTTGGGCGAGCCCACCTTGCGGATGATGTCGACGCAGTAGTCGACGTGGTCCCCCTGGTAGCCGGGGTGGCCCTTCATCGGGTGGTCGTCGGCGCGGGTGTTGAGTATCTCCAGGCAGAGGGTGACGCCCTTCTCGGCCGCGTAGGGGACGATCTTCTTGAAGCCCTCGACGCAGTTGGCGGCGCCCTGCTCGGGGGAGATCCCCTCGGCGTAGCCGGTGAAGCAGATGACGTTCTTGTAGCCGTACTCGGCGCACTCGTCGATCGACTTCTTCGTGGCGGCGATGACGCGGTCCCAGTTCGCCGGGTTGTTGAAGCCCTTGGAGAACGGCGGATCCGGGCTGATGTCGATCTGGGCGATGGCGTTGGTGAGGCCGGCGGCCTTCAGGTGCGGGTACATGGCCGGCGGGGCCAGCTCGACGCTGGTGCAGCCGAGGTCCTTGGCCACCTGGATGAAGGCGTCATAGTCCTTCCAGTAGGGCTCGTAGCACCAGTGGACGAGCGACTGCTTGATCCGGCCGTTCTTGATGAGGGGCATGGCGTTGGCCCTGGTGGTGGTGGTCTGGCCCGCGCCCGCGAGGCCGAGCGCGGCCGCGCCGGCGGTGGCCCGGAGGACGTCGCGCCGGCTGGCCCCGACGGGTCGGTCGTCGCGGGGGCTGTCGGGGGTGTTCATGGTCGGGGAGGCTCCCTGACACGGCGTCGCCGCCCGGCGGCCGGGCGGACCTCGCCACCATACGCCGTCCGGCGCGCGTTTGCGAGGCGCGACCCGCGGGAATCGGGCCGGCCCCGGCGGGCGGTTGCCCGGCCCCCGCGGCTCCGTTAGAGTAGCCCCCGACCGTCCACCTACCCGATGCACGCGGCCCCGGGTCGGGCCGACAATCCGAGGGCGAAACGATGCGAGGCGTCTGCTTGGGCCTGGTCGCGGGGGCGTTCCTCCTCGCGCCGGCGATCCCCGCGGCGAGGGCCGCCGAACCCCTCGGCGTCATCTTCGACACCGACATCTGCGGCGACGTCGACGACGTCCTGGCCCTGGGCGTGATCCACGCGGCCGAGTCCCGCGGCGACTGCAAGCTGCTGGCCGTCACCGTCAGCGTCGACAACCCCAAGGCCGCCCCGTTCGTCGACCTGGTGAACACCTTCTACGGCCGCGGCGAGGTCCCCGTCGGCGTCGTCGAAGGCGGCGCGAAGGAGGACGGCAAGTACCTGCCGATGGTCGACGCGACCGACGACGGCAAGCCCCGCTACCCCCACGACCTCAAGGACGCCCCCACCGCGACGGCCGTGCTCCGCAAGGCGCTGGTGTCGCAGCCCGACAAGTCGGTCGCGATCGTCCAGGTGGGCTTCTCCACGAACCTCGCCCGCCTGCTCGACACCCCCGCCGACGACGTCTCCCCGCTGACGGGCAAGGAGTTGGTCAAGGCGAAGGTCAAGGTCCTGTCGCTGATGGCCGGCTCGTTCCAGCCCATCGACGGCAACGCCCATTTCATCGAATACAACGTCATCAAGGACGTCCCGAGCTGCGCCAAGCTCGTGGCGGAGTGGCCGACGGAGCTGGTCTTCAGCGGCTTCGAGATCGGCGTCGCCGTGCCGTACCCGGCGACGAGCATCGAGCGCGACTACAAGTATGTGAAGCACCACCCGCTGGCCGAGGCGTACTACCTCTACATGCCGCCGCCGCACAACCGGCCGACGTGGGACCTCACCAGCGTCCTCTACGCCATCCACCCCGACCGCGGCTACTTCGACCTCTCCTCGCCCGGCGACGTGACCGTCGAGAAGGACGGTTTCACGAAGTACGTCGCGAACGCGAACGGCCGCAGCCGCTACCTGATCCTCCCCGACGAGGCCCGCAAGGCCCGCGTGGTGGAGGCCCTGGTCCAGCTCTCCAGCCAGCCGCCGGACCGCCGGGAAGGGGGCCGGCCGTGAGGATCCGCACCCCGATCGCCGCGTTCGTGCTGATCGCCCTGGCCGGCTGCAACGGCGGCGAGCCCGCCGCGGGCCCGGCCGCCGCCCCCGGCGCGGTCCCCGCGCCGGCGACGCCCGGCAAGCCCCGGATCGCGCTGGTGATGAAGTCGCTGGCCAACGAGTTCTTCTCGGTGATGGCCGACGGCGCGAAGAAGTATCAGTCCGAGCACGCCGGCGACTTCGACCTGATCGTCAACGGCATCAAGGACGAGCGCGACATCGCCCGCCAGGTCGCGCTGATGGACGAGATGATCGGCCAGAAGGTGGCCGCGATCGTGATCGCCCCGGCCGACTCCAAGGCCCTGGTCTCCTCGTGCCGGCGGGCGCAGGAGGCGGGGATTGCGGTGGTGAACATCGACAACAAGCTGGACGACGCCGTGCTGGCGGAGCAGGGGATCAAGGTCCCGTTCGTCGGCCCCGACAACCGCGCCGGGGCGAAGCTGGCGGGGGACTACCTGGCCGGCAAGCTCAAGGCGGGCGACCCGGTGGCGATCGTCGAGGGCCTCAAAACCGCGTTCAACGGCCAGCAGCGGCTGCTGGGCTTCCAGGAATCGGCCAAGGCGGCCGACCTGAAGGTGGTGGACTCGCAGAGCGCCCAGTGGGAGATCGCCCAGGCCAACCGCGTGGCCTCGGCCATGCTGAGCGAGCATCCGGAGATCAAGGCCCTGATGTGCTGCAACGACAGCATGGCGCTGGGGGCCGTCGCGGCCGTGAAGGCGGCCGGGCGCTCGGGCCAGGTGCTCATCGTCGGCTACGACGGCATCGGCGCCGTGCGCGACGCGATCCAGGAGGGGACCATCCTGGCCACCGTCGACCAGCACGCCGACCAGCTCGCCGTCTTCGGCCTCCAGTACGCCCTCGACCTGATCGCCAAGAAGGAGAGCCCCGCCGACCGCACCACGCCGGTCGACCTGGTGGTGAAGAAGTGAAGGGCGGGCGCGATCGCGGTGTTTCCGGTGGACTCTCGACCGAGGTCGACGGCTCCTCGATGGGAAATAGATGGGCCGTCGGCTGCGTCGTCTTGTATCGTACGTGACGGGACCAGTGGCAAGCGCGACCGGCTTGGAGCCATCCGTTGAGTTATTTCGAGAGCCTTAAGGTTCAGGGCTTCCGTCGGCTCAACGACAGCGACATCGCTCTGAAACGCCTGAACGTCGTCATCGGGGCCAATGGTTGCGGCAAGACCTCATTGCTGGACGTCTTTTCGCTGCTTGCGGACTCGGCGTCGGGGAGGCTCGCGTCGTCGTTGAGCGAGATGAGCGGGATCGACGCCAACCTGACGAACCTGGTCGCGACGAAGGAAGACCGAAAGCGGTCCATGCGCTTCACATTGGCCATGGCTATCGCGGACCGGAAACCCCTGGTCTATGACCTCGATCTGGAACCGATAGGCGTTGGATATCAGATCATCGAAGAGACCCTGGAGCAGGATCAGGGGAAGTCCCATCCGTTCAAGCACCTTGAATCCCGCTTGGGGAGGGTCCGCTATTTCGATCCGACTCCGGAGAAGCGAGGGTTGGTGAAACCGACCTGGGACTACGACGAGAAGGAGACGGCGCTGTCCCAGGTTCCCAAGATGTATCGGGAGCCGGAGGACTTCCGAAAGCGCCTCGCGTCCTCGACGCACTATCACGTGCTGGACGTGGGAAGCAGGGCTCCTGTAAGGCTCCCGCAGCAGATGAAGGACGCGAAGCTGCCGGGGCACGACGGCGAGGATCTCGTCTCGTGCCTCTACACCCTCCGAGAGACGGACCGAGATCGATTCGACGCCATCGAGGCCACATTGGAGGCGGGATTCCCCGGATTTGAACGGCTCAATTTCCCGCCGGTGGCGACGGGGACTCTTTCCTTGACCTGGAAAGAGAAGACGAGCCGGACGCCCTTCGCCGCCCACCAGTTGTCGGAGGGGACTCTCCGCTTCCTTTGGCTCGCGACTTTGCTTCATAGCCCCGAATTGCCGGCCGTAACGATGATCGACGAGCCGGAAGTCAGCCTCCATCCCGAACTGCTCTCCCTGCTGGCGGACCTGCTACGCGAAGCGTCTCGACGCACGCAGCTCATCGTCGCCACCCATGCCGACCGTCTGGTACGGTTCCTGGAGCCGAGCGAAGTGCTCACCGTCAACGTCGGCGAGGATGGGGAGGCCCAGTTCGAATGGGCCGACGAACTCGACCTGACGTCGTGGCTTGAGGACTACACCCCGGACGAAGTCTGGCGGATGGGCCGCATGGGAGCGAAGCCGTGAGGATCGCCGTGCTCGTCGAAGGCAAGACCGAGACCGCCTTCAAGCCTCACCTCGTCGACTACCTCAAGAAGCGGCTGGCGGGCCGGATGCCGCGGTTGGATTTCACCTCCTACGACGGACGGATCCCGACAGAGAAGAAGTTGAAGCGAATCGTAGAGAACCTGCTTCGGGCCGGGAGCCGACAGGCGGACGCCGTGGTCGCCCTGACGGACGTTTATACGGGAACGACGCCGTATGTGTTTCCGACGGCCCAGGTCGCGAAGTCGAAGACGCGGGAATGGGTCGGTGAGGAACCGAGGTTCCATCCCCACGTTGCACTCCATGACTTCGAAGCGTGGCTCTTGCCGTACTGGGACAGGATCAAGGAAATCACGGGTTGCAATCGACGCTCCCCGGGATCGAATCCGGAGCGGGTGAATCACGGCAATTCGCCGGCATATCGGCTCGCGGAGGTCTTTCGCATCGGCAAAGAGGGATGGGTATATCAAGACTCGCGACGCCGGTCGAATCCTCAAGGGGCAGGATCTCGGCGTGGCCGTCGCCGCCTGTCCGGAACTCAAGGCGTTCCTGAACACGATCCTGGAGTTGAGCGGCGGCCAGGCGCTTTGACGCTTCACGTCGGCGTTCAGACATCGACGACCCCGGCAATCGAATTGGAAACGATCCCGTCGTGACCGAACCTTTGCTGTCCATCCGCGGCCTGAGCAAGAGCTACGCCGCCCCCGTCCTGCGCGCCGTGGACCTGGACCTGCATCCGGGCGAGGTCCTGGCGCTGATGGGGGCGAACGGGGCGGGCAAGAGCACGCTCGCGCGGATCCTGGCCGGGCTCGGGCCGCCGGACGCCGGCGCGATGACGCTCGGGGGCGAGGCGTACCGGCCGACCTCGAAGCACGCGGCCGAGGCGCTGGGCGTGCAGATCGTCCAGCAGGAGCTGACCGTCCTGCCGACGCTCACCGTGGCTGAGAACCTGTTCCTCGACCGCCTGCCGACGCGCCTGGGGCTGGTCCGCTTCGCCGAGCTTCGCCGACGCGCCGCGGAGGCGCTGGCGCGGGTCGGGCTGGGGTCGGTCGACCCGGAGACGCCGACGTCGCGGCTGGGCGTCGGCGAGCGGCAGCTCGTGGAGATCGCCCGCAGCCTGGCGCGGCCGTGCCGGGTGCTGATCCTGGACGAGCCCACCGCCGCGCTGACGTCCCCCCAGGTCGACCGCCTGTTCGCCGAGGTCGCCCGGCTGAAGGCCGAAGGGGCGGCGATCGTCTACGTCAGCCACCGGCTGGACGAGGTCCGTCGGATCGCCGACCGGATCGGCGTCCTGCGCGACGGCAAGCTGGTGGCCGTGCGGCCGGCGTCGGAGCTGGACCTGGACGAGGCCGTGCGGCTGATGGTCGGCTCCGTCCCCTCGCGCGACGAGGTCCGCCACGCCCGCGCGCCGGGCGAGGTCGTCCTGAGCGTCCGCAACCTCTCGCGCGGCGACCGCGTCCGCGACGTCTCCTTCGAGGTCCGCGCCGGCGAGGTCGTCGGCGTCTCGGGCCTGGTCGGCTCGGGCCGGACGGAACTTCTGCGCGCGATCTTCGGGGCCGACGCGGCCGAGTCGGGCGAGGTCTCGGTCGCCGGCGGGCCTCCGCGGCGGTTCCGCTCGCCCCGCGAGGCGGTCCGCGCCGGGCTGGGGATGGTCCCGGAGGACCGCAAGGCCGAGGGCCTGCTCCTGCCGCGGTCGATCCGGCTCAACGCCACGCTCGGCCAGCTCGGCCCGTTCACCGGGCCGCTCGGCTTCCTGAAGCCGAGGGAGGAGCGGGCGGAGGTCGTCGCGATGGGCGATCGGGTGCAGCTCGCGTACGCCTCGACGGAGCAGCCGGCGGGGCAGCTCAGCGGCGGCAACCAGCAGAAGGTGCTCGTCGGCCGATGGCTCCTGCGCGGGCCTCGGGTCATGCTGTTCGACGAGCCCACGCGGGGCGTGGACGTGGCGGCCAAGTTCGCCGTGTACGGGCTGATCGACGAGATCGCGGCGAAGGGGGCCGGCGTGGTCGTGGTCTCCAGCGAGGTCGAGGAGCTGATGCTCATCTGCGACCGGATCGCGGTCGTCTCGGCCGGCCGGCTGGTCGAGACCTTCGCGCGCGGCGAGTGGACCGAGGAGAAGCTCCTGGCGGCGGCGTTCCGGGGGTATGCGAACCGAGCGGGGGCGGGCGGCTGACATGGGCGAGGCGAAGCGGCCGGGGTTCGACTGGCGGGGCGTGGGCGACGTGCTGGGCATGCTCGTCGTGCTGGCGGCGTTGTCCGCGCTGTTCGGCCGGTTCAGCGACCATTTCTGGTCGCCGCAGACGGTCAAGACGATCGTCAACCAGTCGGCCGACCTGACCGCCGTGGCGGTCGGGATGACGCTGGTGCTGGTGATCGGCGGCATCGACCTGTCGGTCGGCTCGGTGATGGCCCTGTGCGGGGCCGTGCTGGGGATCGCGATGGTCGACTGGAGCCTGCCGTTCCCGGTCGCGCTGCTCCTCTGCCTGGCGGCCGGCTCGGCGTGCGGGCTCGTGAACGGATTCATCACCGTGCACTGGTCGATCCCGTCGTTCATCGTGACGCTGGGGATGCTGGAGTCGGCCCGGGGGGCGACGTACCTGCTGACGCGGTCGGAGACGAAGTACATCGGCGCGCGGGTCGAGTGGCTGTCGCACCCGATCGCGGGGCTGGGCGCCTCGGCGAGCTTCCTGATCGCGCTCTTGCTGGTGGCGGCGGGGCACGTCCTGCTGACGCGGACGGTGCTGGGCCGGTACATGATCGCCATCGGCACGAACGAGGAGGCGGTGCGGCTCTCGGGCGTGGACCCGAGGCCGACGAAGCTGCTGACGTTCGTCCTCTCCGGCCTGTGCGCGGCGATCGCGGCGGTGTTCCAGGTCTCGCGGGTGTCGTCGGCGGACCCCAACGGCGGCGTCGGGCTGGAGCTGGGGGCGATCGCGGCCGTGGTGATCGGCGGGACGAGCCTGATGGGCGGCCGGGGCTCCGTGCTGCGGAGCTTCCTCGGCGTCCTCATCATCGCCGTGCTCCAGACCGGCCTGGACCACGTCGGCGCCAGCGAGCCGTCCAAGCGGCTCATCAGCGGCGCGGTGATCGTGCTGGCCGTCATGGCCGACGTCCACCGCGGGCATTGGGGGGCGTCGGCCCGGAAGCTGGCCGGCCGGCTCAGGCCGGGGCCTCGGCCGTCGTGACCGGCTCGCGCACGAAGGTCGGCCGCTCGCGGCGGGTGGCGGCGAACACGCCGAGCGCCGCCAGCACGAACCCCGCGCCGACCGCGCACGCCCCCGGCCATCCGTATCGCGGCCAGGCCGCCGCGCCCGCCGCCGAGCCGAGCGAGCCGCCCAGGAAGAAGGCGACCATGTACACCGTGTTCAGCCGGCTGCGGGCCTCGGGCAACAGGCCGTAGATCCGGGTCTGGTTCGAGATGTGGTTGCACTGGACGCCCAGGTCCAGGAGCAGCACGCCCGCGACCAGCCCCGTCAGCGTCCGGCCGAACGCGGCCAGCACCCCGTAGGACGCCAGCATCGTCGCCAGCCCCAGGCCGATCGACAGCCTCGGCCCTCGGCGGTCGGCGAACGTCCCCACCAGCGGCGCGGCGGCGGCCCCGGCGGCGCCCACCAGGCCGAACAGGCCGACGACGTCGCTGCCGTAATGGAACGGCGGCGTCGCCAGGTGGAACGCCAGGACCGTCCAGAAGACGCTGAACGACGCGAACGCCAGCCCCCCGAACAGGGCCGACGCCCGCAAGGCCGGCAGGTCGCGGACCAGGCCGACGATCGAACGCATCAGCGCCCCGTAGGACGTCCCGGCGAGCGTCGGCGACGAGCGGGGCAGGGCCCGGGCCATCACGGCCGCCAGGGCGACCATCAGCCCGGACGCCAGCCAGAAGACCGCCCTCCATCCCAGGCGGGAGCCGAGGAACCCGCTGGCCGTTCGCGCCAGCAGGATGCCGATCAGCAGCCCGCTCATCACCGTCCCCACAACCTTCCCGCGCTCGTGGGGCTCGGCGATCGCCGCGGCGAACGGGATGATGACCTGGGGCGTGACCGTCGCCGCCCCCAGGACCAGGCTGGCGACCGCCAGCCACGCGAAGCCCGGCGAGACCGCCACCGCCGCCAGCGCCAGGGCCGTCGCGGCGAGGGTCGCCACGATCAGCTTGCGGCGCTCCACCAGGTCGCCCAGCGGGGCGAGCAGGAGCATCCCCGTCGCATACCCGACCTGCGTGGCCGTCGCCACGACCCCCATCTTCGAGGCCGACGCCCCGAACTCCACCCCCATGCGTTCCAGCAGGGGCTGGCTATAGTAGAGGTTGGCGACCGACAGCCCGCTGCCGACCGCCATGATCCAGACCGTCCGTCGCGCGATCATACGCCGCCCTGAATAAGGATGGCCCCGCGCTCGGCGGGGTTGGTGGGTCATGCGTTCATTCTAAGGAGGGGTCAACCGACCCCACTCCGGAGACGTCCCCGATGCCCCGAACCCTCGCGATCCTGGCCGTCGCGGCCGTGCTGGCCCCGGCCGCCTTCGCCGAACCCCCCACCACCAGGACGGCCGCCTGCCGTCGGGCGGCCGAGCCGCCGAAGCTCGACGGCAAGCTCGACGACGCCTGCTGGAAGGACGCCAGGCCCATCACCGACTTCGCCGCCTTCTGGCTCGGCGAGTCCCGCCCCGGCACGAAGGCCATGCTCGCCTGGGACGACGACGCCCTGTACTACGCAGGCGAGATGGACGACGCCGAGCTGCGGGCCTTCGGCACCGCCCGCAACGACTACCTGTGGGAGGGCGACGTCTTCGAGCTGTTCCTCAAGCCGTCGGACGCCCCCGCCTACTACGAGTTCCAGGCCAACCCCCGCGCCGTGGTGTTCGAGGTCGCGTTCCCGAAGCGGGCCCCCCTCGGCCATCCGTTCCGGGACGAGCCGGAGTTGGGCCACCGCGCCGCCGTCGCCCTCCGCGGGACGCTCGACAAGTCGGGGGACGTCGACGAGGGGTGGTCCGTCGAGGGCCGCATCCCCTGGACCGCCTTCGCCCTCACCGGCGGCCGGCCGAAGGTCGGCGACTCCTGGCGTTTCGCCGTCTGCCGCTACGACTACGGGGCCGAGGGGACGAAGCCCGTCATCATGAGCAGCGCCCCGCTCACGAAGGCCAACTTCCACCAGTATGAGGACTACGGCGTGCTCCGCTTCGAGGGCCCGAAGGCCCCCTGACCGGCCGCGCGGGGCGTGCCTTGGGAATTTGGCGGATCGCCTTGGACGTCTTCCCCCCTCGCGGGGGAAGACAGACCGCGAAGCGGTCAGATGAGGGGGACGCGAAGCACGGGCACCGTCGGGATTCGAAGGCCCGCCCGACCGGCTCCGGATCCCAACGGCCGTCTCGCTCGTCGTCCCCCTCATCCGGCCCTCCGGGCCACCTTCCCCCGCCAGGGGGGAAGGCCGTCATGATGGCTCCCGCGACTCCGACGCGATTCGCCAAAATCCCAAGGCACACCCGCCGCGCGGTCCGGCTTGACCGGCGACGCCTGGGTTGTTTACCGTGCATTGGAGCCGCGCCCGCCCTCCATCCCCGCCCCGAGTCACCCCCAGAGGCCGAACCGCATGCTCACCCGCCGGCTGCTCGCGCTCGGGCTCGCGTCCCTCGGCCTGGCTTCCCATGCGCGGGGGCAGGAGGCGGACTTCGCGAAGGCCCGGGAGATCCTGGCGACGCGATGCCTCAAGTGCCACGGCGGCGAGAAGACCCGAGGCGGCCTGAGCGTCGCCGGCCGCGACGGCCTGGAGAAGGGGGGGGACCTCGGCCCGGCCATCGACGCCGACGCCCCGGCCGACAGCCTGCTCCTCAAGGCGATCCGCTACGAGGACGGCCTGGAGATGCCCCCCTCCAACCGCCTGCCCGACGACGAGGTGAAGGCCCTGGCCGATTGGGTCGCCGCCGGTGCGCCGTGGCCGGGGGGCGAGCCCGCGAAGGAGGTCGCCGAGGCGGCCCCCGAGCCCGAGGCGTCGTGGCCCTACGCCGAGGTCGTCCGCCCCGCGGTCCCCGCGGCGAAGGACGCCGGCTGGGGGCGCGGGCCCATCGACGCCTTCATCCTCGCCCGGCTGGAGCCCGACGGCCTGGCCCCCGCGCCCGAGGCCGACCGCCGCACGCTCATCCGCCGGGCGACCTACGACCTGACCGGACTCCCCCCCACGCCCGAGGAGGTCGAGGCGTTCGAGGCCGACCCCGCGCCCGACGCCTTCGAACGCCTGGTCGACCGCCTGCTGGCCTCGCCGCGATACGGCGAAGCCTGGGGCCGGCACTGGCTGGACCTGGTCCGCTACGCCGAGACCAACAGCTTCGAGCGCGACGCCGCCAAGCCGTTCATCTGGCGGTATCGCGACTACGTCGTCGACGCCTTCAATCGCGACAAGCCGTTCGACCGCTTCATCCTCGAACAGCTCGCCGGCGACGAGGTCGCCCCCGACTCGGTCGAGGCCCACGTCGCCACCGGCTTCTACCGCCTCGGCCCCTGGGACGACGAGCCGGCCGACAGGCCGCTGGCGAAGTACGAGGTGCTGGACGGCATCGTCTCCACCGTCGGCCAGGTCTTCCTGGGGATGACGGTCAACTGCGCCCGCTGCCACGACCACAAGAAGGACCCGATCCCCCAGTCCGACTACTACCGGCTGCTGGCCTTCTTCATCGACATGGGCCGGCAGACCGGCCTGGAGACGCGGAAGGTCGGGCCCGAGAAGGTCGAGGTGATGGGGGCCGTCTCGAAGGGCCGCGAGGAGGCCCACGTCCTGCTCCGCGGCAACCCCGCGCTCCTGGGCCCGAAGGTGGAGCCCGGCGTTCCGGTCGCGCTGGGCGAGGCCCCGACGTTCGGCGTCGGCCCCGGCAAGCGGCGGGCGCTGGCCGAGTGGCTGGCCGACCGCCGCAACCCGATGACGGCGCGGGTGTTCGCCAACCGGCTCTGGCAGTATCACTTCGGCCGGGGCCTGGTCCCCTCGCCCAACGACTTCGGCAGCCTGGGCGAGCCGTCCACGCATCCGGAGCTGCTAAACTGGCTGGCCGCGGAGCTGGTCGACGGCGGCTGGAAGGTCAAGCGGATGCATCGCCTGATCATGCTTTCGAGCGCCTATCGGATGTCGTCGCGGCCCTCGCCGGAGGCGCTGGCGAAGGACCCGGCGAACCAGAAGTTCCAGCGGTTCCCGATGCGTCGCCTGACGGCCGAGGAGGTCCGCGACGCCATGCTGTCGGTCGGCGGCGTGCTGAACGACAGGGCCGGCGGGCCGTGGGTCTGCCCGCCGATCCCGGACGAGGTGCTGGCCGGGCAGTCGGTGCCGGGGCAGGGGTGGAAGGTCTCGCCCCCGGACGAGGCGGCGCGGCGGAGCGTGTACGTCCACGTCAAGCGGTCGCTGGCCCTGCCGATCCTGGCGACCCACGACGCGGCCGACACCGATTCGAGCTGCCCCGTGCGCTACACCACGACCGTCCCGACGCAGGCCCTCGGCCTGCTGAACGGCTCGTTCGCCAACGAGCAGGCCGCGAGGTTCGCCGACCGCCTGGCCGCCGGCCGCGAGGGGGACCTCGCCGCCCAGGTCCGCGAGGCCGTCCGGCTCACCACCGGCCGCGAGCCCGCCGCCGACGAGTCGGCCCGGGACGTCGCCTTCCTGCGCTCGCTCCGCGAGGAGGCGGGGCTCTCCGAGCGGGCGGCCCTGGTGCAATACGCCCTGCTGACGCTCAACGCCAACGCCTTCCTCTATATAGATTGAACAGGGGCGCCGCCATGAGCCATCACGACCAGTTCTGCGGGCGCACCCGGCGCGAGTTCCTCTGGGAGACGGGCGGCGGCTTCACGGCGACGGCGCTGGCGGGGCTCCTGTCGTCCGACGGCTTCCTCGCCCGCCAGGCCCGCGCGGCCGACGGCCTCGCGCCGTTCGTCAACCCGCTGGCCCCCAAGGCGTCGCCCAGGCCGGCGAAGGCCAAGAGCGTCATCTTCCTGTTCATGTACGGCGGGCCCAGCCACGTCGACACGTTCGACTACAAGCCCGACCTCTACCCGCTGGACGGCAAGACGATCCAGGTGAAGACGTTCGGCCGGGGGGGCAAGAAGAACGAGGGCCGCGTGGTCGGGCCCAAGTGGGCGTTCAAGCCCTACGGCGAGTGCGGCAAGATGGTCTCCGACCTGTTCCCGAACCTGGGGACCTGCGTCGACGACATGGCCTTCGTCCACTCCATGTACGCCGAGTCTCCCATCCACGGCTCGGCCATGCTGATGATGAACAGCGGCCGGATCCTCAGCGGCCACCCCTGCCTGGGCTCGTGGGTGACCTACGGGCTGGGCTCGGAGAACCAGGACCTGCCCGGCTTCGTCGTCATGCTCGACAAGACCGGCGGCCCGATCAGCGGCCCCAAGAACTGGTCGAGCGGCTACATGCCGGCCGTCTACCAGGGGACCGTGATCCGCGCCGACGGCGTCCCGATCCACGACCTCACCCCGCCGCAGGGGGTGGACCGAGCCCTCCAGCGCCGGCTGCTCGACCGCCTCCGCGAGAAGAACGAGGAGCACCGGGCGACCCGCGCCGAGAACTCCGAGCTGGCCGCGCGGATCGCCAGCTACGAGCTGGCCTTCCAGATGCAGCGGCACGCCCCCGAGGCCGTCGACTACTCCCGGGAGTCCGAGGAGACGAGGACGCTCTACGGGATCGACCGCCCCGAGACGGCCGACTTCGGCCGCAAGTGCCTGCTCGCCCGCCGCCTGGTGGAGCGCGGGGTGCGGTTCATCCAGGTGTACTCCGGCGGCGCCCACAACGACGACAACTGGGACGCCCACGGCGACATCGTCTCCAACCACACCAAGCACGCCGGACGGACGGATAAGCCGATCGCCGGCCTGCTGAAGGACCTGAAGCGCCGGGGGCTGCTCGACGAGACCCTGGTCGTCTGGGGCGGCGAGTTCGGCCGCCAGCCGACGGCCGAGAACGCCGAGGGGACCGGCCGCGACCACAATTCCTACGGCTTCACGGTCTGGCTGGCCGGCGGCGGGATCAAGGGCGGGACGAGCGTCGGCACGACCGACGAGATCGGCAGCCGCGCCGTCGACGACCGCTTCCACGTCAAGAACCTCCACGCCACGATCCTCGACCGCCTCGGCTTCAACCCCGACGCCCTCTCCTACTTCTACGGCGGCCTCGACCAGAAGCTCGTCGGCGTCGAGGGCGCCGAGCCGATCCATCAACTCATCTGACGGGCCGGCCCTGGGTCCGTTCGTCACGCCGATCGGCCGTCGGCGGCGGTGGTTTTGGGTTATATGTGGTTTGTGGATATAGGTTTACGGCGTCGATTGATTTGGCTTTGAACGTCGAAGTCGACTTGGTTTTCTCCGCCCATCAGGACTCTGGGGACGGCCGTCGTTGCGAACGGCCGGAGACGACCGACATCCCCTCTCCCGGCGGGAGAGGGGACGATGGCGGATCGCTCGAATCTCGTGCGGAACTAGTTTGGGCCGATGGCCCGGCGCGAGAGACCGTCGGGATCGTCGATACGGCTCGGCCCCATATCGGGCCGCTCCCGTTTCGTCGCGTTCGACCGGATTGCCAAGGAGCGTGAGGTCCCGACTCTGGCATGATCCGCAAACCGGGCCCGGAGATTTCATCGAACCGGGAATTTCCCCCGGAAGATGTCCGATCCCGTCGATTCCGCGGTCAAACGAAGAAATCGAAGATATCCCCCAGAGTGGTACATTTGATGATGGCGTCCGATGCGGCCTCTCTGGAGTCGCAGACTTCGTCCCAGATGTCGTTGCTCTTGATGTCATCCAGGATGATCGACTTGAGGACGTCGACGCTCGTGGATTCCGTGGCGTCGCGAACGATGAATTCGACGTTGACGTGCAGGATCAGGAGGAGTCGCCAGTTCGCGGCCGAGCGGACCCTGCGCGTGTCGAGGATCTTGTACGTCCTGTATTCCGAGCGCCTGTTCATTCCGAGGAGCAGGGTCGAATCGGCGTATCGGGATGCCGACGACCATAGTGGCATTCTGGTCAAGTCGTCGATGTTCCTGTAGACGATGATGCAATCTCGATGGAAGGCGACGACGGGGAATTTCAGCTGCTTGGCGTGTTGCGTCCCCAGGGTGAATGTGTCGGGGGCGTGATTCATCCTCGCGGGCCTCGATCGGTGCCGTCATCGCCGACGGGGCGTCGTCTCGTCGCCACCCGGCGACCGCGCTCATTCCCCGAGGATCTTCACCAGCACGCGCTTGGGGCGGCGGCCGTCGAACTCGCCGTAGAAGATCTGCTCCCAGGGGCCGAAGTCGAGCTTGCCGTCGGTGATCGCGACGACGACCTCGCGGCCCATGACCTGGCGCTTCATGTGCGCGTCGGCGTTGTCCTCGCCGGTCCGATTATGACGGTAGCGGGACGGCGAGGCGTCGAACGGGGCCAGCCCTTCGAGCCACTGCTTGTAGTCCTCGTGCAACCCCGGCTCGTCGTCGTTGATGAAGACGGAGGCCGTGATGTGCATGGCGTTGCACAGGACCAGGCCCTCCTTCACGCCGCTCTCGCGGACGAGGGACTCGACGTCGCGGGTGATGTTCAGGAAGCCCATGCGGGTCGGGATGTTGAACGTGAGGTGTCGGGTCAGCGACTTCATCGCGTCGGCCTTCCGTGAGGTCGGGGTGGGGGAGGACGGGGCCGACGTCCTTGTCGTCCACCGGCGGGCCCCGGTCTGGCGGGATCGCGCCGGTCCTCGTTCCTGAACGGAAGCGCGGGCCGCATTCAGGAGCGGAGGGCCGTACTCTGGTGCGCCTCGAAGGTGTGCCCGGACCGCAGTGCAAAGCGTGCGCCCGGGAAGCCCCGGGACGACGCCCCGGCCGACGGCCCGTGGCGGTCGTTGCGATCATGCGCGGAAGGGGGCGGCGACCGCGATCGGCTTGGCTTTGGGTCTCGATCCTCTCGATCTCGACGCGCGATTCATGTTCCGGCGATGCGACCGAAAATGCCCGGCCGCGCCCCCCATGTCAAGGACCCATCGGTCGGGGCGGGCCGGG
>ERZ778021.1821-NODE-1821-length-22227-cov-5.996798_pt1 | contig 22227 bp, 17 predicted proteins | sample MGYA00375751_ERZ778021 | MGnify/ENA primary metagenome ERZ778021 (study PRJEB29350, sample SAMN05389814) | bioreactor metagenome | isolation source: Thiocyanate stock bioreactor | place: South Africa: University of Cape Town | collected 2013-08-29 ... | reverse complement strand
TGCTGGAACGCCTCGCCGTCGGGGCGGCGGAGGACCAGGGCGTCGTCCTCCGGCGGCGTCTCGAAGGTCACCCCCAGGCGGGGGCTGGTCCAGCCGTCGGTCGTCGCGATCGGCTCCAGGCCGTTCGGGCCGCGGAGCCAGCCGTCGAACCGCCCCGACTCCCCCTCGGGGAAATAGTAGTAGTATTCCTCGACCCCCCGCTCGTCGTAGGTCCTCAGCTTGCGCCTCATCACGCCCTCGCGGTTGCTGGGCGAGTGGATCTCGAAGACGACCTGCGGGGCATGGCCTTCCAGCCACTCCTTGTAGGAGTGCCGCGGGGCCTTGGGGCGGCCGAAGGCGACGAACACGTCCGGCGCGATGCAGCGCCGGGCGTCCGAGCGGTCGAAATACCAGAGGAGGTCGCAGGCGACGAGGACGTCGGGACGATCGCGGAAGAGGTCGTCCAGCCCCTCGGCGATCGTCACCATCCACTTGTATTGCGTCTGGTTGTCGGCCATCGGTCTGCCGTCGCTGTCCGGGAATCGCGGATCGAACGGGTCCCAGAACGGCGGGTCCGCGAGTTCGATCGGCCCCTGGCGCGGCGGGCGCTCGGCGGTGCTCATGGCGGCCTCTCCGGCGACGCTTCGGTGCAGGCGTTCACGTCATTCATACCACGGAGGGCCGATCGGGGCCAGTGCGGTCCGCGACGCCGCCGTTCCCGGCTTGACCGGCCCGCGCGGGCTCCCATACCATCGGTCTGCGCCGGGCCGCGGGCCCCGCGGGCGCGGGAGGATCGTCCAGGGCGAGGAGCTTCGCATGCCGTTGGTCCGGTTGATACGCAACGTCCCGCCCGCGGCGACCGTCGCCGCCGCCCTCGTCGCGGGCCTCGCCCTCGCCTCGCTCGCGCCCCCGGGGGCGGTGCGCGGCGCGCTCCTCCAGGTCCCCGGCCAACTCGAGCTGGACCAGGTGTCGAACTACTCCCACGTCAAGGTCACGCGCGACGGCGACACCCGCACCCTCTGGTTCGTCCGCGACAACGGGGAGCACGTCGTCGAGAGCAAGGTCGACCTGGCCCGTCCCGACGACCTGCGCATCGAGTACACCCGTTTCATGTTCATGAGCTACGCCTTCCGCCCCGAGCCGAAGAAGGTGCTGATCGTGGGCCTGGGCGGCGGGGCGATGGTCCACTTCCTCAAGATCCACGACCCCAAGGTCAAGGTGGACGTCGTCGAGATCGACCCGCTCATCGTCAGCGTGGCCGACCGCTTCTTCGACGTGAAGTCGACCGGCAACGTCTCCATCAAGGTGGGCGACGGCATGGCCTACCTAAGGGACTCCGACGCGAAGTACGACGTCATCTACATGGACGCCTTCCTCCGCCCCTCCGGCGGGACGGATCAGGTCGGCGTGCCGCTTCACCTGAAGACGCTGGCGTTCTACGAGCAGATCAAGAAGCGGCTCGAACCCGACGGCGCGGTGGTCTTCAACCTGAATCCCCACCCCTCGGTCGGCCAGGATATCCAGACGATCCGCGAGGCGTTCCCCCACACCTACGTCTTCCGCCTCCAGGGCTACGACGGCTACGTCGTCGTGGCGTCGACCGCCGCGGAGGCGATGAGCCCCACCGAGATCAGCGCCGCGGCGACGCGACTGGACAAGCGGTTCGAGGCTCCGTTCAAGTTCCGCAGCATGGCCGGACGCCTCGGCCGGCGCTGAAGGAGCCCGAGGGTGTGACGATCGAATACGAGGATGAGACGCTCGCCGCGCCCCCATGGGAAACCTCGTTCCCACGACCGAGGGCGCGGAGGCCGAAGCCGCCCCGATCGTCGCTATCAAATATGAAGGCGGATGAGGCGGAATCGCCGATCGGCCGGCGGCTGTCGATGGGCGGCATCGATTTTGCAGGTTTTGAATCGCCTTGGATGTCTCCGCGCAGGGCTCTGTATTATTAAGCGTTTTGAGCGTGGTGATGGCCGGAGACCTCGGACGACGGTCCGGAGGACGATGACGGCCGGCCGCTCGACGGGCTCGATGGGGTAGCTTTTCACGATGGATGGCACCACGTCGCGACGTCGAGGGATGCTGTTCGCAGGGCTCGCGCGCGAGGTGGGGAACGCCCCGTCCCCTGCGGGCGGATCGAGGAGGCTGCGGCGGCTCCCGGGGCCGTTCGGCGGCGGGGGCGGGCCGTCCTGGCGCAATTACGCGATGGGGCTGGTCTTCGGCCTCGGGGCGATGGCGGTCCGGCTGGGGTCGTCGCCGATCGTCGGGGAGGGGCGGGCGCTCCCCACCTTCTTCCTGGGGGTGGCCGCGGCGGCCTGCCTGGGGGGAGTCGGGCCGGCGATCGCGACCCTGGGGGTGATGCTGGCGGCCTCGCCCTGGTTCCCGTCGCCGCCCGGCTCCGAGGCGGCCGTGGGCGGGGCGACGGCGATGGGGCTGGGGTTGTACGCCCTCTCGGGGGGCGGCGTGGCATACGTCGGCGGCCGGGTCCGGCGGTCGCTCGCCCGTTGCGAACTCGCGCGTCAGGTCGCGGGCCTCCAGGCCGACGAACGCCTGCGGGCGGCGCGGGTGGAGGAGGAGCGGCTCCTGCGCGAGCAGGTCGACCTCCGGGAGACGGCCGAGGGCCAGTCCCGCCGCCTGGAAGACCTGCTGCGCGAGGTCCGGGAGAAGAACGCCTTCCTCACGGCCATCCTGCGCCAGGTCCCGGCCGGTCTGCTCGTGGCCGAGTCGGGGACGGCGCGGATCCTCCTCTGCAACGACGAGGCCGGGCGCATCTCGCGCGGGTCGATCCGCCCCGGCCTGCCGGTCGACCTGGAGGGGGCCGACGGCCTGATCGGCCGCCGGTCCGACGGGTCGACCTACGGGCCCGACGACTGGCCGCTGGCGCGGACCCTCCGCGACGGCGAGGCGGTCGCGGACGAGGAGATCGAACTGGAGTTCTCCGATGGCGAGCGGCGGCGCGTGAGCGTCAGCTCCGGCCCGGCGGTCGACGAGTCCGGCCGGCCGATCGCCGCGGTGGCCGCGCTGCTCGACGTCACCGCCCGGCGGGCCGCGGAGGACGGGCTGGTCGACAGCGAGCGCAGGTTCCGGCAACTGGCCGAGGCCGTCACCCAGGTCGTCTACATCACCCGCCCGGACGACTCCATCGCCTTCCTCAACGGCCGGTGGTTCGACTACACCGGGGCGTCGCGCGACCATGTTGAGGTCAAGGACGCCTGGCTGGCCGCCATCCACCCGGACGACGTCCCGGTCGTCCTCGGCGCCCGGGCCCGATCGAAGGAGGCCGGCGGCGCCACCGAGATCGAGTACCGCATCCGGGGCCGCGACGGCTCGTATCGCTGGTTCCTCGGCCGCTCGATCTGGGTCCGGGACGAGTCCGGCGCCCTGACGAGCCGGATCGGGACCGCCACCGACATCGACGACCAGAAGCGGGCCGAGCGCGCGGCGCGGTTCCTGGCCGACGCCGGGGCCCGGCTGGCCGCCCTGACCGACGCCGAGACGGCCCTCCGCGAGGTCGCCCGGCTGGCCGTGCCGGCCTTCGCCGACTGGTGCGCCGTCGACGTCATGGACGCGCGGGGCGGGCTGCGTCGGGTGGTGGCGGCCCACGACGAGCGCGACCCCGCCTGGGTGGTCGAGACGATCTCGCACCGCTACCGGCTGCGGCCGGACATGCCCCAGGGGATCTTCGAGGTGCTCGCGACCCGGCGGCCGTCGCTGGTCTCGGACCTCACGGACGACCACCTCCGCGCCGCCGCCCGCAACGAGGAGCACCTGACGGCCCTGCGCGCGTTCGCCCCGCGCTCCTACATGTGCATCCCCCTGGTGGGGCGCGAAGGGGTCCTCGGCGCGCTGTCGTTCGCGACCACGCGGTCGGGCCGGCGGTACGACCGCGACGACCTCGGCCTGGCCGTCGACCTCGGCGCGCGGGCCGCCGTGGCCCTGGAGAACGCCCGGCTCTACGACCGGCTCCGGGAGGCCGACCGCCGCAAGGACGACTTCCTCGCGACGCTCGCCCACGAGCTTCGCAACCCCATGGCCCCGATCAGCAACGCGGTCTCGATCCTGCGGTTCAAGGGCTCCGCCGACCCGGACTCGCGCTGGGCCCACGACGTCATCGACCGCCAGGTGTCGCACCTGGTCCGCCTGGTGGACGACCTGCTGGACGTCTCGCGGATCACCCGCGACAAGCTGGAACTCCGGCCCGACCGGATGGACCTGGCCCTCGCCGTGGCCGACGCCGTCGAGATCGCCAGGCCGGCCGTCGACGCCCGCGAGCAGGACCTCCGGATCGACATCGCCCCGGGACCGATCCCGATGGTCGCCGACCGCACGCGGCTGGCGCAGGCGATCGCCAACCTGCTGGACAACGCCTCCAAGTTCTCCGACCGCGGCGCGGCGATCGACCTGCACGTCGCCCGCGAGGGGGACCGCGCCGATGTCCGCGTGACGGACCGCGGCGCGGGCATCGCGGCCGACCAGCTCCCCCGCGTCTTCGATATGTTCGCCCAGTTCGCCCCGGTCCTCGAACGCTCCCAGGGGGGGCTGGGCATCGGCCTGGCGCTGGCGCGCGGGCTCGTCGAGCTGCACGGCGGGACGATCGAGGCCATGAGCCCCGGGCCGGGCCGGGGGAGCACCTTCGTCGTCCGGCTCCCCCTGGACGCTGGGGTCGCCGACGCGCGGCCGTCCCCCGCGACCCAGCCGCAACCGGGCGTCGACGAAACCGCCCGCGCCCGGGTCCTGGTCGTCGACGACAGCGAGGACATCGCCGAATCCCTGGGGCGGCTCCTCAGCCTCCACGGCTGCGAGGTCCACCTCGCCTTCGACGGCGAGACGGCGTTCCGGATGGCCGGATCGATACGGCCCGACTTCGCCGTCCTGGACATCGGCCTGCCGGGCATGAACGGCTACCAGGTGGCCGAGGCGATCCGCAACGAGCCCTGGGGCCGCGACATCATCCTGATCGCCGTGACCGGCTGGGGCCGCGCCAACGACCGTCGCCGCTCCGCCGAGGCCGGCTTCGACCACCACCTCGTCAAGCCCGTCGAGGCCTCGGCCCTCGCCGAGATCATCGCCGACCCCACCTCGACCTATCCCTGAGCGGCTCAGGCCCGCGCCGACCCCACGGCCTCGTCGCGCTCGCGCCGGGTCGCCTCCAGGTCGAACCGGGCCGCCGCGAGTTCCAGCCGATACCTCGCCAGCGCGTCCCGGGCGAGGGTCAGCACGCGCGAGCGGTAGACGGCCTGCTCCAGCACGTCGTCCATCAGCGGCTCGACCTCGGCCCTCGCCTCGGCGGGGAGGGCCCGGATCCGATCCCGGAGCGCGGTCAGCTCCGCGGGGACGCCCGAAATCGCCTGTCCTGCAATCGTCGCGCTCATCGATGCCGCTCCTCGGTGGTGTACCGGAACTCTAACACGCCGGGCTGGGCAAGGACGTCGGATCGCGACGGATTTCCGGCCTCCGGAAAGGCTGCCGGCGGCGCAATCCGCACGGCACGCGCCCGCGGCCCGACCGCCCCTCTGGGTCGGGAGGGCGTTATGGATCGGGCGGATCGGGCCTATAATGAGGGCTCGCCGCGGTCGGCCCGCCGGCGAGGGGATTCGAACCGTCGAGGTCTCGTCCGTCGCATGAGCACGGCCCACCGGTACACCTCGGTCCGCATGGGAGGCCGGGCGCTCGCGCGGCTCGCGCCGGCGGTGCGGCTCGGCGTGGCGGCCCTGGGGGTCGCGTACTTCCTGAGCCAGGCCCAGGGGCTTCTCTCGGACGCCCAGTTCACCTGGTCGGAGCGTCGGATCGCGGCGCTGATCGCGCTGACGACCGTGATCGGCTTCGGCCTGGCGGGGTGGGTCCTGGGGACGGCCTTGAAGGTCATGGCCGGGCTGCTGGAGGTGCTGGCCGACCAGGCGGAGGCGTCCTGGCGAACCGTCGACCTGATGGAGGTCCACGTCATCCCGACGCTCGGCCGGATCGCCGCGAAGCTCGATGCGGGGGGCGCGCCGGCGGCGCCCGCGACCGCCGCCGAACCCCGACGGCTGGATACGGGGAAGGCCCAGGCGCTGACGCGGGACCTGGCCGACGCCAGGGCCGAGGAGGACGTCGACCGGGCCCTGGACCTGCGCGACGAGCTGACGCAGCACCTCCGCGGCGACGCCCTGCGCCAGCTCGACCGCGACCTGGCCCGTTGGGTGCGAGGGCTGATCGAGACGAAGGCGGCGGGGAAGGAGGTCGATTGGGAGGTCGCGCGCTGGGCGGCCCGCGCGGTCGACAGCCTGGGCGACGAGCCCGAGGCCGCCGCGATCCGATCCGCCCTCCCCGAGATCCGTCGCCGCGCGGGGCTCTGTCGCGCCTGCGGCCGGGCCGTCTCGGGCGGCCGTGACGTCTGCGGTCGATGCGCCGGAAAGGAGCCCCGATGAGCGTCCGCGTCCGCTGCTCCGAATGCCAGGCCGCCTTCCTCGTCGCCGACGACGCGGGAGGACGACCCGTCGCCTGCCCCAAGTGCGGCGCGAAGCAGAAGCCGCCGGCCGCCCGGCCGGAGACCCTCCCCGTGGCCCGGCCGGTCCCCGAGGGCGAGCCCGACGAGGCGTCGTCCGTCTTCCGCCCCTCGCCCGAGGCCCGCGAGCGGCGGTCGTCGCGTCGGCGATGGATCGCGGCGGCCTCGCTGCTCGTCTTACTGGCGGGGGTCGCCGCGTTCCTGGCGGTGTGGCCTCGGTTCCGCAAGCGTCCGCTGGACGTCGCCGAGCGGGCCGCGGAGGCGTACCTCCAGGCGCTCGTCGACCACGACGAGGAGGCGCAGCGGCGGGTCTCGGTGGTGGAGGACCCCCCGGCGATCCGCAGCTTCTTCGACCCGACCCGCGACAAGGCCCGCACCCGGACCACCCGCGGCCCGTTCGCGCCGATCGCGGCGCTGCACCGCAAGATCGACGGCGAGTACGCCTACGACCCGGCCATCGGCCGGTTCACGCCGAGGAACCCGCTGGGCCCGGCCGCGGAGACGCTCGACGCGCTCCACGAGGCCAAGGCCGACGCCGAGAAGTCCGGGCTCTACGACAAGATGAAGAGCGGCGACCCGGACGACCTGTTCGACGCCGCCGAGGGCCTGGGCAAGGTCTTCGAACAGCTCGCGTCGACCACCCTGGCCCCGAAGAAGATCCTGCCGACGTACAAGATGCTCGTCGAGGAGGCGAAGCCCCCGCTCCCCGCCGAGGCCCGCACGCTGGCCCTGGCCGTGGGCGAGTCGCCGAAGACCTGGGACGCCCTGCTGAAGCGGCCGTTCTTCACCCTCAAGGCCGACGGCCCGTTCATCTACGACCGCGCCGAGGTCGTCGCGAACGTCGTCGACGAATTGGGCTCCCCCGGCGACCCGCCGACCCCGATGCGGCTGACCCTCGTCCGCTTCCGCCTGGAAGGCATCGACACCGCCTGGCGCGTCGTCGAAGCCCGCCGCGTCCTCTCCGAGACCCCGCCGGAGCCGGAGGCGCCGCCCCGCGAGCCGGACGACCCGCACGCGGAGGTGAAGTCGCTGGGCGAACCGCAGCCGTGATCCGCCGCACGGCGGCGAACGAGGCGGAGGGCGCGCCGGACTTTCGGACGCCGGAAGCGGCCAAGGAACTCCGGAAGGGTGGTCCGGGCGGTCCGCCCGGACCACCCTTCGGTCTCGCCTCACCCCCCGCGAATTCCGACGACTTTCACCCGGCCCTCCGGGCCCCATCACCCCATCAGAGCCCCCTCCCATGAACATGAAATCCACCCTGGCCCTCGCGATCCTGGCGTCGTCCTGCCCCGCCGCCTTCGCCGCCGAGCCCCTGTCGAAGATCCGCGTGAGCGACGACCGGACCCACTTCGTCGAGGAGGGGGCGGGCAAGCGGTTCGTGATCTGGGGCGTGAATTACGACCACGACGACGCCGGCCGGCTGCTGGAGGACTACTGGGCCGACGAGTGGACGAAGGTCGTCGAGGACTTTCGTGAGATCAAGGGCCTGGGCGCGAACCTCGTCCGCGTCCACCTCCAGACGGGGAAGTTCCTGAAGGCCGCGGATCGCGCCGACGACGAGTCCCTGAAGCGCCTGGGCGACCTCGTCAAGCTGGCGGAGGAGACGGGGCTCTACCTGGACGTCACCGGCCTGGGCTGCTACCACAAGCAGGACGTCCCCGCCTGGTACGACGCGCTCGACGAGCCGGCCCGCTGGGACGCGCAGGCGACGTTCTGGAAGGCCGTGGCCGGCGCCTGCAAGGACAGCCCGGCCGTCTTCTGCTACGACCTGATGAACGAGCCCATCCTCACCGGCGGCAAGGACCCCGAGCAATGGCTCGCGGGCGAGCCGCTGGGGGGCAAGTATTTCGTCCAGCGCATCACGCGCGACGCCAAGGGCCGGACGAACGAGGCGATCGCCGCGGCGTGGGTGGCGAAGCTGACCTTGGCGATCCGCGAGGTCGACGCCCGCACCCTCGTCACCGTCGGCGTCATCCCCTGGGCCCAGGTCTTCAAGGGGGCCAAGCCGCTGTTCCACGGCCCCGAGGCCGGCAAGCCGCTCGACTTCGTCGCCGTCCACTTCTACCCCAAGGCGGGCAAGCTCGACGAGACGATCGAGGCGCTGAAGGTCTACGAGGTCGGCAAGCCGCTGGTGATCGAGGAGATCTTCCCGCTGGGCGCGAGCCTGGAGGAGACCGTGGAGTTCATCGACCGCTCGCGGCCGATCGTCGACGGCTGGGTCAGCTTCTACTGGGGGAAGACGATCGAGGAGTGCGAGAAGGCCGGCGACATGTCCCACGCCGTCACCGCCGTCTGGCTCAAGAAGTTCCGCGAGTTGGCGCCCGCCGCGACCCAGGCGGACGCCCCGAAGCCATGACGCGGGTCACTTCGCCGCGCCGAGTTCCCGGATCGCGATGTTCCGGAACTGCACGAGGCTCGGCGGGCCGGTCCACTCGCCCGCCGAGTTCTTCGCCCCGTGGTGCTGCAACGCGAGCCGCCCTCGGGCGGGGAGGTCGGGGATCTCGGCCCCGTCGATCACGACGACGCCGTTGAGCTTCGTCGTCACCGCCTTCCCCTTCACCGTGATCTCGAAGGTGTTCCACTCGCCGACGGGCTTATCCGCCTGGTGCTTCGGCGTGACGGCGGCTCGCAGTTCGGGCAAGGTCGACGGGTCGGTGCGCAGGCCGTACATCTCGCCCGATCCGATCGGCCAGCACCAGATGTTCGCCTGGTACTTGCCGTCGCCGCGGAGGAACACGCCGGAGTCCGAATCCGGCAGGGCCAGCCGCAGCTCCTTCCCCGTCACGTCCTTCGCGTGCGTGCCGTCGGGGAGGATGTAGGGGATCCCCTTGTTGACGAACGGCGTCTCCTTGATGCGCCAGTCGACCTTCAAGACGAAGTCGCCGAACTCGCGCTCGGTCCAGAGGTTCTTGTCCCCCTTCGCCTCGCTCCCGGCGTCGTAGTCGATCGCCCCGTCGACGACCTTCCAGTGCCCGCCGTCCCCCTCAGGGATCGTCCATCCGGTCAGGTCTCGGCCGTTGAACAGGGGCGTGAACCCCTCGTCGGCCTCGCCCCCGCGCGCGACGGAGGCGGACAGCACGAACGAGGCGACGAGAACGCGGCGCAGCCTGGACATCGCAAATCTCCCGGTGAGGACGCGGCGGATCGCGGAGGTCCCCATCGTCCGTCCCCGACGCGGCGCGTGCAACCCGCCGGGGATTTCCCGGGGGCGGACCGAAAAACCGAGATCGCCCGGCCGACTCGTTGCAGTAACCTCTGTGGAAGGGGAGGGACGAGGATGCTGCGATCGGCCGGGGGCCTGGTGCGGGACGTCGGGCGGCTGCTGCGGGACGGGGTCGACCCGGCCGGCGGCGACGCGCGGCTCTTGCATCGGTTCGTGGTCGATCGCGACCCGGCGGCGTTCGAGGCCATCGTGGACCGCCACGGCCCGCCCGTGCTGGCGGTCTGCCGTCGCTATCTGAAGGACCCGGCCGACGTGGAGGACGCGTTCCAGGCGACGTTCCTGGTCCTCGTCCGCAAGGCGTCCGGCCTCCGCGACGGCGACGCGCTCTCAAGCTGGCTCTACGGCGTGGCCTACCGCGTGGCCGTCCGCGCCCGCTCCGACGCGCTCAGGCGCCGCGCCCGCGAAGGCGAACGCGAGGGGCTGCAAGACGCCCCCGCCGAACCCTTGCGGCCGGTCGACGACGCGCTCGAAGTCCTGGACTCGGAGCTGTCGCGGTTGCCGGACAAGTACCGGACGCCGCTGGTCCTCTGCTACCTGGAGGGCCGGACGCACGACCAGGCGGCGACCGAACTCGGCTGGCCGGTGGGGACCGTCCGGAGCCGCATGGCGAAGGGCCGGTCGCTCCTGCGCGAGCGGTTGACCCGTCGCGGCGTGGACGCCCCGGCGTGCCTGGCCGCCCTGCGGGCCGAAGTCGCCGCGATCCCGACCGTCCCGTCGTCGCTCGTCGCGGCGACGGCCTCCGCCGCCGTCCGGTTCGCGGGCCTCTCCGCGGGCCTGGCCTGGCTGGGGGCCTCCCCCTCGTCGTCCACCTGGCCCGCCGCCCGGCTGGCCCTCGGAGTCCTCGCGACGATGTCGACCACCCCCTGGAAGTTGATCGGATTGACCCTCGCCTGCGCCGGGATCACCGCCGCGTCCCTTGCCGCCGGAGCCCGCGAGGCCCCCGGCGGCCCGCAAGACCCGCCCAGGCCCGAGGCTTCGCCCGCGGCCGAGCCGCCTTTGCCGGAGTCGACGCCGACCGGCGTCGTGGGCCGATTGTCGGAGGTCGAGCGCAAGCTGGACCGGATGATGGGGCTGCTGGAGTCGCTGGCGGCGAAGCCCGCATCGCCTGCAGCCGCCTCCGCCGACTCCACCTCCACCGCCGCCTCCGCGACGCGCCCCCCGCTCCCGGCCGCGCCGCCCTCCTTCGATACCCGGTCACTCCGGGAAATCGAGGCGCAGCTCGTCAGCCTTGAACGGAAGTTCCGACTCTCCGAGCGGAACATCTCCGGCCTCAAGGGGGTCGTCTCGACGATCGAGGTCGAGACGACGCGCGAGGATGCCGTCGCCCCCGCCAGACTGCTGGTGGCGCGACTGCGGGAGATGCAGGACGAAGCCGCGGATGACATCGAGAAGATCAACGAAGAATTCGGCCCCGACGCCGCCCAGATGGAGGACCTCGATCGGCGCTGTACGCAGGCGAATGAGCGCTACTGGAAGGCCGAGCAAGCCCTGCTCAAAGCAGGGGGGGATCCGACCCAATTGAACGAATACCTGGGGCCGAATCCGCCGGGGTCGCCTTCGCCCGAGATCGTCCGGCTGGCGAAGGTGGCCATAGAATCCATGAAGACGGCCGGTCGACTCGGCGATATCCGCGACAGGGCCGCGGAGAAGCGCGATTCCGCGAATCCGGCCCGTCGGGAAAGGGCCCTGGAATCCATACATCGGCGGATCCAGGAGATCGAGCGCCTCATCGCCTGGGCCAGGTCGCATTTCCCGGACGTCGAGCTGACGACGGCCCCCGTCCCGGCCTCGTAAGGCGGGGCCGCCAAGCCGTCGCCCCGGCGCGCCGATTCCGATCCATCTCAACCCCCCGCCCCCCCGCGCCCCTGTCCGAATTCCGGCGGATTGACACGGCCCGCGCGGCGTCGGATAGTGATCTTGGGTCGTGTCGTCTTCGAGGCGGCATCACGTCCAGTTAGGCGGAACACGGGCGAGCGGCGAGGGGGCGGCACATGCGTCTGCGACAGGGGACGGGCGGGGCCTGGCTGGCGTTCACGATGGCGGCGGCCGCGCTCGTGTGGCTGGCGACCGGCGGGGCGTCGATCCTCCCGGCCCAGGAGCCCGCCAAGGAGGCCATGCCCGCCGCCGACGCCCAGCCCGCCGAGGAGCCGAAGGCCGAGGCCCCCGCCGCCGAGGAGCCGAAGGCCGAGGCCGCCCCGGCCGCGGAAGGGACCCCCGCCGAGGGGACCGCGCCCGCCGCCCCGGAGAACATGCTCTCCTGGGCCATCCGCGCGTCCGGGCCCATCGGCGTGTTCCTGGTCTTCCTCTCGGTCTACTTCACGGCCCTGGTGATCCGGCTGTTCATCGAGTATCGCGTGACCGAGGCCGTCCCCCCGCCGCTGGTGGAGAAGCTGGAGGCCGCGATCAAGGAGAAGAAGTTCCAGGAAGCCTACGACCTCTGCCGCGACAACGACTCGTTCCTGGCCCGGCTGGTCCGCACGGGGATCGCCAACCTCCCCAACGGCCGCGCCGAGGCCAAGGAGGCGATGGCCACGACTTCCAGCGAGATCGTCACCGAGCTGGAGATGAAGATCAGCTACCTGGCCACCATCGGCACCCTCGGGCCGATGATCGGGCTGGTCGGCACGGTCTGGGGCATGATCGAGTCGTTCCGCGAGATCGCCACCGCCGCCGGCGCCCAGCCCCGGCCCGACAAGGTGGCCGCGGGCATCAGCACGGCCCTCTTCATCACCCTGGAGGGCGTCACGCTGTCGGTCCCGGCGATCTTCTTCTTCGCCTTCTTCCGCAACAAGGTCGCCCAGATGACGATCGAGGCCAACCGCGTCGCCGACCGGACGATCAACTCGCTGGTGACGGCCGCCAAGGCCCCGTCCGCCAAGCAGCCGACCGCCTGACCCGACCGACCGCCGCATTCGGGGAGCCGTCGACATGGCCGGTGGTGTGATCTCGAAGGAGAAGGCGGAGCCGAACCTCACGCCGCTGCTGGACATCGTCTTCCAGCTCATCACCTTCTTCATGCTGGTGATCAACTTCGCCAGCGACAACTACGACCAGCGCATCAACCTCCCGGACGCCGGCTCCGCCCGCCCCGTCGAGGACGATTCGCGGATCTCCGAGGACCGCCTGGTCCTCAACGTCGACTCCGAGGGCCGCCTCCTCCAGGGGGAGAAGGTCATGGGCATCGACGAGGCGGCCCAGTCGATCCGCCACCAGGCCGACCTGGTCAAGCTCAGCCTCCGGTCCTCCGGCGTGAAGTTCGACCCGGCCACCGGATCGCTGCCGACCACCATCATCCTCCGCGCCGACAAGGAGACCACCTTCGGCGCCGTCCTGGGCATCATCAAGGCGTGCCAGTCCCAGGGCTTCCGGAAGTTCGCCCTCAAGGCGATGATCCGGAGCTGACCGAGTTTCCGCAATCGAGACGATCGAGCGAGCGAGGGGGCGGGGCGTGGCGCACAAACGCGGCGGGATCGAGATGGAAGGGCCGGACGTGCCGGTGGCGCCCATGCTCGACATGGCGTTCCAGCTCCTGACGTTCTTCGTCCTCACCTACCGCGCCGCGCCGGTGGAGGGGCAGTTCGTCATGAACCTGCTGCCGCCCCAGGCCGCGACCGCCATGGCCGCCGCCGCGGCCGAGCCCTCGGCCTCCAACGACCTGCCCGCCAGCCTGCGGACCCTCCCCGTCGTCCTCCGCGGCGACGACCAGGGCCGGCTCGCCCAGGTGAGCATCGCCGACCTCGACGTCTCCAACGCCCCCAAGGCGCCCGCCGAGGAGCTGGACCGCCACTTCCTCGACCCCGACGCCCCCTTCGACCAGACGCTCATCAAGGTCGACCCGAACCTCCGCTATTCCGACCTGATGACGATCATCGACGCCTTCACCGACGCCTTCGTCCGCGCCAAGAAGGAGCCCAAGCTGAGCTTCGACGAGCTGAGGGCGGGCGACGGAGCGTAGCCATGGACGACCGACGCAGCCCGTTCTTCCGCGGCTCGGAGCTTCCCCGCCTGGCCCTGCTGGCCGCGATCGCCGTCGCCGGCTGGGGCGCCGTGTACTACGCCGCCCATCGCCCCGCCGGCCCCGCCCCCGAGCCCCCCCGAGCCGATCGAGCCCGACCGGTCGATGGAAATCGAGACCGTCACCGACCGCACCCCGATGGGCTTCCGCGACAACGCCGCCTACGCCCACCTGCTGGAGAAGGCCCGCGCCAAATCCCCCGCCGAACTCGCCGCCGACGCCCGCCGCGACGTCGCCCTGACGCACCTGTGGGAGCGCCCCGAGCTTTACCGCGGCGTCCCGATCCACCTCCAGGGGACCGTCCTGCGCGTCATCCGGTTCGAGTCGAAGATGAGCAAGGCGGGCTGGCTCTACGAGGCGTGGATCCACACCCCGGACGTCCGCCGCCTCCTCTACGACTGCGTCTTCGAGGAGCCCCCCGAAGGCTTCCCGATCGGGACCGACGTCCACGAGCGGGTCGTCTTCAACGGCTACTTCCTCAAGCTGATGAAGTACCAGGCCGGCGACGTGGCCCGCGCCGCGCCGGTGCTGGTGGGGAAGATCGGCTGGGACCGCAACCCCGCCGCCACGCCGGCCGACGAGTCGAACCGCATCCTGACGTGGTCGCTGATCGTCGTGGCGTTGCTGTTCTTCGTCTCCCTCGGCCGCTGGATCTACCGCCTGATCCACTACGTCTCCTTCCCCCACCGCCGCGGCCCGGCCTCGCGCTCCTTCTCCGACGAGATCCCGCCCGAAGACTTGCAGGCGTGGGTCGAGTCGCAGGAGGACGAGGATCCGATGCGGGGCGAGCGATGATCGACGTCCCCCCTCTCCCGGCGGGCAGAGATGTGGACACATCTTTTCGGCTCGGAATTTAGGCGGCCTGGGGAAGGCTCGCGGCGTCCCATGTCCCCCGTCCCGCCCATGTCGACTTGGGGGGGGCGGGGCGGGGGGGCACCCTCTGGAGGTCGGCGGGGGGATCGGTTAGCGTCGTCCGGGATGGATACCACTTCGGATCGCTGGATCGTCGGCATCAGGCCCGGTTCCGGAAGCTCGTGAGCGAGCACGCGCACGCCGTCAACGCGGCGGTGACGGGGATCTCGGCCCTGCCGGGGGCGGCGGGGCCGCTCGCGGCGGCCCGGGCCATGACCCGGTTCCTCAACCACGACGAGGTCCCCTTCCACGCCCTGATCGAGCCGGCCCAGGACGCCGTCCGCGAGGCCCTGGCCGCCCGCCCCGGCCGGTTCGCGCCGATCGTCCACGACTGGTGCATGTTCAACTTCGGCTCGCACGACTCGAAGGGGGACCGCCGCCGCTCGCACGCCGCGGACGTGGGCTATGAGCTGGGCTCGGCCCTGGCCGTCGACGCCGACGACGGCCGGCCGCTGGGGCCGATGGAGTTCCGGCTCCGCATCGCCGGCGGCGTCCTCTCGACGCGGCCCGGCGGGGCCGAGGACCCGCCGGGCCGCGTCGACGAGCTGGGCGACGTCATGGCGGCCGCCGAGTCCCGGCGGCCGCCGCGGCGGCCGGTCCACGTCGTCGACCGCGAGGCCGACTCGGTCGGCCGCTACCGCGAGTGGCAGGCCGCCGGGCGGCTGTTCCTCGTCCGGGCCGACGCCTCGCGGGTCCTCCTGCACGGCGGCCGCGAGCGGAAGCTGGACGACGTCGTCGCCGACCTGGGGGCGGCGGGCGCATTCGTCGACGCCGCCGACGCCGGCGGCCCCGCGATCGTGACGATCGCGGCGGGCGTCGGCCGGGTGAAGGCGGCCGAGGCGGCGGTGGTGCTGCACAGGCCGGCGAAGCGGACCGCCGGCGGGAAGACCGCCGGCGGCCACAAGCGCAAGCAGGAGGTCCCCGGCCCGCCGCCGCCGCTGCGGATGGTCGTGACGCGGGTGGTCGGCGACCTGGGGACGGTCCTGGCCGAATGGCGGCTGCTCGCCAACGTCCCGGCCGAGGAGGCCGACGCCGCGACGATCGGCCGCTGGTACGCCCGGCGGTGGGAGGTCGAGACCTACCACCGGCTGTTGAAGACCTCGGGCATGAACGCCGAGGCCTGGCGGCAGCAGGAGGGCGAGGCCTTCCTCCGCCGGCTGTGCATCGCGAGCACGGCCTGCCTGACCGTCTGGCACCTCCGGCGCGACGAGTCCGCCGAGGCCGCCCGGCTGCGGAAGACGCTGGTGCGGCTGTCGGGCCGGCGGATGAGGCGGGGGGTCGAGTCGACCGCGCCGGCCCTGCTCGCCGGCCTGGAGCGGCTCCTGGCGATCGACGACCTCATGCGGACCGAGGACCTCGCCGAGGTCCTCGCCCTCGCCCGCCGCGCCCTCCCCCGCCTCTTCCCCCAACGGCCCGGATAGCCGGGCCCCCCGGGTCGAAAAGATGTGTCCACATCTCTGCCCGGCGGGAGGGGGGACGTCGATCCTCCTCGCACTCCGAGGCGATCTTCGCCCATCGCCGCGAGGGCCGTCACTCGGCCTCGATCGCCAGCTTGAGCGTGAGGGTCACCTTCCGGGGCTTCTTGGGGTCCTTGGCGTCGGCCTCGCCCTCGCGGGTCTCGTGGCGGAGGAGGACGACGGCCTCGCCGGGCTTCGGGGCGGCGGGGCGCTCCAGGCGGTCGGTGGTGCCGGCGAACGACTTCCAGCCCCACCAGAGGGCGTCGGGGGGCATGGCGATCCCCGCGCCGCCGCGCGAGACGCCCGAGTGGATCCGCACCTGGAGGTCGCCGGGGCGGACGAAGAACAGGACCTTGCCGCGGCGGCCCTCGGGCGTCTTGTTCGACTCCTCGACGGCCAGAACCTCCTTCTTGCTGACGGTCTTCTGCCCCTCCTCCTCGACCTCCAGCCAGCACCGCGGCCGGCCCCCCTCGTACTCGAAGACCCACGCGCCGATGCCCAGCACCTCGGCCAGTTCCTCGGCCTTCAGCTCACCGTTGCGGACCGCCGACTCCTCGGCCCGGAGCGGGATGGTCGTGACGAGGAGCAGGGCCGCGCAGATCGCGAATCGGGACATCGGCGGGGACTCCGGGGATCAGGGGCTTTCGGTCGCGGGGATCAACTCGTTCCGGCCGCGGAGGTAGCCCACCAGGCCGTCGAGCCGCCATCGGCCCTCCTCCTCGACGAGCCGGTAGACGACGCCGGTGCGGCCGGTGGGGCAGAGCCAGACGTCGGCGCCCTCGCGCCACGCCCGGAAGTTCTTGCCGACGGCCCGCGGCAGGCCCTCGACGCCCCCCTCGGCCGCGAGGCGGATCGGGCCGCCGGCCAGCCGTCGCGAGGAGAAGTACGGCCGGGCCGCCTCGATCCGATCCGCGTCCGACAGCCCTGGACGGTTGGCCACGGCGATCAGGTCCGAGTACGCCCGGACCGCCCCGCGCACCGGCCGGGTGGCGACGAACTCCCAGGTCAGCACGACCGCCAGCGCGACGACGGCCGCCGCGGCGATCAGCGCGTTCCGCACGCCCGGCCTCACGGCTTGACCTGCGACTTCAACTCGTCGCGGAGCCGGTCGACGATCGAGTCGGCCTTGGCCTGGGCGAGCAATTCCTGGACGACCGTCTTGAGCCCCTTGTCGCCCCACTGCCCCCCTTGCCGCAGGTAGGTCCCGGCCGCGTGGCCGATGACGTATGAGGCCGTCGCGCCCGCCACGGCCTGGGTCAGCCCGATCGCCCCGTAGCCCAGCGCCGTCAGGGGCGCGGCCAGGCCGCCGGACATCACGGTCGCCCCGGCCAGCGACGCCTTCACGCCGCTGCCGATCAGCCGAGTCGCGTAATGGACCAGCCCCGTCGCCCCCAGGGCGAACGTCATGTCGCGGACCAATCGCACGGCCGCCGGCCGCGTCAGGGGGATGCCGTAGACCCTGCTGAGCGCCAGGATCATCGCCACGTCGACCGCCACGCCGCCCGCCAGGTCGGCCACCGGGACCGGGTTGAGGGCGACGGCCGCCCCCTTGGCGATCGAATACCGCCAGACCAGCCGGTCGGCCTCCTCCTCGCGCGCCCGGACCTTCCCCTCCAGGATGCCGGCGTGGAGGTCCCCCGCGGCCAGCAGCGCGTTCAGCGCCACCAACGCCTTGCCTTCGCGGCCCAGGACGTCCAGGATCCGCGCCCGCAGCGGCTCGATCAGCGGGGCGGGGCGCTCCCACTCGGTCCGCGTCGAGCCGTCGGGCGTGCGGACCTTGACCGGCGTCGGATCCGGCCTCGCGGCGCAGAGGACGACGTCCTCGGGGCGGACGAGGCCCTTGACCCGCTCGTCCTCCAGCTTGGCGAGGATGGCGTCGCGGTCGGCGTCCGGGTAGCGGTCGACCTGGTTGAAGACGACGAGGATCGGCTTCCTGTGCCGGCGAAGCTCGGCCAGGGCGTCGACCTCCAGGCGACGCATGTCGCCGGAGACGATGAACAGGATCAGGTCGGCGCGGCGGGCGGCGTCGCGGGCCTGGGCCTCGCGGACCTCGCCGCCGACCTCGTCGATGCCGGGCGTGTCCACCAGGATCAACCGGGCGTCCGGGAACCCGCCGGGCTCGGCCTCGACCCACTCCTGAGCCCCGCGGCGGACCGTCGTCCCGTGGGTCGCGCCGACCTCGAACAGGTCCCTCCCCAGCAGCGCGTTGAGGACCGACGACTTGCCCCGGCTGACCATGCCGAAGGCGATGATCTCCACCGTCGCCTCGTCGAGCTTGCGGGCCAGCTCGCGGAGCCGGTCGAGCTGCGGGGCCATCGCCCGCTCCTCCTCGGGCGTGAGCCGGAGGGCGTCGAGCGTGGCCTTCAGGCTGTCGCGGGCGCGCTCGACGGCGTCGGCCCCGTGCTCGCCGTCGGCGGCCTCCGCGGCGCGCTCCAGGTCGTGCAGCAGCGGGCCGAGGGCCTCGGCGCCGGTCGCGGGGGGGGACGGGTTCGGGTCGTCGTCGGTCGTCAACGTCATTGGGTGTGTCTTTGGGTTTTGGCGGATGGTCGCGGGCTCGCGGACGTCTTCCCCCCTCGCGGGGGAAGACAGACGCCGAAGGCGTCAGATGAGGGGGATGACCAGCACGAGGGGCGCCGGAATTCGATGCCCCGTCCCTGCGTGCTCGCGCCGGATTCCGGCGGTCGTCTCGCTCGTCCTCCCCCTCATCCGGCCCTCCGGGCCACCTTCCCCCGCCGGGGGGGAAGGCCGTTGTGGTGACCTCTCGATTTCCGTCGCGAGTCGCCGAAATCCAAGAGCTGAGCCCATCGTTCGTCCTCGGCGTCAGGTCGGCGTCGCGGGCTTGAGGCGGACCTTGGTCAGGAAGCGGTCGAGGGCCTGCCGGGCGAACTCCTGGAGGAAGTCGGCCCGGCTGACGGCCTCGAACCGGCGGAGCAGGGCGCCCTCGATCCCGCCCGGCCCCCAGCGCTCGCCCTCTCGATAGTATTCCGCCAGGGCCTCGCCGGCGATGCGTGCGAGGTAGGCCATCGTCGCCGCCTGGACGGCCCCGCCCGCGACGAAGGTCGCCGGGGTCCGCTTGAAGATCCCCGCGACCACCGACGACGCCGCCTCCGGCAGCCCCACCTTCAGCATGGCCTGCGCCAATCGCCCGGCCAGGGCGCGGAGCTGCGCGGGCGACGGGTCGTGGTCGTACACCCGGGCGAGGTCGGCGATCAGGTCGAGCTGCACCGCCGCGCCCTGGAACAGGTTCAGGGCGGGCACGGGGTTGGCGAAGACGGTCGTCGCCGTGACCCACTGGTAATGGTCGATCAGCTCCGCGGCCTTCCGTCGGCGCTCGGCGTCGACGGCGTCCTGGGCCTCGCGGTCCAGCAGCCGCGTCTTGAGCAGGAGGTTGGCGACGCGCAGCAGCTTCCCCTCGTTCGCCAGGACCTTCGCGATGCGGTCGCGGAGCAGCTGGACGTCGGGATCCTGGACCTCAAGCACGGTCTCGTGCGAGCCGTCCTCCCGGACGACGCGGACGGGGGTCGGCCGGGGGGACGCGGCGACGGCCACCACGTCGTCGGCGGGGACGACCTCGTGGAGCCGCTCGCGGAGCTTGACGAGGACGGCCTCGCGGTCGGCGTCGGGGAATCGGTCCTTCTTGTTGAAGACGACGATCGACCGCTTGCCCAGCCGGGCCAGCTCCAGGACCGTCGCGTACTCGCCCCGCACGAGGTCATGGTCGACGACGAACAGGAGCAGGTCGGCGCGTTCGGCGAGCCGGCGGGCCTCGGCCTCGCGCTCGCCGCCCCCCAGGCCGGCCTCCGAGAGCCCCGGCGTGTCCACCAGCCGCAGGATCCCTTCGACGCCCTCCAGCGTGTAGACGTGGCTTTCGCCCTGCCGCGTGGTCCCCATCACCGCCCCGGTCGCGCCGACCTCGCGGCCGACCAGCGCGTTGACGAGCGACGTCTTCCCCGCCGAGACCGTGCCGAAGACGACGACGTCCATCTCGGCCCGCGCCGGCTCGACGTCGCGACCCTCGTCGAGCTTCGCCAGCTCGCCTTTCAGCTCCTCCCGACGGCGGGCGTCGCGGATCTTCTCGATGTGCTCGCGGGCCCGCTCCGACTCGCGCCTCGCGGCCTCGGCGAGCGCCGTCGGGTCGAGCGCGGGGGCGTCCTCCTCGCGGCTGTCGTCGCGACGCCTCGGGAACGCGACCCACGCCACCCAGGCGAACGTCGCCGCCGTCGCCAGCCCCAGGGGGATCAGCAGCGCCGGCAGCCCCGCGCCCAGGCGGTCGCCCGCCGTCGCGACGACCGCGAACAGGGCCGCGGCGATCGTCGCGGCGACCAGCGGGACCAGGCGGCGGGGGAGGGGTCGGGATGGGGGCATACGGCGATCGCTCTCGTCAGGATTTCGGGTTTGCTCATCGTCCCCTCTCCCGCCGGGAGAGGGTAGCCGCGCAGCGGCGGGTGAGGGCCGCCGGGGCGCGCAGGGCATGCCGGGCTCGCGAACGCCGGGCCGAGCTTTGGGAATGTCATGAACGGTGGTCCGGGCGGCCCGCCCGGATGTCAAAGCCTTTCGGGATGGGGACGTCCGGGCGGGCCGCCCGGACCACCGTTCCGAAGTTCCTTCGCATTCCCCGAGATCCGACGACCCTCACCCGGCCCTTCGGGCCGCCCTCTCCCGGCGGGAGAGGGGACGTCGCCGCGATCGCGCAGTTCTTCGTAGCACCCGGACCCGTTATTGATTCTGCCGCCTCCCCGCCCCGCCTCGCCAGGGGGACGGCGGGATTCCGCCGCCGCGATCGGATGGGTTATCCTCGACGCGACGGGCGGACGACCGGGGCCGAATCCAACGGGGGCGAGCGTGATGCGAGACGAGACGCAAGGCATGGACCGTCGCGACTTCCTCAAGGCCGCCGCCGTCGCGGCCGGGGCCGGGGCGATCCCCCGATCGGCCTCGGCCCAGGACGCGCCCGCGATCCGCGCCGAGGTCGACGCCTTCCTCAAGGATTACGTCGCGAAGTGGGTCCCGCTGGATACCGCGGCGGGCCGGGCGGCGTGGTCGGCCTCCACGGACGTCTCCGAGGCCCACACCGCGGCCCAGGTCGCCGCGAACCAGGCCGTCAACGAGGTCGTCGGCGCGCCCGAGGTCATCGAGAAGGTCGCGCGGTTCCTCGCCGCGAAGGGGGACCTGACGGACATCCAGGTCCGCCAGCTCGAAAAGGTCCGCCTCCGCGCCGCCGAGGCCCCCGGCACGCTCCCCGAGGTCGTCAAGGCCCGCGTCGAGGCCGAGGCGAAGCAGGGGGCGGCCCAGGACGGCTTCGTCTACACCCTCAAGAAGCCCGACGGCTCCGTCGAGAACCCCTCGGCCAACCGCATCGACCAGGTGCTGCTGACCTCCAAGGACATGGACGAGCGCCTGGCCTACTGGAAGGCGTCCAAGGAGATCGGCGCGCCGCTCCGCGACGGCCTGCTGAAGCTCCGCGACCTGCGCAACAAGGTGGCGCAGGGCCTGGGCTTCTCGGACTTCTTCGCCCTCCAGGTCGCCGACTACGGCCTGACCGTCGACGCGATGCTGGCCCTCTGCGACCGGATCGTCGCCGACGTGAAGCCGCTGTACGCCCAGCTCCACACCTGGGCCAAGCACCAGCTCGCCAGGCGGTACGGCGTCGACGCCCCCGCCGGCAAGATCCCGGCGCACTGGCTGTCGAACCGATGGGGCCAGAACTGGCCGGGGTTCGTCGAGGGGGTCGACATGGACGCCCCCTTCAAAGGGAAGACCAAGGAGTTCATCGTCGAGCAGGCCGAGCGGTTCTACACCTCGATGGGCTTCCCCAAGCTCCCGCCGACCTTCTGGACGCGTTCCGACCTCTACCCGGCCGACCCCGCCTCCGGCCGCAAGAAGAACAGCCACGCCAGCGCCTGGCACATCGACCTGGACCACGACGTCCGCAGCCTGATGTCCGTCGAGCCCGACAACCAGTGGTTCGACACGGCCCACCACGAGCTGGGCCACATCTACTACTTCCTCGCCTACTCCACGCCCGAGGTCCCGCACCTGCTCCGCCAGGGCGCCAACCGCGCGTTCCACGAGGGGGTCGGCGACCTCATCGGCCTGGCCGCCGGCCAGCGCCCGTACCTCAAGCAGGTCGGCCTGCTCGCCCCCGAGGCCGAGGCCC